>Ga0256407_10002788_pt1 | contig 32487 bp, 19 predicted proteins | sample RumenRJG_04DNA_FD_193489 | JGI IMG/M metagenome (GOLD analysis project Ga0256407, IMG submission 193489) | Bovine rumen microbial communities from Lethbridge, Alberta, Canada - RJG_04 | ecosystem: Host-associated > Mammals > Digestive system > Stomach > Rumen | place: Canada: Alberta...
GTGCCATTTCGTGCCTTCCGGCTCCAACTCGTTGAAAGAGCCCATGACGCTGCGCCCGCTGGCGCGGCCGACGGCAAACTCCGCCATCATGACTGGCAGTCCAAGCAGTACTAAGAATGCGAGATAGATCATGACGAAGGTTGCGCCGCCATAACGTCCTGTGATGAACGGGAATCGCCAGACATTGCCGAGGCCGATGGCGCAGCCCGCCGAAATCAAAATGAAGCCGATTCGTGAAGAAAACTGTTCCAAAGGAAATGCCTCCCCTTGCTAAGAATTGCTCATACGAAATTTATTCTATATGATAAACCGCATTTTTTCAATATGAAAGCCCGCAGAGAGGAAGATTTTCTGCGGGCTGTATCTTTTTGTTTCCGGCGCGTCAGCCTTTCGCCTTCGCGTCCTTGATTTCCTGCCACATATCGCGCGCCATCTCGAAAAGCTTCGGCGCGGATGTGCGAAGCGCCTGATTGCTGATGATGCGGCTCAGATGCTTCGTCGCTTTGTCGTAGTCCTTGCGGAGCACGTGGATGGCGCCCGTCAGATAGGTCGCCATCGTGTCGGACATTTTGTCTACCGGATAGTTTTCCGTGTCGAGGGACAGGTCGAACAGCTCCGCCGCCTTGTCCAGCGCCTCGCGCTCTTTCTCCGCGTTGCCGTCGTAACGGTAAATCCAAGCCATGATCAGATAGAGATTGGCGCGGCGATTCGGCGACGGGTCGGAGAGCTCGTTGAACAGGATTGCCATCTCGATGTATTGAATTGCCTGCTCGGAGGTGCGTTCCTCGACGAAGGGCAGGGCGAGATCCGCCGTTTGCATGAATTGCAGCAGTTTTTCCTGAGTCTTTTCCGGCATGCGGCGAAGGAATTTCTGCTCGTCCGCCGCGAAGCCGCAGTGTTCGCAGGCCCATACGCGGTACAGGTACGGATTGAAATCCTTGTAATGGATGCAGAGGTCGAGGTCGGTCGTCTCGGCAATCATGCGGGATTTGCATTTCACGACGCGCGTGTTGTGGCCGCAGACCGGACAGGGACGCTCCAGCACGAAGGTGTATTTTTCCATCGCGCCGGCACCGGAGGCTCTTTTCTCCTCGGCGGCTTTCGCCTGCGCAGCGCGCTCTGCGTTCGTTTTGTCCACTTGATTTCGAAGCAGGGCGAGCTTGTCTCCGAAAGAAGCGCCGCCGGGTGCGGCTGTGAGGTTCGGCTTAGCCGCCGGGGGCGGCGTCGGCGCCGCAGCGGCGGGGGCCGGTTTATCCTCGATTGCGTTGATCTTTTTCAATTTATTTTTGATGGAGGCCAGCTTTTCCGCGTCGGCGGACGGGGCCGCTTTTGGCGCGGCGGCCTGGACGTTGGGCTTGCCGCCGTTCTTCATGATGAGAAAGATTTCCCGGCACACGTCGGGGTCTTGCAGGAGCCGGAGCAATTCTTCTTTTTGCATGGGACTTCCTCCTTTTTCGTCGCAGCATCCTTTCCATGCTATCTTTATATATTATCACATTAGCATTTGCGGAGAAAGAGGGGAAAGTTCTTTTTTTGGCCGGCAGGAAAAAAGGAAACGAAATGGAATATATAAAACGGAATCGAATACGAAAAACGGAGATCGGGGGGAGAGAGATGAACAACAAAGCCATGTATAACCTGTCTTACGGACTTTTCGTACTGTCGGCGCAGCAGGACGGCAAAGACAACGGCTGCATCATCAACACGGCGGGGCAGGTCACGACGGAGCCGAACCAAATCACCATCGCGGTGAACAAGCTGAATCTGACCCACGACATGGTCGCGGCGACTAAGAAATTCACCGTGTCGATCTTGAGCGAACAGGCGGATTTTTCGCTGTTCCAGCGGTTCGGATTCCAGTCCGGGCGCAATGCCGACAAGTTCCTTATGTTCGATGGGAAAAAGCGCGTCGCGAACGAGACCTTCGCGGTGATGCAGGGGACGAACGGTTATATTTCCGCTTACGTCACGCAGCAGATCGACGTCGGCACGCATACGATTTTCCTTGCGTCCGTCACCGACATGGACGTGTTTACCGACGTTCCGTCGGCGACCTACGCCTATTATCAGTCTCATATCAAGCCGAAGCCCCAGCCTTCCGCGAAGGCGGCCAAGGGAAAAACAATCTGGCGCTGCCGGGTCTGCGGATATGAATATGAGGGCGAGGAGCTGCCGAAGGATTTCATCTGTCCCATCTGCAAACACCCCGCGTCGGACTTTGAAAAAGTGTCCGGATGAACAAAGGTGAACGCGGTTCGTTTTTTTCCTTGACAAGTTCCGCGTTATCGGGTATGCTATGCGCAAAGCTGAATAAAGACTCATCAAGAGCAGCGGAGGGAATGGCCCGATGAAACTGCGGCAACCATTGAGCAATCAAAAAGGTGCCAATTCCTTTAGGCATGAAAAGCCTATGAGATGAGAGAAGAAGTTTTCCGGCTCTCTCATCGGGGGGCCGGTTTTTCTTATGGAATTTGCGCGGCGGGCTTTATTTAGTGAAGAGAACTTTGCAACGGTCACGGCTGAAAAATGTTGAAGTAAGAAAGAAAGAATTTCTTACCTCAGAAATTTTCAAGGCGGTTCGGCTGCGACCGGAATAGAACGCGGGAAAACCCGCAAGGAGGCGCACAACATGGCAAAAAATCGTATCCTTTTCACGTCGGAGTCGGTGACGGAAGGCCACCCCGACAAAATGGCGGACCAGATCTCGGACAGCATCCTTGACGCGATCATGGCCGAAGACCCGATGGGCCGAGTGGCGGCGGAGACGCTGGTCACGACGGGACAGGTGCACGTCGTCGGCGAGATCTCGACGAAGTGCTATATCGACATTCCGAAGATTATCCGCGACACGGTGGAGCGCATCGGCTACACCGACGCGAACTACGGCTTCGACTGCAAGACCTGCGGCATCCTCGTTTCCATCGACGAGCAGTCGGCGGATATCGCCCTTGGCGTCGATAAGGCGTTTGAGGCGAAGGCGGGCGAGATGGACGCGATCGACGCGATCGGCGCGGGCGACCAGGGCATGATGTTCGGCTACGCGGCGAACGAGACGCCGGAGCTGATGCCGCTGCCGATTTCGCTCGCGCACAAGCTGGCCTATCGTCTGACGGAAGTCCGCAAGAGCGGCGAGCTCAAGTATCTGCGTCCGGACGGCAAGACGCAGGTGACGGTGGCGTACGAGGACGGCAAGCCCGTCGAGGTCGAGACCATCGTCATCTCGACGCAGCACGATCCCGACGTGACGCAGGAGCAGATCAAGAAGGACATGCTGGAAAAGGTCATCAAGGTCATCGTTCCGAAAGAGCTGCTGACCGACTCCACCAAATATTTCATCAACCCGACGGGCAAGTTCGTCATCGGCGGCCCGCAGGGCGACTCCGGCCTCACCGGCCGCAAGATTATCGTCGACACCTACGGCGGCATGGCTCGTCACGGCGGCGGCGCTTTCTCCGGCAAGGACCCCACGAAGGTGGACCGTTCGGCAGCGTATGCGGCGCGCTATGTGGCGAAGAACATCGTGGCGGCGGGCCTCGCGGATCGCTGCGAGATCCAGCTTGCTTACGCCATCGGCGTCGCGCGTCCGGTGTCCGTACGCGTCGAGACCTTTGGCACCGGCAAGATCGACGACGGCAAGATTGCCGAGCTCGTCGAGAAGAATTTTGACCTGCGTCCGGCGGGCATCATCAAGACGCTGAACCTGCGCCGTCCGATTTACGCGCAGACGGCTGCATACGGCCACTTCGGCCGCACCGACGTCGATCTGCCGTGGGAGCACACGGACAAGGCCGACGATTTGAAGAAGCAGGCCGGTATCTAAAAAAATCGTATAGTTTGCAAGAGCGCCCCGTCGAAGGAAACTTTCGGCGAGGCGCTTTTTCTTGGTATGGACGTATCGGAGAATAAATTTTCAAAATTCTTTACGAAACATATTGACAACCTATGAAAAGTCGTCTATGATAAGCCCATCATAAGTTAAAGCGTTGAGCAGAAAAAGTAACCTTGGTTTGTTCTTCGTACAGCGAGTTGGCGGCCGGGAAACCGGAGGTGGGATGGCCAGCCGGAGGCGCAAGGCGAATGGTTCTGTGAGCGTCCTTTGAAAGCGCAAGCGAGTAGATGGGAACGGCGTCCTCCGTTACAGGGATAGGATATAGAGAACATTGTATCCGATAGAGAAGCCTAAGCAGGGTGGCACAGCGAATCCGTTTCGTCCCGGTGGATGAAATGGGTTTTTCTATTTTGAAACGTCTTGCGGGCTTGAATCAGGGTGGCACCGCGGAATGATTTTTCGCCCCGATGGAAGGAATACTTCCGTCGGGGCGTTATTTATTTTCGGGAAAGGAAAGGCAGTATGAAAGTCAAGATTTGCGGGCTTCGGTCATTGGAAGCCGCACGGGCGGCGGAACGCGCGGGAGCGGATTTTCTCGGGTTCATTCTGTGGCCGGAAAGCCGCCGCTATGTTTCCGCAAAGAGCGCGGCGAGCATCGTGCGGGCGATGCAGGGGAGCGCGCTTTCCGTCGGCGTCGTCGTTGACCAGCCGATGGAAGAGGTCGCGGCGCTGGCGCGGCGATGCCGATTCAGCGCGATCCAGCTGCACGGACATGAGCCGCCGGAGTACGCGGAGGCGCTTCGCTCCGCGGCGGATGTGAGAATCATCAAAGCGTTCCGATGGCGCGACGATTTTTCCGTCGAGGCCGCGAACGATTATCCCGCCGATTACATTCTGCTCGACACGTTCAAGAAGGGGATGGCGGGCGGCACGGGCGAGACGTTCCGATGGCGCGAGGCGGCGCATGAGACGCGGAAGCTGAAAAAGCCGCTGCTCTTGGCGGGCGGCATCTCGGAGGAGAACGCCGAAGAGGCGGCGCGTACGCTTTCCCCCTTTGCGCTGGACGTTTCCGGCAGCCTGGAAGAAAACGGGGAGAAGTCGCCGGAGAAAATTGCGGCGTTTATGCAGGAGATAGAAAGGATAAGAACGTCATGAAAAATATTCTTGCGGAAATCGTCGAAAAGAAAAAGGAAATCGTGGCGGCGGCTAAAAAGGCCCTGCCTTTTGACGAAGTAAAGCGGCAGGCGCGCCCCGGCGGGTTTCGCCTGTCCCATCGGGTACGCGGCGAGGCATGGAGCCTGATTGCCGAGTGCAAGCTCCAGTCCCCGGCGAAAGGACGGCTCTGCCGTGCGTATTCGGTGACGGAACTGGCGAAGATTTACGAGGAAAACGGCGCAAGCGCCCTTTCAGTGCACACCGACCCGCATTTCCTCGGCTCGAACGAGGATTTCGCCGCCGTGCGGAGGATGACGGAGCTGCCGCTGCTCCGAAAGGATTTCATCATCGACGAGTACCAGATCTATGAGGCGCGGATGCTGGGCGCGGATGCGGTGCTTCTGATTGCGCGAATTCTTCCGTCGAGGCGGCTCATGGAGTTCCTCTATCTGACGTGGGGACTTGGCATGGACGCGCTGGTGGAGGTGCACGACGAGGCCGACCTCGAAGCGGCGCTGGCGACGCCTGCGGAGTTCATCGGCGTCAACAACCGCAACCTGACGACGTTTACGACTTCGATCGAGAACACGATGGCGCTGCTGCCGAAGATCGGGGAGGGACGCACGATTATCAGCGAGAGCGGCGTGCAGAGCCCGGAGGACGCGGAGAGGCTGCGTGAAGCGGGATGCGACGGAATCCTCGTGGGAGAGGGACTGGTCACGGCGCCCAGCGTGGCGCAGATGACGCGGCGGCTTTCCTTCGTCGGCGGCACGGCGCAAAAAAGCGCGTGAAGAAAGAGTGGAGTTAGGAGTGATTCCGCTTTTATATCTGTAATAACTCCTCACTCCACTCTCCTCACTCCTCACTTGATATTATCATCGCGTTTCTTTATAGAGATTGATACATACCATAAAGACTGAAGAACAATAGCGGGAGGTTTTATTCATGACAACGGGAAGATTCGGGAAATACGGCGGGCAGTTCGTGCCGGAGATCGTGATGCCGGTGCTGACGGAGCTGCAGGCGGCCTATGAGAAATATAAGGACGATGAGGGCTTCAAGGCGGAGGTGCGCGGCTATCTGGAGCGGTACGCGGGGCGCCCGACGATGCTCTATTACGCGAAGCGGCTCACCGAGCATTACGGCAAGGCGAAGATTTATCTGAAACGCGAAGATTTGCTCCACACCGGCGCCCATAAGATCACGAATGCGCTGGGACAGGCCGTGCTCGCGAAGCGTATGGGAAAGAAGCGCGTGATTGCCGAGACCGGCGCGGGCCAGCACGGCGTGGCGACGGCGACGGCGGCGGCGCTTTTCGGCATGGAGTGCCATGTGTTCATGGGCACGACGGACATCGAGCGGCAGAAGCTGAACGTGTTCCGCATGAAGCTCCTCGGCGCGCAGGTCATTCCCGTGTCCAGCGGCACGGGCACGCTGAAGGACGCCACCAGCGAGGCGATTCGCTATTGGGCGGCGCACATCGAGGATACGCATTACATCATCGGTTCGGCGGTGGGCCCGCACCCGTACCCGACCATCGTGCGCGACTTCCAGTCCTGCATCGGCAATGAGATCCGCGCGCAGGCGAAAAAAGAAACGGGCGGTCGTATCGACTACCTCTTGGCCTGCGTCGGCGGCGGCAGCAACTCCATCGGCACTTTTTATGAGTTCCGCGACGACAAAGCGGTGAAAAAGATCGGCATTGAGGCCGGAGGCCGCGGCGAGGCGGAAGGCGACAACGCGAAGACCCTTTCCGGTACGGGAAAACCGGGCGTGCTGCACGGCGCGTACAGCTACGTCCTGCAGGACGGAGACGGGCAGATCGTCGAGGCCTATTCCCTTTCGGCGGGCCTCGACTATCCGGGCGTCGGCCCCGAGCATTCCTATTTCAAGGATGCGGGCATCGTCGAGTACGTTTCCGTCACCGATACGGAAGCGCTGGGCGCGTTCCGCCGGCTGTCCGAGATCGAGGGCATCATTCCCGCGCTGGAAAGCGCCCATGCCCTCGCGTATCTCGAAAAGCTGATGCCGAAGACGAAAAAGGACGAGGTCGTGGTCCTGTGCCTGTCGGGGCGCGGCGACAAGGACGTCCAGATGGTCGCGAAAGCGCTGGGAGAGGAGCTGTAAATCATGACGCGTATAGAAAAGAAATTTGCCGCGTTGAAAGACGCGAAGAAAAAAGGCTTGGTAATCTATCTGATGGCGGGAGTTCCCGACGCGAAAGGAACGATCGAGGCGGTCAAAGCGGCGGAGCGCGCAGGGGCGGACTTCATCGAGATCGGCCTGCCGTTTTCCGATCCGTTGGCCGACGGCCCGGTGATACAGGCGGCGGGCATCCGTGCGCTGAAGGGCGGCATGACGTTGGCGGGCGTTCTGGAGCTTGTGAGGGAAATCCGCAAATTCACTGAGATTCCGCTGATCGGCATGGGGTATATCAACAACGTGCTGCATTACGGCGCGGAAAAATTCGTCGCCGACGCGAAGACGGCGGGACTCGACGGCGCGATCCTGCCCGACGTGCCCCATGAGGAAAGCGCCGAGCTTCGGGATATCTGCGCGAAACAGGATTTCCGTCTGATCGAGTTCGTGACGCCGGGAACGACGCCCGACCGTCTCGCCCAGACCTGCGAGAGCGCCAACGGTTTCATTTACGCGGTGTCGGTCAACGGCGTCACCGGCGAGAAGAAGATCGACTACTCGATTATCGGCAAAGTGGCCCGCAAGGTCCGCGAAGAGACCGACGTGCCGATTGCCGTGGGATTCGGCATCGGCTCGGCGGAGGCGGCGGTGGAGGCCGCGAAGGACGCGGACGCGGTCATTGTCGGCAGCGCCGTTGTGCGCCGACTGATGGACGGTAAAGCGAAAGAGGCGGAAGACTTCGTCGCGTCGCTTCGCAGTGCGCTCGACGAGGCCTATTGAGGGGAGAGGAAAGTCATGCCGGAAACAAAACTAAGGCTGCGTCCTTCTCTCGACGAATATGAGAAATGTGCGAAGGAAACGCCGCTGATTGCCGTAAGTACGGAGATTTCCATCGACCTGGACACGCCGGTCTCGATTTATTACAAGCTCGTCGGGGACGCGAAAGGATTCCTGCTGGAGTCGGTGGACACCAGCAGCCAGACGCTGGCACGGTATTCGTTCATCGGCGCGGAGCCGTTCATTCGCCTGCAGGTGTTCAAGAATCGCCTGATGATCAAGGAAAAAGATTTGATGAAGTGCATCGACGGCGATCCCGTCCACGCGCTGAAGCAGTATATGGCGGCGCGCCGCCCCGCCGCTTTCGGGGAGAGTATCCCGCTGGCGAACGGCGGCCTCGTCGGCTACTTCAATTATGAGGTCGTTTCGACTTTTGACAGGGTGCGCGGCATGGAGGTCGGCGAAGAGGAACTTTTGGGCGAATTCATGGTCTGCCGCGTCTTGGTGGTCTTCGACGCGCTGAAAAACACCGCGCGGCTCGTCTGCCTGACCGACGCTTCGGCCGGCGCGGCGGAGGCATACGCGGAGGCGGAGCGCAAGATGGAGGCGCTGCTCGCGAAAATGCGCGCGCCGATTCCCGCGACGCCGGTTTCGTTCACGCCAAGAGCCGAGAAAGTCGATTTCCTGAAGAAGTACGAAAAACCGCCGGCCCGTGTTCTCGACATGATACGGACCATCAAGGAACACATTTTCGCCGGGGACATTTTCCAGGCGGTGCCGTCTTTCCGCTTCGAGGAAAAAATCACGCGCCCGCCCTTCCTTTTCTATCGGCGGCTGCGGCAGGTGAATCCGTCGCCGTATATGTTCTACATGAATTTCGGCACGACGAAGCTGGTCGGCGCGTCGCCGGAACGGCTCGTGAAGATCGTGGATGGCGTCGTCTACACCTATCCGATCGCAGGCACGCGGCGGCGCGGCAGGAACGACGCGGAAGACGCGGCGCTGGCCGAGGAACTGCAGGCCGACGAGAAGGAGAGGGCCGAGCACGCGATGCTCGTCGATCTCGCGCGAAACGACCTGGGACGCATCAGCGAGCCGGGTAGCGTGAAGGTGACGAAGCTGATGGCGGTGGAACGCTTCAGCCACGTCATGCATATGGTCTCTGAGGTCATCGGCAGCCTGAGGAACGGTTTTACGCCGATGGACGTGCTCAAGGCGTCGTTCCCCGCCGGGACGGTCAGCGGCGCGCCAAAGCTTCGCGCGATGGAAATCGTGCGTTCGCTGGAGCCGGTGCCGCGCAAGAGCTATGCGGGAGCCGTCGGCTATATGGACTTCGCCGGGAACATGGACGTCTGCATCACGCTCCGCACTATGCGGATCGAGAACGACGACACCGCGTACATTCAGGCGGGTGCGGGCATTGTCGCGGACTCCGTGCCGGAAAACGAGTACAATGAATTCCTGCAGAAGGCGAAAGCGCTGTTCAAAGTGGTCGAGGAGGTGGAAAACGATGCTGCTCCTCTTGGATAATTATGATTCCTTTACGTACAATATTTATCAGCTTTTAGCCGAGCTGGGCGCGGAAATCGAGGTCGTGCGGAACGACGCGGCGACGGTTACCGAGCTGTCGAAGCGGGGCTACAGCGGCGTCGTGATTTCTCCCGGCCCCGGCGAGCCGAAGGACGCCGGCGTCACCGAGAATCTCATTCGCGAGATGAAAGGCGCCGTGCCGATTCTCGGCGTCTGTCTCGGCCATCAGGCCATCGGCGAAGTTTTCGGCGGCAAGGTCGTGCGCGCGCCGAAAATCGTTCACGGGAAGACGTCGGGCATCCGCCATGACGGCGTGGGCATTTACCGGGGACTGCCCCAGCCTTTTGACGTGGGCCGCTACCATTCGCTGATCTTGGAGCGTGAGACGCTGCCCGATTGCCTTGCCGTCACAGCCGAGACGGAGGACGGGATTATCATGGGCGTGCGTCATAAGGAATATGACGTCGAAGGCGTCCAGTTCCATCCGGAGTCGATCCTGACCCCGGAGGGGAGGACGCTTTTGGGGAATTTCCTGCGGAAACTTTGAACGGGTCGTTTCCTTGCTGCTCTTTTTTTGGGCAAGAGCATGGAGCGATTTTTGCGGCGTTTCCGTAAAAAATGCTTGACACATAAATGAAGATGTGATACATTGCATTTATAAATGAATTTCAAATTCAAAATTTCATAACGATTGGATTAGGCGTCGCAAGACTTAATAGGGAAGCCGGTGGAAGTCCGGCGCGGTCCCGCCACTGTAACAGCGAGCGACCCGGCAAGCGTCACTGTGCCGAAGGCATGGGAAGACGCCGGGGAGTGATGAACTGGAGCCAGGAGAACTGCCTGATTGACGATCGCTGCTTGACCCGCGAGCGACGGGGAAGAGATCATGAGAAGCCTGCTTTTGGCGTTCATTTGGTTATGGGAGCTCTTTTCCGTTCGCGGAAAAGAGCTTTTTTGCGTTTATCCTGCCGCGGTCCTTCTTCCAATCGCGGCGGCTTTGATCGGTTCCGGTTTCATAGGGGGAATCGGAACCGCCTCCTTTGCAAGGTAGTCACCTCCAAATATATATTCATATGATTTGCTGCTGTTAGCAGCAGGCCCGGGCTTGTCCCGGGTCCCTCCTCTGGCAACAGGTTTCTTCACGGCGGCGACGCCGCGAAGAGCATGTTCATATAATTCCTTTCCTTTTAGGGAATCCCCGCTCGGACTTGGGGGATTCCCGCCCATTGGCATAAGGTTTTCTCTATGGTTTCAGCTCCATAGAGAAGCATTGCTCATACATTATTTCATGGTTTTGCCGCTCTGCGGCAGGTTCCCGGCGGTACGTACACCGGGAACTCCCTCCTTTTAAAACTTGCGTCTGGCTTGTGTTGTCAGGCGCTTTTTCGCTATGGGAAAGCGATGTGAAAGGCTTATGGCGATGAATTTTGTGCGTTTTACATGTCGTCGAAATGGAAAGAGAGGAGAAGGCAGTATGCTGCGCCAGTTGTGTCTCGTTTGGCTGGCGGCGGCTTTTTTCGCATGTCCATGCGGGGCTGAACCTGTATTGAAAGTCGGATATGTGAATTCGCCGGGGTATTTTACGCAAAACGAAAAAGGCGATTATTCCGGCGCGATTTACGAGAATATTGAAATAGCTATGGCGTACACGAATTACGACACAGTTTATCGGGAAATCGCGCCGGAGGATGCGGAACGCGCCCTGCTCGACGGCGAGATCGACGTTTTCGCGGGGCTCATGGTGCGCCGGGAATACGGGACGGAAACTCTCGATCCCATCGGCTGGTTCATCGCTCCCACCACCGTGTATCTGGCGCGCCCTCATATCGAAGGGCTGACGGAAGGGAGAACCCGCGTGGGTTACTATGCGCCGGTGTACTCCCTGATGCTCGACTTCCTGCGGGATCATCCCGACGACGCCGAGCGGGGAATCCTCGAGGAATTCGAGTTCGTGCCTTACAACGATATGGAGCTGCTGCATCAGGACTACCGAAGCGGGAGCATCGGCGGCTATATCACCAGCAGCTTCATGTTCGACGATACGGCGCCTGTGGAGCGCATTCTGTTTCCTTCCAATGTTTTCATGATGGTGAAACGCGGCAGGACGGACGTCAAGGAGACTATTTCGGCGGGGATGCGGCAGGCTCTGCTCATCGATCCTGGATTTCGGGCCGATTCCCTGCATTTTGAAAACGGCGTTCCTCTCGTGCTGAGCCGGGAGGAGCGGGAGTACCTGCGAAATCATCCGGTAATTGTCGCCGTCAGCTCCGGCGACCAGCCGCCGCTCAATTCTTTTAAGGGCGACGAGTTCAAAGGCGTCATCCGGGACATTTTGGACATTGCCGAAGCCGATCTTGGCGTCCGTTTCGATATGATACGGGCCAAGAACAACGTGCAGATGATGGAGATGCTGGCCGACGGGAAGGTTGACGTCGTGACCCATTTCAATGCGAACCACAACCGGGCCAACGAACATAAGGCGAATATCACCGACGCCTATCTGCGTTTCGACTATGTGCCGGTCCGGCGCAGGTACGGGAAATTTCCCGACTCGCCCAAGGTGGCCTGTCCCCGGAAGCATTTCTTTGTCCAGAATTACGTCACGCAGAATTATCCGGCGGATCAAATCCTGTGGTGCGACAACTTTTCCGAATGCTTCGAGGCCGTGAGCCAGGGAAAGGCAGATCTGATGTTCGCGAAGTCCATCACTGTAAACCAGGACCTTGCCAACTACCATGACCTTTACACCAGCGGCCACGGCGTGGCCACGTCGCGTATGGCGATGGCGGTCAGCGAGAATGAAGGGCCGCTGCTTCTCAGCATCCTGAATAAGGAATTTGCCCATATCGGCGAAGAGAAAGTCCGGCAGATTGTGCGAAAGTATATGAATCAAACGGCGGGGGTGAAAAGCTGGAAGACCTATGTGTATGAAAATCCGGTGGGAGTCCTCGCCGGGGTGTTGGCGGCAGCCGCTGTCGTCATCGGCGTACTTGTCTATATCAGCAGCATCCGCAAGAAAAACTCACGGAAGCTTTTTGAAGTGGCCTACCGTAATCCGTTTACGAAAACGCGCACCATGAGCTGGCTCGAAAAGTTCGTTCCCAGCCTGTTGAGAAAACGTTATAAAAACGACGTGCTTGCGGGCAGGATGTTCTTGGTGAATCTCAGCGTATACCGCTTCGACTTGGTGAAAGCCGCCTACGACCAGAGTGTTCTTTTCACCGGGATTGGAAATTTGATCGCGGAAATGCGGTCAAAAAACGATTGGATTATCTATGATTCCATCAGCTCGGAGCTTTCGCAGATGTATTTGCTCTGTCGGAAAGTGGAGGGCATGACGCCTTCCGAGTTGGTACGACAGCTGATAGCGTCAGTGCCCACGATTGAGGGCGAGAACGCGTCTATCCGCATGAGTTACCGGGCAGGGGTGTGCGACGTGCCGGCGGCATTCCCGGTGGATTTGTCGCATCTGATGACGAATGCCGCCGTGGCGCGGAATGAAGCTGTGCAGCACGGGGAAATCATCGGCGTTTACGACGAGGATCTCCAAGATCGGCGGGTGCTGGAAAAGAAAAACGAAGACCTGATGGGCAAGGCCCTCGAAAACGAGGAGTTCGAAGTGTGGCTTCAGCCGAAATACGAACTTCGAACCCACAAGGTCATCGGGGCCGAGTCGCTGGTCCGTTGGCAAAGTCCGGAGCTTGGATTCCTGATGCCGTACCAGTTCATCGACCTCTTTGAGAAGAACGGGTTTATCATTCCGTTTGATTACTATATGCTGGAGCATGTATGCAAGCTGCAGCAAAAGTATTTGGCGGAGGGGCGAAAGTTGGTGCCTATCGCGGTGAATCTGTCCGGGCTGCACATGCGCGAGCTCGATTTTATCGAGCGCATGCGCGCCATAAAGGAGACCTATGCGCTTCCGGCCGGCGCGGTGGAGCTGGAGCTTACGGAAACCGCGTTTATAGACTACGATACGAAGGACGAGTCCACCAGCGCCTCTGCCATCGTTGCGGCGCTCCGGGAGATGGGATATGCGATCGCCATGGATGATTTCTGTACGGGATATTCTTCGATCGCTATGCTGCAAAGGCTTCCGATGGACGTCATGAAAATCGATCGGGCCATGCTGCTGGCCTCCGAAAATTCCCTGCGGGGACAGACAATCCTCAAGAACGTAGTGAATTTCGGCAGCAGCCTTGAGATGATGGTGCTCTGCGAGGGGATCGAGACGGAAGAACAGGAACGGATGCTCTTGGAAAACGGCTGCAAGTACGGGCAGGGATTCCTGTTCGCCCGCCCCATGCCCAACGAGAAATACGTCGAGTTCATCGAGGAACACGACTGCGCGTGAAAAGCAGGAATCGGCAACGCAAGGCGGATGTCCGACAGGTTCCGGCGTATCCAAAAGGGCACCAAAAAAATCTGTCGCACGTAATTGGAACGTGCGGCAGATTTTTTTTGCAAAAGAAGTCCCGCGTTTCTTTATTTATCTTTTTCGGATTCGATGAATTTCTCGAATTCCTCCGGCGGAACCGGGCGGGAGAAATAATAGCCCTGCACCAGGTCGCAGCCTGCGTCTTTCAGCATTGCAAGCTGGCGCTCCGTTTCCACGCCTTCCGCGATGACAGGCATTTTCAGGTTTTTGGCGATGTCCAGGATCAGCTGTACTAAGCGGAAGTCCTGTTCGCTGTGTTCGATGTTTCGGATGAAGCCCCTGTCCATCTTCAGGACGTCCACCGGCATGGAGGAAAGCAGGTTCAGCGAGGAATAGCCGGAGCCGAAGTCGTCCATCTCGATTTCATAGCCCTTGCTCCGCAGTCTTTCTATGACCTTCAGCAGCTCTCCTGCGTTTTCCGTGTAAGCGGACTCCGTCACTTCCAGATTCAGGAACCGACGTTCCAGGCCGTTGTCCTTTACCAGGTCGTCAAGGATTTCCTCCAGCTTCGGATCGAAGACGTCCACGCGGGACAGGTTGACCGAAACCGGCAGGACGACGCCGTACTTGTCCTTCCAGGCGGCAATCTGCCGGGCAGTCTCCGCCCATACATATTTGTCGACAATGCTGATCTGCCCGTTGCCCTCGAACAGCGGGATAAAATCGTTGGGCGGGATCAGGCCCAGCTCAGGATGTTGCCAGCGTATCAGCGCTTCCGCGCTGGTCAGCCGGGGCGGGTCGCATTGAATGTCGTATTTGGGCTGGTAGAATACCTTGAATTCCCGTTGCTCCACCGCCCGTCGGAGGTCGTTCAGCAGGCGCTGGTTGTAGTTTTCTCGGGCGTGTATCTCCTGATTGTAAATCATCAGGTGCTTGTTGCCGCCCCGCACCCTGTTGCAGGCCGACCACGCGCGGTCAAAGGCCTGATCCGATTCCAGCTCCTCCTGCCAGGGCATGACCCCCATGCGCAGGCGGATGCTGGCGCTTGGCGACAATTCATTCAGCCGGTTCTGGAAACGGTCCAGCAGCGCCTGATAGTCTTCCAGATGCTTGCAGTAAATATCGAACCGGTCTGCCTCGATGCGGCTGGCGATGCCTATCGTTCCCTCCAGGAACGTTTTTATTTCTTCGCCCAGGAAACACAATACCCGGTCGCCGAAGTCCCTTCCGTTCAATTCGTTGACAAGCTGGAACTGCTCGATGTTCAGCACGATGGCGTCCATTTTTAAGTTAGGATACGTGTCAAGGAAATGCCGGGCGTATTCATAGAAAAAGCTCCGGTTGAATAAGCCGGTCAGTTCGTCGTTTTCCGTGGCGGAGATGAGCCGTTGCCGCTCCTTCGCTTGTTTCCGCGTCTTCGCGCTGTACAGCGACAGGGAAAGCAGGAGCGTGGCGATCGTGGCGGCGGCGGCGATGAACGGGACGAAATTGTCCTTCACGAAATCCGCGAAGCTGACTTTCTTGTCTTCATAGGAATATCCTGCCAGCGCGGAATAGATCGGCCCTTCCGGCACAAGATGGTTGACTTTGTTGAGGATGGAGTAGAGCTGGGCGTCGTCCCGCCGCAGGGCGAAGGACAGGCTGATGTCTTCCCCGGTGGAAAGCGACGTCAGATTGAATTGACTGCATTGGTCGGCAATGCTGTTGAGCCGGTACAGGGAAATCAGGAAGCAGTCCGCCTCGCCGGAGGCCACTGCCCGCAGCCGGTCTTCCCGTTTGTCGCAGAGTTTGACTTCCCATTTCGGGAAATATTTCTTTACGAAATTTTCATGGTAGTGGTTGCCTTTCACATAGGCGACGCTCTCGATTTCGTTCAGCGAATATTTTTCGCGGTCGTCTTTCCGCACCACCGCGAGCATGTCTGCGTGCATGGGCGACGAGGTGACCAGGACTCCCGCCTTTTCGCCTTCGTAATCCGAGAAATTGACCGGGAAGACGCAGTCGATTTCCCCTTTTTGCAGCGCTTCCAGCGCGGCTTCCGGGGTGGGGAACGGCACCGGGTCAAAGACCAGGTTCGCGTTCTTTACGCCGGAGGAAGCGATTTCCAGGTAATCCTTCAGGGCGCCCGTCAGCGTTCCCGTGTTGCTGTCCTTTGCGCAGTAAGGGAGATAGTCGGCCCGGTAGCCCACCCGGATGACGCCGCGGCGCGCCAGCCAGTCGACTTCGGTCGGCGTGAGGTACGCGCTGTAAGCGTTGATGTAGAAATATTTTTTATACATCTGCTGGCTGTAGTATCGGCTTTCATCCTGTATCTTGCTCATGGCGGCGTCCAGTTCCCGCAGCAGGTCGGGGCGGCTTTTGCTCACCGCGAAGAAGAACGGGGAGGAACCCACGCTGCAAATGGGGATGGGAGCGTCGTCGCCCTCCGCTTTCTTGACGATGTTCGTTCCCACATACAAATCCAGCTCGCCGCGGTTCAGCATTTCCAGAGAATCCTTTTCGCCGCCCGACAGATCTACGATTTCCGTTTCAATGCCGTACTTTGCCGCCCACGCGGCAAAAACATCCTTCTGCACGCTGCCCTTGTTTATGCCTACCCGCTTTCCGCTGAAGGAAGCGTAGTCATCCAGGCTGATCCTCGTATTGCGGCTGGAAACATAGACATAATATTCCTCTTCCCCCATGGGCAGCGCGGAATACAGCATGTACGGCGTCCGCTCTTCCTTGTAGGAAACGTCTCCCAAAAGGTCGATTTCGCCCCGCTCCAGCATTTGCAAGAGTTCCGGCCAGCTCGCGCTCACATATTCGTACTCCCAGCCGGTATAGGCGGCGACCTTCTGCTGGTATTCGTAGGCAAAACCGGAACGCCCGCCAAAGGAATCCGTTATATTGAAAGGCGATTCGAACCAGCCCACCCGCACGGTCTTTTTTTCCTGCACGTCGGCAAAAGAGATCGCGGGCAGGAGGACTGCCAGCAAGAGCAGCAGGCACAGTCCCGGGAAAACCTTTCTTATTCTGTTTGCGGTAAAAAGCTTGTTTGTCATGAAGAATCACCTGCAGAACGATATAATGTCGGATTGGATTGCATTATCTACATGAATATATCATATATTTATTCATTTTACAATTAGAATAAACTTCGAAACTATTATTCGATCCGAATTCTATTTTTCGGATCAAATTGTTGCACGTGAAACAAACGAACATAGGATGAAAAAAATATGAAAGCAATAAAACCTTTGCAATCATTGGGGTTGCATGTTTTTTGTCATGTAATCTTGCAAAAAAGCGATTTGATTTATAACCGAAAAAATGTTTCACGTGAAACAAACGAACAAAACATGAAAACAAAATGAAAAGGACGCTTGCCCCGATACAGGGAAAGCGTCCTTTGTTGTTGTGGTCGGATTACACTCTGAACTGTCCTACGGCGCTGTTCAGGCTGTTGGCCAGCGTCGCGAGGCTCGACGAGGCCGAGGCGATTTCCTCCATGCCCGCCGACTGCTCCTGTACGGATGCGGAGGCGGACTGTGCTTCGTCGTTGACCATTTTCGCGGAGTTAGCGACTTCCCGTGCCGAGGACGCGATGCCGTCGATCTTCTTTTCCAGTTCCTCAAAGGTGCTGAGGGAGGCGGTAGCTTCGCGGCTCAGGCCCTCGACGACGCTGCGGATATTTTCGAAGGCCGAGCCGAGGGAATCGACGCTTGCCGACCCTTCCTTGACCTTTGCGGTGCCGCGCGCCATGGCGTCTACCGCCTGCGACGTGTCGCTCTGGATGGAGGCGATCAGGGTGCTGATATGCTGGGCAGATTCCTGGGACTGCTCCGCCAGCTTGCGGACTTCCTCCGCGACGACGGAGAAGCCGCGTCCCGCTTCGCCGGCGCGTGCCGCTTCGATGGCGGCGTTCAGCGCCAAGAGATTCGTCTGGTCGGCGATGGCCGAGATGCTTTCGACAATCTGACCGATTTCTTTCGAGCGCTCGCCAAGCTTTTCGACGACCTGCGCGGATTCGTCCACTTCCTGTGCGACCTGCTGCATCTGCGATACGGTCTTGCCGACAAGCTCGCTGCCGGCCTGCGCCTGCTCCAGCGCGTTCGCCGTCTGCTCCGCCGTGGTGCGGACGACCTCCGCCGTCGTCTGCGCATCGTGGGAAACCTCGTTCGTCATGGTGACGGTTTCGCCCATCGTTTCGAGCTGGGCCGTCGCCGCCGATGACATATCGGTTACGGACTGAGCGATGGTCTGGGAGACCTCGGCGGATTGCTGGGAGTTCGCGTTCAGCTCTTCAGAGGAAGCGGCGACCTGCTGCGCCGAATCCTGAATCTGCTTGATCAGCTTGCGCATATTCGCGATCATCGTGTTGTTGCTGTCGGCGAGGGATGCGAATTCGTTCTCGCCGGAAATGTCCGCCTTCTGCGTGAGGTCGCCGTTGGCGACGGCGTCCGCGACGCGCAGGAGCTCCGCACAGCCGCTCTCGATGGTGCGGATGAGCAGGATAGCTATGACGACAGACAGGATAACCGCAATCGCGGCGACGATAATGCAGGTGTGCATCATGCTGTGAACGTCTTCCATTGCCTTTAATCCGGCGTCGTCACTGAGCTTGTTGCATTTTTTCACCAGCGCGTCGACTTTCTTGTTCATGTCCATGAAGGCCTGACGTCCGGGCCCTTTTCCGGACACTTCCAACGCCTTTTCAAATTGGCCGGCGCCTGCAAGCTTTGCCGATGTGGTTTCATCAGCTTCATAGACCTTCCAAAGCTTTTCTACGGCGTCAATTTCCGCCAGGTCGGCATTGCGTTCGGCTTCGGTACCGTACGTCGCTTCTGCGATTTGCTTCTTCAGCGTCGCGAGGGCTTTGTCTGCTTCCTTGTGACCCGCTACGATACTGTCCACTCGCTTGGCCGCCGCTTCCGGATTCCGGCGTGAAATTTCCGCCAGTACGGCGCGGCGCCCGTCGCCCACAGCCCGATCGAAATCGTTGATGGTTCTTGTGATGGGCACCATGTCCTCGGTGATGAGGTCCAGTCCTTCGTCCACGTCGACCATTTCCTTGTAGACGAACGCGGCGAAGATAATGAACAGCACGACGATCGCGCCGAAGCCCATGATGAGCCTTGCCTTGATTGAGAGTTGGTTCATGGTGTTTCCCCCATTTCTTTAGTATTGTTTCGTTTTATCCAATCAGATAATATATCTAATAATTTGAATAAAACCAGTTACAATTTCATTCTGCCATATTGGCTGTGCTCTGTCAATATGAAGTTGAAAAGTATATCGATAAAATTTATGCGGTTATTTGTCGATGAGATAGAGATGGCCGTCCAGCCCGCTATTCCATCGGATCGGGATCGGGACGAGGCCGCGGCGCTCCGCTTCCTCCCGCAGGGGGATTGCGCCGGGGCAGTTCGCGTGCAGTTTGGCATACTCGCATCGGACGCAGGGACGGTTCGTGTCGGTGCGCACTTTGTAGCAGTTTTTCGTTTCTTCGTTTTCACTTTTTGCGAGCATAGCCCGGGTCGCCCTGTTCATGTAGGCGATGTGGCCGTTATCCGTGGCGACGACCCAGAGGGGCCCCGTGATGGCGTCTAAAACGCCCTGCAGGCGGCGGTAGCCTCTCCGCACCATTTTGTAGTGCATTTGGTCAATCAGGAACGTGCCGAGGATGTCGGCGAAGGTTCGGAGGATTTCATGCTCCCGTTTGGTCCATATCCTTGGAGCTCGGCAGTCTTCGAATCCGACGCAGCCGATCCGCTTGTCCCCATCCATGACGCTGGCATACAGCAGCGCGAAAATGTTTCGCTCGGGCAAAAGCTTTCCCATCTTTCCGCTGATTTTTGAGGTATCCGCAAATTCGAGGAAATGCCCGTAGATTTCTTTTCGGTAATCTCGGTTGAGGAATTCGCCCACGTCGCCTTCGTGGGCTTCTTCCGTCGGGAGTACCCCGGCGGCGTGCCATTCGAACCAGCAGCCGGGATTCTCGCCCTGGTTTTGGTAAATCACGACCCGATGCACCATGAAGTATTTTGCGAAAAGCGACAGAAGGGTCTCCACGGTGATGCGCGGATTTCTCGTTTCGTACAGCATTCGGAAGATGAATTCCACGGGATGGTCGAGGAGCGCTTCCCGCCCTTCGGCGATTTCGTTTTCCCCTGCGTTCTTTTTTTCGCCTTCGCGCAGTGCGTCCGTGTAAAAGACCTGTGTGTCCCGGCCTTGCCGCTTGGCCTCGTACAGCGCCTTGTCCGCGCAGGAGAAAAGCGTCTCGAAAGAATCGCCGAATTCTGGAGACAGGGCGATGCCGACGCTGCCGCTGACGTTCAGTGTCTGGTTTTTTCCGTACTCGAAGTTTCGGCGCAGCATATCCCGGAGTTTTTCGCAGCTCGCCACCACCGCGTCGCGGTTCTCGACGTCCCGTATCAACACGACGAATTCGTCGCCGCCAATCCGGCCGATGATGTCGCCGTCCGAAGAAAAGACCTCTGCCAGTGACAGCGCCATGTCGGAAATCACCGCGTCGCCGAAGAGATGGCCGAGATTGTCGTTTACCTTTTTGAAGCCGTCCATGTCTAACACGAGAAGCGCTTTCGTCGTGCCGGGAACGGTCAGCGCTGCGTCAATCAGCTCCCGGGCGTGGCCTTTGTTGTAAAGTCCCGTCAGGGCGTCTCGCTCCGCTTTTTGTCGGAGCGTTTCCTCGTGGCGGTGCTCGGAGTCCGTGTTGCGGAGCAGGAGGATGGCGTCCCGAGGCCATTCCCTCTCAAAGTGAATGATGAAGCGCATGTGGAACCATTGTTCATGACCCGCCGCATCTGCCAGCCGGTACTCGACGACGATCTCATGGGAGGCGCCGGCGTGTTCATGGTGAGGCGTCTGTAGGAAGCGCATCAGCGACTCGAAATATTTCACGTCGTTCGGGTGCAGCCCCGGACGGCGCAGCAGGAATTCCGAATACGGCCCGTCGGTCAGGTGTCCGGGGAACAAGTTCATCATTGTCGAGTCTCCATAGACGCGGTCTGTTTTTATATCCCATCGGGCGGCGGCGATACGCTCGGCGCGCAAAGCTTCCCGATACATGGCTAAATCCGTTCTCCAGTCCATTCGTAAGACTTCCTTCCTGCAGATGACAAAGGGAATTTTCTAATGAATTCAATATAAAAGAAAATATGAAATCTATTATAATAGAATTCATTTTCACTATAAGGCAAAAAGCGGCGCATGTCAAGGAAAGCGGGCACGGAACGTGAATATTTTTAAAAAGCGCTTGACAGGAAAAAAAGAATCAATTACAATGCAACTGTAAGATGAATATTGAATTTACAAATTCATATTGATTGGATCAGGCGTCGAAAGACTTAATAAGGAAGCCGGTTGAAATCCGGCGCGGTCCCGCCACTGTGAAAGGGAGCGCCCGACAGGAGCCACTGTGCGAGAGCATGGGAAGGCGTCGGGACGCGATGAACTGAAGCCAGGAGAATTACCTGATTGACGGTCACTGTTTGACCTGCGAGCGACAGGGAAGGGATCGGGCGATAGGCGTTTTATTTGCGTGTCGCGTGATTTCGATATTTTGCCCTTTCCCTGCGTTCGGGAAAGGGTTTTTTGTTTTGCTTTTTCTCATCGCCGCGTTTTCTTCTTCCGAACGCGGCGCAGTAGCCGGGGCTGGCTATACGGGAGAGGCCGGCCCCACCTCCTTTGCGTGTCCACGTTTACCATATTTTCATTCAGAACGCTGTCATTTGGCAGCAGTCCCGGAGTTTGGTGACAGCTCCGGGACACCTCCTCGGCATAAAGTTTTCTCTATGGAATTCCGCTCCATGGAGAAACGTTGTTCATAATTCATTTCCTTTCCGGGGAGGCCGTTTTGCGGCTTCCTCTCCACTGAATATCACCTCCTCAACATATTCCTTCCATCTTGCTGCCGACGGCAGCGGTCCCGGAGGCGGAGTTACTCCGGGACTCCCTTTTGGCGAAAGGTTTCTCTATGGTTTCAGCTCCGTAGAGAAGCATTGCTCATACATTTCCCTTCCAAAGGGAGGCCGCTTTGCGGCCGGGCTTCCGGCAGGACGCTTGCCGGAAGCATCCCTCCTTTTTGCGGTTGTGCGCTTGACTTATGGGGTCAAGCGTTTTTTGTTTGCGGATTAAAAAGCTCCGTCGGTGCATAGTTTTCCGCGCGTACGCATGCGATTTTTTACCCCTGCAGAGTAAGGGTTTGAACGCTGTGAAAATTTCTGAGGCAAGAATTTCTTGCTTTCTTGCCTCAGAAATTTTCATTTTTAAGCGAGTTGTTTTACTATAATGAATATTATTCGGAAAGGATTTATTTATTCGCAAAAATAGAGTTTTCGATTGACAAAATTCATTTTTAGGAATAAACTTAAAACCGACAACGGAATAGTGTGGGGACAGGTGTCAGCCATTTTGACCTAACAGGGAATTCGGTCATGGAATCTTCCAATTCCTTCAAGCCGGAGCGGTCCCGCCGCTGTAAAGGGGAGCGGTTGCCAAGACGCCACTGGAGCGAAGCTCTGGGAAGGCGGCAAGCGCGATGAACCTGAGCCAGAAGACCTGCCTGTCTCACGATCGCCGTTAGTGTCCGAGACGCTCGGACGCTTGCACCTGCGAAAGACGGGGAGGAGATCTGGAGATTCAAGGGCGAACGTTTTGGTTTAGCGTTTCCGGCGTTTCATGCCGGATTTTTTAAGCGGCCTGAAAACGAGCCCCGCTGCATCGGCCAGTTAATCTGCCCGCCTTTCGCGGACAGATTTTTTAGTTGGTCTTTATTATGCAAAGGAGGGTTCTGATGGAAGAAACAAAGAAAGCTCCCGAGGGCGAACTCGACCTGCAGGCAATCCTGAAGCAGGCGGAAAGCAAGACGGACTTCCCTGAAGTGCCGCTGGACGAGTTCACGCCGCCTACGGACGAGGAATGGAAGGTGGCCTGCGAGGCGCTGTTGAAAGGCGCTCCGTTTGACAAGGTCATGTTCACCAAGACTTACGAGGGCATCACCTTTGAGCCGATGTACACCCGCAAGCACACCGAGGATATTTTGCCGAAGAACTCGTTCCCCGGCATGGGCGATTTCCTGCGCGGCTCGAATGTCAGCGGGTATGTCAAGAAGCCCTGGGGCGTCGCGCAGTCTTGCGATGAGACGCTGCCGAAGGACAACAATGAGTTGTTGAAGTTCGAGGTGGAGAAGGGCTCGACGGTTTACAACGTTCGTCTTGATACGGCAACGCTTCAGAATATTGACGCGAAGGATGCGGCGAAGGTCGGCGAGGACGGCACCAGCATCACGACGCTCGACGATATGCATGAGACTTTGGACGGGCTGAAACTCGACCAGTACCCGCTTTACATTTACGGCGGTGCGTCGGCTGTGCCGATGCTGGCGATGGTTGCGGGTACGATGAAGGCTTCCGGCCAGAAGACGGCGGATTTGAAGGGCTTTGTCGGCGCGAATCCGATTGGACAGCTTGTCCGCATGGGCAAGGGCATCGCTCCGCTGAAGCAGCTGTATGACGAGATGGCCGAGACGGCGAAGTGGGCGCTGAAGAATGCGCCGGGTCTCCGCACGGTCATGGTCCGTGACGACGTATTCAGCCGCGGCGGCGCCAACGATGTGCAGGACACCGCATATATCATCGCGATCGCGGTCGAGTATCTGCGCGCGTTGATGGAGCGCGGCCTTACCATCAAGGAAGCCGCGAGCCAGATCATGTTCGGCATTTCCATGGGCGCGAACTTCTTCATGCAGATTGCGAAGCTGCGTGCGGCGCGTCCGATTTGGGCGAATATCATCAAGGCGTTCGGCGGCTCGGAAGAGGACGGCGCGATGCACGTGCATGGGCGTCCGGCGCTGTTCTTCAAGACCGTGTTCGATCCGTATGTCAATATGCTCCGCAATACGACGGAAATCTTCTCCGGCGTCGTCGGCGGCATTGACTCTTATGAGAGCTCCGTCTTCGACGAGCCGATCCGCAAGGGTGACGTGTTCTCGCGCCGTATCGCGCGCAACATGCAGATCATGCTGCAGGACGAGTTCGGCCTGACGCAGCCGATCGATCCGTCCGGCGGTTCCTGGGCTGTCGAGTCGCTGACGAAGCAGATCAAGGAAAAGATTTGGGCGGAATTCCAGAATATCGAGGCGAAGGGCGGTATCGTCAAGGCTCTCCTCGAAGGCTATCCGCAGGCGGAAATCGCGAAGACGCTGGAAGCCCGCTTCAAAGCGCTGGAGCTTCGCAAAGACCGCATCGTCGGCAGCAATATGTATCCGAATATGACGGAAGAGCTCTTGGATCGCCGTGAGGAAGACCATGCGGCGCTGAAAAAACAGCGTGTGGCCGACGTCGAGGCCTATCTGAAGGACATCGACGACAAGCACAAGGCGCAGACGCTGGACGCGCTGGCGAAGGCCGGCGAGGGCGCTGTGGTCGACGCTGCGATTGCGGCGGCGCAGGCCGGCGCGACGATCGCTGAGATCCGCAAGGCTCTGAACAAGGGCGGCGAAGCGGAGAGCGTCACGGTCATCGAGCCGCATCGCTGGAGCGAGCGTTACGAAGACCTCCGCATGGCGACGGAGAAATACAAGAAGGAGCACAACGGCGACAACGTCAAGGTGTTCCTCGCTAATATGGGCCCGATTCCGCAGCATAAGGCGCGCGCCGATTTCTCGACGAGCTTCCTGCAGGTCGGCGAGTTCCAGGTGGAGCTCAATAACGGCTTCAAGACGACGGACGAGGCCGCCGAGGCTGCAAAGGCTTCCGGCGCCGACGTGGCGGTCATCTGCTCGACGGACAAGACGTATCCGGAGATTGTTCCGGACCTCGCGCCGAAGCTTAAGAAGGCGCTGCCGAACGCGACGATCTATCTTGCGGGCGCGGCTCCGAAAGACCTCGAGCAGACATATAAGGACGCGGGCGTTGACGATTTCATTTCGGTCAAGGCGAACTGCTACCAGATCCTGCGGTTCCTGCAGAAGAAGAAAGGGATGATTGATTGATGGCGTTTCAGAATCCTGATTTCACGAAGCTTTCCCTCGACGCTGCGCCTGCCCGTGATGAAGCGGCATGGAAGAAGCAGCTTGAGGCGGAAGTGGGCAAGAAGTACGACGATATCGTGAACACCACGATGGAGCACGTCAAGGTTCGCTCGTTCTACACCCATGACGAGTACGACCACATGCACCATCTCGATTTCGCCAGCGGCATCCCGCCCTGCCTGCGCGGCCCGTACTCGACGATGTACGTGTTCCGTCCGTGGACGGTCCGCCAGTACGCGGGTTTCTCCACCGCTGAGGAGTCCAACGCGTTCTATCGCCGCAACCTGGCCGCCGGTCAGAAAGGTCTTTCCATCGCGTTCGACCTGCCGACCCATCGCGGCTACGACGCCGATAATCCGCGCGTCTTCGGCGACGTCGGCAAGGCGGGCGTTTCCGTCTGCTCGATGCTCGACATGAACATCCTGTTCAGCGGCATTCCGCTCGATCAGATGTCCGTTTCGATGACGATGAACGGCGCGGTGCTGCCGATCCTTTCGTTCTTCATCCAGTCCGGTATTGAGCAGGGCGTGGACAAGGCGATCATGGCCGGTACGATCCAGAATGATATCCTCAAAGAGTTCATGGTGCGCAACACCTACATTTATCCGCCGGATATGTCCATGCGCATCATCGGCGATATTTTCGAATACACCACGAACTACATGCCGAAGTTCAACAGCATCTCGATTTCCGGCTACCACATGCAGGAAGCGGGCGCTCCGGCGGACATCGAGCTCGGCTATACGCTGGCCGACGGTCTCGAGTATATCCGCACCGGTATCAAGGCCGGCCTGAAGGTCGACGCCTTTGCGAAGCGTCTGTCCTTCTTCTGGGCCATCGGCAAGAACTACTTCATGGAAATCGCGAAGATGCGCGCGGCCCGCGTGCTCTGGGCGAAGATCGTCAAGCAGATGGGCGGCACCAACGACAAGTCGATGGCGCTCCGTACCCACAGCCAGACTTCCGGCTGGTCGCTTACCGCGCAGGATCCGTTCAACAACGTCGCCCGCACGGCGATGGAAGCTATGGGCGCGGCTCTTGGTCACACCCAGTCGCTGCACACCAACGCCCTCGACGAGGCCATCGCGCTGCCGACGGACTTCTCGGCGCGTATTGCGCGTAACACCCAGCTTTACATCCAGGATGAGACCAGCGTCTGCAAGATCATCGATCCGTGGGGCGGCTCCTACTACGTCGAGGCCCTCACCAACGAGATCATTCGCCGCGCCTGGGCGCATATCCAGGAAGTCGAGGCTCTCGGCGGCATGGCGAAAGCTATCCCGACGGGCCTGCCGAAGATGCGTATCGAGGAAGCCGCTGCGCGCCGCCAGGCTCGTATCGACTCCAACAACGAGGCGATCATCGGTCTGAACAAGTATCGTCTGGACAAGGAAGATCCGCTGGAAATCCTCGCCATCGACAACACCGCCGTGCGCAACGCGCAGGTGGAACGTCTCGAGAAGCTGCGCCGCGAGCGCAACGAGGACGACGTCCGCGCCGCTCTCGAAGCGATCACGAAAGCAGCCGAGGACCGCAAGAACGGCAACCTGCTGGAATGCGCCGTCGAGGCTGCCCGCGTCCGCTGCTCGCTGGGCGAGATTTCCGACGCTGTCGAGAAAGTATCCGGCCGCTATCAGGCGGTCATCCATACGATTTCCGGCGTCTATTCCTCCGAGTTCACCGACAAGACCGCGCTTGACAAGGCGCGAGCTCTCGCCGACCAGTATGAGAACATCACCGGTCGCCGCCCGCGTATCTTCGTTGCGAAGATGGGGCAGGACGGCCACGACCGCGGGCAGAAGGTTATCGCTTCTTCCTTCGCGGATATGGGCTGGACTGTCGACGTCGGGCCGCTGTTCCAGACGCCGGAAGAGACTGCGCAGGACGCGGTGGACAACGACGTCGATATGGTCGGCTTCAGCTCGCTGGCTGCCGGTCACAACACGCTGCTTCCTGAGCTGGTACAGGAGCTCAAGAAGCGCGGCCGCGAGGATATTCTCGTCGCCATCGGCGGCGTCATCCCGGTTCAGGACTACGACCACCTCTACGAGGGCGGCGCGGTTGCGATCTTCGCACCGGGCACCAACATCCCGGAGGCTGGCATCACGCTCCTGAACATTCTCATCAAGCGCGCGAAAGAAGAAGCTGCGGCGGAGGGCTGAGATTATGCCCGAGTATACGACCTCAAAACCGGAGTGGGCGCCCGACGAAAACGACGATAAATTCGCATGCGGCGTAATGAGCGGCATCGAAGGCATCACCGACACGACTATCGGCAACGTGAATCCTGCCATCAAAAGCGGGGCGCTGAAGCCGAAGCGTCGGAAGGAGCCCACGGTTGACGAATACGTGGAGGGAATCGGGAACGGCGACAGGGTCATGCTCTCGCGGGCGATCACGCTGATCGAGAGCAACAACCCCTCGCATTTTCCGAGAGCCCAGCGCGTTCTCCAAGGATTGCTCCCGAAGACGGGGAAGGCACTCCGAATCGGAATCACCGGCGTACCGGGCGCAGGCAAGAGCACGTTGATCGAAGCGTTCGGGAATATGCTCTGCGACATGGGGCACCACGTCGCGGTGCTCGCGGTGGATCCGACCAGCTCCGTCACGCGGGGCTCGATACTCGGCGACAAGACCCGTATGGGAACCCTGTCGAGAAGGCCGGAGGTATTCATCCGGCCTTCCCCGGCGGGGGGAATGCTCGGCGGCGTCGCGAGAAAGAGCCGCGAGACGATGCTGCTCTGCGAAGCGGCGGGCTATGATGTGATTCTCGTCGAGACGGTGGGCGTCGGCCAGTCCGAGACCACGGTCCGCTCGATGGTGGATTTCTTCATGCTCGTGGTGCTTACCGGCGCGGGCGACGATCTGCAAGGGATCAAGAAGGGCATCATGGAGCTTGCGGACGCCATCGTGGTCAACAAGGCGGACGGCGACAACTACGTCAAGGCGAAGGTCACGCGCGGCGAGTACGAGCGTATGATCGAGTTCATCCGCCCGGCCACCGAGGGCTGGCAGACCCATGCCTACCTTGCTTCCGCGCTGAAAAAGACGGGGCTCAAGGAACTGTGGGACATCATCCGCGCCTTCGAGAAGGTAACGCATGATTCCGGCGTGTTCCAGCGCCGTCGTGAGGAGCAGCTCCTCGATTGGGTGCACAGCATGGTGGACGAGCATCTGCACAACCTGTTCTTCGACGACCCCGTGATCCAAGGGCGTATGCCGGAGATCAAGGAAGCCGTCCTGAAGGGCGTCATTTCGCCGACACAGGCCGTGGCTGAGCTGATCAATATGTTCGACATCGAGCGGGCGGCAAAGCGCCACGTCGATTTACTCCATCCGGAAACAAATAATTAAAAAAGAAAAGCGTCGTCCCGTAAAAGGCGGCGCTTTTCTTGGCGTAAAATAAAAGAGTGGAGGGGGCTTTCATGTACACAAAAAAGATTTATTTTTCAGGCGGCAGCTTCCATGAGCTGCAGGAGGTTTTCTCGCGGGTGCAGGGCGTCGTGTCCGCCACCGCGGGATATATCAATTCCGAAGTCGAGTCGCCGCAGTACGAGGATGTGATTCGCGGCAAGACCGGCGCGGCGATGGGCGTCGAGGTGAGTTTCAATCCGAAAAAGATTGACGTCTCCATGCTGATGGATATCCTGTTCACCGTCATCAATCCTTACAGCAAGGACAGGCAGGGAAGCTGCGAGGGGCCGATGTACCGGAGCGGCGTTTATTACGATTCTGCGGAGGACGAGCCGATCATCGACTATCACATGAACTTCATCCGCAATCGCAAAAAGGCTCCCGCCGCCACCAACGCGGCGCTGACCGTCAACGACCCGAACCACGATCCGAACGGGCCGCGGCAGTGCTACGCGGAGGCCATGCGGCTGAAAAGCTTCCATCCGGCGGAAGAAGAACATCAGGGCTACCTGAAACGCCACCCGGAGCTTTCCACGCATATCGACTTCGCATTGTTGGAGGAATTGGAGATTATCAAGTAACAGGGAATAAAGAAAATCCCTTCGCTTTGGTCGGAAGACCGGGCGAAGGGATTTCTTTGTGTCCGATTATTTTCCGCAATGCGGGCAGCTTGTACAGCTCGTGCAGCCGGATTCCGTGCCGCAGCAGTCGTGTTTGTCGTCGGCGAAATTGCGGTAGATATGGCGTCCGGCGGCGATAAGCGCGACGACGAGAACAGCGCCTAAAATGTAAGTTGCCATGATTAGTTCACCTCAAAATCCCATCAGCCTGCCGCCCTGATAGACGAGCAGGGATACAACCCAAGCGATGGCAAACATGTACGCGGCGGAGAAGCCCATCCACTTCCATGAGCCGGTTTCCTTCTTGATGGTGCCGAGGGCGGTGACGCAGGGCGTGTAGAGCTGGGAGAAGACCATGAACGCGACGGCGGACATGGTGGTAAAAGCCGTGGCCATGCCGCTCTGCATCAGCGTCGCGGCGGTTTCCACCGCGTCTTCCGCTTCGGCGGAGATTTCACCGACGCCGTACAGGATGCCCATCGTGGAAACGACGGATTCCTTCGCTAAGATGCCCGTGATGACGGCGGCGCCCGCTTCCCACGTGTCGAAGCCGTGGAAGATGAACAGCTTCGACATGCCCGTGCCGAGGGCGGCGAGGAAGCTCTCGTTCATTTCCTCGGTCATGCCGTTGAAGTTGAAGTTGCCGAGGAACCAGATCAGGACGGACATCGCGAAGATAATCGTTCCGGCCTTGATCAGATAGCCCTTGCCTTTATCCCAGGTCTCCAAAAGAACTGTTTTCATATCGGGGATGCGGTAGGGAGGGAGCTCCAAGAGAAACGTGGAGCCTTTCTCCTGAAAGACTGTGCCGCCCAAGAGCTTTGCGGCGATAATCGCCATGATGACGCCTAAGATATACATGGCAAAGACGACGTTCGCGGCGTTGTCCGGGAAGAACATCGCGGCGAACAGCGCCATGATCGGCAGTTTCGCGCCGCAGGTCAGGAACGGCGTGACGAGAATCGAGGTCATGCGGTCCTTTTCCGAGTCCAGCGCCCGGGCGCCCATGATGGCGGGGACGGCGCAGCCGAAGCCCATCATCAGGGGCATGATGCCTTTGCCCGTCAGGCCGACGCGGCGCATGATCGGATCGGTGATGAAAGCGACCCGCGCCATGTAGCCGGTACCGTCCAAAAAGCTCAGGCAGAAGAACAGCACGAAAATCAGCGGTACGAAGGTCAGCACGCCGCCCACGCCGCCGATGACGCCGTCCACGATCAGTGACTGCATCCAGTCGGCAACTTCCCAGGATTCCAAGGTGGCGGTCACGCTTTCCGTCAAAGGTCCGCCGATGAAGTCGTCCAGCGCGTCGGCCATCGGCTGCCCGATCCATTCGAAGGTAATCTGGAATACCGCATAGAGCATGACGAGGAAGAGCGGCAGCGCCGTCCAGCCGTTGGCCAGCACCGCGTCGATTTTTTCCGTGAGGTCGGAGCTGGCGCCCGCGACGGAAACGCACTCCGACACGACGCTGTCGATGAACGCGTACCGTTCCTCGATGATTTTTTCCTCCAGCGCGTCTGCGGCGAGATTGCCGGCGCGAAGCCCCTCCACGCGGGCGATATGGGCGCGCACTTTTTCGCTGGGCTGGTATTTCTCCATCATGGTGGAGGTGAAGACGTCAAGCAGCGTTTTGATGCTGCTGCGGCTTCGTGCCGTCGTCTCCACGACCGGCATGCCGAGCGCGGCGCCAAGCTTTTCCGTATCCACGCGGATGCCGTGGCGCTTCGCCTCGTCCTGCATGTTGAGGTCGAGGAGCAGCGGGATTCCCTGCTCTAAGAGTTGAATGGTCAGATAGAGGTTACGCTCTAAGTTTGACGAATCGAGCACGTCCACCACGAGATCCGGCTTTTCGTTCAGCAGGTAGTCGATGACGATTTTTTCCTCCGGCGAGCGCGCGTTTACGCTGTAAGTGCCCGGAAGATCGACCACTGAGATATTTCGTCCCTGGTGGGAGAGATAGCCGATTTTCTTGTCCACGGTAACGCCCGGCCAGTTGCCGATTTTTTGCCGCGCGCCGGTCAGCTCGTTGAAGATGGTGGATTTTCCCGTATTCGGGTTGCCCGTCAGGGCGACTGCTAATGAAGACATTTTTGTTTCCCTTCTTTATGTAATATAAAAAGCCGTAAAAAATTTAGAGTAAGAAATTCGGAAAATCTGATTTTCTGATCAAAAAAATTTCATGCCGTCGTTTCGACTTCGATGGAAGCCGCGTCGTCCCGACGAAGGGCCAGATGGTACGAACGCACCCGAAGCGCCATCGGGTCGCCGAGGGGCGCGGAGCGCAGCACCGTCACCGTCGTCCCGGGGACGAGTCCCATAGTCATCAGTCGATTTTTTAAGGGTGATTCCGCGACGGAGCGAATGATAAACCGCTGTCCGGAGGTTCCTTCCCGTAAAGTCATTTTGTTGCCTCCCTGTTTTGAAAAATATAATCAAACTAATTCTCTTTATCAAAATATAAAACTTTGGATATGATTTGTCAAGATGAAGATGAATATAATTTTCAAAATAGAGCTTTCGGGAATTTCGGTTTTCGGCAGGATTATATGAAAACAATGGCGAATAATATCACTTTAATCACTGCGATTCGAGAACGGCCGTGCAAGAGGGCGCGGCGATCGGATAAAACGGACGGTTGTGAAATGGGGCTGCCGGCGTGCAGCAGCGGCGCCCGAGACGACCGTAATGAACGCGGATATGCGGGGATGCCTGCCATCCGCGACGCTATCGGGAGGAAAAGCGCATGGAGCTTTTGGACGGAGTCGGAAAGCTTTCTGGTGTCGGGCCGAAAAAAGAGGCGGCGTTGGCGCGGCTGGGGATTTCGACGCTCTTTGATCTGCTTGCGTATTATCCGCGCGCATATATCGATCAGACGACAGTGACGCCTTTTGCCCGGCTTTCGGCGGGGATGGAGGCGACGGTTTCGGGCGTTGTCGTCAGCGTGCGGGAACGTCGTTCGGGGAGGGGCGGAAAGCTCAGCATACTGACTGCGTATTTGAGCGACGGCACCGGATATTTGGCGATGACCTGGTTCAATCAGCCTTTCTTGGCGAAAAAGCTTTTCGAGGGGCAGCGGATTTTCGCCACGGGCAAGGTGGACTATGCCTATGGCGGCCATGGCGGGCTGGCGATGACGCAGATGGCGGCTTTTGAATTGCTGGGAGAGGGCGGGGACGCCGCCCGGGGCGGCGTGCTTCCCGTTTACGGGGCAACGGCCGCGCTCAACCAGAAATTTTTCCGCGGTCTTTTGAAGCAGGCGATGGAAAAAAAGCCGGAGCTGCCGGAGGTGATTCCCGAGAGCGTGCGCTCCCGTTACGGCTTGATGGACCGCGACCGAGCGTTCGTCGCGATGCATTTCCCAAAGTCCGCGAAGGAGCTTTCGGAGGCGCGGGCGCGGCTGGCGTTTGAGGAATTATATCTGATCCAGTGCGGACTGCTCATCTTGAAGAAAAAAACGCGGGAAAAAGAGCAGGGCGTCCGTCATTTGATGAACGGCAGCCTGGTTCAGCAGGTGGAAGACTCGCTGCCTTTTCAGCTGACGAAAGGGCAGGCGAAAGCGTGGGCCGAGATTTCCGCCGATATGGAAAAATCCGTGCCGATGCGGCGG
>Ga0256407_10002790_pt1 | contig 32465 bp, 30 predicted proteins | sample RumenRJG_04DNA_FD_193489 | JGI IMG/M metagenome (GOLD analysis project Ga0256407, IMG submission 193489) | Bovine rumen microbial communities from Lethbridge, Alberta, Canada - RJG_04 | ecosystem: Host-associated > Mammals > Digestive system > Stomach > Rumen | place: Canada: Alberta...
GAGGATCATGCGGCTGGCCCCGGAGAGGGCCGACTGGACCGCAGCCAGCTGGATCAGGACCTCGGTACAGTCTCTGCCGTTTTCTACCATCCGCTTTACGGATTCCAGATGGCCGATAGCGCGGGACAGGCGGTTTACCACCTGCTTTGTCTGGGTGTGGCTGTGGGCGTGGCTGTGGGGATGTCCGTGCTCCTCAGAAACAGTATGTTCATGATGCAGTGCTTCGTGGAATTCTGACATGCTCGATCGATCCTTTTCATATCGCTGTTGTGGGTTTCGCTATGAGCCTAGTTTAGAACATCCGGGTAGAAAAATACAGTCATTTTGCGAAAAAAGTGCTGCCCCCCCGGAGGGAAAGCAGCACTTCGATGGAGGTTCTGTCCTGAATCAGCCGCCCAGATATGCCTTCTGAACGGTGTCGTCCTTCCGCATGTTTTCTGCGGTGTCGGAGATGATGATATTGCCGGTTTCCAGGACATATCCCCGGTCAGCCACCTTCAGGGCCTTGTTGGCATTCTGTTCTACCACCAGAATGGTGATGCCCTGCTTGTTCAGCTTCTGAATTACGTCGAAGCAGGTATTGACCATGATGGGCATGAGGCCCATGGAGACCTCGTCGATAAGAAGCATCTTCGGGTCCAGCATCAGTGCGCGGCTGATGGCCAGCATCTGCTGCTCGCCGCCGGACATGGTGCTGGCCAGCTGATCCTTCCGCTCGCCGAGGCGGGGGAAGATCTCATAGACCTTTTCCATGTTTTCCCGGATGTGGTTATTGTCCTTCAGTTCATAGGCGCCCATCCGGAGATTCTCTTCTACGGTGAGCTTGCCGAAAACCCGGCGTCCCTCGGGAACGTAGCCGATGCCCAGGCCTGCCCGCTTGTGGGCGGGAAGTCTTGTGATATCCTGCCCGTTATACAGGATCTGTCCGGAAACCGGCTTGACGATTCCCATTATTGTTTTGATCAGTGTAGATTTGCCGGCGCCGTTGGGACCGATGACGGAAACCAGCTCCTGCGGCTTTACGTCGATGGAGATTCCGTGAAGGACTTCCATCATGCCGTAGGACACGTATAAATCTTTGATCTGTAGCATCAGTCATCCTCCTCTCCGAGATAAGCCTCGATAACCTGACGGTTGTTTTTCACCTCGTCCGGTGTGCCTTCCGCGATCTTCTTGCCGTAGCTGAGTACGGTGATGCGGTCGCAGACCTTCATGGTGATGGGCAGGTTATGTTCAATGAGGACGATGGACTGTCCCTTTTCTTTCAGGGCCATGATCAGCTCCGTGATCTCATTGATGGCGAAGTTGGAGAGACCTGCGCAGGGCTCGTCCAACATAATGAGCTTCGGTTCTGTCACAAGAGCTCTGGCGATCTCCAGTCTCCGGAGATAGCCCAGAGAGACATCAGAGGCCTTCTTGTTGGCTACGTCCGCAAGACCTACCTCGCGGATGACTTCTTCCACCCGGTCCTCCACTTCTTTGGTGTGGGCCTTGCGGAAATAGGATTTGATGCCGGTATACTCGTGAACGCCCGCTGCAGCCACCACATTGTCGAAGATGGTCAGACCTGACAGCGGCTTGGAAATCTGGAAGGTGCGGGAAATGCCTTTTTTCGCCATTTCATGGGCCGGCGTTCCCTGGACTTCCTGTCCCTCAAAGATAACCTTGCCGCCGGTGGGAATGTAAACGCCGCAGATGGCATTGAACAGCGTGGTTTTTCCCGCGCCGTTGGGGCCGATGATGCCCAGGGTTTCCCCTTTGTAAATAGAAAGATCAAAGCCGTCGATGGCCTTCAGACCACCGAAATACATCTTCAGATCTTCGATTCTCATCAGTTCATCCATGGTTATCTGCCCCCTTTCGCAGATTCCGCGATGAGGTCAGCGCGGGTTTTCTTTTTCGGCACAAATTTACGCCAGATGCGGACCAGGAAATTCCATACCGGGGAGTCCTCACCGATCAGACCCTGCGGCATGAAGCGTACCATCAGCACCAGCAGCAGTCCGTAGACCAGCTCGCGGTAGTCATCCGCAAAGCGGAGAATCTCCGGAAGCGAGGTGATGAGGAGAGCGCCGAAGATGGGACCGCGGAGGGTTCCCAGGCCCCCGATAACCACCATGGAGACGACCTGGATTGAGACGACAAAGGCGAAGTCTGTGGCGGAGATGAAGCCCATGCGGTGAGCATAGATGCCTCCCGCAAGACCTGCGATGGAGGTTCCGATGGTAAATGCCAGAATCTGGTAGCGGTTCACGTTGATGCCGAAGGATCGGGCGGCGCCGGGATCGTTGTTGATGGAGGCAAGCGCCATGCCAAACCAGGAATTGCGCATCTTCACCAGCAGCAGGCAGAGAATGACGATCAGAACCACGGTCAGGTAGAAAAAGTATCGGTTGTTCATCTTTGCGCCGAAGACCACGGGCTTGGCGATGGTCAGTCCCAGTGTTCCGCCGGTGATTTTCAGGCGGTTGAACAGGGCAACCATGACGAAGTTAATGCCGATGGTGGTGATTGCCAGGAAATCTGCCTGCAGACGCAGGGAAATGACGCCGAGCATCGCGCCGCAGATGCCGGAAACTGCCATGCCCGCAAGGAGTGCCAGGAAGAAATTACCGCCATTGGTGGTGATGATGGCAGCCGTGTAGGCGCCGATACCGAAAAAGGCGGCAATACCCATCATGGCCTGTCCGGCGTAGCCGGTGATAATATTCAGGGAAAGCGCAAGCAGCGTGAAGATGGCGGCTGTTGCGAGAATGGAATAAATATATGCAGAACTCATACCGCCGCCTCCTTACACTTTGTTCCTGCGGCTCATGATGCCTTCCGGCTTCACAAGCAGCATGATGATCAGCACGACAAACGCGATGGCATCCTTCGGGATGGGGATCGGCGTGTAGACAGAGAGGAACACCTCGGCAATGCCGATGATCAGGCCGGCGATGACGGTGCCCAGGGGATTGCCCAGACCGCCGAGAACGATGATGGCCAGCATTTTGTAAGACGGCACCTCGCCCAGGGCCGGTGTGATGGAATTATAGAGGATACCGGTCATGATGCCTGCGGCAGCGGCAAAGCCATATCCCAGAATATAGGAGAGCGCCATGGCGGTGTTGGTGTTGACGCCGCAGACTCTCGCGATTTCCGCATCTGTCGCGGTGGCTCTCCATGCAAGTCCCAGCCTCGTTTTGTTGAGGATAAACCAGAGGATGAGCAGAAGAACCGCGGTCAGCGCAAAAATCATGAGCCAGGCAGGCAGGATCACGACGCCGCCCAGACGGATGGTTTCCACCGGGAATTTCAGATTATAGGCCTTGGAGTTGGGACCGCAGATAAGCCGTATGGCATCCGAAGACATGGTGAACAGACCGACGGCGGCCACCAGAGGAATGATGGAGAGGGTGTGGGGTCTGGCAAGAATCGGAGAATAGATCAGGCGCTGCAGAAGAATGCCGAGGATGCCGGCGCAGGCCATGGCCACCAGAAAAGCCAGAACGATATTGCCCGTCGAGCTGTAAATATAATATCCGATATAGGCACCGATCAGGTAAGCGCCGGCATTGGCGATATCCAGGATGCCCAGGATACCGTAAATCAGCGTCGCTCCCATGGCGGTCAGCGCATACAGACTGCCGATGGTCAGTGCATTGATGAGCTGTTGTAAGAACATTGTTTTTCTCCCATAATCAGGAACAGCGGAGATGCCGGCCGGCACCCCCGCTGTATCCGGAACTGTTTATATCACGGACAGCTTATCCGCGACAGAGCGTTCCTGTATTAATAATTTGCCGGGTCAATAATCTGCTCGTCATCTACAACGCCGGCGAAGTGATACTCGCCGTCGGTTACCAGCTGAACCTGGATCGGCTTTACAGCGGAACCTTCCGCATTGTAGTAAAGAAGGGTGCCGGTAACGGTATCGAAGTTCTTCATGCCTGCGATGAAATCGCGCATTGCTTCAGAATCGGTGCCGACATTCTTCATAGCCTCAAAGAGAACCTGGAATGCATCATATACGGATGCGCCGACCATGTCGGGCTCGATGCCGTACTCTTTGCGGTAATTCTCGATGTAAGCCTGCGTCTGCTCATTCTGGTCATCACGGTTCATGTTAGTGGTAATGTAGAGACCGTTTGCATAGTCGCCGGCGATGTCGAGAAGCATCCAGGAGTCTGCACCCTCGGTTCCCAGAACCGGAATGTTCAGGCCCTGAAGGCCAACCTGACGGAGAACCTCTGCCGCCTGCTCATAGTAGTTGACGGAGTAGATGAGGTCCGCGCCGGAAGCTGCAGCTGCGGTTACAACGGAGGTCAGGTCGCTGTCGGAGATTGCTACGCCCTGCTCATAGACAACTTCCACATCCGGATAATCCTTTTCAAGCTTTGCCTTGAACGCATTGACCTGGGTGGTACCGAAGTCGAGATCTACATAAATGATGGCTACTTTCTTAGCCTTCAGCTGCTCTGCGGCAAATACAGCAGCGCCGGTTGCCTGTACGGCGCCCGGGAAGGACTGGGAGAAGATCAGGTCGCCTGCGCCGGTGACATCGGGATGTACCGCATAGGCGGAAACCATCAGTTTTCCTGCATCCTGGAAAATGGGGGCGGCAACCTTGGTCGGACCGGAGTAGGAACCGGAGACAACGGCTGCGACAGAATCATCAAAAGCGAGCTTCTCAGCAATATTTGCGGCTTCTGTGGTATCCAGGCCGTCATCAAAGTCAGCCAGTTCCACCGGAGCACCGTTAATGCCGCCGTTCTCATTGATGAGCTTTACAGCCAGCTTTGCAGAGTTGAGTGCGGAAGCACCATCTGCTGCTGCGGATGCTGCGGAAACCGGAGCAAAGAAGCCGATTTTAATCGGATCTCCGGAGAGCTCAGCGCCTTCTGCTGCGGCCTCGGTCTCTTCGTTTTCTGCCGGAGCTTCGGTCTCAGCTGCGGCTGCGGTCTCTGCAGCGGCTGCAGTGGTTTCTGCCGGAGCACTTCCGCCGCATGCGGCCAGGGAACCGATCATAATTGCTGACATAACAACAGACAGTAATTTTTTCATAGTTAAATCCTCCCATTTGTTAAGTAGTTAATGATCACAGAACGATTTGATCACCAATTCATATAATACTACCAAAAATGATGAGGATCAAGCGCCTGAATATGGCAATTTCACGGGAAAAATGTAGAGAAACCATCAAATCCGTATTATAATTAATAAAGAGCTGTCGGAATCGGTGCGGTAGGTGAGTATTCCGATGCTGAAAGAATAACACTGAGGGAGGTAACTATGGCAGACAACAAGATTCTATCAAGTGCGGAAGCGCTGAAAGAGCAGAAGTGCCCGGCCTGCGGCGGATCCATGTCCTTTGACCCGGCCTCCGGGAAGCTGGTCTGCGATTACTGCGGTACTGCGGTGGAGATTCAGGCGGAGGCTCCGGCGTTTCCTGAGCCGGCACAGACATCCGGCGCGGCAGCGGGTGCGCCGGCAGGTGCAGCAAAGTCAGAGGGCTTCGATTTCCAGAGCCTGAATGACCAGGCCGCCGTTCCGAATGCGGAAGCGCTCCCGGTCTACAACTGTATTTCCTGCGGCGCGGAGGTGATTGCGCCGCCGTCCCAGATTGCCCTGACCTGCCCCTACTGCGGCAACAACATCGTGCTGACGGAGAAGGTTTCCGGAAACCTCCGGCCGAATGGCGTGATCCCCTTTAAGATTACGCCCAAAGCGCTGCCGGAAGCCATGAAGCGGTTTTACCGGGGCAAGGTTCTTCTGCCGAGAAACTTCTTCTCGGAGAGCACCATGGGCAAGGTAACCGGCGTCTATGTTCCGTTCTGGGTATTTTCCGGCAAAGTGCACGGGCGCATGACTTTCTCGGCGGACAAGAGAAACAGCTACATGCGCGGAGATTACGAGATCACAGAGACCAGCACCTTTGACCTGGACCGGTCCGTATCCGCTTCCTTTGATTCGGTGCCGGTGGATGCCAGCGGCCGCGTTGAAGATGTACTGATGGACAACATGGAACCCTTTGATATGAGTGAGGTAAAGCCCTTTGACATGCGGTACCTGGCGGGATTCACCGCAGACCGGTTTGACGTGGCGAAGGATGACATCGCAAAACGGGCGGAAGAACGTGTCCTCTCCAGTGCTGCGAATATTGCTTCCCGCAGTGTGACCGGGTATTCCAATATCCAGCGGAGGCAGTCGGACGTGGTATATGACCTGGATGCAAAGTACCTGCTGTTCCCGATTTACATGTTTGACATCATGCACGCCGGCAAAAACTACAGCTTCGCAGTCAACGGACAGACCGGAAAGGTCGTGGGCGAGGTGCCGACAGACTCTTCCGTGAGCGCGCAGTACTTCCTGAAGCGCGCCGTGCCGGTGGCAGCGGGAATTCTGCTTCTGACGATTGTGCGCTATCTGATAGGAGGGTGATTCGGATGAAAAGAATAATCAGATTCTTATCGCTGCTTCTTGTGCTGCTCCTCTTAGCGGGGACCGTGACGGCGTATGCGGCAGAATGGAGCGAGGACTATTACCGGGCATCCGATATGTCCGGGGAACTGACCGAGACCGAGCGCAACGATCTGGATACCCTGTGCATCGACATCATGAAGGCGCATCAGGTGGATGTGACGCTTCTGGCGCTGCGGCCGGATGACTATAAGAACAGTTCCATGCAGGACATGGCGGATACCTACTATACCTCGTCCCGCTTCGGCTACGGGGCCGGCGGCGACGGATTCTGCGTGGCCCGCGCCACCGAGACCGGCGAGGCGGAGGTATTTGCCTACGGAAGTGCCGCCGATAAGGTTCCGGAGGATTATCTGGAGTATACCGCGGATCATATTGCCGGCTATAAAGATCAGTACGGCGTGTACGGCATGCTGTATGCCGGTGCAAAATTCCTTTCCAATTACATGGACGAGCATCCGGAAGGCGCGGAAGCCGGGGGTGCGGCAGAGACCGAAGAAGCAGACCTGTCCTCGGAGATCGCCCAGGCAGAAGCTGCGGGCGCAGCGGCAGGTACAGCCGGTGCTGCGGCGGGTGCGGCAGGCGCTGCTGCAGAGATTCCCGCAGAGAGCTATACCGATATGGCGGGCAATGTCCACGTGGGCGCAGGGACCGGCAAGCCGGACTGGTATCCGGCGGACCCGCAGAACTTTACCTTCTATAATGATGAGACGGCAGCCCGGGTGATGGACATCGCAGAGCTCTTCACGGAGGAAGAGAAACAGCAGATGGAACAGCGCCTTGCACAGATCCGGGCAGAGATCGGCAAAGATATCGTCATCTACACTGACACGACCTCCTACGGTCTCGGCCACGAGGCCTGTGCCGAAGACTTCTATGATTACAATGGCTACGGCATCGGTGAGGAGCGGGAAGGATGCGTGCTCTTCATCTGCATGGACCCGAATGACCGGGGATTCTGGACAGCCTGCACCGGGCCGGAGACCATCGCTCTCCATACAGAGGAATATGCCAACCAGCTGGATGACGCCCTTTATAACTATCTGGTTGACGGGCAGTACGCCGAAGGCGTTTCAGACTGGATCGAGAACTTCTATACCCTCTATACGAAGGGAATGCCCTTCCCGCCGGAGTGGTATGACGCGAATAAGACGGAACGGACCCACGATGCGGCGGCACCGAGGATCGATGACACCATCGGACTGTTCACGAATGACGAAGTACAGAAGCTGACCGAGCAGGCGAAGAAGATTTCCGACAAGTACGGCCTGGATGTGGTGATTCACACGGCAGCAGGACCCGCCGGCATAAGCCCGGACAGCTATCCGCAGCTTTACTATGAGCAGAAGGGATACGGATTCGGGGATGATTACGACGGCATCCTTCTGACCATCTTCCGGGACTTCAGCGGCGGCGAAAGAACCAGAATGTACGCCTCCGGAAAGGGCCTTGACAGGCTGTCGGATGCCAACAGAAAGCGTCTTATGGGTTTTGCGGAGGACGACGCAGCTTCCGGTAAGTTCTATAAGTCCGCAAGCGGATGGCTTTCCAATGTGGAGCACATGCAGAAGACCGGCCGGGTGCCGCACGCCATGATCTACTGGATTATGACGGTGCTTCTGGGATCCGGACTGGGATCCATCTTCGGAGGCATTTCCCTGGGAGGCGCCAAGGCGAAGATGCGGGTGCCGAAACCGCAGCCCAATGCGGACCGGTATCTGATCCCGGGAAGCCTTCAGGTGGGAGCTATGCGGGATTACCTGGTAAATACCAACACCACGAAGCGGTATGTGCCGCCGGCACCGAAGTCCTCGGGTCGCACCGGCGGAGGCTCGGGAGGTTCCACCTTCCACGGTTCTCACAGCGGACACTCCGGAACGACCCATTCCGGTTCGGGCCGGAAGTTCTAAAACCGGGGAATATTTCCTGAAAAAGAAAGTTAACAGAAGCGGGATCATCGCAGACAGCGGTGGTCCCGCTTTCACAATAAAAATTTTAAAAAAAAATTAGCACTCACCCTTGACAAGTGCTAACAAGCGTGTTATAACACATATAGAACAAAGGAACAGAGAAGTTTCCTCCTCCGTCCCGATGCTCATAAAACGCATCTTCGCGTGCGAGTCTTGAAGTGATAGAGTAAAGGAGGAATTGATTATGTTGATGCCTAGTATTTTCAGAGAGAATTTGTTTGATGACTGGTTTGATTTTCCGCAGTGGCCTGATTTCGGAGATACACAGAAAAAGCTTTACGGCAGGCATGCAGACCGGCTGATGAAGACGGATGTTCATGAGCAGGAGGACCACTATGAGGTGGATATCGATCTGCCGGGCTTTAAGAAGGATGAGATTACTCTGGAACTCACCGACGGCAATCTGACCGTAAGTGCGGCCAAGGGCCTGGATAAAGATGAAAAGGATAAGAAAGGCAGAGTTATCCGTCAGGAACGTTACGCCGGCGCCATGCAGAGAAGCTTCTATGTGGGCGAGAATGTGACCGATGAGGATATTAAGGCAGCCTTCCATGACGGCGTGCTGAATCTGATCATCCCGAAAAAAGAAGCGCCGAAGCTGCCGGAGAAGAAGACCATCATGATTGAAGGCTAATCCGGCTTGAAGTGTACCTCCCTTATCCTGTATAATATCAGATGGGAGAACTGTCCTGATATGCAGGGTTGGAGGGAGGTACGGATTATGAAAATAAGAAAACGGATTGCCCTATGCCTGCTGGCCGTCATGATCACCGTAATGAGTGTTTCTCCGGCCATGGCAGGAGAATGGAAGGTCGGGAATAACGGCCGCTGGTGGTTCCTCAACAGCGACGGTTCTTACCCGAAGAGCGGCATGTATAATATCGGAGAACAGAGTTTTATCTTCGATGGAGCCGGCTATCTGCTGGAGAGCCAGTGGACAAAGCTCAGCGATGGAAACTGGTACTACTGCCTACCCGGAGGTTATGTCGCCAAGAATCAGTGGGTTGGAGACTATTACGTCGGATGGAACGGCGCCATGGTGACCAATACCTGGGTCGGCGATTACTTTGTGGGTGCAGATGGCAAGTGGAATCCGAATGCAAAAAAGTAAATCATCGAAATTTTTAACGAAACCGCCGGCTATTGCCGGCGGTTTTTGAATGAATAAAGGTAAATTATGTGATAGAATAAAGACAACCTCAGAATTATAAATATATATAATCAATTTTGTTGATACTTATAGTAAAAGACATCGGCAGCCGCAAATAGACTTCCAATACCGAAGCCGGCGGCCAGCAGGCAGGACTCAGAAAGGCGGATGTTAACATGATTCAGATTCCCGGGGAGATTGCGGAAGACTACAACAGATATTACCGGTATATGCAGGAAAATCTGCAGTTTCAGATGAAAGGCAGCAGCGTTCACACACAGGAACATGCCGCAAGGGTGCTGCTCTATGTTCTGCTCCTGGCGAAGCGGGAGGGGCTTACGCCGGAGGACGCAGAGCTTCTGGCCGCAGCCGCGCTGTTTCATGATACCAGACGCATCGATGACGGATTTGATGTGGGGCATGGAAGACGCGGAGCCGAGTATTACTGGGAGTTCTGTATGTCGCATTCCCTGCCGTTCCGGGAGGTCTGCTACCGCATCATGGAGTATCATGACAGAGATGACAAGCTGGGAGAAAAGGCCTTTGCCCTGATGGGGAAAGAGAAAGAAAAAGGGCTTCAGCTGTATCGGGTTTTCAAGGATGCGGATGCGCTGGACCGTTATCGCCTGGGACCCGGAAAAGGTGCGCTGGATGAGCGGTACCTCCGGACGGATGCGGCGAGAGAGCTGATGGGTTTTGCAAAGAAGACGGTGGAAAACTGGGAATCATAGAAAAAACATAAAAACAGAAGAAATGATCTGATCTGCCCCGCGGGCTGCCGGATGTCACGGCCTGCGGGGTTTTGCGTTCTCCCGATGGCAGCCCGCGTTTTGCCGCTGACATTGCCCAAACAGGAGATGTCAGATATAATGAAAGAACAGTTTCCTGCACAGGCAGATTGAGATTTCAGAGGAGTATTTATGGATAAGGACAACAGGATCCTCGGGCCCGAGGATTATCTCGAGCCGGCATGCCCGCTCTGCGAGGAACCCTACGGAGTAACGCCGGCGGCAAAGCCGGTGCCCCAGCAGCGGATTATTGAAAAGATGGACGAGTATATGAGCCGCCGGGATTATGCCGGCGCGGAGAGGCATCTTGTGTACTGGCTGGAGGAGGCTCAGCTCGGAAAAGACCTGCGGGGAGAGCTGATGCTTCGGAATGAACTGGTGGGCCATTACCGGAAGACCGGTGACAAAGACAAGGCTCTTGCGCACGGCGACCGGGCGCTGGAGCTTCTTAAGGTACTGGATTTTGAAAAGACCCTGAGTGCCGGAACAACCTTTGTGAATGTGGCCACGGCAAACAGTGCCTTCGGCGGGTATGCGCGGGCAGCCGCACTGTTTGAGAAGGCCAGGGAAGTGTATGAGGAGGAATCCGGAGGCTATCTGGAGAACCGGCCGGAGCTTCTGGGCGGTCTTTACAATAACATGGCGCTGAATTATGCGGCCATGAAGGATTACGCGAAGGCCCACGGGCTGTATGACAAGGCCATGGCGGTGATGGAGAAGGTTCTCAACGGCGTGCTGGAGCAGGCGATCACCTGCCTGAACCGGGCCAATGCCATCGAGGATGAAAAAGGCCTGGAAGAAGGGGAGTCTTCGATCAACGCCCTTCTCGATGAGGCGGAGCAGCTTCTGGATACGCCCTCGGTCCCCCGGAACGGGTATTATGCCTTTGTGTGCGAAAAGTGCGCGCCCACCTTTTCCTATTACGGGTATTTCCTGACGGCGGAGGACCTGAAACGGCGGGCGGAAGAGATCTACGGGAGGATGGCGGAATGAGGGGAATGGAGATTTCCCGGGCATACTTTGAGGAATTCGGGTATCCGATGTTAAAAGAACAGTTTCCGGAGGTTATGCCCTACCTGGCGGCGGGCCTTTTCGGCAGCGGTGCCGAGTGCTTCGGCTTTGATGATGAGGTCTCAAGAGACCATGATTTTGAGCCGGGCTTCTGCATCTTTCTTCCCGGCGAGGACGTGGTGGACCGGAGGACTGCCTTTCTGCTGGAGCGGGCTTACGCGAAGCTTCCGAAGGAATACGGCGGCATAAAGAGGAGTCTGATGCAGCCGGTGGGCGGAGCGCGCCGCGGCGTTCTCCGGACGGAGGAGTTTTTCCGGGACCGGCTGGGCGCAAACCCCGCAGAGATTCCGAACACCCTCTGGCTTACCCTTCCGGAGCAGTCCCTGGCGGAGGCGGTGAACGGGGAGCTGTTTTTCGACAATTACGGGGAGGTAAGCCGCATCCGGGAGGCGGTGCGCTTTTATCCGGAGGATGTGCGCAGAAAAAAGCTGGCGGGCAGTCTTCTGCTGATGGCCCAGGCGGGGCAGTATAATTACACCCGATGCCTTGCCCACGGAGAGACGGCAGCGGCCCAGCTGGCGGTCTGCGAGTTCGTAAAGAGCGCCTGCGAAAGCATTTTCCTCTTAAACCGCGGGTATCAGCCCTATTACAAGTGGACCTTCCGGGCCCTCCGGGCGCTGCCGCTGCTTTCCGAGGAGGCGGAGCTTCTGGAGTATCTTCTCACCACGGACAATGAACCGGAGACGGCGGAAGAAAAGTATCATGTCATTGAGGGGATCGCCGCCGATATCATCGATGAGCTGATGGAGCAGAACCTGACAGAGGCAACCTGCGGCGATCTGGAAAAACACGCCTATTCCGTGAATGACCGGATTGCGGACGGAGAACTGAGAAACCTGCATATTCTGGCGGGAGTATAAGAGAAAAACAGGGAGACGAACGGAAGAATGAAACTGCACGGACTTCAGAAAATGACACTTTTGGATTTTCCGGGACACGTGGCCTGCACGGTGTTCCTGGGGGGCTGCGATTTCCGCTGTCCCTACTGCCACAATTTCGAGCTGGCGGACGGCACGGCGAAGCCGGTGATGGAGGAGGAAGAATTCTTCTCCTTCCTGGCAAAGAGAAAGGGCCTTCTGGACGGCGTTGCCGTAACCGGCGGCGAGCCCTGCCTGCACAGGGACCTGCCCGCCTTTCTGCGGAAGGTGCGGGAGATGGGATTCGGCACAAAGCTTGATACCAACGGCCATCATCCGGAGCTTCTTTTTGCGGTTCTGGAAGAGGGCCTGGCGGATTATGTGGCCATGGACATCAAAAACAGCCCGGAAAAGTACATGAAGACCTGCGGGCTGGAACAGGAAGGCGCCGTAGATTTGGAGAAAATCAGGGAGAGCATCCGCCTCATCATGGAAAAGGCCCCGGACTACGAGTTCCGCACCACCGTTGTGGCGGAATTCCACGAAGCCTCTGATTTTGAGGAGATGGGGAAAATGATTGCGGGCGCAAAGAACTACTTTCTCCAGAGCTTTACGGACCGGGATACCGTTCCCTTTGAGGGATTCCATGCGCCGGATCCGTCCGATCTCGGAAGCTATGCAGAGATAATGCGAAAATATGTGGAAAATGTACAGGTGAGAGGTGTAGAATAAAAATAACCGGCACAACCGGAACGGAGGTGCCGATACCGGCGTCGTAAAATAAGGGGAGGAAAATTGCATGGCTGGAAAGTATAATATCTGTCTCGATATCGGCGGAACGAAGGTTCTGGGCGTCATTTTTGATGAAAACCGCAATATCGTCTATAAGCTGAAGAAGAAGACCAAGTCAGGCGGCGACACAAAGGAAAATGTGGAACAGGTTATCGTCAGCGTGGTTGAGGAGATGCTGGAGAAGGCTTCCATCAAAAAGAAGGATATCCGGGCCATTGCCGCCGGCGCACCGGGCGTCATCGATTCCGGCCGGGGCGTAGTGCTGTTTTCCCCGAATCTTCCCTGGAGAGATTATGACATCAAGACCCCCATGGAGAAGAAGTTCGGCGCTCCCTTCTACATCGGCAACGATGTGAATGTGGGCGTCCTCGGCGAGTACAAGTACGGTGCGGCGAGAGGCTATCACAATGTGGTGGGCTTTTTCCCGGGCACCGGCATGGGCGGCGGCCTCATCCTGAATGACGTGCTCTTTACGGGCAACCAGTTCAAGGCAGCGGAGTACGGCCATATGGTGCTTGACCCGGAGGGACCGCTGTGCGGATGCGGACAGAGAGGGTGTTTGGAGGCATTTTCCAGCAAGACCGGCATGTCCATGTATATCAAAGAGCAGGTGGCCCGGGGCCGGGAAAGCATGATGAATGATTATGTGCAGACCGGCGTGTTCCGGAGCAAGATTCTGAAAAAGTCCATTGCGGCGAAGGACACGGTGGCCATTGAGGCGGTGGACAGAGCCTGCCATTACCTGGCCATCGCCACCGGCAATATGATCAACACCATCAGCCCGGATGTGGTGGTCTTCGGCGGCGGACTCTTCGAGGCCATGGGCGACTATTTCATGGAAAGGGTTCTTCGCGAAGTTGACCGCTACTGCATGCCCTCCATCCGTTCCTCGGTGGAACTGAAATGTGCAGAATTGGGCGACTATTCAAATATCTACGGCGCCCTGGCCATGATCGAAGAAGGATAAAAGAACCAAATGACAATTGCGGAACGATACCGGCTTTTTCATAGCTGGTATCGTTCTTTTTTATACCATATCTAGTTGTAAAAAAAGTGTAAGACACTACATATTGACTTTGGAGCCGGTCGGTACTAGAATAAATTTGCTCGCGCAGAGTTGTGCGCGGAGAGATCAGCCCTGAGGATGAGGGCTGATAAGGAACAGATCCCCGGGGAGGGACTTCTGAAATAGATCGAGACATCAGGGAGGAATGGTTATGTATCAGGTAGTCAAGAGAGATGGCAAGATTGCCGATTTCAATATCGGCAAGATCAGTGCAGCCATCACAAAAGCTTTCGAAGCATTGGGAAAACAGTATCATCCGAGCGTCATCGAGCTGATCTCGCTCCATGTAGCATCTGATTTTGAATCCAAGATCAAGGACGGCAAGGTTACCGTCGAGGAGATCCAGGACAGCGTCGAGAAGGTTCTGTCCCAGTCCGGCTACGCAGACGTAGCCAAGGCCTATATCCTGTACCGCAGACAGCGCGAGAAGGTCCGCAATATCAATTCCACCCTGTTAAACTATAAAGATCTGGTTAACAATTACCTCAAGATCAATGACTGGCGCGTGAAGGAGAATTCCACCGTTACCTATTCCGTAGGCGGCCTGATTCTTTCCAACTCCGGCGCCATCACCGCAAACTACTGGCTGTCCGAGGTCTACGACGATGAGATCGCCGAGGCCCACAGAAGCGCAGCCATCCACCTGCACGACCTGTCCATGCTGACCGGCTACTGCGCAGGCTGGAGCTTAAAGCAGCTGATCCAGGAAGGCCTGGGCGGCGTACCGGGCAAGATTACCTCTTCCCCGGCCAACCACCTGTCCACCCTCTGCAACCAGATGGTCAATTTCCTGGGCATCATGCAGAACGAGTGGGCCGGAGCGCAGGCATTTTCCAGTTTTGATACCTATCTTGCTCCCTTCGTCAAGGTGGACAACCTGTCCCAGAAGGAAGTCAAGCAGTGCGTGCAGTCCTTCGTTTACGGCGTGAACACCCCCAGCCGCTGGGGCACCCAGGCACCCTTCTCCAACATTACCCTGGACTGGACTGTGCCGAACGACTTAAAGAACCTGCCGGCCATCATCGGCGGCAAGGAGATGGATTTCACCTACGGTGACTGCCAGAAGGAAATGGATATGGTCAATAAGGCCTTCATCGAGATCATGATCGAGGGCGACGCCAACGGACGCGGATTCCAGTATCCGATCCCGACCTACTCCATCACCAGAGATTTCGACTGGAGCGAGACCGAGAACAACAAGCTCCTCTTCGAGATGACCGCAAAGTACGGCACCCCGTATTTCTCCAACTACATCAACTCCGATATGGAGCCCTCCGACGTGCGGTCCATGTGCTGCCGTCTGCGCCTTGACCTCCGTGAACTCCGGAAGAAGTCCGGCGGCTTCTTCGGTTCCGGCGAGTCCACCGGCTCCATCGGCGTTGTCACCATCAACATGCCGAGAATCGCATACCTTGCTTCCGATGTGAAGGATTTCTATGCAAGACTCGACAACCTGATGGATATCGCAGCCAGAAGCCTGAAGACCAAGAGAACGGTTATCACCAAGCTTCTGGAGCAGGGCCTCTACCCCTACACCAAGAGATACCTGGGCAACTTCAACAACCACTTCTCCACCATCGGCCTTATCGGCATGAACGAGGTGGGCCTGAATGCGAAGTGGCTCAGAGCCGACCTGACCGACGAGAAGGTACAGCGCTTCACCAGAGACGTGCTGAATCACATGAGAGAGCGTCTCTCCGATTACCAGGAGCAGTACGGCGACCTCTACAACCTGGAGGCAACTCCGGCAGAGTCCACCACCTATCGCTTTGCTAAGCACGACAAGGAGGAATTCCCGGATATCATTACCGCCAACATGAATGGTACTCCGTACTACACCAACTCCTCCCACCTGCCGGTGAACTTTACCGAGGACGTATTCTCTGCCCTGGATATCCAGGATGACCTGCAGACCCTGTACACCTCCGGTACCGTCTTCCACGCCTTCCTGGGCGAGAAGCTTCCGGACTGGAAGGCAGCCGCGAACCTGGTGAGAAAGATTGCGGAGAACTACAAGCTTCCGTACTACACCATGTCCCCGACCTACTCCATCTGCAAGGATCACGGATATCTCACCGGCGAGCAGACCGTCTGCCCGCACTGCGGCCAGAAGACCGAGGTTTACAGCCGTATTACCGGCTACTATCGTCCGGTTCAGAACTGGAACGACGGCAAGGTGCAGGAGTATAAGGACAGAAAGGTCTACAACATCGGCCGTTCCGTGCTGCAGCACCAGGGACCGATTCCGGCACCGGTGGATGATACGCCCTTTAATCCGGAAAATGTAACCGTCGTCGACAAGACACCGAAGACCCGTGTGGACAGAATCGCCGAGGCGGTGAACACCATCGAGATGGAGAATCCGGAGATGCGGAACGTCCTCTTCTTCAAGACGCCCACCTGCCCGAACTGCAAAGCAGCAGGTGCTCTGCTGGACAAGGCCGGCATCCACTACACAGCGCTCAACGCCAACGAGGAGAAGGAGCTGGTAGAGAAGTACGGCATCAAGCAGGCTCCGACCATCGTCCTGGTAGACGGTGACAGCTTCGAGAAGTACCGCGGCGTCTCCGACATCAGAGGCTGGCTCAAGACCGTGCCGACGAGACATTAAGAATAACGAAAAATACAGAATACAGACGGCTTCCGCGCCATGAACTTTCGGTGACGCTCCGGCGGCTGTATTAAGCACTTGGAAAGCCGCTCTGTTCTGCGATGCAGCCAGAGGCGGCTTTCCGCGTAATACAGCCTGGGACCGTCAGAAAGTTCTATGGCTTGTGCAGATTGTCTGTATTCTGTGTTTTTCTTTGTAAAAATAGATAAGGATGAATCTGTCCGATTAGGCCCGGAAACAGCTCTCCGGCAGGAAGAAGAAAGTTGAGGAAAACACTATGTACGACGTAATCGTGGTCGGCGGCGGCCCCGCCGGCATGACGGCAGCGCTCTATGCGCAGAGAAACGGCAAATCTGCACTGGTTATCGAGAAGAACGGCTTCGGCGGCCAGATTACCCACTCCCCGAAGGTGGAGAATTATCCGGGAACTCTGTCCATGAGCGGCAATGAGTTTGCCGATAAGACCCTGGAGCAGATCCTGGCCCAGGGCGCGGAGATTGAGATCGACTGTGTGACCGGCATTAAGGATATGGGCGAGTACAAGATCGTGGAGACCGAGGAGGGAAGCTTCGAGGGTAAGACCGTGGTCATCGCTACGGGCGTAAAGCACCGGATGCTGGGCCTGGAGGGCGAGGAAGACATGGTCGGCGAGGGCATCTCCTTCTGTGCGGTCTGCGACGGCGACTTCTATGCAGGAAAGACAGTGGCGGTGGCCGGCGGCGGAAACTCCGCCCTGCAGGAGGCTATCCTTCTGGCAGAGAAATGCAAAGAAGTCATCATGCTGCAGGATCTTCCGAAGTTCACCGGCGAGGCAAAGCTGCAGGAAGTTCTCTTTGCAAGAGACAATGTCCGGGCCATGACCGAGGTGAAGATCAACCGTCTCATCACCGAGGGCGGCGAGCTCCGGGGACTGGAGATCGAGAGCCGCAGGGACGGCCATTCCCAGGAAATCTCCTGTGACGGTCTGTTCGTGGCCATCGGCCTGATTCCGGAGAATGAGCCCTTCAAAGAACTGGCGGAGCTGAACAATTATGGCTATTTCGACAGCGATGAGCAGTGTCTTACAAAAACGCCGGGCATCTTCGTGGCCGGAGACTGCAGAAGCAAGTTCGTGCGGCAGGTAACCACCGCCGTGGCCGACGGCGCCACCGCGGCCCTGGCAGCTTGCCGGTATATAGACATGAATTAATATGGATTTATTCGAATACGCGGCGGAAAGCCGCAAAACAGAAGAAGCGCCGCTGGCGGCCAGGATGCGTCCCCGGACCCTGGATGAGGTGGTAGGACAGGAGGAGATTATCGGAAAAGGAAAGCTCCTCTACCGCGCCATTCAGGCGGACAGGCTGAGCTCCATCGTGCTCTACGGCCCGCCCGGCGTGGGAAAGACTACCCTGGCGAAGGTGATCGCCAATACCACCTCAGCGGATTTTCATCAGGTGAATGCCACCATCGCCGGAAAAAAGGATATGGAGCAGGTGGTGGAGACGGCGAAGCAGAACCTGGGCGGCTATAACAGGAAAACCATCCTCTTCATCGACGAGATTCACCGGTTCAACAAAGCCCAGCAGGATTATCTCCTGCCTTTTGTGGAGGACGGCACCCTGATCCTCATCGGGGCAACCACAGAGAATCCCTACTTTGAGGTGAACGGGGCGCTTCTCTCCAGGTCAAGAATCTTTGAACTGAAGCCCCTGACAAAGGAAAACATTCTGACCCTGATTCACCGGGCATTTACCTCTGACCGGGGTGTGAAGAGCTACGGGGCGGATATCACCGAAGAAGCAGCCGAATTCCTGGCGGATGTGGCCGACGGGGATGCGAGAGCGGCCCTCAATGCGGTGGAACTGGGCGTTCTTACCACCCAGCCCTCGGCCGACGGGAAGATTCATATCGACCTTAAGGTGGCGGAGGAGTGTATCCAGAAAAAGTCCATCCGCTATGACAAGACCGGAGACAACCATTACGACACCATCGCGGCCTTCATTGAATCCATGTGCGGATCCGATGCGGACGCGGCCATCTATTATCTGGCCCGGATGCTCAGCGCCGGGGAGGATGTGAAGTTTATTGCAAGACGCATGATGATTGCAGCCTCCGAGGAAGTGGGCAATGCGGACCCCATGGCTATCTGCGTGGCGGCAGCGGCGGCCCAGGCTGTGGAACGGACGGGCATGCCGGAAGGGCGTATCATTCTTGCTCAGGCGGCGGCCTATATTGCCTCGGCGCCCAAGTCCAATTCCGCCTATCTCGGCATCGACAAAGCCATGAAGGTGGTGCGGGAGACCGGCAATCTCCCGATCCCTCCCTATCTGCAGGATTCCAGCTACAAGGGGGCGGCGAAGCTCGGCCGCGGCGTGGGCTATAAATACGCTCACAACTATCCCAACCACTGGGTGGAGCAGCAGTACCTGCCCGACGCCATAAAAGATATGCGCTTCTACGAGCCGAACGATATCGGCCATGAACAGGCCTTCAAGGAGTATTTCCGGAAGATCGGGAAAGATCCGGAGCGCTATCAGTACAAAGACCCGGCCGAAGAGGGGAATCCCGACCGGCCCTGGGAAGAATAGAAATACACAGATTCACAGAGCTCCCATGTCAGTCAGAGACTGGCGGGGAGCTCTCTGTGGTGTTATGATATAGGAAAGCAAAAACCGAAGCCTGGGAGGTGTGAACGTGAAAAAAGTACTGCAGTTAGTCAGCGATGATTTTGAAGATCTGGAACTCTGGTGCCCGGTGATGCGGCTGAGGGAAGCCGGCGCCCAGGTGGACCTGGTGGCGGAAAAGCCCGGAAAATATCACGGCAAATATGGTGTTCCCTGCGAGGTGGAGCTCTCCTTCAACGATGTGGAGGCAAAGGACTACGATGGTATCCTCATTCCCGGCGGCTGGGCTCCGGACAAGCTCCGGAGGTTTCCGAAGGTTCTGCAGCTGGTGCGGGAAATGAATACGGACGGCAAGCTCATCGGCCAGATCTGCCATGCGGGCTGGGTTCTCGCCTCCGCTGAAATCCTGGAAGGAAAGAAAGTTACCAGCACCCCCGGAATTAAGGACGATCTGCGCCATGCCGGCGCCATCTGGCTGGATGAGGCCTGTGTGGTAGACGGAAACATCGTTTCCGCAAGGCGTCCCCCGGATATCCCGGAGTATGAGAAGGCGTTGGTGAAGGTGCTGTTCGGAGAGTAAAACCCCTGGCGGAAGTCAATCTCTGTGACAATCTGACAGGTTAACACGCATGAAAACCCGTGATACAATAAGTGAAAATCAAGAGAAACTATGCAAGGAGGAATCCATCATGAACAAGATTGCAACAAGCAGCGCTCCGGCCGCCATCGGCCCCTACTCTCAGGGTATTGAGTGCAATGGTATGATCTTCGTATCCGGCCAGCTTCCCGTGGATCCGGCCACCGGTGAATTCCCGGAAGGGGACATCCAGGATCTGACCCGTCAGTCCATGAAGAATATCTGCGCCATCCTGGAGGCGGCAGGCAGCAGCTGCGACAGGATCGTGAAAACCACCATCTTCCTCGCAGACCTGGCAAACTTCGTACCTGTGAACCAGGCCTATGCGGAATTCTTCCCGGGCATTGCACCGGCAAGAGCCTGCGTACAGGTGGCAGCTCTTCCGAAAGGTGCGCCCCTGGAGATCGAAGCTATCGCATATAAGTAAACCGATGCGATGTCAGAAAGAAAGGTGGAGCAATGGAAGAAAGTCTGCAGAGAATGCAGAAGGAATTTAAAAAGAACCGGACGGCTGCCTTTGTGCTGATCGGGATTCTGGTTCTTGGCATGATTTTTGCCATGATGAGAAACATGCCTCTCAGCCTCTTTTTTGTCGTGATGGCCCTGGCGTATCAGATGGTAGTTCTGCGCATCATGGGAAAACGCTATGAAAAGAAAATGAATACCGAAAACATTTCCCAGACCATCTGCAGAGAGCTTTCCGATGCGGTCCTGGACGAGAACGGCGGTGCCGGCCTTACCCCGGAGATGGTGGAAGAGGCGGAACTGCTTCCCCACTTTGAAGAGGGAAAATCTCCCTTTTCCGCATTTAAGGGTGTCTGCGGCGTCATGCCATCCTGGCGTGGTGTCTCCGGCCCGGAGGGCAGAGTGAAGGTTATCGTTTCTGACGTGGCGCTTAATGACACCTACACGGATGTGAAGGGAGCCAGAAAAGGCCTTATGAATGTGGGATGCTTCGTGCACGCGGAGTTTCCGCAGAAAACAGGATATAATCTCCGGGCCATGGCGGAAGGACCGCTTCTCACCCATATGGAAGAGGATTTTCAGGCAAAGTTTCCGGAGCTTGTCCGGGTATCTTCCGCAAAGCTCCAGATTCCGGACACACTCCATGTCTATGCATCGGAAGGCACAGATTTTCCGTCCGCAGAGTTTTTTAAGAAGCTCAAAAACCTGGCTGACTTCACCAGCGGCGAGATGTGGATGAGCCTGAAGGAGGACCATGCGGACTTCTACTTCCGGAACCGGTTCCTTGCGGTCCCGGTCAACGTAAAAATCGCACCCACGAGAGAGATGATAGGGCTGGATCCCCTGCCGGAGCTCAAACGAGTGCTGGAGATACTGAGAGAGGTTGATTGATGTTCGGATTATTCGGCGGTGCAAAACCGCAGGTACAGAAGATTTCACACGAAGAAGCAAAGCGCATCATGCAGGAAGAGAAGGATATCCTGGTGGTGGATGTCCGGACGCCCGGCGAATACCGGGGCGGCCATATCCCCGGCGCCATCAATATCCCCAACGAGACCATCGCGAAGAAAGAACCGGCACAGCTTCCGGATAAGCAGCAGAAGATTCTTGTCTACTGCGCCAGCGGCGCCCGCAGCAAAATCGCCTGCGGCAAGCTTATGCTCCTGGGATATGAGAATGTCCTGAACTTCGGCGGAATCAACGGATGGACAGGGCCGGTAGAGAGATAATTGTGAAAAGAGAAACTATTGATAAGTTTTGAAGCAAAGAAAGATGCGCCTGCTGTGCAGGCGCTCTTTTTGTCTGAACCGAAAGCGGAGAGAAATGCATAATCAGCGCCGTTTTTGGTTGCAGAGAATTCGTAAAACCGATATACTTTATAATTATAAAACATCAAACTGATATAACTGTAAATGAGCAAAACTTTTAAGAGAGGAGTCTGCAGATCCATGTCAGCAAAGCAGAACGCATCCATAGAAAACATCCTTGCACAAAACAAGATTATGATCATCGACGGTTCCATGTCCACTGCCCTGGAAAAACTGGGCGCCAACCTGAATTCGAAGCTCTGGACGGCGAAGTGTCTGGAAGAGGCACCGGACCTGGTAAAACAGGTGCATCTGGATTACTTCCGGGCCGGCGCCGACTGCGGCATTACCTGCAGCTACCAGGCAACCATTCCCGGACTGATGCAGAATGGCTGCACAAGAGAGCAGGCAGAGGAGCTGATTGCCCGCTCCGTCACCCTGTTTGTGGAGGCAAGAGACCAGTGGTGGAAGGAAGAAGGAGAGGCCGCCGGACGAGTTTGGCCCCTGTGCCTTGCGGGCATCGGCCCCTACGGCGCCTACCTGGCGGATGGGTCCGAGTATCGCGGAGGCTACGGCGTGAGCGATGAAGTCCTCATCGAATTCCACCGTCGCAGAATGGAGATTCTTCATGAGGCCGGCGCGGATATCCTGCTGATTGAAACCCAGCCCTCCCTCCACGAGGCCCTTCTGGAGGCGGATATCGCGGAAGAGCTGGGCGCGGACTACTGGATCAGTTTCTCCTGCAAAGACGGAAAGCACATCAATGAGGGGGACCTCATCAGCGACTGCGCAAAAGCTCTGTCAGAAGGGCATCCGCATCTCAAAATGATCGGCGTCAACTGCACAAAGCCGGAGTATATCGAGAGTCTGATCCGGGAACTGAAATCAGCCACGGATCTGCCCATCGGCGTATATCCCAACAGCGGCGAAGTCTATGACCCGGTGACCAAGACCTGGCACGGAGAAGGCGTGGACAAAAACTTCGGGGATTATGCCTTTGCCTACATGAAGGCCGGCGCCGCGGCCGTCGGCGGCTGCTGCACCACCGTGGACTATCACATCCGGCAGACCGTGGAGGCGAAAGAGCGGTTTCTCGCCATGGGCGCACAGCCTGGAATCCGGCCGTAAGCTGATGCCGGCGGACAATCGGTGCCGACAGTGCTATGCCGGTGCGGGAAGATAATGAAAAGAAAAGGGGAAGCGTATGGCAGCATTAACTGATTTCATGTATATGGTGGACGATTTTCTGTGGGGAACCTGGATGACGGTTCTCCTCCTGGGTGTGGGCATCGTGCTCAGCATCCGGTTCGGATTCCGCTACCAGAAAAAGATAGGCTTTAACTTTAAGAATACCTTCGGCCAGATAGGCGTAAAAGGCGAAGGAGAGGGAACCATCTCCGGCTTCCGGGCAGCCTGCACGGCTTTGGCGAATACGGTCGGCACCGGCAATATCAGCGGCGTGGCGACGGCCATCGTCAGCGGCGGCCCCGGCGCCCTGGTCTGGATGTGGGTATCCGCCTTCTTCGGCATGTCCACCAAGGCCTGCGAGATTATCATCGGCCAGCGGTACCGCGAGCACTACAAGAAATCCATGAACGAGTTTGTCTGCGACCGCTCCTTCGTGCTGAAGAATGCCTTCGGCTGGAATAAGGGTGCTATCGTTCTGGCGGTATTCTGCTTCCTTTTCGGCCCCTGGACCTGCTGCGTCCAGACCGAGGCCGTGACCAGCTCCATGCGGGAGGCCTTCGGCATCCCGAATCTCTGGTCTGTCATCGTCATCGGCCTGACCTGCCTGGTTACCATCTGGGGCGGCCTGCGCAGAATCTCCGATGTCATGTCCCGTGCCGTTCCCATCATGGCCGCCCTCTATATCATCATGGGCCTGGGCGTTATGATTCTCAACATCACCCAGATTCCGGCTGTTGTGATGCTGATTCTCAAGAGCGCCTTCTCCCCGACGGCAGCAGTCGGCGGCTTTGCCGGCGCCACCGTCCGCGATGCCATCCAGTACGGCGTGGCCCGCGGTATCTATTCCAATGACGCCGGAACCGGCTACGGCATGATCGCTCACGCCTCTGCCATCACCGACCATCCGGTTCGCCAGTCGCTCTGGGGCTGGGGTGAAGTCTTCCTTGACACCTTTATCATCTGCTCCATCACAGCCTTCACCATTATCATGACCGGATCCTATATTTCGGCGGATGCCACCAGCGGCGCACTTACCACCATTGCGTTTACCAACGCCTACGGCGCCATCGGCGGCAAGCTCACGGCCATCGCCATCGCGGTATTTGCCTGGACCACCATCATCGGCATGTACTATACCTGCGAGAAATCCGTCAACTATGCCTTCGGCGACTCCGAAACCAACCGGAAGATGATGCCGATCTACATGATCTACTACATGCTTCCCTGCGTCATCTTCTACAACATCGAGGCAGACCTGCTGTGGGCCTTCACCGATGTGCTCTCGGCCATCTACGTACTCATCACCATCTTCATCATCGCCGCCAAGCACAAAGAAATCTTCCGTTTCTTCGACGACTTCTGGAAGCGCTACCTTCCCGCAAAAGAGCGGGGCGAAAATGTGCCCTATGTGAGCTTTGACTGCAAGAACGAGAATGAAATGCGGTGATAAGACCGACCATAACCAGACAGAACATCAGCAAACCAGGGCTGTGCATTGCACAGTCCTGGTTTGCTGTGCATCGCACGCCTGGTTTGCTGTGCAGAGTTGCCCTATCTGCTGCGCTGCACAGCCGCGGATGTTGTGTAATGCATCCCAGGGATTCGGCGCATGCCTGAATGAGCTGAATCTGGCAGGCATCAGCATGGCTCTACATCTAATAGCTCTTTGAATCTGCTGAAAAAGCTGTGTTCATAGGCGAATATCCGGAGAAAAGTTTAGAAATACAGCTCAGACACCAGAGGAAAGGTGACATAGATGTATCATTTTCAGGATGCAGGAAGATTCTTTCAGAGGCATGGGCGTTGGTGAGGTGTTGATGAAAAAACTGCATCTAACATTTTGATAATAACAGTAAAAGAGATGTATTCATTCAAGAACCATGTATTTATAAAAGAAAAATCCGGCCTATGAGATACCTGTAACTCCCTGTGAGATGTATTTCCCGGAAATCATGAAAAGCAAGTTCCCGCGGCCACCAGGTTATCGTGGCCCCTGTGTGTTCCAGGCTATATGTGGGTGTAGAAAGCAAGTTCCCGCGGCCGGTACGCATTCGATACCCCATATTAAAACTGCTGATTGGAGAAAGTTTATCCGGACAGATACAATTAGAACACATCCATAAGTGTTCGGCCAATTAATGGCTGCTTCGTGCGTATTCCGGAAGGAGCCCTCTATGTATGCTGTTCTCGCTCAGATAGTCGGATTTATCGGCACCGGTGTTGTGATCGCCGCGTTTCAGTGCAAAGACACCAAAAAGCTCATGTTCGTGCATGCACTTGCGGGACTCCTGTATACGCTGCATTTTTTCATGCTGGGCAGTATCATCGCATCTTTTTCGCAGCTCCTATTTACGGTGAATATCTTTCTTCTGAATGATACAAAACACTGTTGGGCATCCTGGATTGGATGGCGCTATGTGATATCTGCTCTTCTGATTCTGGTTACTGTCGTGACCTGGAAAGGCCCTGCGGATCTTCTTCCCTGTGCGGCCTCTGTTGCCACGACCCTGACCAACTGGTCCAGAAACGGGCGGATTATCCGTCTGAACAGGCTGTGTTTCGCAAGTCCTGCCTGGATTATCTACGATATCATCATCGGTTCGCTCTCCGGCATCGCCTGCGAAGTCTTCAGCATAGGATCCGTTCTCATCTCCATCTGGCGCTACGGCATGGCCGCCCTGGACGGCTGAAAAACTCTGCATCAAGAAGTATGGTCCGCTGACAGGTACCTCCTTTACTGGACACATCCGGTGAAGGGGGTATTTTTTGCGCGTTTTTACGATGGGGATTTCGTTGCTATATTTTTGGCAGAATCCTGAATCTGCCTTGTGAAAGTGAACAAAAATCAGCCGCTGTCGGGAATGAAAGTGTTCCGTGCGCTGTGCGATTCGGAGAACCTGGGGCAATAACGCCGATCCCGCGGGACATCCGTTGAATTGGTCTTGACGGAAGAATACAATAATAGACACATCTCTGAGGCCAGGTCGGATAACTCATCGATATATCAGTCTTACATTCTGCACGGGTATCCGATGTTGAAGGGGGGGACGTCTGTGGATTCCGTTCTGAAAACAATCAGCAGTGAACTTGCGTGGTGGGAAGAGATTATCCGGAAGAAGGAAAAGGCGCTGAAGAAAGCGCCCGAAGGAAGACTGCGTGTAAGCACAGGACATAACCGCAAACAGTATTATTGCGTAAAAGAAACTGGTGATACAAGCGGCGTCTACCTTTCCAAAAAGAAAGAAAAACTGACGGCTGCCCTTGCCCAGAAAGCCTATGACCGGTCTGTTTTGAAGGAAGCGGAAAAGAGAAGAGAGCTTTTGCTTCGTATGAGAAATATCTGGCCGGAAGAGAGCCTGGACAGGATCTACGAAGAGCTTCCGGAAAGCAGGAGGAGATTCGTCACACCGGTTACACCGAGCGACGAGGTATTCATAAAGCAATGGTTGGAAAAGCCTTATGAGAAAACAGAATACAAAATGGATGACCGTGAATTCATAACCAATAACGGAGATCGTGTCCGGTCTAAATCCGAAATAATGATTGCCAACCGTCTGCTCGAGCGGGGCATTCCCTATAAATATGAATGTAAGCTGGTTCTTCCGGACTCCACGGTACTTCTGCCGGACTTCACGATTCTGAATGTCCGTCGCAGAGAAGAACAGTATTACGAGCATTTCGGGATGATGGATGACGAAGACTATGTAAACAGAAACCTGCTCAAGGTACGTACATACCAGCGGAACGGGATTATGCTCGGTGATTTGCTGTTTCTTACCTTTGAAACGGAGCAGCTTCCATTCAATGTCAGGGACCTGGATTTGCTGATAGATAAATGCTTCACCTGAGAGCGGCTATTCTGACAGGACAGATCATCCATAGCGAAATGCCGGTTGTCCACAACTCCACCGTCCTGCCTGAATGAACCATCAACAGGACGATTACAGCTCTGCTGCTGGCTATGACTATACTCTGGGATGTACTTTCAGGTCTGTCGCAAGTATTTATTTCTAAAACTCATCTCAGGAAACCAGGAGGAATATAGAAAAGATGTATTTTTTCCGATTTCTATAATAATCCTTTTGAGTGTCTTAAGTTCGCACAGTGTATATACATCTCAGAAAGGCTGTACACATAAAGAAAGGCCGTCTTTCTTCCCAAATCCTTGATCTTAAGGGAGAAAAGACGGCCTATAGGACATTTGTGATATCCCGTGAGATGTATTCCGACCCAGATTACAAAAGCAAGTTCATTCCAGCAGGGAATTGTCCCGGATCCGGTAGTGTACATCAGGCAGGGATTCAAAAGCAAGTTCATTCCGGCCGGGAATTGTCCCGGATCCGGCACTGCATATCAGGTTCTTTCTGCAGCATCAGATCCCCAGATCAAACTTCAGCTGGGGCTTCATCGGCGTATAATTCACCATCTCAAAATCTTCAATGGTGAAATCTTCAAAGGCACATCCCATCTCTTTGTGCAGCACCAGCATCGGAGCATCTGCTGCAGGTCCGTCGGAAGTCTCGGCCTCCGCGGCAACAGCCTTTTCTGCACGCTTAAGCATCTCCTGCGCATTTTCCATATGGCGGTCATAGATCTGCTCGTTGGCTACAAAGTGGGTAAAGACGCCGGGCTTCTTCTCCACGACCCGGGCAATCATCATCAGGAGAGCCGCGTACTGGATCTCATTGATTCCGCCGGCGCCGGAGGCGGTGAGCATATCGCCGCTTCTCTGGATAAGGCTCATGTCAAGGTATTCGCCGCGCACATTCCACATGGTGAGGAAAGCGCAGGGGGCAAGTCCCGGAGTCTCCCGGAGATCCGTTTCCTGCCAGAGAGAGACCACCTTGCGGCGTCCGTAGGGATCCTTCCGGATATCCTCAATCAGCTTGTGCATCAGATCATAGCGCTTAACCGTCGCGCCGTAGCGCTGTCCGATGGTGCCATCGCCGATGTCCCAGGGGCCCCACCAGGTGACGCCGGCTGCCTCCATCTCTGTGAGGACATTGGTCGGGTGCTGGTAAATGGTGAAGATCTCCCGGATGCCGGTTTTCCAGGCCTGGGGCCGGAGCGTGCAGATGGGGAATTCGCCCTTTGCGAGGTCATACTTCCGCATCACGTGGTTCACGCTGATGGTGTGAGCCGGTGTTCCGTCGGAATATACCGGGCGGGGATTTTCATCCATATAGCCGTTGTCCAGAATATTATGAATATCATCAACCAGATATCTGTCTGCTTTCGTCATTTCAAAAACCTTTCTTAAAAGAACAATCTTTCGGCACATCCCCATGATACAATGTTTCTTGCCGGTTCGCAAGTCATCGGCCGCGCTGCATGTGCAAACCGGCAGAACTGCAAAAAAGACTGGACCTGCTTTGAAAAGGCCGATATGATGGAAGATAGAAGAGACAGAAATGACAGGAGCAAATCCATATGAGTGCAAAACTACTGGACTGCAGCGCGGTTGCCCGGGCTGTCAGCAAGTCCTGCCAGGAAGAAGCAGAGCAGCTGAAGAATCTGGGCATCATGCCGAAACTGGGCATCGTCCGCGTGGGAGAGAAAGGACCGGACCTTTCCTATGAAAAAGGAGCCATCCGGACCATGACGGCAGCTGGGATCGAGACAGAGGTCTTTTCCTTCCCAGCAGACATCAGCCAGGAAGACTATATCCGCGAATTCAGGAAAATAAATACAGACCCCGCCATCCACGGAATTCTGGCGCTGCGGCCTCTGGACCATATCGATGAAAACGAGGCCATCGCACGGAACCTTGATGCGGCAAAGGATGTGGACGCCAGTACCTCCACAAATATCGGGAGACTTCTCCTGAATGACGAAAGGGCGCTCCTTCCCTGTACGGCAAAGGCCATTCTTGCGGTCATGGAATACTATGGAGACGAGATTCGCAGAATCCGCAGGGAAAACAACCCGGCCTATGCGCTGTGGGAAAAGGAACAGGCACAGAAGAAAAACGCTGACGCTGTACAGAAGAAGCCGGATCCACTGCAGGGGCTGGAGGTCTGTATCGTTAATAACTCCCGGGTGATAGGAATCCCGCTGATGGTGATGCTGACAGAGCGATTTGCCACCGTCTCTGTGGTGCATCATCTTTCCGATGCCCGGGATAAGAAGGCCATCGCATCCAGGGCGGACGTGCTGGTGGCGGCGACGCCTTTTAGGAACACGGTGACGGCGGATATGGTAAAGCCCGGCGCCATGGTGATCGATGCGGCCATCGTGCGGGAGAAGATCCTTGACGAGTGGGGTGCGCCGGTGCTGCGTGACACGGGAATGCCGAAGATGAAAACCTTCGGCTGCTGTACGCCGGAAGTCGCCGAAAAGGCCTCCTGCATTACCCCGGTGCCGGGAGTGGGGGCCGTGACTTCGGCCATGCTGGCAAAGAACCTGCTGCAGGCATGCCGGATGCAGAATAAGATAAAATAACCGGGCAAATGCCCGTTTATGCGAGGTAGACTGTTTATGTTGAAAAAACTGAATGAATACCATGACCCGCGATACGAGAAAATCTCCTTTTATGTCATCCGGACGGCGCTCATCCTGGTTCTTGCCGGGGCTGTCATATACTGGGTTTTTGGAAAGCGGGCAATATCCTGAGGCTGGTCCTGGCGGTAGTCAATCCCCTGATCGTGGGCATTGGCCTCGCCTACCTCTTCAGCCCCCTGGTGCAGAAGTGTGAAAATGGGATACTCCGGAACATAAAAAAGCCGGGTCTCAGACGGGGACTGTCCGTAGCTATGACTCTGGGGGCGGTGGTCCTGTTTCTCCTGGTGCTTGTCGGTCTCCTGATTACGACGGTGACCAGAAGTGTTGCGATGATCCATCCGGAGCAATACATAGAATATTTCAAGTCCCTGGGCGAGCAGATGAGTCAATTCGCAGAAATGATAGAGAATAAGCTGGAAGAGATGAGTATTAACGTGGGGACTATCGGAGGATATCTCTCATCCATCCTGGCGAGTGTGAAAGACGTCGCATCCGCGCTGCTGTTTTCGATGATCTTTGCAATATACTTCCTGATGGATTCCGGAATCAAAAAGTACTGGGGAGACATCCTTATTCTCTTCACAAAGGAAAAAACCAGAGAACACCTCCTGGAACTGGCAAAGGATGCAGATCATGTATTTGCCGGCTATATCCGAGGGCAGGTTATCGATGCCATGCTTGTGGGAACGCTGACGGCGGCGGCTCTGACCCTGGCCGGCGTACCCTACGGCGCGGTGGTCGGCCTTCTGACCGGCCTGGGAAATCTGATCCCCTACATCGGCCCGCTGGTGGGCTTCGGCTCTCTGATTATCGTTACCCTGATGGGACAGTCCCTGTTGCACCTGGCACTCGGCGGTGTCATCCTGGCCGTAGTTATGTTTGTTGACGGCAACATCATCAATCCGAGACTCTTAAGCGCCAATGTGGAAGTTCATCCCGTGCTGGTGATTGTGGCACTCCTTGCCGGCGGCCAGATCGGGGGCGTTGTCGGTATGCTGGTCAGCGTTCCCTGCGCGGCATTCCTGAAGCTGCAGTTTGACAAATACGTGGAAAAGAAGAGGAGAGAACAGTGAAAGAGCAGAAAATGCTGTATCTCAGAGACCTGATACGGGAGGGGGTGGCACCGGACGATGTACGCTTACGATGAGATGTATCTTGACGATGCCATGGACTGCCTGGGAGAAGCGGTGGACTATGCGGCAAATGCCTGCAGCCTTCCGCCGGATGAATTTATGGAGCTTTTTATTGCCAGCGGGAAAGCGGCGGAGTTTGGAGCAGGGGTTCCCCGGGTGGTGAGCGGCCGGTCAGGGACGGAGCTGGTTATGGATATCCTGGGAGAATTCTGGGATGATTTTGAGGCTCCGAATCCATTGGAATGGCCGGAATGTTCGCCGGAATACTGGAGCGGGTGGATTCTTGCATATTATCAATGGAAGAAAGGGGATTCTTTCGAGTCGATTCTGAAAAAGCTCCCCATGAGAGATATCCTGCAGCTCTATCCGGTACTTCATGAAGCTTCTGAGGAGAAGTTCATTGATACAGCCGACAGTATTATCCGCAGAAAAACAGTATCCACAAGACTCCAGCAGCTTCGGCGGATTGGCGGATATTCCCAGCGGCTCCTGTCAGAGAAGTCAGGGGTCAATCTGCGGACACTGCAGCAGTATGAGATAGGAGCGAAAGATATCAATAAAGCTTCGGTCACGACGATTCTGTCACTCACGAGGGTGCTGGGATGCCGGCCGGAGGATTTGCTGGAATACGGCGGAATGCAGCAGGAAAACTGATTCACTGCCACAAGGAGACACACCATGCCTGACAGAAAAAAGATACTCATGGTCGCCACCGGCGGCACCATCGCCTCCATGGATGAGGGACAGGGTCTTACGCCGAAACTGACCACGGAAGAAATTCTCTCCACCATCCCGGAGGTAAAGGATATCTGCCGTATCGAGGCGCTGCAGCTGATGAATCTGGACAGCACCAACATCGGCCCGAAGGAGTGGCAGGAGATTGCGCAGTGTATTCTGCAGGAATACGATAAGTACGACGGCTTTGTCGTGACCCATGGGACAGACACCATGGCCTACACGGCGGCGGCCCTCTCCTATATGATACAGAAGTCCCCGAAGCCGGTGGTCATCACCGGCTCTCAGAAGTCCATCTTTCTCCGGGATACGGATGCCCGGGTGAATCTGCTGGATTCCTTCGTCTATGCCGCAGACCCCGGTTCCTGGGGCGTTTCCATCGTCTTCAACGGGAAGGCCATTCTGGGAACCCGGGCGAGGAAAGAGCGGAGCAAGAGCTACAACGCCTTCAACAGCGTGGACTATCCCGAGGCAGCCGTCATCCGGAACGGCCGGGTGATTCGCTATCTTACCCGTCCTTCACTGGAAGATGGCCCCGTCATCTTCACAAATATGGATGGCCGGATCCTTCTTCTCACCCTCATTCCCGGGATGTCGGCGAAGGTTCTGCGCAATTCCATGGAAGACTATGACGCGGTGATCTTACGATCCTTCGGCGTGGGCGGCCTTCCGGGAAGCGACAGGGGCGGTCTGGCCGAGGCTCTTAGGGAGTGGACGGAGCATGGAAAGCTTGTGGTGATGATGACCCAGGTCCCATACGAAGGCAGCGATATGAACGTCTACCAGGTGGGGCAGAAGATCAAGCATGAGCTGAATATGCTGGAAGGCTACGATATGACCATGGAAGCGGTCGTTACGAAGCTCATGTGGATCATGGGGCAGACCAGGGACCCGGACAGGGTGCGGGAGCTTTTCTACACGCCGGTGCAGAACGACCTGGTGCAATAAAATAAGAAAAATACGGCAGCAGTTGGGGAAGCTGCAGACTGTATATAAGACAGGAGAAAAGTTTGAAAAAAGAGGCAGGCGGTTAGATACCGTAAAGAGGGCATGGCAAACAAACCCTCAAGGGGCTTTTGAATAGTAAATATAGACATGACCTAATCAGGAAGCAGTAACTGATGAA
>Ga0256407_10002791_pt1 | contig 32464 bp, 10 predicted proteins | sample RumenRJG_04DNA_FD_193489 | JGI IMG/M metagenome (GOLD analysis project Ga0256407, IMG submission 193489) | Bovine rumen microbial communities from Lethbridge, Alberta, Canada - RJG_04 | ecosystem: Host-associated > Mammals > Digestive system > Stomach > Rumen | place: Canada: Alberta...
CAAAATCAATCATTAGATAATCAGAAATATAAATATAATAACCAAATACAACCATTAGGATTCTTTGGCAACGGTAAAACACCTAATTCTTTTGACTTCGGTGGTGCTATGAATGGAATGAATTTACCTACAGGTATGCAATCATATGATGCTGGTGGTACTCACGAAGAGAATCCTAATGGTGGTGTTCAGGTAGGAGTTGACCAACATGGTAATCCTAATCTTGTAGAAGAGGGAGAGTTTAGATGGGGTGATTATATTTTCTCAGATAGAATAGAAGTAGACCCTGATATATTAACCAATTATACAGGAGAAAGTTCTTCTAATGGCAAAAAAAGAGGCAAAAAAGGTAAACATCAGCCAACTTATGCAGATAAAGCTAAGAAATATGCAGAGAAGAATAAAGAGTTGGCTAATGACCCAATTGGTAAAAATACCATAAATGACTATATGGATAAATTGTCTAAGGCTGAAGAAGAACAAAAAGCCAGAGATGCTGCACAACAAGAATATAACAATGCTTTAGCAAGTCCAACCCAAGGTAATCCAATGTATGGTAGTATGAAGTATAACGGTATGGGTAATGCTAATGCTGGTTTAAATGAAGGTAATGCAGCTATTGGTGGTATGGATAATTCAGGATTATCAAATGTAAATAGAAGTGGTAATGAGATGTTACACGCATTTGGTGGTAATCTTTATGAAGGTGGTGGAGATATATATAATATGTCACCAAGAGAGTTGTATGCAACATTTGGTACTACAGATTTGAATGTAATCAAAAGCATGATTAATCAATCTAATGCAGTATCAGAAACCTCAAACAGACCTATGGTTGATGCTAACGGCAATATAATTACTGTTAATCCTCAGACTGGTCAAATGTCTAATGGTACAGTTATAGACCCAAGTACATTGGATGTTAATCAATCTGATTATAGTTACGCAGCTCCAACATCTAGAGATTTTGGTTTATCATTATCTGGTTCTAATCCAACATCTAATTATTTATATACAGGCAATAATTTGCCATATAATATACATTACGATACTAAGGTAGATGCTATCACTGGTAATCCATACTTGAATAATGGAACTATTAATCCAAAATGGCAAGAGCAAGGAAATAAGATGTTAGGTAATAAGCCAATGCCTAACGGAGCGCATAGAGATATGTATAGATTCCTTGATAATAGCGCAATAACTCCTGGAATGGTAAATAACTTTAATGGATATGGAGAAAGTAACTATGTACCAAGACACTTAGAAACAGATTATCAAGGTCCTTTTGGAAGTACATTTAGAGAGACTAATCCATTTAATCCAGATAAACCACAAACTCCTCCTGCGAATACACCTCCAGTTCAGGATACTCCTCCTGCTGCAAATGTTCCTCCTGCAAAAGAAGTACCTAACACCAATACAGGAGGTGGTAACAGTAATACTGGTAATGGTGGTACACCTAATCCTCCTGATACTGGAAATGGTGGTGGTAATAATACTGGTACACGTTCTAATATTGATGTTACTGGTAATCCTGGTAATCTTAATGCACAATATGCAGCTGGTAATCCGTGGCAATCAACTCCATATCAGGAATGGACAAGATTTGGACAGATGGCAAAAGGTTTGCCTTGGGTTGCATCTGATGCTATGGGTCATACTAACTGGAAGTATAAGATTGACAATGTACCACCAGATAGAATGGAAGCATTAGGTAGAACTGGCTTAGCTTTGCGTAATGCAGACCATAGTGGTATGTTTAGAGCTCCAGACCTTATGGATGTCGAAAGACAGAATAATGCATCACAATCATTACTTGCTAATGCATTAAGAGGAATATCTAATGTAGGTGGTGGTAACAGAGGATTTGTTGGAGCACAGAGTGCAGCACAGAATTATAATGCTCAAATGGGTGTTGGTAATAACTACGCACAAACATCTGCTTATAATGCAGACCAGAAGCTTAAAGCTGATGAGTTTAATAAACAAACTGAACAGTTTAATGCTAATGTTAATAATCAGATGGAAGCAGACAATCAAAGAGCTAAACAGTTTGCTAAGACATATGAAATGACTGGTTTGCAAAATGCTAATGCAGAAAGATTGCATGAACGTAATTATAAAGATGCTGTTGATAGAGCTGCTGCTGCTGATAGAGCTAACAATGTTACTAATATGTGGGATAACGCTCTTGAATTTATGGCTGGTGAGGCAGATAGAAATCATCAGTTCAATATGGCTAACTCTAATCCTATTAATCAATATTACTGGGATAAGAACAAACGCCAGTACATGTTTAAGAACGACCCGAATAATCCTATGCTTAGAATGAATAATATTCTTAGAAGAGAAAATATGGGTGCATTATCAGCTAATTCTCAGAAACTACTCAATTCATATATACAACAATATGGTAATAATGTACCACAAGAGCTGTTAGATGGATTAGTAGAAATAGAGAGACAAGAGCAGCAACGTCTTGCAGAGGAGAAAAAGGCAACCACTAATGCTGGTTATAGAGATTTAGAAAATGAATATGATATGTTGTTAGCAGATTATGCAAGACGTATGAATACTAAAGCAGAAGATGGTACGACTCCTAAATTTGCTAATTACACACAAGATGAATATCAAGTATTTAATGATTTAAGGAACAATCCAAAACTTGATGAAGCTGGTAATCCAATATATGATGAAGATTATTATTCACGTCTACGTATGAGAGCTAATATGATGAGGAATATGATGTATGGTGCAAATTCTTATTATAATAATGTTAGTGCTTATGGTGGTAAGATATGTACTAAAAAGAAAAAACAACATTATTATATGGATGTCTAAAATCTAATATACATATTAAAATTCTTGATTTAAGCCGTTGTAATTTAAAAGCTGATACTTTATATTTGCAGCGGCTATTTAATTAAAAACAGAAGAAATTATGCCTAATTATAATTTATATGTAGGAAGAAGTAGATATTATGACCCTACGGAGTTTCAAACCTTGAGAGAGGATTTGAAAAATATGACTGACCAGTATAATACAACAATGGCAGCCTATGGTGAAATGTCATCGAAGGCTGATTTGTTTGAAAAACTGGCTAATGATGTTAAAGGTAAAGATAGTGTAGCATATCAGAATTATATGAATTATGCTAATGCTATCAGACAGCATACAGATTTATTGGCTACACAAGGTATAACCCCAAGTACTATGAGAAACCTTGTACAAGCTAAAAATGACTATAATAGAATCATTGCTCCAATCGAAGAGGCTTACAATGCTAGAGAGGCTGAGGCTAAGCGTCAAGCAGAATATATGTCTAAGTATCCTGGTGCTATCTTTGAAAGAGATGCAAATAAGATGGGAATAGACCAATGGATGAAAAATCCTTCCTACAGGGCAAAATCTTTGGATAGAGAGACTGTTGCTAATAGAGCGAAGGAAAGATTCGCTGCATTACAAAAGAAGATTCAGGAGTTTGTTTCTGAGCACGGACACGTTGACCCATCTACTATGGATGCTAATCAACTCAAACAATGGGTTAAAACTAATATCCCATACGAATATCAAGCATTAGAGAAATATGGAGTTAGTCCAGACGATGTAAGAGAACTGATGTTAGGAAATCCAAGAATGCAAAATTCTATACTACAAGCAATAGTAAATGATACAATGGGAATGTATGGTGTAGATACGTGGAATACAGACTATGACCATTATACTGATGCACAGAATCAACAAAATAGATTTAATATATACAATCAAGTATATAATACTATTAGAGGAGAAGCTCCAAATTCTGTTGGTCTTGATAAATATGATAATAAAACTGATAATATTACATGGCAGAGAGAGCTTGATTGGGCTAGATTGGCAGAACAAAAAAGACATAATATGGCAATTGAAGCTCTATCTAAAGAAAAGAATCAAGGCTCTGGAGGTGGTGGTGGCGATGATGACGACCCTAAAAAAGTGTATACATTCTACAATACTCAGGACGAAACGAATGTTGATGAAAATATAGAAACAACAAAAGCTGATAATTTGAGAATGTTGTCTGATTTAATAACGTATGAACCTAGATTGGATGAGTACGATTATGATGATTTAATGAAAGAGTTCAAAAAAGTATACGGTGATGGAGCTGCCGATATGATTCAAACAATGAAGGAAAGACCAGAATTGGCAAAAGATGTAGCTTCAAGATTATTTGAATCTTTTGGAAAGGATGGGATATTACTTAAAGGCAGACAAAAAGGTGCTGAATACAACATGCCATTAAGTTCTCTTGGAAATAATAAATTCTATGATGTATTTAATGGTGTTGAGGAAGACAACGGTGATATAACTGTAAATAACAACGATTATTCTAAATTAACTAATGGACAATTGTTGAAGGTATACAATACAGTTAAGAAAGAAATACAAGATGATGTACAAAAGAAATATTATCGAGGAGGTAATACATCTGGTCGTATAGCGGATATAGAAAAGTTAGCAAACCCATCGGATTATGGAGTTTATAAATCGGTAGTTGACGAAATTCTTGAAAGAAAAAAGAATGGAAAACTTAATAGTAGAATTAAACAACAATTAAAAGATTTAATTAACTATGATGAAAATTCAGATTTATCATTAAGTGGTGCAACAGATGATTACATAGGAGATGCTGCATTAACAACAACAACGTCTCGTACAAACTACCAAAATCAATCTGCAAAAGTATTTATGGATACATTTGCTGAAATATTAAGGCAAAACCCAGATAATACAGGAGTGTCGGTAGATGGGAAAGACCAAGATTTAGATGATTTAAGTAACGTATTGAGTAAAAACGACGCTGGAGAGTACAAATATACACCACAGTTTTATTTGAAACCAGTAAAAGATAAAAATGGTAAATGGAGTCATAAATTTGGATTTTCTGACCAAAATGGTAAATGGTATGACGTAAAACCAGATTTATTTGGAGGTCCAACAAAGAATGCAAGACGTACAGCTTTGGCTAATATGGATGATTATCTTAATAAGATGTATAACTATAAACTTACTGAAAAAGATAAGAAATTAGTAGATGAGGCTACTGATAATTATTTTAAAGAAGTAGGAATAGAACATCCTACACAAGCACAAAGAGAAAGTATACGTGATATGTATGTAAGACAAATAAAACAACAAGTTAGAGAAATGTATGAACATTCATATGAAGAAAACAGAGCCAATTACTGGTCTCATTTATTCAATGAAACACACTTAACTAACTTCATGGGAACAAATACAGAACAAAATACAAATACCGTAGCTGTTGACCCTGCTTATAATTACGGACAAACTGGAAAATAATAACAATAATATTAAAATACTAAGACAATGGGAGACTATACAAAAGGAAATTCAAATCCTACTAATTCAGATATAAACGCAGTAGATTCTACAAAAGGTGAAAATATACACCAAAGAGCACTAGCTCCTGATTTATCGTGGCAAGACAGACAGTCTGATAGAGAAAATGGTATGACCCATAATGTTCCTTACAGACCAAAACCTGTATATGGGGGAACTGGGTATGAGCAAATGTTGTTTAATGCCGAGTATAATAATGAGCACGGCTATAATAATGCTATACAACAAAAAGGCATTGTTGGATTAAACGACAGCTACCATGACAAAGATATAAGATGGGAGAGTGAATTAGAAGATTTGAATGAATTTAGAGCTAATCATCAGAGATGGTGGGAGCAATTAGGAGGAGGTCTTGGTAGGTATGCTACTATTACAGCTGCTGGTACAGTACAGAATACACTTGGAACAGTAGCTGGTGTTATAGGCGGATTGACTCAAGGATTTGAAGGTAATCAAGAGCAAATCGTTGATGATAACGGTAAAGTATGGGATGTAGATGCGGATGGCCATAAAGTCATAAAAGACGAAAATGGAAGAATGTTTCTATGTGATGATAATGGCAATTTATTACAGGATGAAAATGGAAATCCAATAGAATCAAAAGCTACATTTGATGGTTTCTGGGGAAGGTTCTGGAACGGCTTCATTAACAATGAAGTTAACACATTTATGAATGATGTTATAGAAGGTGCTAATGAAGCTATGCCTGTATATAGAACAAAAGATGAACAGGAAGCAGGATTGTTAGAATCAATAATAACATCTGGATTCTGGGCTGACCAAGTTGCAAATTTAGGATGGACCAGTGCAGCAATATTATCTACTGTAGCTACTGGTGGTATGGGGGCAGCTTCTGCTGCTGGAGGTATAGCAAAAGCGTTGTCTAGTTCTCCAAGAGCTGCTCAATTTATGTATAGACTAGTTGGTGGTATTACTGGAAGTATGGCAGAAGCTTCTACAGAAGCTATTGGTGCATATAATAAAGCAAAAGGACAGTACAATAAAATGTCTATTGATAATTATAAGGAGTCTATGAAATCTATAGATGATACAATAAATCAAGAAACAATAGACGAATTACGTAGACTTGGTATAAACCCAGCAACGGCTGATAGAGCTATTATAGATACAGTTAGAGATAAAATAGCTCAGAGTCACTCTAATGAAGTTAATGATAATATAAATAAATACAAATTTAATGCTGACGGATTTGAAAAAAGTGCACAAGATGCTGCATTAAATACATTTGGTGCAAATGTTCTTGTGTTATCGTTGACAAATACAATAGGAACATTTTCTAATATATCAACACCATTCTCTAATGCAAACAGAATAGCAAAAGGTTCTATTGTTAATCCATTTTTAGAAAGAGGACAAAAGATAGCAGCAACCAAAGGTGAGTTATATGCAAGAAAAGCATTGGAAGTGTTATCTCAAGGAAATGAGGAAATGCTGCAAGCGATAGCAACTGATGCAGCCGTAAACTATTCTGGTCAAAGGTTTGACCCAAACAATGCGAATGAATTAAAAAGCTATTTTGATGTAGCTGGAGAAGCTTTTGTTGGTAATTTATCTTCAATTGAGTCGTGGAAAGAATATGCAGCTGGTCTTATAACTGGTGTAGTTGGAGCTCCTGGTGCTGGTCATAAACATACCCATAAAGAAAACAAAGCAGGTGAAATGGGTTCAAGAACAGGATTAAGACCAAATTGGAATGGTGGCATATGGGGAATGAAGTCGGAAGTTGAAGAAGAACACAAAACAAGCTCTGATATATTTAATGAATATAATTCTGAATATAACAATTTAGCACAATCACCGAATTTGAAAGCAAAAACTGCTATGTTAATAGGAGTTATAGGTGATAACAACGCTATGGGAGAAGCAGCAAGAGATAATGACAAAAAGGCGTATATAGATAAAGAAGGTGAAAAATTAATGAGAACAACAGAAGCATTTGCTAATGTTGGAAGACTCGGAGAGCTCACATCTCTTGTAGGCGAAGATACAAATATGACAGATGAGCAGCTTAAAGAATTTGCTGCAATGAACTCAGAAGAGATAAAAGATGAAAATGGTAATGGTACTGGTAAGTTTAAATCATCATTACCTATAGTAGACTCTAATGGAGAATTAATAACAAACACAAAAGAAGGATGTGAAAAACTAAGAGAAAGATTAAAAAAAGACCAAAATAAAGCAAAGAAATTTATTAAGGAGTATGCTAAAACATTAGAAGAAGTTGATTCTACAACTGGTTATCAGTTGAATAGAGAGCAACTTGCTATGCTTACTTGGATGAGAATGAAATCTGTTCTTGGTGAGGAAAGGCAAGACGATATGACAAAAGACAAGATGTCTTTAATGAAAAAAATATATGAAGCATACAAAAGAAATAAAACCTATACAGATAAAAATGATGATGATTATGATAAGAATCTAGAAAAAGAATCAGAATATCTGAGACAACTTCTTGAAAAATATAAAGATGTTAAAGATGAAGATTTAACAAATGAAGAAAAAGAAAGCAGAAATATTTTTACATCTGAACTTAGAAGAATAAATAGAGCAAAAGAAGTACTAAGAGAAGAAAAAGGTAAATTACAGAGAGAAAAGAAAAATAGAGAAAACAAAGAAAGGGATACTTCTGAAGAAAATAAAGATATATCCAGAATAAATGGCACAAATAGAGTTGAACTTTCTGATAAAGAGGAAGAAACTCCAAAAACAATGACAGAGTTATTGTTTGAAACTCTTATTGATACTATGAGTAGCGACCCAGAACGAAGTGGTTCTATAATGGGAGCTGTTCTTGGACACAAAATAGGTACAAGACGTAAAGGTGATAATAATAACGAAACTCCAGAAAGCGTATATTTTGCAGATATATTAAAAGATATAGTAGAAAAAGACAATACTTTAAACCAAAAAGAATATGAAGATTTCGTTGATTATTTAAACGATATGGTAAGGCTTGAGCAGGATAAGTTTGCTTTTGACTCTATGTTTAGAAAATTAATAGGAGCTCCAGAACATGTAAGAGATTACATGGATAAGGTTTTAAATAAAATAGAAGACAGAAGACAAAAGGCAATAAATAAGAATGCTCTTGAAGAATATATAAAAGCTAATGGAAATATAGATTTTGAATACGTAACACCAGATGATATATTAAAAAACAAAAATCTTACTGATGATGAAAAGCAAAAAGCTAGAGACCATATTATACAAAATAACGAAAAAGCAAGAACTGCAGAGAATACAAGACAGTTCAATAAAATACTTAATGATGTAATAGAAAAAGCAAAAGAAGATTCTACTACACCAGAAGATATTGTTATTTTGAATCAATTGGCCTTATTTTTAAATTCTAAGCAATATAAAAATGTATATGAGTTTATATATCAAACACCACTAGATTTCGAAAGAGAGCTTAAAAAAGCGTTTGATAATGGAACTATAAGTTCTGTTGACAATATAGCAGACATGCTTAATGCATTATCACAAATGCAAGATGCATTACGTAAGGATTTATTACAACAAATAGAAATGAATAATCTTATGGAACAAGCTCAGAAAAAGGGAGTTCCACAAGAATCTGACAATATTGTTGAAATACAATCTATAGAAAATGTAGATATAAGAGATAAGGCAAAACAGATAATAAAAGGTATTCTAGGAAGTCGAGAATCAAATAAAGAAGCCAAGAAATTATATGATGATGCTATCAAAACGCTTGTAGATTATGCTAAAGATAAAAATATAAGTATACCGAATGATATAAAAACGGAAGATGATATAGAAAAATTAATTATTAGCATAAACTCAAATGTAAAAGGATTATTTGAAACAGGTTGTGATGCATGGTATGAACCAAGAGTACAAATAGAGAAAGGAGGAAAAGAAGGACAAAGTGTATCACATGAATTAGCTTCTGATGAAGATAAAGAGAACTTTGTAAAGAATAACACAACAAAAGCAATTGAGTTATTCAATATAGCAAATGCTATAAGCCTACTTACAAATGGAGAAGCATTTAATTTTGGTAAGAACGAAGAATATAGTAAAGATGGTGAATACGCTTCAAATCTTGATTATACAATAAAACAAGCATCGGAAACTGCACTAATACAATCTGGTTCTAAATTTGGAGATGTACAGTTCTTAGATTGTATTTCATTACCAGAAGGTGAGGATAGTAATGAATTCTTTAAAAAAGTTAGTAATAGTGGTGTTAATGTTATAACAGTTGAGTACGAACCAACTGATGATGTTAATGTACCGTTTGTTCTTATGCAGCTAAGCGGAAAGCCATCTGTTAATAAGAATAAAAAATCAGGGAATATAGCAGTTCTTGATAATCAGACTATGTTTGTTGCTGTACCAAGAAAATCTTCAAGTACAGAAGGAAAAATAGATGATAAAAAAGAAAATCCAATAGAACAAAAACCATTACCAAAAGAAGATAACAAAGAATCTAAAGGTAAAGATGATAGTAAAGAACAAAAGCCTGTAGTAGAAAGTAAAGACTTATCTAAGCAAAAAGCAACTTTAGATTTTATAGACAATCTGAAAGAGCAATTAGATAAATATGTTTTCTTTAATAGAGATAACCATACTTATTTCTTGTATACAGGAAATAATCTAGAAGAAGCCACTTCTAAATTTAATAATGGTGAAATAACAAGAGAAAACGCTGCTGAAAATGGATTTAAAGTACACGATATATCAGTATCTTCGCTTAGATATGGTAGAGAAGAATCTGGAAGTAATTCTCCAGAAGCTGCAGAATCTAGAGAATATGGAAATGATATTGACTTAATAGTAAGGGAATATCATAAAGGTACATCAATAGATGAAATAAAGCAAAAGCTTATAGAAAATGGAAGAATCTCTAGAATGTATGGAGAAGATAGAGATAATCCAGACGATAAAGCTTTAAATTTTGACTATGTAGATGATTTTATCAAAGAAGTAAAAACTGCTGAGGATGAAATAAAAAAGATGTATCCAGACTGCAAGATAATAACAGACGAAATATCTCTAGCAGCTTGGATAAAACAAATAAACGGTACTGATTTAAAAGAAGAACAATTACTTTTGGCAGGACAACCTGATATGTTAGTAGTAGACAAAGATGGTATAGTTCACATCTTTGATATGAAAGCAAAGAAAATATCAGGAGACAAAAAAGAAGATATCCTGATATCCGAAACAAACAAAAATGAGTATAATGGTAAAAATGACTATGAAAGATATACTACTCAATTGTTAGGATACGCAAGAATGCTAGAAGCATATGGTATTAATGTTGATACAAAAAACGTTAACCTAATCCAATTCAGTACAGTAAAGAAAGAACAGAATGACCATCCTACTTTTGTTGGAATATCTAAAATAGACGCAAGCAAATGTAAACCAGCAATAATCCACACAAATGATATAAGCAGTATATCTTTTGGTAATACGGATGCTCAAACAGCTTCACAAGCAGAAAGTAATCCAATAATTGCAACAGCAGCAGCTGCAACAACAGTAGATAATGATAATAACAATAAAACATTAAATGCAATTAAAGACGATATATCTACGGAAATTAAAGCTGTTTCTACAGAATTAGATGGAAAAGATAATGCTAACGAACAACCAGACTCATCTTTAATAAGCATAAATGGAAACGATAGTACATTTCCTCAAATGCCTACTGTAGAAGAATTTAATAGCAAACAGGTTGGATATGTAGTTAGTGATGTACTTGAATATAGAAGAGAAGAAGAAGCAAAAGGTGTATATAAGAGAAATGACTCTAGTAAATTGCAACAGTATCTTAAAAAAGCTGGAGCATACGAATACTTGAATAGTGGAAAGTTACGAGCAGGCACTAAGGTTTTTATGAGAACATTAGAAGATGAAGTAAACGGACCAGAGAATAGTACTAGAGCAATGGGAGTATATGTGCTTGATGGTAAAAATGCTGACGGTTCTCCTAAATTCCAAATAGTAGGAGTTGTATTTGATGATTCTACTACACGTAGCGGATATAGTACTGATAATCAAAAATGTGATACGTCTCATAATATTAGATGCAATATAGGAAATGCTGTTACTGGAATGGGTGGAGCATTTACTAGAAGAAATACAAATACAGAAGGTACTGAATTATTGTCAAGCATTGCATATCTTACAGATACAGATGGAAATAAAAGACAGGTTAATGTAGGAACAAAACCAATAGCAAGGAAATCGAATAATTACAAGAAGATAGTAGGAAAAGACCAATTTGGTGTAGAGCGAGACTTTATTCCAGTAGAAAATACAGATGGAAAAAGACTTGTTGTGTCATCTATATTATTAGGAAGAATACAGCAAAATGCTGATATTGACAATGAGAAAGACCATAAACCAGTAAGAGAGGTTACTTCTTTGGAAGAATCATTTGATGATGCATTCAATAGTGGTAAAGTATATGTTGGTATAATAACACAAAAAAGAAGTGCATTGCTTATTGGCCATGATGGTAGCGTTATACAAGATATAGGAGTATCAATACCAAAAGCATTTCCTACTGGTGCTTCTATTGTAGCATTTAAAGATGGAAGAAATCAATGGAGATGTTCGTTGGTTCTTGGTAAAGAATTTAGTAGAAATGATTTAGATGGAGGAAACTATATATGTTCTAAAATAAAACACTTGATGCTACACACAACTAGTGATAATAAAAAGAACGGTATTCTCTATAGGATAGATTTGCTCAAAAACTACATAAACAATCCTCTTGTAAGTGAGAGTACTATAAATAATATAATAAATAATCTCACTGAAGAATTTGGTAACTTGTTCAATTACTTGAATAGGAAACCAGTTGTTACAATAGACCAAAAGACACTTACTGCTAAATTTGATTTTAAACTATCTAATGGAGAAGTATATAGTTACTCGATAAGTATGAGTAATACTGTAGATATAGAAAAAGCTATATACGATATGATAGAAAATGCTGGACTGAGATATTCTATTAATCAGCAGGTTTTTATCAGTAGTGATGTTTCAAAAGAAGAAAAAGGTAAGGTAATAAACAATATAACCGACTTACTAAAAACAAACATATCAGACTTCTCGACTAGAAATACAAGATTTGCATTGTCATTTGAAGATAACTTTATAGTTGGAGAAAAGAACTGGATTGATACCCCACAGAAAACAGTTGTTGGTTTTGGTAATGATTTTATCGTTAAATTAAATAGCTATGATGGAACAGAAGGGAAGGTTACTTTAAGAGACGAAAGAGGTAATATTATAAGTAACGAAGATGTAGCTAAGGAATTTGGTTATAATTATTCTACTCCAGAAGAAGCTAATAATTTATCAAACACAATGTCTGCATTACTAAATGAAATAATGAAAAATATAAGAAATGGTAATACAGAAGGTTTGATAAAGGTCGAATCTGTAAACGACCGTTCTAGTGTTGTATATTTCAATATGAAAACAAGAAGGTGTATAACAGACGCAGAATTTAACTCTACAAAAGAAAAGAATGATATTAGTAAAATTGTAGCTACAGCACCAGAACAGGTTGTAGAAGAAAAGAAAGAAGAAGTACCACAACCTCAACAACAGCAACAAGTAGCAGAAGCTCAAACAAAAATAAGCGAAAAACCACCTGTACAAAATACCGATACACAGCCTACCAATAATAAGCAAAAAAATAATAAGAGTAATAATATGGGTAGAAAGATGCGTAGAGAGCTATCTGTTGTTGGTAATAGAAAAAAGAATAACATATTTAAAAGAGGTGTTGGAGAATACGATGCAAAAGATGTATTAAATGAAATAGGAAATGATATATCTTCTTTTATAGAATCTGTAATTCCTGATTCTATGAAAATAAAAGTATTGTCAGATGATGAGTTTAACAGTAAATATGGAGAAAGGACAGATGGTTTATATAGTAGAGAGGATGGAATTGTAGTAAGAGAATCTTGTAACACATCTACTGTTATACATGAATTATGTCATGCTATAGTTCCTAATATATTACAAGATACAGAAGCTTCTGCTCAATTAAGAGATGTATTTACCAAGTTTAAAAAGTATTTGGAATTACATAATGAGTTAGCGCAGGAGAATTACGAAGGAGTAAGTGTTTCATATTCTACAAGAAACCTTTACGAGTTTTTAGGAGAGCTATTTTCAAACGAAAGAGTAGCTGATATATTAAAGGGAATACCAGAAGATTACTTTGTAAAAGGAGAACTTAATGATTATGAAGTCAATATGAAGTATATGGATAAGATTACTGGAAATGAAAATAGAAATTTAATTTCTTCATCTTCTAAGAGTAGAAATCTTATAAATAGAATTGTTGACGCAATAATTCAGTTTTTCAGAAACAAATTATCTTCTAGGGTAAATAATATCTCTAACTTATATAAAGTCGCTGAAAAGGCAGGAAAAGACCTATTAATGTCATTTTCTGAATCAAATGAATCTAAAACAAATAAAGAAACATTTGATTATTCAGAAACAAATAGAGGAATATCAAATATAGCAAGTGATATTTCTTCAATGTTTAATGGCAAAACACAAATTAGTGTATCAGATATATCTAATTCTATTCAAAATCAAATAAATGCAAATAGATTAAATATTAGTAGTGATAATAAAAATAGCTTGTCTTCAACAATTGTAAATATGGCAAACACCATAAAGGCAATACATGATGTAGCTCCAGAAGTTGGTAATAGTACTGTTTTTGAAAGAAAACCAGGAAACATATATAAGTCTACCAATAGAAATACTATATTTAATATAGATGGAAATACTGATAATAAAACAGAAATAAAATCAATTCTTGAACAAGTACTTAAAAAAGAAATAGAATCAATGCTGTATGATAACGATTTTGCAAAAGATATAGCAAATATTGGTTTTAGTATAAAATCTAGATTAATTGAGCTAGATGTAAATAGTATTGATAATTTATCTATCTCTGGTATAAACAATATTGATACTATAATGCTAGCTATGACAAATCCAAGTTTTATATCAGTAGCATCTCAATTGAAAGACAACAATGGCTATAGTATAATTGATAGTATTAAAAATTCATTTGCAAGATTTGCAACAAGAAACAATAAGAACAGTTCGTCAATATCTAAAGTTCTCGAAAAACTAAATAATATTGGAAATAACAATATTAATAACGAACTAAAATTAAAAATTGATGAACGTGATAGAGTAAATAGAAATAAAAATATTTACTCAAACAAAATCAATAGAATACTTGATAGCACTGTATATTCTAAAAGAGAAGGATTTGTTGGTGCTAAATCTTCTATTATAAAACTAAATAATGCTGGATTATTATCAAATGTAATGGATATGGTTAAAGATTCATCAATTATGGATGGTATTGATTCTCAGAGGAGGTTATTCAATATTATAATACCAACTATTAATGGTAGAAATTATACTCAGCAAGAAATAGATGATATAATAGAAGATTACAACGATTATAGATATGGATATTCTACATCTTATGAACAACAAAAAATAAGTTGTATGCTTGATATAATAAAAGATTTGTCTTTGTCTTCAATAATATCAGAAGGAATAAATGTAGAAAACAATCAATCAAATTTTGTTGTTTTTGATAAAAATAGCATTTTTGCAGACAAAATAAAAGAATTAGAAGAAAAGTGTAATATATAAAATATATAAGATATGGAATGTGATGTAAAAGTTATAGATGTTCTTAATAGAATTATAAATGATGATTCTCTGAATAGCATTCAATCAAACACGCTTTATGTTTCGAAGAATAAAATTATAGGTTTTTTTAACATGTTTGATAGGGTTTTTGATAAATTCAGTATAAACCCAGACGAACTAAATGTTAATAACATTAGAAACTATCTTGACTATATAGATACGTTTATTGGAAATGAAAAGCAGCAAATTGAAGAAGATAGGTCTTTCAAGTTGTTTAAATCATTAATTATCCCCAATAAAGATAAAGCATTAGAAATGGAAAAAATGATACTTGAAAAAGTATCTAATGATGCAACTAATGCAGATAAGCTTATTGCATTCACAGAAGTCGCATATAAATTATATAGAGACTTTAAGGATGAAATAAACAAAAATGATACTGAACAAGAAATAGCAGAAAGTGAGGAAACAATGATAGAATGGGTTATAAAACCTGACATTGTAAACAAAGAAGCAATTAACAAACAAGAAAGAACAATTGAACTTGAAGGTAATAATAATGCTAGTATATTTGGAAAAAGAGGAGTAACAGTATCATTAAATCTTTTTTATCCACAAAGAGGAGGCGAACATCCATCTACTTATTCAGGAATGAAATTTAATAATGTATTTAAAGCTTTAACTTATATAAAAGCAGTATATGCATACGGTATAAATGGAGTTCACGATAAAAAGGATGACAAGTCACTATTTGATGAAATTTCAAAAATGACAGATGACGAAACAGTAAACTTTTACAATGACATATCAATAAAAGATGATAATTATGCAAGTAAGTTCAAAAATAACATACCTTGGATATTAAATGAGCTTATAGGAAGGTCTTTTTCAGAATCAACATCAGTGAATTCAAAAGATTTAGATGATGCAATTAAATTCTTAAAATCAAATATTCCGTCAGATGGTAATAACACAGCATTATATAAAACAAATACAGGTAATAACGAATCTGATAATCTTATTAACTTGTATAATGCTATTTTAAGCCAGAACGCTTCTGAGTATGTTGAAAATTATGGAGATACAAAAAGAAGTGTATCATTTAACGTGACTGGAGTTACACTGAATGACATAATAGGTAATCCACAAAAGTTATATGTAATTAGTGACGCATCTACAGAGCTTATCAATGAAATAGAAAAGTATGAATCTGAAAATAATAAGAGTATAGAAAATGTAACTGTTCTTCCTAAGAGTATAGATATAAGCAATGATTTAGACGAAGAAGCACCAGAATACCATAATGGCATAAACAAAGACACAGATGGAATAATGGTATTTTCTTCATCTACTTATGGATATAATACAAAAACAGCAAAAGAAGCAAAAGAGCAAGGTAGATTCAGAACTTCAGAAACCCCAGAGGAATCTCCTTATAACAGAATGACTTTTAATCAAAAGGGTTTTTCACTTGAGGTTCTTGATAAAAATGGTAAGCCATTAGAAAAAGAAGCGATAATTAAAAATATAAGGAAACTTTATTATGCTGCTAGAATAAATAAAGATAAAAAGTTTTTAATACCGTATGATGAAGAAGGTACAGAAAAAACTGATACTGGATATTCTGGTAGTGAATTAATGGAGTTATTTGCTGAAGCTGGTGGTGAAAAAGGAATTCCTAAGAATGTCATCTTTTCACTAAACTGGTCGTATTCTAGTAAAATTAAGTCAGAAAGATATAAAACCTTTGTCAGAGAAACATCAATTCCTAAAATAAAAGCTAATGCTAGAAAAATATCTGGTGATAATAGTACTGATATAGAAATAGATGAAAATAGTTTCAAAGAAGAACAAGGTCATGCCACAGCATACAATACATACTTAATGAATGCCTTTAGAAAAATGTCAGGAGCTATTAGTTCTGTAGATGAGCTTAATACGGAAATAATGGCTGTAAAAGAGAAAAGGGTGGCTATGGCTAAAGTTAATGATACATTCAATTTGATAAAACAAATTGTGTATCAAAACATGCTAGATGAAATAAAAGCTAGAAAAAATACAGAAAAACAAAACTTCACAATAGGAAAAATATCAGATGTAATACCATTCTTACTTATGGAATCAAATTCGTCTATTCCAATAGTAATGAATGATAATGATATAGTAAGAAATAATATTCTTACAGAAGCTGCTAAGGTTGTAAGTGCATATATTACAAATGAAGGTCCTAAGATTCTTAAATACATGCTTAATGACAATAAGGCAATGTATGAAGTACTTAAAGAAAAAGCTGCTCAATTATACCAAGTTGGTAATATTAACTCACAAACAAGAGCAGCGTTATATATGCCATCAAGAGAATCTTTTTCTAGTGTAGAAGAATATAATAGAATATTAAACCAAGTTGTTGGTCAAGCAAAGATAATATTAGATGCAGGCGGTTCTGTTGTTACATTGAATAATAAAGTGATGTCTAAACAAAATTTAGTATATCAAAGAACCGAAGATGCGAACAAAGATGTATGGAATGCTCTTTATGAAGCTGGATATATGCCTAACTACGAATCTACATGTGTTGACACTTGGACATCTAAAGCTACATTGAAAGATGAAGATAAAGAAGCATTTGATGAAAGATTAAGTAAACTCAAAGAAAAGTTACATGAGTTAAAACATTTTACTCCATCAGCATCAATATACGAAAAAGATAACGTTGTCACTTGTAATGTGATATTATCAAATCAAATGTTTGATAATTTGAAAACAAGTATGGATAATGGAGTTCTTACATTTTCCAAATCAGACCCATTATATGACAGAATGTTTCAATTAGGCAAAATGTTAGTTGACAGAGAAACTGCTGGAGAACAACTTAGATGTAATATAACAATACCAGCAACTGGCTCATCGTACTATTCTCAAATAACTGCTGATGATATAAAAATAGAACAAGACGAATCTATATCAATAGTTTCTGATTTTAAAACAGTTAGAAATCTAGAAGACTATTCAGATGTAGATACTGAAGCTTTTAATAAATTAAGAAGTGACAACATCAAAATAAAAGATGATAATCTTAAACTTAAACTAGGAGCTAGAAAGTATAATGAGTTTACAAATAATATTGTAAAATGTTTAGGAGAAGACCTAATAACATTTGCAAAGCAAGACATTGAAGAATTCGAAAAGAAGATAAATGAAAATCAAGTAGAAGCATTAAGATACTGGTCTACTGATAAATCGTCAATGTCAAAAGAAGAGAGACAAGAACTCAAAAAGAAGAAAGTAGAATTAGATAGAGAAACTAGAAAATTAAGTAGAATAGTAGAAAAATTAAGAAATGGAGATTATGTAGATTATCTTAATAATTGGGAATATACAGATAGTAATAATAAGAAATGGACTGGAGTACTTGGTTTTGCAAAACAATCAATAGATAGTAAATATGGAGAATTTGCATTTTTAAACAAGGACTCTAATGAATATAACGAAAAAGTATCAGACAAAGAGGAAGGAATAGAAGGCTTGTATCTCGAAAAGAATCCAGATGTTGACCCAGCAACTTACACTAAAGATAAAAAAGAGATACATGATAGAGCTGTTGAATTAGTAGATTCTGCAATAGAAATGTCAAATATAATACTTTCTAATGTTAACGAGTTCATGTCTATATCATTTAAAAGATTTGGTAGAAAGTATGGATTAAAAATAAATACTCAAGTTTCTATAGACAAGTCAACAGACGTTATGATGAAAATAGAAAAAGCTGAGGATAGTAATTTTAATAGCGGTGAAGAAAATAACTCAGAAGATGCTAATAGTGAAATAGAAGAAGATGGAGTTAAGTTTCTTGATAATTACCAAGCAGAAACTCTTGATATTAAAAAATCACTGTCACAGCAAATTAAAGAGTTATTAGAAACAGTATTTGTTAGAAACGATGACAAGTTGACAGGATACATACAACTAGATGGAATGGGAGAGATACTTTATCAAAATCCTGATAATGTATATAATTTCTTGAGAGAGAATCTAACTTCCGTTGCTACTTACGAAGAGATGGAAAAATGGCTTGCTGACTATGTTCATAGTGGACACTTTGAATATGGTGATTTATTATCGTTCCTTACAAGTGGAGACGAAAATCTTAAAACTAAATTCTTTGTAGCAATGCACACTCAATCTATATTTAGGGTTTCTGGTACATTAGACAAATCTGGTATAGATAAAATGTATGATGATAATAAAGATATGAGAATGAAAAAACTATCTGATATTACATCATTATGTATTGGCTCTAGACAAAGACTTGTTTCCAAAGAAGCAGATAGATTCAATTTTATAGGAGCTACATCTTCAGAAAGCAAAGACAAGGCTATTAGTGTAGCAGATGAGTTAAGAAGCTTAAGTAAAAAGTTTGAAGAACAGAACGAGAAATATAAGAACAGTAAAGACAATACAAATATATTTCTATCTCAGAATGAAGAAGATGTAAAACTAATCAATGAAGTAATAGATACTATAACTTATACATTACAAGGTATTGGTATACCAGTTTCTCAGAAGATGATTAGAGATTCTATAACTTCTTCTAAAGAGTTTTATTCTTTAATAAATGTACTAACGAGTAGGGATAAGGGTTTCTTTCCAAATATATCAAGTTTTGGCAGAAGTTCTGAAATAACAGAATATGAAAATAGAAAATATGACTATCAAAATATATTTGAAATAATTTCAACAGCATTATACGATACTCCACAGAAAGGAACTGTTCATGCTGCTGGAAAAGATTATGCTTCTTATATGTATCCATCATTCTCTTCTATATTGTTTGACAAATTAAATGACAATGGATTAGATGAGGATGGTAGAAGAAAGAATATGAAGTTTATAGAAGAGCACTTCATGCAATATCCTATTTTCTATAAGGAAGACAATCTTAGTGATATTCGTAGTTTCTTAGAAAAAGAACCTGATAAGTATAGTGATTTAATAAGAGACCTTAATGAAGATGCGATAAATCAATCTGTAAAAGATAGTTTTATAGACCAAGAGCTTGCTATAGAAGGAAAAGAAGGATATATATATCCAGATAAATCAGGTAAAAATAAGTATGTTAATAATTACGATGATATACCAAGATATTTAAAAACAAACAAAAGAAGAGATATTGTTAAGGATATAATCAAAAACTATTTAAATAACAATAACTCATTACCAGATGGATGTCCAGTATATCAGTATGACATTTGGAGAAACGAGTGGTTAAAAACTATATACAAGAATTTTACAAATATATCCCACAGTTCCAAAAAAGAGAAATGGGAAAGAATACAAACATCTTATTTAACTACTCTTAATAGAAAAGAATACAAAAATCTTACAAAGTCAGAACATGAGCAATTTCTTATAAGTTCATTTCTTACTACTTGTAATAGAACAGGATTTAAATTTGGTTCATTCTATTCTCCAATGGTATCTGATGCTGAAGTATGCAGAATGGAAACATTTGCATTAATGGATGGATTATCAGATGTTAGAGATGAAGCTACAAGAAAAGGTTTAATACCTATTGCATTATTAGCTGCAAAGAAACTCAAGAAAGTTGTTGAAGCAGAAATGGAAATGTCTGATGCTATAATGCAAAGATATATTCTAAGGCTAGAATCTTATAATGAATACAATAAAAGAATAAGGAATGGTGAAAATATAAGATATTGGGATTGCGAAGGATATAGCGAACCTATTTCATTGTTTGATATAGAAGAAGCTCGTGTATTCAAAACAGATGATGATGGTAATACTTTAATAGACCTAAGTGGTCTTGTGTTTGATGATAATGGGAAACTTGATTTAGAAAAGAGCCGTGATGTTATTTTTGGCACAGATGATACAAAAGGTAGAATAACATCACTGAACGCTTATAAACCAAGTCACTACATAAATGTTGACACTAGTGGCTCAGTAGACCTAGAAACACAGTGCTATAATGAACTTATAAAGCAATTTGCAGAATATCTTGGAAACTTAAGCAGTAATACTACTGTTCCGACAAAAGGTTCTAACATTAAAATATTTGATGAATCAGAACAAGAAGGTTCTGAAAATTATACAAATAGTTTCTATGAAGAAGAATCTGAAAGTAATACAGAAGACGAAACTGAAGAAGATAAGGAAGATGATGAAGTAGACTTTTTATCAAGTTTTGTTACAGATGAAGATAGAGAACAGTCTAGAACAATGGATGAAATACTTTCTGAAAAAAGGAAAGCAAGTAGTGTCTTTATAAAAAGAAACGAAATGTCTCAGGCAAGTAGCCAATATGTAAAATTGTCTGATTTTGAAATATTTAAATATGTAAATAAAGATGCACTTGGTTTAATTTCTAGATTTTTCTTTGAGCAAGCTTACGCTAATACTCAGTTACAGCAATTATTAAATACGTCACCAGCTTTCTATAAAGCAGGGAATATTGTTGAAGTTCAAAAAAGAGGAAAAGAGCATAATACCCCAATGATAAGACTTGACTTGTCTAGATTAAAAAGTCCTATTCAAAAATCAATAATACTAAAAGATATTGATATGGACTCGACTTATGATGAAATCAAGGAAATCATCAACTCTTCAAAAAACTTGTCTGAAACAGAAAAAAAAGCCATAATTTCGGCATATTTTGATGATGATAGTGCTATGAAAATTACAGACGGTCAAGCATACAGGTCTCCGTCTGGTTATAAGAAAATTATGGAAGGACTAGGAAGATGGGATGATATTAAAGAAGCCGCATATCATAAATTGATGTATACAAACGAACCTATAACATTCAATGATATACAAGCTCTTATTTTAAATCCAGTAAAAGGTTTTAATTTTTCAATGGAAGAAGTAAATCTTACTCCAGACTATAAAATACTTAAACCTACACAATATAAAGATTCTGAAGCAATATTATTGTATGCTGCATTTGCTAGAAGAAGAAAAGCAAATCAAGGTTCATTAGTAGAACAAGGTTCTGTATTGTCAGGACTTGTTGAATTTATGGAAGAGCATGATATAGATTGTGCAGTATTTGAATCTTGTGTAAAGGAAGGAGGTCAGGGAGCTGTCGATATATCTTCTGCAGGTTCTGCTAAAGAAGCTAAAATGATATTAGAATCTTCTTGCTTCTATAGTAATGGCCAAGAAAGAGATGATGTTATCCATAAGACACCTTGGGCTGATTATGGAATAGTATCTGAAACTCCAGAACATTTCTTTGAAGAAGAAGCTGTATTTGGAACACAGATAAGAAGAATAATGGCTTCTGATTTAATTCCAGACAGAATATATAATATAATAGACCCACTTACTGGAAAGAGTCTTGGTAGCGAAAAAGAGAACGGACTTACAGGAAGACAGATAATGGATAAATATTCTGATTTAATAGGACAGGTTTTGTATGACGATTTTCAAGAGCTTAAAGAATTGTTCAATAATAACGACAAATTAGAAGATTTCTTACTAAGAGAAGTATCTGGCAATCCTTTATATCCATCAGATATAGCAGATTATTGTAAGTATAATAGAAAAACAAATGAATTTGACAAGTTAGGTAATCCTAAAAACTATGCTAAGACACAACAATTGTTATTGTCTTTATTTAAAAATAGAATAACAAGACAAAAAATAGCTGGTGGCTCATGTGTACAGGTATCTGTTTCTTACATGAATAGTGGTCTTGATGTTAAATTTGCAGAAGTAATAGATTCTGAAGGTAAACTTAAAAAGGTTCCAATAGAAGCAGAATGTTTACTACCTGCATATATGGAGCCTTTATATGAAAAGTTCTTACAAGATGATGGCACTATAGATTTTGAAGCAATTAAAGAATATTATAAAAACGACCATGTGACACTTAATGCTTTAACATCAATGGTAGGATATCGTATTCCTACAGAGGGTTTATCTTCTACATTAAAATTAAAAGTAAAAGGATTTACAAATAATTATACTGGTAGTTCAATAATATTACCAAAGGAGATTGTTACATTATCTGGTTCTGACTTCGATATTGATAAAATGTACATACATAGATTTTCTTTTAGAGAAAACGAAAATGGATATCCAGAACTTATAACATTAGATAATTACAATAAAGAAGATAAAAAGGAAAAGAAGGAAGCTTATAATAATGAGATAGTCAAAATGATGATGGGAGTTATGATGCTTCCTGAAAATGCAATGCTTATGATTAAACCTCAAGGTTTTGATAACTTGAAAAAATCTGCTGCTATTGCTAATATTTTAAAACAACCTAATAATAAATATTCTGTAAGTGAATTAAGAGCCATGTCTTTAAAAGAGTTAAAGAAGATGGCTAAGTTTGATTCTGGATTAAGTTTCCTCAATCCTGCAACTCAAACATATTTCCAACAACAGAATATGGTTGGTAAGAACTCTTTGGGTATTTGGGCTGTAGCAAGGTCTGGACACTGCTTGTTTGAAAACTCAGGAATATTCCTTAAACCAGAATATTCATTTAGCTTCAATTCTCAGAATTTATCATATCCTGACCCTATAACAGTAAGAAGAAATGGCATTGATACTTACCTCGCTCCAGAAATTGGTTCTTTTGTAGGTGCTTCTGCGGATAATGCAAAAGACCCTGTTCTTGCAAAATTAGGAATAACATCTTATAATATAGATGTTGCTGTTTATTTAACAAGAATGGGTCTTGATTCGACTTCTATGGCATTAATGCTACAAAATCAATATTTCTCGATTAATCAGTTTACACCAATACTTAATTATTTCGATAAGAGATTTAGTGCTACTGTTGCAAAATCTGCAACTCAGTTAGACCCTAAAGAATATGAAGCAAAACTTAATGAATATCATAAATCATTAATTCTTGATAGAGAGACAGTTCTTGGAATACAATACAATGATGAGTTAATGGTAAATATCAATAATGATAGTGATGCAGTTGATTTATCTACAAATATTACTGTTGATTACAAGAATAGAGAAGGCAATATAGTAAAAAGAACTTTTACGAGAGCTCAGATTGCATATGCAATAGCTTCTTTAGGAAGAGACATTGTTGCTCCAGCTAAAGACCAATTAAACCAACTCACACTTGCTCTTAGGTCAGATTCACAAAATGGTGCTGTTAAAGCTGGAATGGCAGGTACTTTATCTAGAATACAGCAAATAGAAGCTGCTAAACTAGTATTTGAATCACCAGTATCAGTATTCAATTTTGATGAAAAATTTAATAAGAAAGAATTTTTCAAAACAGATTTTAATGCTTCAGAGAATGTTGATTATGACAAAAGAGAAAAAACGAATATAGGATTCGTTCAGGATTTTACTGATTTTGGAGTATTAGCTGTTAGAGAATTAACAAAAGGCAAACTACCACACTTTGGAGCAACATTCTCTAATGCGTTCCAAATAGGTAAACATATGAAGAATAGATTTATATCTGAAAAAAATGCTAAGGCTCTAGAATCAGCTTTGTTTTACTATCACTTTGGTAACATACCATTCTTTGGAAATGAAGTAGTAGAAGAAGATGGTATTAAATCAATAATAAGAAGGGAAGATAAAATAAAAATGTACAAAGAAAAGATGTGTGCATTTTACTGGCAGACAATAGCAACACACCCTGAATTATTAGATAACAAGTTTATATCAATGCTTAGACCAGACCCTCCATTATCTGAAGAAGATAAAGCACTTGGTAAAATACAAGTATTGAGAATGCCTGGTAGTAATCAGTTGGATGATGAAGCTAAAACTGATTTAGGTATTGCATTCCTTGAATTATTAAAAAGTGATGATGTATCAATAAGAAAATTCGGAGAACATTTAGTGAGATATTCATTTTATAGACAAGGATTCCAATTCTTACCAGATGGATATATGAATGTAATACCTAATGAAGTATTTGAATCTCTTGAAGGATATGATAACATACTAAGAGGTCTTATTACTACAGAAAAAGAATCTGCTCTTAAAAATGGTAATTTTATAGAACAGTTCCTTTTGAATAATATAAGTGCTATTAAATCTCTTAATCAGGTTCAAGAAGCAGGTTTAATGAATAATCCTAAATTACTATCTACTCCAGAGAGTATAATAGCTACATTTGGATATATTCCTAAGTATATTTGTACAGTAAGTAGATATGGATATGCATTAAAAAGATTTAATACTAAAACTGGTAATTATGTTTACGCTAGAGGATATAAAGAACAATCATTAGCTGTTGATAATAAATATTTTGTTGAATATACATATTTCCCAACTCAAGAGTTTATTGATATGGATGTAGATGCTTCTGCGTTAAATAACAACAAAATAACTTATTCTTCTTATTTTGAAGAACAAACAGATAAGTATTATGAAGCATTATCTTTAATAGGTACAAAGGGTGAATATAATGGTATATCATATGATGAGTTAGGAAAACAAGCTGCATCTAGTATATTGAATAATATGCAATCAGCTTTAGATACTTGGCTTCAACAAGATATAAGCACAAATGATTCTTCTAATAATCCAATGAATAATATTGGACAAGATAGTAGCAACAATACTATTCAACCAGAAATGGAAAATGTTGTACAATGTCAAATAGGTAAATAATATATATTATGAAAAGTTGTAAAACCACACCACATGTTAAAAGTGATAATGGAAAAGAAATAGAAGCTCCATTATACACCAATATCAAAAAGATAGTAGGACCATTCTTAGCTCTAGATGTATTTAATAATGCAATATCTGAAGATGCTAAGAAGAGTCCAAAATATTCAAACTTAGAACTTGATAAATATGGAATGCCAACAATAGAGTCACTATTAGACAATAGTGATTTGGCTGAATATATGGATAATGTATATTATGGAAATAATAAAGCTTATGAACTATTTGGTGCTAAAAGTGTATCATTTGGAGATTCAGCAAAAGTCATAAATATATTAGACAAGGTAATAGAATATAATAATAATGATAAAAACTTCAATGCGTTTCTTGTTAAGAATCCAGATTCTAATAAGTATGAACTTACTGTAATAAAGAAATCTAAATATAGTTATGACTATCAGAATAATCTTGAGATATTTACAGATAATGTAAAGAAAGTAAATAAAGTTATGCAAGATGCTGGATTTAGTAATCACGATATAGCATTGCAGATATCTAGAGCTTATAATGTTAAATTCGTAAAGCAGTTATCTTCCTCTACATTTAATCCTGATACAATCATTAATAATGTAAAAGATTTAGCAAGTAGGAAGGTCCCAGCTTTTACAATAGGACAAATACTAAATAATAAGTATAAGGATTCTCAACTAGTTGGTAGGCTAAATAGTTACATGGAAAAAATATCTGATGATGTTTATGATTATTTAGTAGATAATCATCTTATAGATAAGGAGAGAGTCAGTAGAGAAGATGTGTATAACAAACAATCATACAGATTTATTGCTAGAGACCATATGGTAGCTATGTGCTTAGCAAATTCTTTCTCACTAAAAGACGAAAAGAAGAATGCTGGTCTAAGAACTCTTGTAGAAAGACTTACTAAGGATATATCTACAATGTTTGATAAATTAGATAAAGAGCAACTTGAACCGTCTACTGGTAATAATGATGGTTCATTTGAAGAAATAAAGAAAGATATAGCAATATCATTTAAATCTCTTTTAAAAGAAAGCTCTTCTTTAAAACAAATAGCTAAAGAATGCAAAAATGGTGCTGATACATTACAGAATATTATTGCTGCAGAAATGAATAGAATGAGACTTGCTAATAGAATGGGTGAGACTAAACTGTCTGGTAGAATAAAATCTAGAATAGAAAATCTTACTATGATGTATGAAGCAGGTACATTCAATAAAGCATTTATAGATTTTATACAGGAAGAAACAGAAGAAATTTCTAATATGTATAAGGAAATGGTAGAATCTATGAATGAAGACAAACTTAGTAAGAAGACATATAATGTAAGAAATGTAATAAGAATGTGTGGTTATTATAAAAACTGCATTAAATACTTTAATAGTTATATGTCATCATCTTCTTCATATAAAAGTGAATTAGAAAATGAAATCAAAGATTTTTATGTTGAAGCAAATAAATTAAATAATAAAATCATAAAACCAGAAGATGTAGATATAAGCACTACAAAAGCTATTGATGATAAGATAAACAAAATAAATAATCTAATAAATGAATTATCAGACAAAAACACATCTGATGAAACATTTAAAGTTTATAACAACATAAAAGCTATGCTTCAGTCATACAGAGACATATTAGATAATCCAATAATAAGTAATACTGAATTGTCTAAATTCTCAAGAGTTGTAGATTCTGTATTAGAAGAAGCTCAGAAAAATGCCGTAGACCTCACTTCTGACTTCTTGGAGCAATTCGAAGATGATGAAGCAAGAAAAATACCATGGGGAAAAAGAAAAGGTCAGGAAACGTCAATAAAGGACGAATTAAAAAGAATGCAAAATGATATTAATCTTTATGATTTTTATTTGGACGCAATGGCTGACTGCCCTGATAAAATAATGAGATTAACAGATAAGGCTATTAAAGTGGCTAAAACTACAATAAGAGAGGAAGCTACAGATTTAATGAGACAAATAAAAAAAGAAGCAGCATTATTAAGTGCTTCTGGTGTCAAGGATTTTGCATGGATGTATAAAAGAGATAAAAATGGAAGAAAAACAGTTAACTATATAACTCCTAATGATGAAGAATTTAATTCTCTTGTAAATACAGAGGCCAAAAAAAGGTTCTACGAGTTCTTTATTAATACAAAACATGAAATAGATAGGTTTTACCCAAATAATGAAGGAAATAACCAAATAATAGCCATTAGAAAGGATAGATTAGAAAGATTGAAGACTGCTAAGGGTCTTAAAGACTTTGGAAATCAACTTATAGAAGGAGAGAAAGATAAATGGATTAATAGAGAAGATGAAGACGATATTACAGGTTACTCTGAAATGTTTACAGACATAGCTGGTAATGAAATAAAAATGCAACCAGTATATTATAACAAAGTTTCTGAAGAAACTGCTGACCATATGTCTGAAGATGCAGTATCAACATTAATAGCATACGCTTGTAAAGGAATACAATATCATAATATGACTTCATTAATAAATAGTATTGAACTAGAAAGAGAAGTTCTTAAAAACAGAGAAATACCTGTTACTGATGGAGTTTTGAAGGTTATTGATGTATTTAATAGAAAGAAATACAAAGATGATAAAGATAAAATGGAAGAGAATGTTCTTACTAAAGTAGATAATGGAACTTCTAATGCTTATAAATTCTTTGATAGACATATGGATATGAAATTATATGGTAAATTCAAAGATAATGAGCCAAATATAGGAAAACTGTCATTTAGTAAGACTGTTGATAGATTAAATCAGAAAGCTGCTGTTGCTGCATTGTCTTTAAACTTACTAAATGGCATATCAAATGTTACAACAGGAACATCTCTTACTAGAATAGAATCAATATGTGGTCTTTATTTTAATCCTAAAGATTTAGCTTGGGCAGATATGACTTATTTTAAAGAGCAACCTGCTTATTTAGCTGAAAAAGGAAACAGAATCAAAAACAGTAAACTACATCTATTTATAGAACAATTTGATGTAATGCAAGAATTTGATACTGATATAAATAATACTGATTGGATTAAAGATACTTGGTTTAAGAGGATTATTAATTCTGAGTTTATGTCTGTTGTACAGAATGCAGGAGAGCATTATCTCAATACAAGAGTTGCACTTGCATTAGCTCATTCTATTAAATTAAAGAATAGTAAAGGAGAAACAAAGAATCTATGGGAAGCCTTAGATATTGAGTATTTACAAGAAGACGGTACTTATGGTAGTGAGAATAAAAAACTTGGTTCTAGATTAAAATTAAATGATAAATACACTATGGAAAATGGTGAAGCATTTGATTTTAATAATGAATCAATACATAAGATATCAAGGAAAATGGCTGGCATAAACCAAGGAATACACGGTATATACAATAAACAAGACGCTAATATACTACAGACATTTGCAATTGGTAGACTTTTGTACCAATTTAGAAAATGGATGCCAAAAGCTTATGATAAAAGATTTGCTAATTTAAAATACAATTATGATGTTGCAGATTGGACAGAAGGTTATTATCAAACATTTTTTAAATTCATATACAATCTTGTAAAAGAGAGAAATGGTATGAGTTTGGAGATTGTAACCAGATGGAAAAATCTAGATAAGAGACAAAGAGCAAATTGTGTAAGAGCTATAACTGAAATAAGCCAGTTCTTCTTACTGGTTGCAGCAAATACATTTTTATTTAATAAAAAGAACCACGAAGGTTTCCCAAAACCAGAAAATTCTTGGTCTTATAATATGTTGTATTATCAAATGATAAGACTACAGTCAGAATTAGCTGCATTAATGCCATTATCATTTATTGGTTCAAAAGATAATATTGTAACTGAGTTCTTACGTATGTTTAAAAATCCAATGGCTGCATTATCTCCAGTAAGTGATTGTGTTAAACTCACACAGTTATTTATGCCATCATCATATACGGAAGAAATTAAAAATGGACAATGGGCAGGACATTCTAAGGCATTTGGAATATTCTTTGGTAATAAATTCTTGTTTCCATTTGGAGTAATACCATACAAAAACATAAAACCAGAGAACTATGTTGGATATTATTTACAGTAATGGAAATGGGGAAGAAAAAAAATAAAGCAAGTAGTAGAATATTATTCTACATTTTTAACGAATAGTAGAATATTATTCTACATTTACTTGTAAAAATAGAATATTTTACATTTGCAAATGTCAAATAAAAACCGTAGCTTTGTGGCAGAAAGCCGCGCCGCCCACCACAACTAAAGCACACACAAAGCGTATTAAGGAGAACTGTTTTAATATTTTTTCTCTTTAATGCGCTTTGTTGTACTATAATACTAAGATTCGTGTTTTGATATTATCTTGAATTTTTTCAATTTCAGCTTGTAAGCTGTTTCAAACGCTTCAAAGATGGAATCAAAATAGATTCCTATCCCTTCTTTAAGAATTAACAGATGTTCCATATTGTTGTTGTTGTTGTTGTTTTAATAACATTTGATTAAACTCTTCTATGCATGAAGACAAATTTTTTCCTGTCCTATCGCAATATAACTCAGACTAGTCAGAGACTTCCTCTTTGTCTTTGTCATATGCAAATATCATTGTTTCTTGACGGCAGATATCTAAGCAGTATGATTTATCTGCGTAGTAGTATTTGAGGTCTGGACCGAAGAAAATACAATTCTGTCCACCTGTGTATTCATTTTTCTTTATATTTAAATCCATAATATTATTATTTATTTTAAAATGTTTTATTTATAATATTTACATATAGCTTCCATAAGTTCGCTATTAGTGAGAGATTGAACAGACTTCTCTTCTCCGTCTTCTGTTTCATAAACGGGAATAATTAAATGTCTGTGTTGTGCTTCTTCAAATAAATCATTAAAGGTTGCTTGTCTTGTTGCAATCCTTTCTAAATGAGTTTCCAGTGTCATAATATTATAATTTAATGTTTTTTAGAAAATGAAAAATTAAATGTAAGCACCTCTTTATCTCTGAATACAAAGAGACTCTTTTAAACTTTTCATAATGATTACTTATAAAGAATTAAAGTTGCTGTGTCTTTTTTGTACCTAAATTTAATAGGTGCGTATGTAATTTTTTGCCCGTAAATTTGCAATGGGGAAGTTGCTCCTTTAAGTAAGGTCGCAATTGTCCTTGTAACGTAGTGATTTCCATCTCTCACCCACGAATTGCGAGTGTCATTTTCTTTGAATCCTTTGCCAAAATGAGCCTTGTAAGTACACATTATTTCTTTGGCTCGGCTACCCCACCCAATTTCATATTTGCAATACCTAACCAATTTGTGTGTGATGTACGATGGTTGAAGATATAATTTGAATAACTCTTTGATTACTTTTACATCTCGCTCTGAAAGCGTTTCGTGAAGTAAAATTGTATGTAGATTTTCGGTAACATCTACTAAATATTTTTTATCTTGTGTTGCTTTCATATTTTTATGAGCAGTTAACCTATACACCGCAAGGTTTTAAGGATTATTTAATTTGTGACCAAGGTGAGTCTCAAAATTAACATGGAAGTAAATTTACGCTTAGCCATTCCATATCTTTGATGTGGAGAATGGACCAGTGTTTGTAACTTTTCATAACCTCTTTCTGATACCTAATATGGTTTAAGGCATCTTCTTTTGTCTTAAAAGATTCTACCATCCTACCATGGCAGTCAGTATCAGTATCGCCATATACTACTGTGATGTAGCAATCTTTGAAAATCGAATCTGTTCCCATATTTTATGTTTTTAATAATTAATAAAACTAAGCAAATAAAAAGGCAATCCCAACCGCAAGGCCGGATAAATCGCGAATACTGCGCAATGAGGGCGGGCGTGATGGGAATTGCCTAAATTAAAAGAGAGTGAAATTATGAACTGTTAGTCTAATTCTATAACGTAATAGCTACCACAATTAAATGCAATAGCTGCAATTGGGTGTTCTTCCCAGTCATTACCATAGAATATGCGTGTAAGAAGCTCGCATACTTCTGATGTGAGTATACACGGTTTACCGTTATAGAACGGCGAACCATTGTTGAACTGAATGTCCTGAAGACAGATGCCCTCTGATGGAGCAATACAATAATTGTCTTCGTAGTAGTATTCTATTTCGTTGTTTTCGTTTGCGTTTGCTTGTGTGCATCCTGCGCACACATATAAAACTGCTACTAGCAGGGTGGCTATCGCCATTGCCTGCCAAATTGTTACTATCTTTTTCATTGCTTTTTCTTTTAATGTGTTAAAAAATAGAATTTAATTCCATAAATCTTCAAGATTATAGGAAAATATTTCGTGTAATGTTAGATGTTTGGCGTTTTGTACTTTGTGTTTTACGTTTTTTCTCCTTGGGTGATTGACACTACAGAAAGATATCCAGCCCCAAACTTTTTTGGCTTTCTTTCTTTCTGCTCTTATCATATCAATAAATGACATTTTGATTGCCATGTTTTCTGGCATGTCATCTATGATGATATATCTATCACCCAAGTGAATATCAGGATTTTGAACTCGTATCATGAAGTATGATACTGTTTTCTTTTGTGGTAGCATCATATTATTCTTCATATGGTTCAAGGGTCTTTATTCGTGTAATTGTAGCTGTACGTGCAATTTCTTGCTTATACAAGCCAACTTGTGTTGATGGTGAGTCTGCTGCAA
>Ga0256407_10002792_pt1 | contig 32464 bp, 21 predicted proteins | sample RumenRJG_04DNA_FD_193489 | JGI IMG/M metagenome (GOLD analysis project Ga0256407, IMG submission 193489) | Bovine rumen microbial communities from Lethbridge, Alberta, Canada - RJG_04 | ecosystem: Host-associated > Mammals > Digestive system > Stomach > Rumen | place: Canada: Alberta...
CGCTGTCCTTTATGAGTGCATTCTGGTGGAAACTGCCCGTGGTATGGGTTGTGTTCTTCTCCCAGTCAGACCAGGTCTTCAAGGCCCCGATCGCCTTTCTGCGATTCCGTACCTATAAATGGGCCAGGAAGCTTACCAGAGACAATTGAGGCCGTGGGAGACAGGGTGTTCATAGCGATATGAGAGATAAAAGGGGGCAGTGAGCCCCCTTTTATCAGAATTGATGATTCATATATAATATCAGAGATGATATAACAGAACTTATGAGATTTGACGAACTGTTATTGGGCCAGCTTGCTCCTCAATTCTTCATTCGCTTTCTCGACGTTGAGCCTGGTCAGGATCAGCGTGATCAGAAGGTTGAAGCACATAGGCATCCACAGATACATAATATGCAGCATATTCAATGTGGATGCGGACTGGGTCGCAGCACCGCCCACATAGCCGCTGAGGGCTAAGAGCCAGCCGGCCAGTGCGGTTCCGATACCGCCGCCCAGCTTGGTGCCGAGGGATGTGCAGGAATACATAGTACCGTCCACTCGCTTTCCGTGTGTCAGATAAGTGTATTCCGAGCAGGTCGCGATCAATGCGTTCATATCACCCTGAAGCGGGCTCATGCCCAGCGCAGCGACGGCGGTGCAGACCAGCATCAGAGGCACAGAGCCCAGATATCCGGCGATGACCACACCCAGACGGCCCAGGGTGCCGATAATATAGCCCGTCAGGTTCAGCCTGTACATTCCGCCGAACTTCATGACCAGTGCAGGAGTGAACAAAAGGCCGATGATCATCGGTATATTGATGAACCAGGAGAATACGCCCAGCAGGTTGGCGTTTTTGAGGACATAGGTCATATAGTAAATGCCCATGTTAAGTGTTGCCGTATAGATCTGCATCAGGATATAGGACGCGCAGATCATGAGATAATACTTGTTTTGGATCAGGAGCTTAAAGGCATCCGCCAGGGAATATTTCTCCTGTTCTCCTTCAGCGAGTTTTACTTCCTCCCCCTCAGCCAGTTCTTCCGGAGAAAGCTCCCTGACAGACATGACGGAAAGGGTGTTGGAGATCACGCCTACAATCGCGTAGATGATCGCCACAGTCCGCCATGCCGCTGCGCCGCCGCCGAAATATGCGACCAGGCCGACTGTAATGGTCTGGATCAGCATGCTGGTACCAAAGGCAAACATGAAGCGGATGGAGCCCATCTGTACACGCTCGTTGTTATTTTTTGTGATCAGAGCGGTCAGAGCTGAATAGGCGATGTTGTTGGCTGTATAAAAGCCGGCATTCAGCAGAGTGTAGGCTATGAAAAACCATGCATACTGTGCTTTGGGGCTCACATCCGCGGGGATGCAGAAAATCGCCACCAGGCAGATCGCACAGCCAAAGTAGCCGTAAAGCATCCAGGGACGCGCCTTGCCCATCTTTGTATTAGTCTTGTCGATCATGGATCCGAAGAAAATATCGCTGACGCCGTCGAAGAGCTTGGACACCGCGATCAGCGTACCGACAATACCCGCGTTCATGCCTACGGTGTCTGTCAGGAAGATCATGACAAAAGCAGACAGAAGCGCGTACACCACATTACCGGCGATGTCGCCGGAACCGTAGCCTATCTTGTTGACCCATGTCAAATAAGTTTTTTCTTTATGATCTTTCATTTAATTTCTCCCATATGTACGATGAATTGTCTATGATAAACAGGCAGATCGGGTATATCGGCGGGCCGGACACATGTGTCCGAAACCGCATCATGTCTCTTCCGGCTTCATCATAAAGGAGAAGCAGAATGTTTCTCCGGAGACTCTGTATTTGGGCAATAGCTCCGGTCCGCAGCTGTGCGATCCGATGCCGGCCATGCGGTGGTCGATGCACAGAACCGTGCTGCCGCAGGGCTCCAGCTCGTAATTGTGTCTTTTCGCTTCCAGTTCCTCTTGTGTGTAGGCTGACGCATTGAATGAGAAGGTACTGTCCGGATCGGTGTCTGCGGAGGCCACCGTCAGGCGCAGGCCTTTTCCTTTTACCGTCACGAAGTCGCAGTCATAATGACTTCCGTTCTCCTGCGGCCGTATATAATCCTCGTGCATAGATGCCGCGGTCCCTTTAAAGTAACCGTGGTGTCCGGCTCGGTGTTTGTCGATATACGTTTCCATGGGCCCCATGCCGAAATAGCGGATCTTCTTCAGGCGCCCCCACAGGAAAAGACGAAGCCCGATCCTGGGCAGATCCGGATACTCCGGATCCTTGTCCGCCTGCACGTCCAGCAGGATCCTTCCGTCTGCAAAAACAGTGACTTTATTGTTCATCCGCAGGACCGGCTGGTTTGACATGGCCGCCACAGACTGGCGGATCGAGATCTCCACCGCTCCCGGCAAGGCTTCCCCGTATGCCTGATGCATCGCCGACGCTCCGGCCGGCGCGGTTTCACCTTCTGCCTGCTGAATCAATGACGTTTCAGCCGGACCGAACGTTTTCCAGGTCACTTCATAGGCCCTTGTCACCGTGTGATCCAGACGCTCCAGCTTCCACAGATCCACGCACGGGACATCGTTGTCGGTGGGCGCGCGCCAGAGATTGAAATCCATGGGGCGGTCGAGCAGTTCTCTGTCATGGACCTTGATGGAAGTGAAGAGTCCGGAAAGGGTATCCAGCTGATAGGTGAAATCCCGGCCCTCAATGATCAAAAAGCGCCCCGTTTCCGTAACTGCGAGGGCTGTCGTGGCTGCCGTCTGCGGATCTGCGGCTGCCTGTGCACTTGCCGTGGCTGCCGGCTGTGGATCTGCGGCTGCCTGCACGCCTGCTGTGCCTGCAATGCCAGCCTTCCCCGCCTTCATCAGGGAACGATCCGGCCTGCTTCTGTCCGTACCCGCCAGGAGCATTGCCGCCTTCAGCGCCCTCGGCTCCGCAGTGGGGATCCGGATCTCGTCAAAACCAAGTTCATGTCCGGCAGCAAGGCCGAAGACTTCATTTTTCAAAACATATGTGACTGTCAAAAAGCATCTGCCCCTGTCCGGTACAGTAAAAGCCAGAGGAATCTCCGCGCAGGTATGCGGCACCAGGGAAGGAATCATCAGCGGTCCCCCGGCGATCCGTGATCCGTCCAGTGTCAGTGTCCATGCGGCGCTGATCATTCCGGCGGGATCTGCAAAGTCCATATGGTTTTCCACAGTGAGAATCTGCCTGCAGGCGTCATATGAGGAACGGAGAGGTCTGTGAACGTTCTTGTACTCCAGAAGACCTGTGTGCGGTGTCCTGCCCGGATAGACTAGTCCGTCCAGGCAGAAATTCCCGTCGTGCTGAAGCTCGCCGTGGTCGCCGCCATACCAGTACATGGCCTTTCCGTTTTCTGACCTTCCCTTGTAGACCGCGTGGTCGCACCATTCCCAGACAAAACCGCCGCAGAGCGCCGGGTACTGCTCTGTAAGATCCAGATATTCCTTGAAATCGCCGGGGCTGTTGCCCATGGAATGGCAGTATTCCACCAGCAGAAGGGGCTTGTCCGGCGCATTTTCCAGATAGTCCGTCACCTCGTCGAATCCCGGATACATACGCCCGTAGAGGTCGATATTGGAGACATCAAACTCCCGGACAGGACTTGCATAGAAAGCGCTCTCGTAGGTCGTCAGCCTGGTCGGGTCGTTTTCTCTGGTCCAGCGCAGAGCTTCCTCAAACGTGCGGCCGTAACCGCATTCGTTGCCCATGGACCAGACCAGTATGGAGGGGCGGTTCCTGTTCCGGATGACCATGGACCGGACCCTGTCCAGAGTAGGCTCGACGAAATCCGGATTGTCCGCGATACGGAAATGCGCCTTGCGCATCCGCTCCGTGTAATCCTCTTCAGTGAATGTGAGAGGACCCGTCCCATGGCTCTCATTGTCGGCCTCGTCGACGACATAGAGCCCCAGTTCGTCACAGAGCTGATAAAACCAGGGTGAATTGGGATAGTGGCTGGTCCTGACAGCATTGAAGTTGTTGGCTTTGATCATACGCAGATCTTTCAGGGCCTGATCCGGGCTGCATACAGCGCCGGTCACCGGGTCTGACTCGTGACGGTTGATGCCGCGGAAGGTGATGGGAGATCCGTTCAGGGTCAGGACAAGGTCTTTGACCTCAACTTTGCGAAAGCCTGCTTTTTCGGTAATGACTTCCTTTTTTGTATCAATGACAAGGGTATAGAGAATCGGATTCTCCGCGTTCCAGAGGAGGGGCCTGTCGACCGGGATGGTGACGCTCTCGGTGCGGAGTCCGGACTTCTCGTCACGATTTTCTTCCGGTGACGGCTGTAAGGTTTCCTGATACAGTATTCCGGACCCGTCCGGACTGATCAGGGTCAGGCTGACCGGAAGGGGGTTGCGGCTGAAGAAAAAACGGATCTTCAGATCAGCGCGCAGATAATCGTCAGACAGATCTGTCTGGATGACAAAGTCCTCGATCCTGTCCGCCGGCCTGTGCAGGAGATAGACGTCCCGGAAAATGCCTGAGAAGCGGAACTTATCCTGATCTTCCAGATAACTTCCGTCGCACCACTTGAGGACCAGGACCGCCAGCAGGTTGTCGCCCTCCTGAAGCAGCTCTGTCACATCGAACTCTGATGTGTGGTGGGAGATCTGGCTGTAGCCCACATAGGTCCCGTTCAGCCAGACATAGAAGCAGGAATCCACTCCTTCGAAATTCAGGAATGCGCACGGGGCTTTCGGATTTTTGTGCCATTCAAAATGGTGCAGATATGCCCCGCATGGATTATCCTGGGGGACATAGGGAGGATCAAAAGGAAAAGGGTAGCGGTTGTTGCTATACTGGGGGCTGTCATATCCCCGCATCTGCCAGGAGAAGGGCACCATTTCCTTTTTCCACCATTTGCCGGGCTCATAGTCCGGCAGATAAAAATGATCCTGCAGGTCATGAATGCTCGGATACCAGGCGAAGCGCCATTCGCACCCGCTCAGCATCTGCAGACGATCCGAACTCTCTCTGTGCCGGGCCAGCCTGTCACCACGAGCAGACGAAGGAACAAAATATGCCCTGTCCGGCATGGTATTCTGGTGAAGGACAGAGAGGTCCTCATAGAGTCTCGGTACTATCATTGTTTGAACCTCCTTTGCCTGGATTTGCGGCCGCTTGGCTCGCTACTTTAATCTTAACTAATAATCACTCTGAACCATATGAACGATTCGATACAAAACATGCACAAAGGATAAAGAAGTAAGTAAATGTGGAAATAGGAAGGGATAATATAATAAAATATAGTTATCTCGAATTCCTGACAGCAGCGCGAAATGTTCATCATCCATGTTTGAGAAAGCTTTCCCATAACCACAAGTACGGGATAAAAAGATATTTGCACATTTAGTCTCAGGCCGCGCATCCGCTTAATCGAACTTTTTGCAGCGTATGAATATAGAAGAGCTTTTAACAGGTATAAAGAAATGTCAGACCAGAGTTTATCAGACCGGAAAACAGCAGAAAAAAATAAGGAAAAAGGCAGCCACCTTCAGGATATGTATGTAAATTCGGGCTATCTTTTTCAATCAAGAGTACCCTTTAAAGAAAGGAAAATGCCCCTGCGGATTTTGAGCGCAGGAACTTATCAGCTATACACCAGACCGCTGCTCCCAACATTTAGGCCCAAAGGCAGGGTCGACTGGCAGATCATTTATATTGCGGCCGGAGAGGGGCATTTTTTCTTCGACGGGAAGGAAGTGATCATACCTGCCGGGAACATGGTGCTGTATCAGCCAAGGCAGCAGCAAAAATACCACTATCTGGGAAAAGACAGGACCCAGGTCTGGTTTGTCCACTTTACAGGGCGGGAAGTCCGCAGTATTCTGAGGCACTTTGAGATCCCTCTGGACGGCTATATCCTTCACACGGGTATCTCCCGCGATTACGAAGATCTGTTCCGAAGGATGCGGGACGAGCTTGTGAAGTGCTCCTGGGGGTATGAGGAGATGCTGGTCTGTCTCTTCCGGGAACTGCTGCTGACCATGCACCGGCGGATGACGGAAAGCATCCCCGGAATCTCCGGCTTCGTCCAGGATGAGATGACCCGCGCCAGACAGTACTTCGAAGAGCATTATTATGAGGATATCAGCATCGAGCAGTACGCCGCTTCCCGCAGCATGTCCACCAGCTGGTTCACCAGAAGCTTTCGAAATGCCACGGGCACTTCGCCCATGCAGTACATCCTTCAGACCCGGATCCGGAACGCACAGACACTTCTGGAAATCACGGATGATTCGATCAGCAATATAGCGTCGATTGTCGGGTATGACAACCCTATGTACTTCAGCCGGCTTTTCAGCAGAGCAAAAGGTGTATCCCCAACCGGATACAGAAAAATATATCGTGAAAAGTATCTGGAAGAAATTGATAAAGGGTAATTCAGAAAGTGATATTAAAAAGCAGGCCCCGCACCAGACAGCAAAGTGTCTGGTGCGGGTGTACCTTGTTACAAAGAGCTTCTTGTGCCCGGGGTATTGCGTTGACGTAAGATTCTTTTGCTTTATAATAATGATATTGAGGTCAAAGGATGTGCGATGGTTCTGCGTCTTGTCATATTGCACAGACAGCCCAGGGGCCATTTCATCATAATAATTGAAGCAAATGATTTTAAACAATGCAAATGATTTAAAAAAACAACATTGGACAAAACGCGTGACATTCAAGAGGGAAAGGCATGGAAGAGAAAAAGGAATTCAAGCTGTTTCGCGAGAAGAGTCTGGAGGCGATCGAGTCTCCGGAATCCATGAATGATTATCTGCAGGTGACTTCGCCTGGTGTATGGATCGTATTGGCCGCGATCATCGCAATCCTGATCGGAGCGGTGCTGTGGAGCGTGTTCGGCAGGATCAATACAACGGTGGACGTAGCAGTGGAATGCTCGGGGGAGGGCAGGACCTGCTATGTGCCTTATGACAACCTGGAAAGTGTGATGTCAGCCGGCCATGTGACTGTAGACGGCAATGAATATGCCCTGCAAATGAATACAGACACAAAGACTATGATCATTTCAGAGAATACAAATCCCTATATCCGCGTTGCGGGAGGGCTCCACATCGGAGATGTGGCAGTACAGGTCCCTGTCGATGCTGATCTTCCGGATGGGATATATACCGGAACAGTGACGACTGAGAGTCTGCAGCCAATCAAGCTGCTGATTCAGTGACGGCATTGTTTTTGCGGCTTTTTTCAACTTTTTTATTCTGCATCCAACTGACAACATGAAGACGACATGATAAGGAAGATTACCCATGAGTAAAGAGTCCCGGATTCCCAAACCGGTGGAGAAGGGCGTAGTCCGCGTCCCGGTGGTCATGCAGCTGGAGGCGCTGGAGTGCGGCGCAGCCTCACTGACCATGATCATGCATTATTATCATAAGTGGATCCCGCTGGAACAGGCGCGTGTGGACTGTGATGTCTCGACTGACGGTTCCAGTGCGAAGAACATCATGGTTGCGGCACGCAGCTATGGTATGGAAGCCAAAGCCTGGCGTCTGGAACCTGAGGATCTTCTTGAGGAAGGTCCTTTTCCCTGCATTATCCATTGGGGCTTTAATCACTTTGTCGTGCTCTGCGGCTTCAAAGGGAAGCGCGCAGTACTCAATGACCCCGCCCGCGGCAGAGTCACCGTGGATTGGGAGGAATTTGATAAAGAGTTCACCGGTGTCTGTATCACCATCGAACCCGGAGATAACTACCAGCCGTCCGGCAAACGCAAGACGGTTTTTTCCTATGCAAAGGACCGGATGCGGGGCACCGCTGCAGCGGTAGCCTTTGTAGTGATCACCACGACCATCTCTTCCCTGTTTGGTATCATCAGCCCTATTTTCAACAGGATCTTTCTGGACCGCCTGCTGACAGGCGCCAATCCTGGATGGCTCCTTCCCTTTATGCTGGCTTTCTGCGGTGTGATCCTGATCGTGGTAATAGTAAGCTGGATCTCGGCAACTTATTCCCTGAAGATCCAGGGCAAAATGTCGGCTGTCGGCTCTTCCTCCTACCTGTGGAAAGTGCTGCGGCTTCCCATGCAGTTTTTTACCCAGAGGCTGTCGCAGGATATTGCGGACCGGCAGAGCACCAATGCCTCCATCGCCGGAACCCTGGTCAACACCTTTGCCCCTCTTTTACTGCATGCTGCCATGATGGTCTTTTATCTGATCGTCATGATCCGCTACAGCTGGCTTCTGTCCCTGATCGGTGTGGGCGCGATCATTCTCAACCTGGCTGTTTCGGCCCTCATCACTTCCAAGAGAGTCAACATCACCCGTGTCCAGCAGCGTGACAATGCCAAGCTTTCCTCGGCCACCATGTCGGGTGTCCGTATGATCGAGACCATCAAAGCCAGCGGAGCTGAAAACGGCTTTTTTGGCCAGTGGGCAGGCTATCAGGCGAGTGTCAATAAACAGAATGTCTCCTACACACGTCTCGATCTGTTCATGGGGACCATTCCGACCGCCATTACGACATTTGCGAATCTTGCGGTCCTGGGTCTGGGGGTCATGCTGGTGATCCGAGGTCAGTTTACCATCGGTATGGTCATGGCTTTCCAGGGCTTCCTGAGTTCCTTCATGTCGCCTGCCACCTCCCTGATCGCTGCGGGGCAGTCTCTGCAGGAGATGATCACCCAGATGGAGCGGGTGGACGATGTGATGAGCTACAGAGAGGATCCCTGCTTTGCTCCCCGGGAGAAAAAAGGAGATTACGAGAAGCTGACCGGAAATATCGAACTCAAGGACGTCACATTCGGCTACTCAAGGCTGGGGACCCCTCTGATCACCGATTTCTCCCTGTCCATCAAGCCGGGGCAGAAGATTGCCATTGTCGGCCGGTCGGGCTGCGGCAAATCCACCCTGGCCAAACTGATCTCCGGGCTCTACCAGCCCTGGAGCGGTTCCATCACTTTTGACGGCGTGCCGATCGGCGAGATCGACCGCGATGTCTTCACCGGTTCTGTCAGTGTCATCGATCAGGATATCACCCTCTTTGAAGATACCATCTCTGAGAACATTCGCATGTGGGACGATTCCATTGAGAATTTCGAAGTGATCCGGGCTGCACGCGACGCGGGCATCTATGACGATATCATGGTCCGTGAGGGCGGTTTCTCCCATAAGCTCCTGGACGGAGGCCGTGACCTCTCAGGCGGTCAGCGCCAGAGACTGGAGATCGCCCGTGCCCTGTCCCAGGACCCCACCATCTGCATCATGGATGAGGCCACCTCTGCCCTGGATGCAAAGACAGAGTATGATGTCGTCCGCTCCATCAGCGAACGCGGCATTACCTGCATCGTGATCGCCCACCGTCTTTCCACCATCCGCGACTGCGATGAGATCATTGTCCTGGATAAGGGAAAGATCGTAGAGCGGGGCACGCATGAAGAGCTCTCGGCCAAAGACGGCTACTACGCCAGCCTGGTAAAGAGCGAATGATACCTGCTTTACATAGAAATTGATAGTTACAAATTACACCTGCGCCAATTTCGAGGATTTCCGGTCGCCCTTTGTCTTTGCGCGAAAACCCCGGGTTGATAGCAGCAAGTGCCGCTGCACTTTGGTGTTTTGACAGATATATGCGTACAGGAGGACTATTTCTGTGGGCTGGTTTGATGAACAGATTGAATACCGGAAAAAGCATGAGAGAGAACTCTTAAACGACTCCTTTGTGAACATCGCCCGGGCTGTGACCGGCAGGAAGACCATGAGTCTTCTCAAGGAAGACGCCGACGTGAGCGATGCCGTTTCCGCGCTCTTAAAGCATTTCGGGGTCAAAGAAAAGGAAGTTCCCCGCAATATCAAGGGACTGCAGGACAGACTGGATTACCTGCTGTCCTCTACAGGCATCCTTTATCGGGAAGTGATCCTGGTAAAGGGATGGCACAAGGATGCCATGGGCGCCATGATCACGACAATGAAGGCGGACGGCACAGTTGTGGCCCTTCTGCCTTCCGAGACCGGCGGCTATGAATATACAGACCCCGTCAGCGGACGAAAGACCAAGGTAAATACTGCGGCCGAGAAGCTTCTGGGCCAGGAGGCGCTGTGTTTTTACCGCCCCCTTCCTGTGCATTCCCTCAAAGTCAAGGACCTCTTTCATTACATGTATGAGTGCCTGACCATGTGGGACCTGGCAGGCTTTGCACTGGCCGCCCTGGCTGTGACCCTGGTGGGTATGCTGATCCCCAAGCTCAACCAGATCCTGATGGGGCCTGTCGTCACATACAGATCCATGCAGCTTCTGTATGCGGTTATGTCCTTCATGCTGTTTGCTTCGATCGGCAGCATCCTGCTCTCGATCATCCGAAGCCTTCTGCTGAACCGGATCAAATATAAGCTCAGCCTGAGTGTAGGCGCGGCTACCATGATGCGCATGCTCTCCCTGCCGGCTTCCTTTTTTAAGGAATACTCCGCAGGTGAACTGAACCAGTATATCGGTTATATGAATTCCCTCTGCACGACACTGGTGGATTCGATCTTTTCGACAGGCATCACGGGCGTTTTTTCCCTGGTCTATCTGACACAGATCTTTGCCTTTGCACCCAGCCTGGTCTGGCCCAGCCTGATCGTGACCATCCTGACTCTGGCGATCAGCATGATATCGTCTCTTGTTCAGACACAGATCAACAAAGAGAAGATGGTCCTGGATGCCAAGGAGCGCGGTCTGGTCTTTTCCTTTATCACAGGGATTCAGAAGATCCGCCTCTCCGGCGCGGAGAACCGGGCATTTGCCAAGTGGTCCAAAATGTACTCCAGAGGCGCGGAGATGGTCTTTAACCCGCCTTCGATCATCCGTCTGAGTGGTGTCTTCACCACGGCCATCAGCCTGATCGGTACGGCAGTCATGTATTTCATAGCTGTAAAGAGCTCTGTAAGCACCGCCGATTACTTTGCCTTTAATTCGGCCTACGCCTATATCTCTACAGCTTTTTCCTCTCTGGCTTCTGTCGCTGTATCTGCAGCTGCCATCAAGCCGACCATCGACCTGATCCGGCCCCTGCTGGAGAGCAGGCCGGAGATGGAGGACGGCCAGGAGACCGTCACGAGGCTGTCCGGCAGTATCGAATTCTCCCACGTCACTTTCGGCTACGATCCCGAGAGCAAGCCTCTCTTTGAGGACCTGAGCCTGCAGATCCCGGCCCGCCAGTATGTGGCTCTGGTGGGACGAAGCGGCTGCGGCAAATCCACGCTCATGCGCCTGCTCCTCGGCTTTGAGAAGCCCCAGCGAGGCGGCATCTATTATGACCGCAAGGATACCCAGACCCTGGACATGCGGTCCGTACGCAGACAGATCGGCTGCGTCATGCAGGACGGAAAACTCTTCTCCGGCAGCATCTATGAAAATATCGTGATCTCCAACCCCCAGCTCAAACTCCAGGATGCCTGGGATGCTGCGGAGATCGCAGGTATCGCCGATGATATCCGGGATATGCCCATGGGCATGCACACCGTGCTCCAGGAGGGCGGCGGCAGCATCTCCGGCGGACAGAGGCAGCGCCTCATGATCGCCAGAGCCATTGCGCCCAAACCCAGGATCCTGATCTTTGATGAGGCGACATCCGCCCTGGACAACATCACACAGAAAAAGGTATCGGACGCCCTGGACGCCATGAAATGTACCCGCATTGTCATCGCTCACCGTCTCTCCACCATCCGCCACTGCGACCGGATCCTGGTCCTTCATGAGGGCAGGATCGCCGAGGACGGCACTTACGATGAGCTGATCGCAAAGAACGGGATCTTTGCCGAGCTTGTGGAGAGGCAGAGGTAAGCAGCCATTCAAACTCTGTTAAGAAATGCAGGGCATAGATGTATGTTGGACATATTGGACCATTGGATAAATAGTATGGCTCGTTCAAAATACTAAATATCGAAGCGATTCAAAAATATGTTGACCTGCATCATTATTGTGTTATTATAGTATAAATAAACAGTGAGCCAAGCGGTCACAAGCGTGTGCTTGCACAGACGCTTGCGGACATTTGGCTGATGTAAATTTTTTTGGAAAATTCACAATTTTTTAACAAATTATTGACAAACATGTTATCATATATTCTAAGGATATTTACCTGTCTGGAATGTGGGATAGCTGAAGTGTACGTATAATATATATGGGTAATCTTGATAAAATCATTTATTATTGAGGTTTTCAAGAGCTAGGAGGTACAATGAGTGAGAAAAGATTAGGAAAAGCAGTCAATGGATTTATGCTTAAAGAGAAAAAACGCAATGGCCAGATCGAGGGAGTTCAAAGTTTAAATAATAAGCAGACCTATGTCTTTTTATATGATGACAAAGTAAATGATTTTGTCGGAAAGTGGATTGATACTCCGTCTTTTGTTCAGAAATCCATAAAAGCTCAATAATATTTTGTACGGATTTTATCAGAGGTTAGACATGACAGAACAAACATCTCCCAAAGGTTACATAATACAGTTGTATCAATATGCCTCACGCTACGAATACAATAATACTCAGTTGTTGAAGCACTTTAATCAGCGTATCAAAGATTCTGAAGGAAAATCAACCCAGGACGAGGATTATACCGCCCTGGGTGATTTTGATTTAATGGAGATTAACAGTGTTTCTTCCTTTCGACAATATCATGATGTATCCGAATTTGCCAAAGGCTGGATCGGGAAAAGGCAGTGTATGCTTCTTTATGATATCTCTGATATGGAAGAGCCTGTCAGACTTGTCTATGAGAAAAGTGAGCAGAAATGGGAATCCTACTGGAAAAGCTCCTATCCGCTCTATAAGAATGCCAGTGCTAAGAAGTTTTTCTGCCTGTCTATGTTTTCCCTGACGAATGATGTTTCTTCAGGTTTTCAGGATATCCATCATCTTCTCAGAGAAGTAAGAAAAAAAATTCTGTCTATTACGGATCGGATAAACCAGGAGTTGCCCCGAATCAATCTGTGTTGCGAGGTTTTTGGCACTTTTAATACTTCTGAGATTGCTGTGATTTGGCTGACTGATGAATATGTGGATGCGCTTCATATGCTTGATTTTTGTAAAAATATGACTGTCCGCATCAATGGAAATGACAAGCAGATTCCAGTCTTTATGACCTCTTTCTCTGTCATTACAATGCGTTCTAATCTTAGCCCTGATGATCAAACATTTAATATGAAAGGAAATGCTTTGCTGCAGCTTTCCTTCAACGATGAAAATGCCGATTATGATACATTAAGAAAGATCAAGCAGAATATCGTGGAAAAGTGTTCTGCAGATCCCAATCTGGAGACTTTTGATTCGGTTGGAGAATACGACTGGGCAGTTAAGTGTTCAGCAAAATATCTGCTAAGGCTGATATGCCCCAAAAATGAAGATCATATATTGCATATTGGAAGTCGGATAAAGGGTGATTCCGAGCATACCCCGGGATACTTTGATCCGGATCAGGAATGCAGGGCAATCATTCGCAATAATACACGTCTGTTAATCGGAAACGATGTAAATCAGGAGCTGTTGGAGAAACTGCAGGAACTGAATAAAGAGAATATGTTCAAGCTGGAGGTGTCGGGTATTCTTTTGGAAAAGAAAAAATATCACGATTACCTTCTGGATCAAAATCGTTCTTTCTACTTTGCAAAAGGCGGTCTTAGAGATAAACTCAAGCGTAAAATCAAATCTGCCACAGGTACTGTAGATACTATGGATCTTTTGGTCACGGATTACCAGAGCGTCATATCTTCTACGTATAACAGGATTTGGGCGGAAGATATGCATTGTCAGTTTAACGCCGTTTTACATGCAATCGATGAACTGATTGACAAAGTGGATGCCGATTTATTCTGGGAATCTTACAGGGATATTGCTAACTCATTCAAACAGCAGATCACCCACTTGACGCAGTCCAACAGACTCTTCTTTGAAATTCCCGGCAGTCATCTTCGTGCTACAGGCCACTATGATTTTCTAATGCATGCCTATTACGGTATCACAAAGAAAATAATAGAAGCCGTATACCTTATGCAGGAAAAAGATGCCCAGTCAGATCTTGTTCCTCTCATGACTATAAATACGGTTCCACAGGTTGAATCAGAATTGTTTTTTAACTTCGAAAAAGATACTGTAAGGACCATGAATTTGATCATTCCAAATTCTGTACTTACGGATCCATATAGAGGCATAATCTATCTCTGCCACGAAATGTTCCATTATGCCGTTCCTCAGGATCGTCGTAAAAGGAACTATCTTCTTGGTGTTTTTTTCTTGTGCAGTGTAATGAGCACACAGATGCTCTTGATTATGAAAGGAATCCTTAAAACGGGCTGCCCAACAGAGCTCCTTAATAAGGTTGAAGGTTTTTTGGATTTTAAAGAAAGAGAAGAGGGAAATGCCGGAGCAATGATATCACTTTTATATCCTTCAGCTCCGGAAATACCAGCTTATTATACAGAACTTAAGACATACATCCAGGACAGAGAATATTACTCACTCTTTGAAAAAGCAACTTTTGAAGGCTCTGATGAAAAGTCGAATATTGCTCTGAAATCATCTTATCTGGACTATCTGGAAGAGTTTGCATCAACAAATGCATCTGATGAACTGTTTAATCACATTTTTCCACTGATTTTCAATGGCTTCCGAAAACGTTTCGAAGTAGGTAAGAACCAGGTGCTCCTTAGCAATCCGGATTTAAAAGATGTTATCGAATGGATTGGAAGCAGGTTTACCTATTTTCGGACGCAGGAAGAAATGGCACTTGACAGGAAAGGCAGAGATGGAGGCTGCTACAGCCAGCTTCTTAGAGAGGCAGCGCAGTTTCGTGAAGCTTTCCTTATGCGTAATCGTGACGCGGATCAGGATTTCCCTTATCTCAGACAGGCAAGATCATTGACTAAAGCGATTGATGAAGCACATTCTGATATTGCTGCCGTAACTCTTGCAGGCATTAGAATGCCTGATTATATTCTTTTCTTCATAAGGAATATCATTGAGCTGGACAGACAGGAAGTCATGAATTTCAATGATTTTGAAGAAGGATCAATCTTGCGGTTTTCCCTTGTCATTAATTATTGCAAATGGAAACATATTGACTCCTACGGTTCGTTTTCTACAGATGAACGCGGTGAGATCCTGGAGGGAGAAGATCTTGCATATTTTAGAAAGGCATTTTCATGGATTTTTATATCTGACAAAAGTGAAGTACTTCGCAAGCATGATGTAAATACATTTGAAAAGTATCTGAAACTCGCTGATCAGTGGATTTCTCATATACAGACAATGCTGCATAAATTCAAATCAATGTATCGACCGGTTTTAAAAGATATTTTTGTCCCGCTTCTTGAGACCGCAGATGTGTATGAAAGAATCCGGACATTACGTAAAAGCGAAAATCGGGAATTGATCAATTTTGCTCTTGAGTTGAATAAGATACAAAGTGATTTTTCGGCCACATTGAGTGAATATTTTTCTCTTTTTCGTGACTATCCTGTATTTGGAGATTCAGAATCATCAGCCCGTAGGAAAGCACTTGATCGAAAGTACAGGCTGGATTTGATGACAATGCACAGATTTCAGAAGCAGGATTCTCTGATTGATCTGCAAAACAAAAATAAGAAGATTATACAAACTTTTTCCAATATTAATACTGGAGAAAGAGATTTTACCTATTTGAAAGGTAATTTTAACCATGAACATAGATATGAACCTGTATGGAGATTTGATGTACATAACTGGAATGAACTCCAGGAATATTTAAAATACTGTAAATATTCCTATTCAAAGATATTACAATCCTGGTCCATGGATGATGATATCTACAAACATATTTGGTATAGAGGACAAACCAGTAATGATGAAAGCAAGTACAGACTATGGTCCACGATGGTTAGGAACATCCAAAAAGATATAAAAGAAGGAAGAAAGGAAGAGGATTATCTTTACCATAGCTTCGTAAGATACCAGAGAACACATTTTGAACTCTTTAAAACCCTTGTCGACGGTGCTCCTGAAATCCCTCTTTATGGAACATTTTCTGATGCAGATTATGTGGCACTTATGCAGCATTATGGTGTAGACACAAATCTCATTGATTTTACTGATAATGCATTTATTGCTCTGTATCTGGCACTGAAATACTATTCTAAAGAGGATCGCAACACTCGCAATCATAGAGATTGTGCTATTTATCTGCTAAATCCTGTGGTTTATAACAGATACAGACGGAATATGCTTTTGGAGCAGATTGAGTTAATGAATCTGTCTGAAGAGAAAAAAGCCGGGGCCATGAAGATTTATGGAATAGAAGATGATGATACAGGATTTGGCCTCGTGCCTAATATTTCTCTGGGGCACAATGCAGACTTGTATGCTCGATATATTCTGGGAAACTCACAGCTTGATAAGCAATCACATTACGAGTTGTCCGGAGAAAAGATTAAAGCACTTCCTGTAGCAATATGGACGCCACGATTGAATAACCGCATTCGTACGCAGAGTGGATCATTTGTCGCTTATGATTTATATGCGGATGTAATGGACGAGAGCTATACTCTGGAGAGACTCCAGGATGAAGAAATCAGTAAACACCCGGAGGACCCCTGCATTTTCTTATATAAGCTAACCATCTGTGAAAGCTGCTGTCAGGATATCTGCAACACGCTTATGACTATGGGTATCACCAGACAGTTTATTTACCCTGAAATTGAACAGGTAAAACATCGTTTCTAGTGTGCACAGTCGAGATAAGAAGAGTATAATATACTGGATTGGCTATGAAAACGTCTGGACAAATGAAAGGTTGGTAATGCATTATGGCTGATTTTGAAAAGACTGAGATGAAAGAAAATAACACTGACACAGATACAAGCGCATCTGCCTCACAGGTGAATGTGAATGCAGATGAAGATAAGCCGACCGAGTCAAAAAAACGTAAAGGACCCGATCAGAAGCTCTATAAGGGAATCGCAGCCGTAGTAGCAGCGGCGATCATCGGCGGCGCAGTCGGTTACTGCGTTAAACCTGTTGCCAAAACAGATGATATGGTCGTGACAGAGGATGTCAGCGGGCCCGTTCAGCAGAGCAATACCGCCGCCGGGAAAGATGCAGATGAGGAAACCTACAAGCCCTATACCCAGATTACCAGCATCATGGACAATGCCCGTCATGTAATCGAGGAGCGTTACTATGCCTCCGACGGTTCCATCGTGGCCAATGAAGACGGATATGCGATCATGCGCAAGTCCTATGACGAAAAGGGCAACCTCGTTTCTACATCCTACTATGACGTGGCGGATCAGCCTTTCTTTGTCGAGAAGCTCGGCTACTCATCTGTTTCCATGAGCTATGATGACAACAATAACAAGATCGGCGAGACCTATTACGATGCGAAGGGCACTGTGATCAGTCTGGAAAATAACAACTATGCCGGAGCAAAGTATACCTATGATGAGAACAAAAATATTGCGTCTGAGGAATTCTTCGACACAGAAGAGAATCCTGTTCTATGCGCAAAAGGATATCACAAAGGTGTCTATACATGGGATTTTCAAAAGCATAAACTGACAGAGCGCTACTATGATATTGACGGAAACCTCGTTCAGACCACCGATGGCTATGCGGGCGTTGATCATGAATATGACGAAGCCGGAAATGACAAAAAGTGCATTTACTATGATAAATCCGGAAACATAGGTGCAAATACCAAGGGAACGACTATCGTCAAGAGGACCTATGATGAGAAAAAACAGGTCATCAGGGAGGAATACAGAAACGCCGACAACAAACGCGCCATCCAATCTCAGCTGGGCTACTGCATCGTTGAAAAGGAGTATGATGCGGCAGGGAATGTCTCCATGGAGTCCTATTTCGGGCCTGACAAGAAACCGCAGAGGATGGTAGACGGCTACACTCTGTTACGCCGTGAATATGATGATAATAAGAAAATCACTAAGGAATCCTATTTTGTATTAGGTGAGGCCCCTGCGGAGGAAGCTTCCTCTGAGGAAGAAAACAAAGATGAGAATACCGCCAATACTGAAAATGCGAATCAGGAAGGTGAGGAAAAGAAAGAGGAGGTGTCTCTCGTAGAACTCCCCTATACTATTGCAAAGGGCTACGCATCTCTGACCCGCACCTACGATGAAGCGGGAAATGTCCTTGTTGAGACCTATTTTGACGAAAAAGGAACAGAGACTGCCTGTGCCGACGGCTACAGCCGCTGGGTACGCGCCTATGATGATAATAAGAAGGTGACCAGCGAATCCTTCCAGGATGCTGCAGATGCCCTGGTGATCAAAAAGTCAACCGGCTATGCCAAAGTGGAATACACCTATGATGACAATGGCAATAAGCTTACCGAATCCTATTTTGGTGCAGACGGAAATCCCGTTATGGCAACCAGAGGCTGTGCAGGTGTACAGTATACCTATAACAGCATGAATAAATGTACGCAGGAGCTGTATGTCGATCTGGATGGCAAGGCCGTTGCACTTGCCACCGGCTACGCAGGTATTTCACGCGAATATGATGAAAACGGTGCTCTGATCAGCACGGCAAACCTTGATGCAAACGGCAAGCCTGTGACAACCGCTGCCGGTTACAACGGCATGCAGACCACCTACGATGATGCAGGACGCAAGACAGAAGAGTTCTTTGTAGACGGCCGCGGAAAACTCATCGACAGTGAGAAGGGTTACGCCAAGATGACCCATACTTACGATGAGGATACAGGGCTTGAGACAGAGACCCGCTACTACAATGCGGAAGGTGACCCCGTCATGGTGACCGGTGCTGCCCGGATCGAGTATGAATACGACAGTGCCGGCAACAAGACAGTGACACGTAAATATGACGCGGCAGACCAGCTGCTTGTAGATGATGATGGCGTCGCCTATACGCAGATCGAATATGATGCCTTTAAGCGTCCTTCCAGGGAAACCTTTATCGGTGAAGACGGCAGTCCTCTCTTTGCGGAATCCAAGGGTTATGCCACCCTTACAAAGGAATATGATTATGCAGGAAACATTGTACTTCAGAAGTACTATGATACCTATGACAATCCTGTTGTGATCCCTGCAGGCTACGCCGGACTCCATACAGATTACGACACCAACAAAAAGCCTGTTCGTGAAGAATACCTCAATACCGGCGGCAGCCTTGCCCGCCCTTCCGATGTAAAGAAAGGCTATTCTGCCATTACCTATCAGCGCGATGAGAAAGGAAATGTCCTTTTGGAGTCCTATTTTGACCAGAATGACAATCCCATTGAATCCGCATCCGGATATGCGGCTGTACGTAAGACCTACAATGATCAGAATAAGCCTGTAAAGACAGAATATCTTGGCACAGATGGAGAACGTACCGCCATCACAAATGGTACCAGTGCTGTCATCAATGAATATGATGCAAACGGCAACATGATCCGTGAGAGCTACGAAGACGAAGAGGGAAATCAGCACGCCATTCAGAGCGAGAACAATAAGGATCCTCAAAAATACTACTCTTATGTAGAGATTCGGAAGACCTATGACGAGCAGAACAAACTCATCGAGGAAGCCTATTTTGACGCAGACGGAGACCCTGCCAAATGCGCAAGCCAGTTCTCCATCAAACGAAATGAATACGATGAACTTGGCCGCCAGACTCTGACTGCCTGGTTCACCACCAATGATGAGCCCTATGTAAACGACAAGGGATACGCATCCATGGCAACCACCTATGCTGCCGACGGCTCCAAGACAGATACCTATTACGATGCAAACGGCAATGAAGTAACGGTCGAGCAATAATACAGAATCGGAGATGTATAATCATACATAATCGGAAATGTATAATATAACAGAGCCTAAGATGTGAAAAATACAGAATCGAATATTTGAAATAATATAGAATCGGAGATGTGAATTGAAAGATTTTATGAAATGGGCCAGGCCCGCTGTACAGGCAGTGATCTCTGTATTGCTGCTCTATATGCTGATTTCCTGCGGCCTTCTGCCTGCAAAGTATCTGGGGATTGCTGTTGCTGCTGTGGTAGTACTTTTTCTTATCACATTCCTCTTTTCAAGAAGTGAAAGTCTTGCGGCCAGGTCTGTTGGTACCATCGTGGCTGTCGTTGTCTGTGTCGTGCTGGTCTTTGCCACCGTCTACATTCGACAGGTCGTAAAGACTCTTGATCAGATCTCGACATCCAACACCGAGATCAACAATATGGTCGTCGCGGTAGCACAGACCAATGGTGCGCAGACCATTGAAGAGACTTCCGGCTATACCTTTGGCGTCTATGAGGGAACAGATGCATCCACTGTGCAGGAGATGGTCAAAGAGGTCGGAATGGCAAATGGAGATTCCGAGATTCAGACCAGGTCATTTTCCTCAGCATTGGAAATGGCACAGGCCCTTCTCGACGGGACGATCGATGCCGCGATCTGTAATCAGGCCTATACATCACTTCTGGACGATGCCATCCAGGATTACTCCTCACAGATCCGTGTCATCTTTGAGAAGGCTTTTGAAGTTAATTCGGACACCGGTACCGATGGAACCGATGATATCCATACCACCATTGACCGCGGCGAAGGCAAAGATACGGTCATTGCCAGAGATATTTCCCTGACAGAGGATTCCTATACCATCCTCATCAGCGGCATTGATGTCAGCGGCCCCATCAATACAACCAGCCGAAGTGACGTCAATATCCTGATGACCGTCAACCCCAAAACACACAAGATTCTGCTCACCACAACACCCCGCGACTATTTCGTACTAATTCCGGGTGTTTCAGGTGATCAGCGCGACAAACTGACCCACGCCGGCATCTATGGCATCCGCACTTCCATGAGGACCCTGCAGAATCTGTATGGAATCGATATTACCAACTATATCCGTATCAACTTCGACTCCCTGGTTCAGCTGGTGGATGCCCTCGACGGGGTTGACGTAGAGTCCGAGTTTGAGTTTGACGCGGGAGGATTTCATTTTGTGCAAGGGACAAACCACCTGAACGGAGAACAGGCCCTTGCCTTCTCAAGGGGCAGATATGCCTTTGCAACGGGTGACAACCAGCGAGGCAAAAACCAGATGCTGGTCCTCACCGCCATCATCAACAAACTTCAGTCACCGGCTCTTTTAAAGAACCCTTCCAACGTTCTGGATGTTGTCGGCAGGAGCATGCAGACAAGCATCCCTTCTTCTGACATCAGGAAAGTGATCTCCTGGCAGCTGGACAACCCTCAGGGATGGTCCATCAGCCGCCAGGCAGTCACCGGTACTGACGATAATCAGCAGACATTCTCCATGCCCGGCACATCCCTCTACGTCATGTGGCCCGATGAATCCTCTGTGACCAATGCCGCCAAGGCTATCGAGGACATGATGCGATAAAAACGGGACACCTGGTGCGATAAAAACGGGACGCCGTTGATATTTCTTACTGACTCATGTATTATAAGGGCCGATTCTGAAATCACTCTGAATCGGCCCCTATGTTATATTAGACGATATTAAAAACACTAAGTTGAACTCCGGAAATGAAAACAGAAAACGAAATTCCGGAAATGATAAACAGGAAATGAAAATCAGGAAACTGACTGCATGAATGAGAATCTTAAAAAAGTTAAAACCATATTTCGCAGTCCTGCAATTTCGGCAATTTTCGAATGGTCAAAATGTGTCCATCTGCGTGTAGTATTGATATGTGTACTGACAGTGACGACAACACTTTTGTCCCTTGGTGTCACTCTTACGACGAGAGATCTGATTGATGGTGCCATCGGGTTTCATACAAATGCTGTCATAAAATACGGTGCGATCCTGGGCTGTCTTTTTATTTTGCAAAGACTGATTGCGGTGGGGCTTTCCCTTCTGCGTATTGATACCTCGTCGACCTTGCAGAAATCACTGCAGGGAATGCTGACAGAGGAGATCCTGACCAAGGATTATGCCAGCTTACGCAGCTATCACAGCGGAAACCTGGTAAACCGTGTATTTTCCGACATGGCGGTTGTGAAAGACGGGGTGGTTTCGACACTTCCCAGTTTTGTCAGTATTGGTGTCAGTTTTTTTGGCGCGGCTGCAATCCTGGTCTCTATGGACTGGCGCTTTGTTATTCTGCTGCTGTTTGGCGGAGCCCTCGGCCTTTGCCTTGTCCTTCTGTTTCGCAACCCCATGAAACGTAGGCACAAAAGGATGCAGGAAGCAGAGGCATCCCTGCATGCGACGACCCAGGAATCTCTTGAAAATATCCGCCTGATCAAGGCCAGTGTATCGGAAAACCGCACCCTGGGCCAGATCAGAAAGCGTCAGGAAGTACTGCGCAAAGAACAGGTACGGCAGGGACGGTTCAGTACGGTCATGAATAACAGCATGGGCATGGTCTTTGATATGTCCTGGTTTTTTTGCATGATCTGGGGCTGTATCAGTATCTCTGTCGGCAATCTGACCTATGGCTCCCTTGCAGCTATTATCCAGCTGATCGGCAGGATCCAGGGACCGATCGCCAATGCCGTGAACCTGGCAGCCCGGGCCTATGGTGTGATCTCCTCCGCGGAACGTCTGCAGGAACTGACTGACCTTCCCGCGGAAGAAGAGGGCGAGAATCTTCCTGATTTTACATCCATCTGTATAGAAAACGTGTGGTTCCACTATCCGGACAGCAAAGAAAACGTCCTGAAAAATGTCAATTGCAGGATCAGGCGTGGAGACTTTGTCGCCCTCACCGGTATCTCCGGAGGCGGCAAGACCTCTCTATTCCAGCTTCTGCTGGGAATCTACCATCCTACGCAGGGAAGTGTATATTTCCGGAAAGAACGCCTGGTAAAGGAAGAAAACACTGCGACAATTGCTTTGCTGCAGACAGGAGGAACAGGAGAGACAGAAGAGATCAAAGAGAGTTCCGGCAATTTTACGGAAGGCGGGATCGAAAGACAGGTCCCTGCCGGAAAAGCAACCCGTCCGCTCTTTGCATATGTGCCCCAGGGCAACACTCTGTTTTCCGGTACCCTGCGTGAAAACCTCACCATGTTCACGGACGATGCCTCGGATGCCGCGATCATGAAGGCTGTAAAGGCCGCCTGCATAGACGGACTGGTGGAGGACATTGGCCTGGAAGCTGTTCTGGGAGAACGCGGTATGGGCCTTTCTGAGGGCCAGGCACAGCGCGTCGCCATTGCCAGAGCCCTCCTTAGCGGTGCGCCTGTCCTTCTGCTCGACGAATCCACCAGTGCGCTTGATGAAGAGACGGAGGCAAAGCTTCTTGCCAACATTTCCGCTATGCGCGACAAGACCTGCTTTATCGTGACCCACCGCAAAGCCGCTAAGACGATCTGCGATTATGAGCTGCATATTGCGGACAGAGTCTTGACGAAGAAGGTATAAGATGTGAAACGATACCAGGATGAGTTATCATAATCTCATTCGTGGATATTATTTTATTTAAACGTATAAATATATATTGGAGTAGTACAATCAGAGATTCGATTTAGTAAGAACATTGCTTGGTATGTTTTCTGGCAATATACTCTCACACAATACAAGTATATATGATCAGAAAATAAATATTGGCAGAATGAGCAGCAGGAGTGGAAATGAAAAACGCGGAACTAATTTTTAAAAGTGCGGATTTTTCCCGGGAGACGGACTTCAAAAACCGACTCCGGACGCAGCTTTTTGACGATTATATGAAACCGTCACTTATACAGAACAGCTTTTCCGTAAAGAAAGGTTCGGGAAGAAGCGGGAGATTTGCCCGTGAACTGTCCGTGGATGAGCTGGAACTGGTGACTGCGGCCGGAGATATTGCAGTGCAGAGCAGCAGCGAAGTAACCGGGGAACTCCGGAAGAAGAACGGAAATTCCCTGTCTGTGGAGATCCGGAAGTAGCCCGCCGGCCCTTTGGCCAGCAAGTATAATGTCAACCACAGAAAACCCGTCAGCCGATTTTGCATTTCGGCTGACGGGTTTTTGATGTTCAGGCGGATATTCAAAATAATATAGTCAGGATATAAAAAATCACAGGAAATAAAAAATCACAGGAAATCCGAAAGGCTCTTGCCGGCCTCCAGCTTCCGGCACTTGGCCAGGAGCCGTCTGTGGCGCTCGCTGACAGCCTTGGCGTTGATTCCCAGGATCTCACCGATCTCAGGGTTCGACAGATTCTGAAAATAGATCATAGCGATCAGCTCCCGCTCAGAGTCATTGAGCTTACTGAGGATGGCCTGTGCCTCAGCGTTGACGGGATTCTGCATGATCGGATATATGTCCTCCTCAGAAGGCTCAACATACTCGGTCTCCGCATCAAGAGAAAAGACCTGGGCTTTGCTGCTCTTACGGTACTCATCGATCAGAGTGTTCCTGGCAATGTTTGTAAGCCAGGTCCTTTCGGAGGCAATCGATGGATTATAGGAGTCATAGTGCTTCATTGCTTTGATGAAGATTTCGCTGACAAGATCCTCGGTACGCTCCCTGTGAAGAATTCTGGCATACACGTAATTATATATGTTTGAAAACTGAGATTCAAAAACCTCGGAAAAATCCTCTTTAATTCCAGAGGTGCCTGTATTAGACGCTTCCATAAATTCGTTTACGCCTTTCCATACAACAAAACCGGGCCGTAAAAACAGACGGCGCCGAATCCGCTTCGGGAAAACAATTCTACTAACGTATTACCAACACTATATATTGTACATAAAAAAACCGTTTTTGCCTATACATGGATTTGATTTCTCTATGAACTTTCTGTGGACTGCCTTATTGTCATTCGTTAGTTAAGCGTTAAGATGTATCCCTCATAATACAGGTCATTAAGAGACCATTAATCGTTCATTGACTACCACGCTGAGCGCGGTTGCAAAAATGAGAACAGATTCAGAAGTCAGTACAGGCTCCGGAGTGCGTGCAAACTCAGAAATGAGCGCAGACTCAGGGCAGAGCACATACATGTAAGTCAGTACGGGCTCAGAGGGTGCAGAGAGGGGCAAAATGAAAAAAAGAATTCACCGAGTCATTGCTTTCGCAATAATGGTCTCAGTGATATTTAGCGGATTTTTGACAGCGTGCGGGAATTCCGGTACTTCATCAAAGACAGAATCGCAAAAAACGTCGATTGACCCGAATGTTGTTTATAATGTGATTGATTCTCCCTTTGACAGGAGTGGTGAAAACGGGAATTCGATAAGCTCAGAAATGACCGAGGGTTCGGAGATGGTGGATGACGCACAAATATCGGATCCTTCACAGGCCTCAGATACCGCGAAGAACTCCGGGTCCGTGGATGCCCTGACTGACACTATCCCTTCTGCAGAGGATATTGCTTCCGGAAATATCAGATTCAACAGCATCACCGAAGCCGGAGACAGATATTATGTCCTGTATTCGGTCTACGGAGATGAGACGGATCAGTATTCTTTGTGCAGCTTTGATGCGGATGGAAAAAATGTCCTGAACATTCCGCTTCCTGTTGCGAAAAACGGATGGGTTGTCGGAATGGGCGCAGATCCTGACGGCGGTTTCGTTTTGGTACAGAGCCTGTATGAGGAAGAAACGCAAACAGGAAGTATTGAACTTTTATATTTTTCCATCGCTGATGATGAAGCGCAGGCTGCTGAAAACGGACCGCAGATAAGCGAAAAATGGAAACAGGTGTTAGAAGAAGAAACGCTCAATTCAAACTGCGTTGTCTGTAACGGGCAATATACGGTTCTGATTTCAGAAAAGGCTGCTCATATCTTTGCAAACGAGGACGGAAAGAATCTGCATACTGTCGACCTTCCTTCTGGTGATTTTTATGGAGGAATATGTCTGAATGAGAAGAATGAATTTGTACTGGCAGGGGCAGGGGCGGATGATACGAACGCATGGCGGCTGGATCCTGCCGCCGGAACTTTTACAAAAGCGGAAATAGCTTCAGAAGGCTTTTACGATTTTAGCAATATTTCAAACGGAAACGGAGGATATGATTTTTTCCTTTCCCGGGATGATGGAATATATGGTTTTGTCCTGGATGGTACGGAGCCTGTTAAGGTCGTGGATTTTATTGCCTCCGACCTGGATATAGAATCTGTCATGTACTTTGCGGTGATCTCCCCGGACAGCGCATTGACTGTCTTCTACAGACAAAACGGAGAAGCAAATATTTATCTTTTAAATAAAGCGGATCCCTCTACCGTTGTCGATAAGACCCTGATCACGATCGGATGCAGCTATATGAACTCCGGGCTGCGAAAAGCGGTGGTCGATTTTAATAAAACGAACGAAAAATACCGTTTTGTGGTCAGAGAATATGGCTATGACGAAGAGGGAAGCGGCGGGCTGAATAAGGAGCTGGCAGCCGGGAACATTCCGGATCTGATCTGTGTCACACCGGATATGCCTGTCCAGAGCTATGCCGCAAAAGGAATGTTTGAAGACATAGAAAGCCGCTTTGAATCCGATTCTGAGATTCCGCAGAATGATTACTTTGCAAATGTGCTGGATCTGCATCGGATCGATGGGAAAATGTATTTTGTAGTTCCTGAATTCAATCTGATCGGTATGCTCGGCAAAAGAAAAGACTTCGCAGATGCAAAAGGTGTGAAGATAGCTGACCTGGAGAAGATGATGAAGGAGAGGAATCTCGGATATGATACGGTCATTGGCATTGTCAGCAGCGAACAGGTCCTCACTATGGTAATGTATTTTGCAACGGACAAATATGTTGACTGGGAAAATATGACCTGCAGTTTTGACTCTGATTCCTTTGTAAGTGTACTGGAATTTGCCGGCAGATTTCCTGCCAAGATCAACTATTCAAATGTTGACTGGGATGACTATGAGACCTGGCTGCTGGAAGGAAAACAGCTGGTCCGGGAAGGGTTTTTTTACAACATTGATTCCTATATGGAGCAGCGTTACGGATATGTAGGCGAAGAAATATCTTTTATGGGATATCTCGGAGACGGAGAAAACGGGCCTGTTGTAGAGACGGATATGCTGCTTGCCATGAGCCACGCAAGTGAATATAAAGATGTTTGCTGGGAATTTATGCGCAGCTTCTATCTTGATCAGTATCAGGGAAATATCGATTTTGGCTTTCCGGTCAGTAAAAAGGCATACCGGACAATGGCAGAAAAGGCAATGCAGCCCAAAGCCTATACCTACACAGATGAAAACGGGGAAGAAATCACGCAGGAATATAATAATGAATTATATATAAACGGCAAAAGCGTAACGATCCCGATCGCGCAGCAGAAAGACATTGATGAAGTTACGCGGATGATCGAAAATACAGACTCCAGAGCAATGATCGACCAGAATATCTCCAATATAATCAACGAAGAGTCCGGAGCTTTCTTTGCGGGGCAGAAGTCCGCCGAAGAGACAGCCCGGATTATCCAGAACCGTGTAAGCGTATACATCGGCGAGATCAGATGATCTCAGATTTTCAATAAATATGCCCAGACAATGCAGGGGCCGGATCAGAAGACAAAATGCACTTCCTTTGTCTTTCTGAACCGGCCCCTGCTTTATGTTTTCATCATACATATTTGCGGGCACCTGCCCATGGCAACAAGTATGTTTTCTAATCAGGAGCAAGTGATTACGTGGATTGCTTTGATAAAGATGATTTGTCTGATAAAGACGTTTTCTCTGATAAAGATGTTTTCCCGGATAAGGTGGGAATCAGGCATCCCGCCAGCATCACAACAAAGGAGATGATCCAGAGCACCCGGCTTACAATGCTGTTCTGCCAGTGAATATTCATGAAGAACAGGAGAAGGTTCAGCATCATGAGGATCGTCTGCAGAGCATAAATAAGAATCGAATACCTGCTCAGTCCCTCCAGGATCTTGAGACCGCAGTAGGGATTGTAGGCAGCTGCCATCTTGCTGAAAGAGGAACCTTCCGAAGTGAGGACGATAAAAAGCGGAAGTCCAAACATCAGAGAGAAGAGGAAATTGTTGTACATGATCCCCAGCGCCAGGTTGGGTTCCCATGTACCAAAAAATATCTCCAGTCCATAGTTCAGGAAGACAGCCACGGAAGCGCAGCTGAGCAAGGCTGCCCATACAAACAGCAGGAGGCGTTTGACAGAGTGGGCGTCGATCTTCCTGCCTGCAGCAGCACGCCAGAGCTTATAGGGCAGGTATGCAGCAAGGAAATTGGCAAAAAATCCCAGAACGGTGGTCCACCCGAAAGAACTGAATCTGTCAGAAATCAGATTTCCCAGTCCGCAGGCCAGCGATGCAACAGGTCCCAGAATGATCCCCGAAGTGATCGGGATGAAGTTTTCCGGCCGGACCGAAGAATACCCGTTCGCATATTGCATAACATCTATGGAAACGCCCAGTATAGCAAAAGTAAGGGCCAGAGAAACACAGACCTGGAACAGATATTTTCGGTTTGGTCTGTAGTCGGTTTTTGTACTGTTTGCGGCAGCGCCCTCTGCAATAGTTCCGCCAGCACCTTCCTTTGCAATAGCTTCAGCGCCGGCAGCACCTTCTGCAACAGCTTCAGCGCCGGCAGCACCTTCTGCAACAGCACCTTCTGCAACAGCTTCAACGCCGGCAGTGACACTTTCTATGGCTTCAGTTCCGGCACTTTCCTCCGGAATATAATTATCAGATGGCTCTTCACCGGCTTTTTTACGGGAAAGGAAGTTTGTACCTGCTACGATGGCGCCTAACGCAATAATGCATGCTCCCATAAGTGACTTTCCGGAAAAAAGTTCCGTATTTCCCTGTGTGCTGGGGATCAGGATCGCAAGCGCGAGTGTCACGATCGGATCGGTTGCCGCAATGATCGTAACTGTGACCGGGCTGCAGTATTTTTCCGAAAACATGAGCATTGCGTAAGCATATGCCTTGGAGAAAAAAGCAATGATAACGATATAGGAAATCGTTTCCAGCGACCAGTTGATTGTCGTAAAGGACCCCGGATCGGTGATCAGCCACAGGACCAGCCCGATGAGGGCAGTCACGCATAGCTGCAGAACTGTCAGCACCAGCGGGTCGCTTTCCTGCGTATAATCAGACGCAAAAACCGTATAAAGGGACATCATCAGACAGCTGAGAAAGACATAGAGAATACCTTTCAAACCCGCTCCCTGTACCTGCAGATGGCCGGAAATACCAAGGCCCACCAGGATGATCGCGATTCCCGTCAAGACATTCCGGCTGGGGAATTGCCTGCGGCAGATCAGGATCAGCGGCACGATGATGATGTTCATGGATGCCAGCGCACTGACGGCAGATGCCGGCAGATTATCCAGAGCCATTTTTTCAAACAGGATATTTCCCGCGATCAGCAATGCCAGGACAGAACCGCTGATCAAAGTCTTTTTATCCAGTTTTCTCAGAAGCCTGTGAAAGAGGACCGCAAGTACGATGCCGGCGACGCCGGATGTCAGCGTAAGATAGGCGTAAGCGTTGAATGCTGAGGACAGATCCTTGATAAAAATATAGGAAGATGACCAGCACAAAGTGATGGAGAACAATACGATTACAGTTTCTTTTTTTGTCATATCCTTATCCCCTGCCCATAAATAATAATGTAATAATGTATACGAATTAAGTCAGATGAATGCAGCCGGGCGGCAGGATTTTCTGTGCCGCGAGTCGTTTTTTATAAATATTATTATACTGTATCTTACATTCAGGTAGAAGAACCGAAAGAAAAAAGTTATAATAGAGAGTCAGTAACCAATTCGGACGACATGTGAGAAGACTATTTATGGCAACTTTTGAGGAAATCCTGGCCAGGGACGGGCGGCTCATTTATAAAACAAAGGGTTTCAGCATGCAGCCCATGCTGACACAGAACCGCGATCTTGTGATCATAGAGACTTTTGAGGGGCGGCTCAAGCCCTATGATGTTGCTCTCTATAAGAGGGGAAAGCAGTATGTCCTTCACCGCGTTCTTTCGCTGGGCGAGGGCGTATATTACATCCGGGGCGACAACACATATATGATCGAAACTGTACCGGACACAAATGTTCTGGGCGTCCTGACCGGCTTTGTCCGCAATGGTAAATCCCACCTTGTGACGGAACCCGGCTACCGGTTTTACTCCCGTTTCTGGCACAAGATCTATCCCCTCAGAGCTTTCCGGATGCGCTGCAGGCGCCGCCTCAGAAATCTCCTGGCAAAGGCAGGCCTTTTGGAACCGACAAAAAAGCTGCTCAAAAAGCTTGGCCTTCGCAAATAAGGATAATATATTCGGATACGCGGATATTCAGGCCCCGCTTTACAGAAACCGTAAAAAAGAAACCGTAAAAAAGAAACGTGAAAAAGAAATAAGAAAACATTGTAGTAGAAAGGATGAACAGGTTCATAGTTTTGAGAACGATCATAATCGGGGATATCCACGGCTGTGATGATCAGCTGAAAAAAATATTGGGAAAGCTGCAGCCGGATCCGGAGACGGATATGCTCATTCTGCTTGGAGACCTTTTTGACCGCGGTCCGGAATCCTGGGAAGTTTTTCAGACCGTAAAAGGCCTTCGGGAGGATTTCAAAGACCGCTTCATACTGCTCCGCGGCAACCATGAGGACTACCTTCTCCGCGAAAATATTTCCTTCATGGACAATCTGGTCTGGGTCCGGGTCGGCAAAAAAGACACGATCAGATCCTTCCGCAGCCACGGCCAAAAAATGGAAAGTGCCATTCCCTGGCTGAAGGACAACATTATCAACTATTACAAAGGCGGGAATTTCCAGTGTGTGCACGCGGGGATCAAGATTGACCCCTTAGAGGCCAATGATACCTACACTCTGATCCACGATCATGATGTCGTTGTCCAGAACCGATACACAGGCCCCCTGACCATCACCGGCCACATCGCTCTCGAAAAGCCCGTCTGGTTCGCAGGGGACGGCGAGACCTTCGAAACTCTTGAATACGGCCGGCGCCGTCAGCTTCCTGAGCGCGGCGTGCTCTGCATCGACACCGGATGCGGCAAGAGCGGCAAACTCACCGCCATGGTCATTGAAGACGCCAATTTCACGCTGTTCAGCTCCCAGTAAATAACATGAGCTGTTGAGAACACACTCTGGTCAGTTCCTTATGAAAGACGCGAGTTGTTGAAAAACCAAAAACGGCAGGAGAAGCAACCCATGAAATATTCATTGATAAATCGGGATTTTTATGATGCAATTGTAAATTTTGAAAAATCGGAAAAAGCACAGGAATATTACTATTCAGTAATGGACACGGTGATTGAGAGAGAAGGCGTAAAGGACACTATACGCAACAGGATCCTGCGTGTTTACGCAATGCTTTTCTGTGAGGATCTGGGTGCGGTTCCCGGAAAGCCCGCCGGTCCTGAAGAGGTCGAGAAGACTGCGGACCGTCTGTACCTGGGAAGCGCCGGCTTCGATCCTGACCACTGGTACCGCATGCAGCATCATTTTCCGGTCATAGATGACGACAACTATGACCGCTTCGCAGCCCTCGTCATCGCAGACCTGAAGGCGGGGCCGCTCCATGAGGCGGCTGTAAATGACGCGGATATGCTGTTGGTCGGCGAACTTGACCCCCTTCACATGACAAAAGAGGAGAGAGACAATCAGCAGTTCAGAACGATTCATGCAGGAGGTCTGATGTAATGAACATTCTTGCAGTAGATGGCAGCAAAAAGGCCTTAAAAGATATTCGTGAAATTCTGGCATCTGCGGCGCCTGACGCTGAGATTCTGTGTCATGAAAGCAGCCTTACAGCTCTTGCTGAAGCACGAAAAACCAGGATCGATATCGCTGTCCTTGAAACCGACCTGCCTGAGCTGGGCGGACTCTTCCTGGGCCAGTACCTCAAAGATCTCAACCCTCAGGTAAACCTGATCTACGTTAATAAGAGCGCAAAGAACGGATATGACGCGCTCAAGCTTCACGCCAGCGGCTATATTCTCAAGCCCGTTACCGAAGAGCGCGTCAAGGAGGAACTCGTGGAGCTCCGCCACCCTGTAGGCAAAAACAGAACCAAACGCTGCTTTGCCCAGACCTTCGGAAACTTTGAATTCTTTGTTGACGGCAAGCCCGTCAGCTTCAAATATTCCCGCACCAAGGAGATCCTCGCGCTTTTAGTCAATAACCGAGGCTCCCAGACCACCAATGGCGAGATCATCGCCTCCCTCTGGGAAGACGACGGAGACCCCGACAAGAAGAGTTCCTACCTCAGCAACCTCCGTCAGGACCTTCAGAATACCCTGACCCGTCTCAAGGTCAACGACATCATCCTCAAACAGCGCGGCAGCATGGCCATTGCCGTCGACGCCATTGAGTGTGACCTCTATGACTGGCTCGAAAAGAAAAAAGAGTCCCGTTACAACTACATGGGCGACTACATGAACCAGTACAGCTGGGCTGAGTATACACACGCCGAGCTTGACGAGATCAGCTACGCCATGGATGATGATTTTTAAAGCCATATGAACCTCCACCCCCATGCGGTGCTGAACCGCGTCCTTTGGAGGTGGTATCAAAGCCCCTTCGGGCTTTAGAAACCCTCCGGTTTTCTGATATCTGACCGTCGTGCCGGTTTCCCCTTCCGGAC
>Ga0256407_10002793_pt1 | contig 32462 bp, 53 predicted proteins | sample RumenRJG_04DNA_FD_193489 | JGI IMG/M metagenome (GOLD analysis project Ga0256407, IMG submission 193489) | Bovine rumen microbial communities from Lethbridge, Alberta, Canada - RJG_04 | ecosystem: Host-associated > Mammals > Digestive system > Stomach > Rumen | place: Canada: Alberta...
GGCATACTTCTTCTTTAAATAGAGGAGGTATGCCTTTTTTCGTGTAGATAAGACATTACTAATTTAAAACTAATCATTATGGACTGGGAAAAGTACCAAAAATTAAAATCAGAGGATGATTTTTACGTATCAGATCCTAGAAGAGACATCTCTTCTTTGCACATACCGAGTTGGTATTATAATGAAGATTATTAATATGACATTAGATGAGGCTATTAAACATTGTGAAGAGGTATACCAAGAATGTCCAAATAGAGGATGTACAGAAGATCATAAACAATTAGCAGATTGGTTAAAACAATTAAGGCGACTCTTATGAGCCGCCTTTTTTATTATCTGAAGTAATTCCAAATCTTATGATCAGGATAATCTTCATCGTTCAACCAATTAATACTAAGTTCTATTATCTTATCCATTAAATCTTTATCCTGAGGAAACCATTCTTTAAGAACTGGATACATATCACTCTTTATCATATTCATAGTAACTTCAAAGTCCCATTTATTGTAATCTTTAGATAGTCTTCTTTTATTTATATTATAAACAGGAGTTAAGTCTTCCCAATAAGGAGCATAATGTTTTCCTTCAGCATCAGAATAGTACATTTTAGATATTTGTTTCTTAGCAAAACATTCATCAAAATGATGTCCTTGTGTACTTTCATATATCTGTTTAGATAGTTCTTCACATTCTTCCTTAGATAGACATTTTTCTAACATATCTACAAGAGAATTTACAGTACTATCATTTATCCCATACTTTTCTATTACTTCCTTAATCATTTATTAACTGCTTTAAGTATTAGAGCTAAAGATTCGTTTATACCATCTATAGACTACTCTATTTTAGTAAAACGTTCTTCAGTCTATTGTTGCTATTTATAAGTCTAGTCTAGCTCAGCAATAAGTGCTTTAGCTTTTTCAAGTTTTTCTTCATAATGTGGAACTCCTTCTAAATAGGACTCACACTCTCCATGTATGGACTTAATCATTGCTAGAATAGTACTTTTATCTATGGCTATTATAGTATCACTATCATTCTACATTTCTGCTACTTTCTAATCTGCTGGAAGAGTCCATATCTTTGTAATACCTCCAGATTCTATAGATACATCTGTAAGTAATCCTTGTCCAAAAGTTGGACCAATTCTAGGAGGAGTAGCGTCCTAAATGACCTTGCCCTGATTATAGTCAAGATTATTCTTGTTTAAGATATAAACAGGTAAGCCTTTCTTGAGTTCCTTGAAAATCATGCACCCGTAGATTTATTAATTAAAGGAGCAATAGCAGCATTTATAGCAGCAGTTTCATTATTCTGTAGTTCAAGAAGATTTAATCTATTTTGTAGATTATTCTTTTCTTCTAATAAATCTGCATATCTACCTTGTTCCCAAGCTTGTCTAAATGAGTCAATAGAAGCTCTTGTTAAAGTATTTTCGGCTCTTACTCCAAGAAGAATATCTTGAGTTTGGTTAATAGTTCTTATCTGATTTTCATAACCTTGATTAGTTATTTGACTTCCAAGAGTATTTGTTTGCTGTAGATTAGCAAGTCTGTTCTCAAACCCCTGATTTGTGATATTACTATTTAAAGTATTTGTCTGTTCAACAGTTTGTAATTGAGAATTAAAACCTTGCTGTAAAACTTCAGTCTTTATTCCACAGCAACAGTCTTTTAAGTTCTGAATAATATTCAAATTACCATTAGATATTGCTTGCTGAACTCCCATAATACCTAGTCCTGTTTGTGATCCAACCTGTGCTATAGCCATATTTAGACCTCCAATACCTGATTGTACTGTGTTAAAGTCTACATTTAAGTTCTGTGCAAGTTGAGACTAAGCAAAAGCATTTCCTTGAATAGCACTTAAAATACTATCTGTACTTTGGTTCTGAGAAATCTAATTAGATAGAGCATTTAGCTTAGCATCTATATCTGTAGCAACTACTGCGCCTCCAGGAGACATTCCTCCATTACCAAATCTATTTCCGAAACCTCCATTTTGGAAAATAGATAAGAGAATAAGATATGCCCAAGGATTATTAAACATCTAGTTTTGCTGCATAGCCATTAGAGAGGCCGCATCCATTCCTGAATTAGTAGGAACTGTTAAAATTTTTTCGTCCATAAAGAATATAACATAAAATTGTTAATAAAGTGGTAAATTTACCTGTCATCTAGAATTAGTTGTAATTACATCACAAGAATAAATCTTAAAATTCAAAGTAAAAAATCTTTACAAAGAAAAAATTTTACAAATTTAATTTGGAATGGACAGATAAAAATAAAGGCCCTCCTTTAAATGGAGAGCCTCTATATAAATTATTTAAATTGTAAGAAAGCGTAATGAGACCTATAATTTAAATAGTATTCATTGTCCTGCTATGCATATGCTTCTTTTTCAAATCTTATATTTTTATATGCTTTACTTGTATCTCTATATTTAAATAGTAAGATCAACCATTCTATTCCGTACCACAAATAAAAGAATATATAAAGCAATTCTCTCATCTAAGCTGAATGTATCTTTTCATGATTAAGATCTTTTTCTGTAAAAGTACTACCTTTCCTTACAAAAATAAATTCAAATAAATTTATTGCTTTATATCCCTTAAATGGGATTATTTTATTATATATAACCATTAGTAATTAAATAGTTTCATTCTTTTACTTACCTTATCTACACCATCACTTGCATCTATTCCTTTAAATGCTAAATTCTTAACTCCCTAAGCTCCTCCTAACCAGCAGCCTGCAAGTATAGCATTATCAGTCCAGCCTAGTTTATGTAATCTTTCCATTTCAGATTTACTAAAGCTCTTCATAAATTCATTAGCTAGTCTATTAGCAGCTTGAATTTGTAATACTGGAGAGTTTCTAAAAGTATTTATATCTACACCAGCATGCTTTCCTATATTATTATAATTAGTTCCATGGTATGGTCCCTACATAAATTGGAAATAACCAAATGCGGGAGCTCCATCTTTGTTTTGTACAGAAGAGTCAAAACTAGATTCTACCTAAGCTAAGTGTGTAAGAATATTTCTTCTAGACTATAACTACTTAGCTTCATCTCCTCCAATTTTTAAAGCTTCATTAAAGTATAAATTAAACTTATCCAGTCCTTTAGATGCAGTAAACTTTGGAGAATTAGTATTTTTCTTTAAAACTCTTTTAACTGGATTTTTTACCTCTGGAGTTTTTACCTATTCCTAAATCAGAGAAACTGGACTATCTGCCTCTCCATTTAAATAGGATATATTACTAATATCAGGTGTAAAAGAAATTTCTGGAAGATTAGTATTAATATCTGGATTATTAATATATTTAACCTGGAATTGTGAGTAATCCATTATGTAGTTTTTTGTGACAATTAGAACATATACATACACATTTCTTTAATTCCTATATAAATAGATCTGTAGGTATATGACTAGCTGCTTCTGATATATTATATAACTTATCTTTTAAATGGTGGAATTCTAAGCAACACTTTTCTTCTTCTCCACATATACAACATTTAGTCTTTCTTTCCTATAAGATTCTCTTATTCTCTTTATAGAATTTATTTTTTCTCATAAAACTCCACCTTTCTTATACATAAGTTCCATCTACTATATATTCTTTGGAATATTAAATTCAAACCAACTATTACCTTTTGAATCTTTTACTATCTAAGGCTTCTAATCCTTAAATACTTTTCCAAACATCTTTGGAAAGGAATCATATTTTCTAAGTATGGTTTCTTCTTGAGGACTGTATACTTGCTAAGTACTCTACTATTTAAGTATATTATATTCCTGTTTAGCTTTAGATAGTTCTTGTGCAAGTTTTCTATACTAAATAGGATTAGTTCCCTACATAAGCTACATTTCTAACTATCCTATTTTTTCTTGTAACTTTAAAGCATATTGTTCCTTTTCTACATTACCAAACAAAAGAGTTGGTTCATATCCTTCCACTTTGATAGCTGTATCTCTAGTAGGATATCTCATACGACTATATCCATTTTTAGATGCATATAGCATATTCTCTTGTAATTGTTTAGGGAGATAATTCTACTATAAATACTGAATATGCCAAGAAGGAATATCTCTAAACTAAGTCTATAAAGGAATTCTTACTTCTGTACTTTCAGAAGGAATTCCTCTTTCTTTCTACTAAGCTATTATTTTACGAAGCTACTCCAACCTATGAGGTGCGGCTTTACTCATTTTATCATAAGAACCCCTTGACCAAGCTCTCTAAGCCCAGTCACTCTATGTTTCAAGTACATTAAGAACATCGGGTTCTTCTGGATTTGTAAAAGTTCTAGTATGCCCAAGAGTATTACTACTATAATGTTTAGCATTTCCTACAGGAATACGTGGACTCTAAAAAGTAAATGTTCCAAGTTTTACAGCCTTAGATTCATACTATCCTGTCTAAGGATTAAATACAATATTTTCTGGGCCCATTCTTGCACTATAACCAATTCTGTCTAGACCATAATCAGCATATTTAGTAGCAGGAGTAGTATTATAAGGTATAAGCTCAGACTATACTGCCTTTCTAAGTTTATTATAATCAACAACTCTCTAAGCTGGAAACTAATTATCAAGCACCTTATTTAATATATTTCCTTGCATTTCATTACTTTTATTAGCAAGAGCTTTGACTGCGTTTGTACTGATTGTTCCAGCTTTAGAAAGTTGAGATTCAAGTTGACTTCCTCTCATAAGTCCTTTTAACTAGAAACCAGGAAGAATTTCAGGCTATCCTGTCTAATATTTAGACGGACCATCAAGAAGATATTTCAGAGCCTTCAAAATATTAGGAAGACTTGGACTTTCCTTTACATATTGCTTAGCTATGTTCCAATTCCTTTGAGTATCTATTAATTTCTTGGGATTAGGCATAGCTTACCTCCTTTCTAATGTTTCCATTTACGAGCGTTAGCTGCAAAGGTAGCTCTCTTTATTAAAGTAGGATTTCCTGAAGCTTTGGCTTTAGCTATACAAGCAGAAGTTACATTTCCTCCGCAATATGCAGTAAACTTACCTCTATTCTTCTTTTTTATATGGATTTTACTTCCTTGTTTAAATTGTTCTATTGCATTCATTTTACCTCCTTGTTTCTAATATTGTAATTGCTGCTGTGGCTAACTAAATATATTATATCCAGTTGCTAACGGTATAGAAACTGCTGGTAAGTAATTACCAGTTAGTATTTTCCAAAAGTTCTACATTTCCTAAGTTGTTCCAGCCTTTACATCATAGAGCCAACCATTATAATTTCTAGCTTTCTTTGAAGCTTCTAGAGCTTTACCATATCCAGGATATTCTGCAAAAGGTTCTAATCCTATTGCTCTGCCTGCTTCTAAACCATTAGCCTAAAGCTCACCAAGAATAGATAGATAAGGATCTGCGTCCTCATATAAAGCCTCTTTTACTTTTTTTCTTGCATAAGCTTTTGCATTATCTTCGTATACTAGGTTTTTGTATTCTTCAGATCTATAAAATTCTCTCCAAGCCTAATTATCTCGCATATTTTCCTTCCATCTATTATATAAAGGAGAGTTCATTTCTGGAGTTCCAACTCTTTGCCAATGTAATCCTTCATGAAAAGGAACATATTTTCCCTACGTTGGGTTTAACTAATCTGGATCAAGTTCTATTGTATTAGTAAATCTTCTATATCCACCTAATCTTCCTTCAGGACGTGAACTTAGTTTCACACTTGGAAGATGATTATTAACTTCAATATATAAATCTGAACTAAATGGTAATCCCATTTCTTCAGCTTCTTTTTGAGCATTATGTACTAACTCTGTATACCCTTTAGAACCTTTGTATTTTTCAGCCTCTGTCAAAGACTTATATACATCAGATACAGTAATTTTAGAATTACCTCCAGTATTATCTCTTAATGCATACTGTTCTAAATTATTAGATGAATCTTTAGTTTTTTTAGCTTTCTAAAATATATTAACAGGACCTTTAACTACATCGTTAAATTCTCTAGCAACTCTTGCAGTTCTTACTAAATTTCCAAAGTTTTTTATGCCTATACCAGGAGCTTCCCCATAATGTAGATCTGGATTTTCTGGACTATAACCTCCAAATAAAGCAGAGACTGCATTTCCAAAATTAGTTATATTTGGGCCTGATTTTAAAAAGTTAGAAGCTATATTTAAATTTCTTTTTAGTTTCTACCCAATGGAAAGCTAAGAATATTCTTTATATTTTTTCCTTGCTTCTCGTTTTTCATCATATTCTGTTTTGAATTTATCTCCGTTTTGTAATTTTATAATCATATTATATAATAAAAATCAGTTCTTAATTTCTCATCTTGTAAGTCATACTTTTTATAATCACCATTTTGCATATAAACACATCTCTTTCCATAATCCCATTTAAAGTATCCTTTATAATTTGGAAGCATTCCCCACTTTCCTTCCTTTATATATGGTAGCACTTCTTCGAGAGTCATTTCTTCTTCCTTTTAATTAATTTTTTCTTTCTATCTACGTAATCATTTTTCATGTTTGTGAGTGTGGGGTTACTATCCACAGTTCTATTTGGTCTGAAATCAAAACCTTTATTAGGTCTTCCTCCATATTTTAATCCTATAATTTTCATATCCTTAACATTTTAAATAAAAACATAAATTACTTTGTTTATTGTAAAAATAGTACTAAGTTTGAGTAGTTCAAAATACGAAGACAATAATATATAAACATAATAGATAAATATGCTATATCTTAGTAGTATATATCTTGGACTTCTCATTAAATACAAGAATCATTATGCAAAGTAACACAAAAGATTGGATTCAATACGGTTCGGCTATCGCCATGATATTAAGTGCTATAGTCTTAGCTTTCTTATCATTCTTTGCTATACAGGCTATTGAAGCTAGTATACTATGGTACGTGGCTTAGGCTTTAGCTTATGCTGGTGGTATCTTTGGTGTAAGTATTTACATTAAATCAAAATTAGGAGAAGCTACAAGTAGAGTAAATTAGAGAATAAGGGAAGAAGTAAGAGATTAGATAGATAGACACCGAGAAATAATGTAATTATGGTAATTGATAAGAGAAATGGAGATATATGTTTTTCTGAAAAAGAGCACATATATTGGAATGAACATGACAATGAGAAGTACATATCTGTAACAACTTTAATTGAAAGATATGCTCAACCTTTTGATCGGAATTTTTGGTCTGCTTATAAAGCTCTAGAACAATTAATTCCGACCTCAGCTTGGGGAATTGAAAAGAAGGCACTGCTTGCTAGTCATAAATTTGATAAGGAATTGCTTGAAGCTCATAATATTCCTGAATTAGAATTTAATAAGGCACAGCAAAGTATATTAGATGAGTGGGATAAAACAAATAGGGAATCATGTGAAAGAGGTACCAAAATACATGCTAAACTAGAACAAAGTATGTATGATATGGGTGCTAATGTATCCCTAAAGAAGTACGGAGTTGGAGGTAAATTTATATGTGATAAAGGTCGTACTACTTTAGATTTAGAAAACGGAGTTTATCCAGAATATTTAATTTCTTATTCGTCCGATGATAAACTACTAAGATTGGCAGGACAAATTGATTTATTAGTTATTTCTGGAAATGAATTTTATATCATGGACTGGAAGACTAATAAGGAAATCAAGACAAAATCTGGATTTAATACCCAAACAAAGACTAGTGCTAAAATGCTTTATCCTTTAAATAATTTAGATGATTGTAACTTTCTACATTATACATTACAACTATCTACATATGCCTGGATGATTCAACAAATACGCCCAGACCTAAAATTAAAGGATTTAATTATGGTGCATTTTGATCATAATGATAAGCAAACTGTTTATCACTTGGACTATCTAAAGGATGAAGTGGAAAAGATGTTTAAGCACTATAAAAAAGAATTGTAGAAGGAAAAACAAAGAACAAAATATAAAAGAATAGAATATTAAATGGAAATAGGGCAAATTGTTCATGGACATGTTAATGAAGTTTTAGGACTTAATGTTAATCTAAAGGAAAAGAGAATGTAGATATGCACCAAGTGTCCACTTTTTAAAGATACACTTGGAGGAATATGTAATAGTAAGTTATGGCTAAATCCAAAAACAGGAGATGTTAGCACAGAATAGGAAGATGGTTATTTTAGAGGATGTGGGTGCAGGCTGCAAGCTAAAACTACTTTATCAACAGCTAGCTGCCCAGCAAACAAATGGTAATATGGAAACGATTAATGGACATGATTTTAACAGTATTCCTACAGAAAAGGAAAAAATTGCAAGAACAATATCAGACGGACAACTCTTTTATGCAAACAAACAGTCAGTAGATGATATGGTAGTAGACCAAGCTAAAGAAAAATTTAATAATCAAGTAGAAGAATATGTAAAGAAGCTTGATGATCATGCTGAAATTCTTAAGCAGTATTAGGAATCTTTATGTGAAGATCTTGAAAAACTTGAAATAAAAGCTATAGGTGCTGGTTTACTTATTAAACCATTTAATGAAAATCCGTTCCAAACAATTAAAAGGGAGGGAGCTATTATTACTGATTTAGGTGGAATGAAACCTACATATAAAAGTCGTGAAACTGGTGAATGGGAAGAAGAAGAACAATTTATTCATGTAGGTACTGTTATAGATAGTGGTCCTGCTTGCAAATGGATACGTGAAGGAGATATAGTTATGTGGCGTAAAGTCTCTGAAATTCCTGTTCCTTTTTATAAGCAAGGACTTGTATTAGTAAATGAACAGAGTATTATGACTGCTGTTAATCAGGGTCTTACTGCTCGCTTTAATGCTTTAAAAGAAAATGGATGAAAAAATTTATTTTATGCCTGGCGATTTGGTTACAATTAAATAGGATTTGCCCAACAAACCAATAATGATTGTAGTTAAAAAAGAAACTTATGTATATAAAAAAGAAGATCAAAATCTTAAAGGAATTCGTTGTCGTTGGTTTACAAAGGATGGATTACTTTAGGAAGAAGTTTGGAATACAAAGGACTTAATTAAAATAGAGAATGATTAATAAATTTCAACAAGGTGGTGCTGCTCCACAATAGGGTGGAGGTATATTAGCTTAGATTCAACAACTTCCACAAGACTAGCAATAGCAATTAATGCAGGCTTTTGCGTAGTGGGCACAGCAGAAAGGTGTAGATATTCAGCAATTACAACAAAATCCTCAAGCTCTTGAACAAGCCCTTGGACAATTCATGCAGGAAATGCAAGCTCAGCAAGCTCAAATGGCAAGACATGGTGCTAAACTTCAGTATATTAAGAGTCTTAAGCATCAATGTGCTGAGGATGAAGAACTTCAATACTATAAAGCTGGAGGTTCTATTGGTTGTAAGTGCGTAAAAAAGGAAAAACAAGGTGGAGAAATAAAAGAAAGTGCTCTTGACCAATTTAAGGCTAAATATGCTAAAGGTGGAAAGCCAGTTAAAGGGCCTGGGTCTACTAAACAGCCTATGATGGATGCTCAAATGAAAGAGAAGAAAAATAAATTTAAGAATGATTATTCTAGTAAAAGAGTAAAAGACTCTGAGAATGATTACTTTAAAGGAGTAGCTGACCATAAAGCTAAGAAAAATGAGTGTGGAGGTAAGATGAAAAAACATCAAATTGGAGGAACACTTGAACAATTAAGAAAATCATTAGGACTATGAAAAAGAAACTAATAAAAAGATAGTTTGGAGGATTATTAAATTTATTTAAGTCATCTGAAAATCCTTTATTAAAAGCTCCTGATTATAGTGGACAAAAGATTCCTCCAAGAGGTAATTACACAAAAATGGGACCTCTAGAGCCTGATAAAGTAGTAGCTCCTTAGTATTATGGTCCTTATAATCTTCCTGGTGTTACTGTAACTGCTCCTAATTTAAGTAAATCTCAACCTTTTCCTTATGGACAAATAAATGTTGAGGCTAATAATGGCAAAACGCTTGCTTATCCTTCTGGAAATAGTCCTTTACAAGAAGCTGTTTTTAGAAATAAGGCTAAAAGGCAAATAGCAGGAAATAGAGGATAGTTATTCTAGAATGGAGGAAGTTTCAATGGACTTCCTTTAAGTTTTATATAGCAATTTCAACTTAATCAGACTAATCCTCTAACAGGTAAAAAACCAGAAGTAAAAGGATGGGAAATAAATGATGGTCAGTTTGATGTTCTTACAGCTCAAGAAGGTGATAAGCTCCCATCAGGAAATTTTAATAAAACAAATAGATTTCAAATAGGTGGAGAAGTAAAATAGGATAATATTAAAGTCCAAAAACCTATCCCTGGAATTATCCGTAAGGATACTAGAATAGGAATGTATGATAATCTCCCTGTAAGAGTTGATAATAATTATCCTTATAATGATAAATGGCAACTTGAAGCTCCAACAAGAAGTATAAACTTGCCTTATGGTAATACAAAAATGAATGTTAAATACCCACATGTGTACGGAGTAGAATTAACTAGTCTATTACCTCAATATGTACAATTAATAAATAATAAGGATACTTCTTATTATGTATAGGGAAAGAATGATAAATACTATCCAGTTGCTGGACAAACAGATAGACCTATATTTAGAAATAAATTCAATAAAAAAGCTTCAAAAGTATCTGAATCTAGTTATTTTAGAATTCCATATAGTTTAATAAAAGAGTAATGTTACATATTTTCCAGTATAATAATGTTAATGGTAAGGTTGAACTAGAGAAACCTGAAATTCTACTGATAAGTGAGTTTAAGGCACTAGTACAGAAGAGTAGAAATGTATGTGATGCTGATAAAACTGGAGAGAAGTGTATAAGGGCATTTAAAGAATTTACATATATATGGTTAGCACTTGATTGGCAATCATTATATGCAGGATATACAGAACAAGAGAGACATGAAGAAGCTCTCAAAGATTCTGGACTTACAGAAGAAGAATTTAATGATCCTTTATTTAGGGCTGCTTGCAGAAAATATAGAGCCTTACAAGAAAGTAATAGAACTATAAGAATGTTACATGCAGCTTAGCTTACAGTAGATAAATTTATAGACTATTTTAATAACATAGACCCTGAGGAGAGAGATGCTCAAACGGGTAAGCCTATATTCAAGGTTAAAGATATAATGGCAGAAATCTCAAATCTTTCTAAAGTACATGAAGAGTTAAAAACTCTAGAGGCTGCAGTTAAAAAGGAAATGGAGGAAGCTTCTCAATTACGTGCTGGTGCTGTAGAGGGTTATTTACCAAGTGATTTCTAATGGAAGAGACTAAGAAGAAACGTGGACGTCCTCGTAAAAAATCTGCTTTACTTCCTGAGCCTGTACAAGAAATTGTAGAACAAGTTATAAAGGAAGAAAAGAAAAAAGAAGAGGAAGAAATTCACATAGAAGTGCAGCAACGTGTTGCATAGGTTAGATAGCAGCGTTCTGACTGGGATGTACCCAAGGACGCTGCTATTTCTTTTTTCGACAAGAGATTATCCTATGAAATAACAGGATATAAACCAATAGATGAAGAACATAGTCTAGACTTTAGACCAGAATGGTTTACAGAAGCAAGAGATAATAAAGAAAGAACAGGAAAGTATTGTTAGTTTGTTCCCGGTTCTAAAGCATATGCTGATTTCTGGCATGGTGAATATGTAAAATGTAGAGAAGGTCTTACAGTTAATGGTTATACTATTACAGGGCCTCATTACTTTTTTCTAAATTATTATCAGTTACCAAATACTAAGTCAGAAAAAGCAGGTAGTTCTCGTGGTAATATTTATCCAAATTTTTATGTATATTAGTATGAGTTTTTTCACTATTATGAGCTCTGTAGAATACTACGTAAGAATTGTGGACTTATGAAATCCAGAGGATGTGGATTCTCAGAGATAAATGCTTGTCTATGTACTTGTATGTACTCTACATTCAGAGGATCCAATACTTTGATGACTGCTGCATCTAAAAATTATGTTGATAAAACACTTGAAAAGATTTGGGGAGAACTTAACTTCCTAAATGATAATACAGAAGGTGGATTTTTTAAACTTAGACAAGTTGTAGATACAGCATATAAAAAGAAAGCTTCATACTATAAAATAGTATAGGGGCAGAAAATTGAGGATGGATGGAAAGCTCAAATAGAAGGTATTATAGCAGATGACGACTCCAAAATAAGAGGTGACCGTGTAGACTTACTAGTACTTGAAGAGGCTGGTTCTAATCCAAAATTTAGACGTTCTTTTATTAAGGGTGAAGCTCTTGTATCTTTGGGAGGTAATAAGTTCGGAATTATACTCGCTGGTGGTACTGGAGGAGACTCTGGTCCAAATCTGGAAGGTCTCAGCGATATGTATTATGATCCAGAAGGTCATGATGTATTACCATTTTTCCATAACTATACATAGGATGGAGATTGGGTAAAGACTTGTTATTTCATTCCAGCTTATATTGCTTTGTATGACGGAGACTATATGGATGAAAGAGGTTTCTGTGATGCAAAAAGAGGAAAAGAATACTACGAAAATGAAAGAAGAAAAAGAGCAGCAAGTCCTAAAGCACTTATAGAGTATTCAGCTGAGTACTGTTTTAATGCTGAAGAAGCTTTCGCTCTTGAAGGAACTAACAAATTTAATAAGGTACTTATAGCAGAATAGCTTACAAAGATAAAAGTACTTAAAGAAGGTCCTACTATAGAACATGGAGATTTCCAGTTCCTATTTAAATAGGGTAGTGACCGAACAAACATGAAAAATGTAACAGGAGTTAGATGGATAGAAAGTAATGCTGGACTTGTCAATATAATTGAACATCCTATATGGATGGGTATACATGAAGATGATGAAGGCAATTCCATATAGTATGGATAGAAGCGTAATCTTTATGTAGCAGGTATTGACGGTATAGATATTGGTCAAGATTAGACTTCTGAAGAAACAAAAGATCCATCTAAATTCTGCATAGTTATAAAGAAAAGAGCTTTTGGAATGTAGGAACCTAAGTATGTTGCATATTATATGTTCCGTCCAGATGATGAAAGATAGGCTTTCTAGACAGCAATGAAGCTTATGTTATACTATAACTGTAGAGCAAACATAGAGGCTACTCGTCTTTCTATGCTAAACTGGGCAAAGGGAAGAGGCTGGATAGATTACTTTATGAGAAGACCTCGTGCTACATACCCAGAAGCTGCAAAAAAGATAGGTAATGCAATTGGTACTCCTGCAACTCCTACTATTATTAATCACTAGACAGACCTTATTGCTAACTATGTTGAAGACTATTGTCATAATATATGGTTCCCTGAAATACTAGACCAATTAAATAGGTATACAGACGAGAAAAAAGGAAAATTTGATATTATAGCTGCAATGGGAATGGCAGAGTTAGCAGATGAAGAACTCGGAGGAGTTGTAGCAACTGATGTAGAACCAGAAGAAGAGGATAAGTTTCAAGATATAGGTTATTATAAGGATGATAAAGGTGTAAGACACTTTGGAGTTATACCTAAAACTGAGTAGCCTAAGGTAAGAATTATACAAGAATTTACTAATGAAGTAGTTAACAGAAATAGAACAAGCGATCCTAGAAAGTATTCGTAAAACCTACTGTAAGGATTATACAGGAACTCTTGATGTAGAAGAACTTAAGCCTATTGGTTATAAAGTACGTCTTGGAATTTAGAATGACGAAAGGCCAATTACTATAATGGCAGAACTTCCATGGAATAAATTTTTAAAGTTCTTTGTTCAAGAGTTAAGAGATAGACATTTAACTGATGAACACTACTATACTGGGTATAGAGTACCACCTGACGATTAGTGTTTTGATACTAGCTGTGCATGTAAACAATGAAAACAGATAAAGAATATATAGAAATTACAAATAGAATTATAGCGGAACTTGTTAAACCTAAATGGGAACTTTAGAAAGCATATAATTACTATAATGGCAAAAGAGATGCTGAATAGTTCCGCTATTTGGAAGAGAACTTTGGAATTGGAAATCCAACTTCTGTTGAATTCATTCCTCTTATTCGTAAACATGTAGATGCTCTCGTAGGTGAATACTTAGGAGTGCCTATACAACCTAGAGCTACATGTAAAGATTCTAGGACTATCTCCAGAATAACAAGAGAAAAAGAACTTAAAATTAAAGCAGAAGTTTATGATTTCTTAAAAAAGAGATATAAAAATAAAATACTTTAGTCATTACAAGGCAATCAATAGATAGTTGACTAGAGTATAGAAAGAGATATGTAGGAACTTATCGAAGATTTAGATACTAATTTTGTATCGGACTATGAACAAGCTGCATAGAATGTGATCCAATTTGTAATGCAAAGTAGAGAAGCAGATATTATAACCAAACATAAAATGCTTCTTCTTGATCTTTTAATAACTGGATGGACATTCTATAGAGCAAAGCAAACTCCTTCTGGACAAAATGTATGTGTAGAAGTATTAAATCCTTTAAATACTTTTATAGATCCTAATCCAGAAAGTCCGTATGTAAAAGATTCTCATAGAGCAGTTGTTCGTAAATGGCTTACTAGATAGTAGGTACTTAATTAGTATGGAGAGCAACTTAGTACTGACGACGTTGAAAAACTAAGAGAAGCTTGGAGAGATACTTTTGATAATGATTCTTATTATGTACGTTCTTTTGCTTATTGTGATGGACGTCCAGCTACAGATGGTATACGAGCTGGAAGAGAAATAATTCCAGGTTATCCTGTAGATACTTATCATTCTCATCATTTTGAATTAATTCCAGTTTATGAAGTAGAATGGGTGGAGGCTGATAAAGACTTTATAATGTAGAGACATAAGACAGTGCGTATAGGGGAAAATATATATATAATTATAGGAAAAGATGATACAGTTATAAGAACTCATGATAATCCTTCACACTGTACCCTATCTATAAATGGTATATATTTTAATAACAGAGGTACAGAACCTTATTCTCTTGTATTAGCTTGTTCTTCTTTATAGGATAAGTATGATTTACTGCATTTCTATAGGGACAATTTAATAGCTTCTTCAGGTAATGTAGGAGATTGGATAGACTTATCAGTTTTACCTAAATTCTTAGGAAAAGATTTACCTGAAAGATTACAGAAATTCTTAGCATATAAGAAGGCTGGACTTGCTCTTATAGATACTCAGCAAGAAGGAGGAAACTTAGGTAGTCAAACTCCAATGAATACTATTTATAATGGATATGATGACACTATAAAGGCTTAGGCTATTCAAGCTATTTAGCTAGCTATAGACTCTATAGAATAGACAGCCTCATCTATTACAGGAGTATTTAGAGAAAGACTTAATGGTATACAATAGAGAGATGCAGTAACTAATGTACAGACATCAGTAAACAATTCATTTACTATCACAAAGCAATATTATCAACAGATGGATGTTCTTACAGAAGAGATGATGTTAGATATTTTAAATGTTGCTAAAGTAGTATTTAAAAAGGGAGTTACAGGAATAATAGTTCTTGGAGATAAACTTCAAAAAGTATTTACTGCACTTCCAGAACATTTTACTCTTTCGGATTATGATGTGCACATTACTACGTCTACAGAAATAATAAAAGACTCTGAACAATTAAGAGCTCTTGTACCTGAATTTGTGAAAGCTCAACTATTAGATCCAGAAGTAACTGTGGATATTATGACTACAAGAGACTTAACTGGAATAAAGCAAAGATTGCGTAAAGCACTTGCTAAACAAAAGAAAGAAAACAGTCAAGTAGCTCAGCTTACATAGTAGAATGAGTAGTTGCAACAACAACTTCAACAACTACAATCTGAACTACAGAAGGCACAAGGACAAGTACAACAACTTAATCAACAGAAACTATAGATAGAACAAGATAAGGTTAATAAGGATTATGAAGTTAAGAAATCTCAAGTTGAGGCTACTGATAGATACTAGACTGAAAAGAATCGTATTGAAGACGAAAGAACTAGACTTGAAATTATGCAACTTAATGATGGTAATCCATATAATGATACAATACGTAAATCATAATGGTAGAAGATAAGAAAATATCAGGCTTAACAGAATAGAGTTACAGAACTCTTGAAGAATTAACTGGAAGTAATACTCCTAAGGTATTAGTTCCTGTTTGCATAGAGAATTCTAACTATAAAGTGGACCTAAAAACTTTGTTTGGACTAATATACTCTTATATATAGGGACTTTAGACTAATTCTACATTCATAGGAAATATAGCTAATGCAATAGGAAATTATGGTTAGACTGGAAATGGACAAAGTAGCCAAGTAAGTAATCAAGACCTTACAGATATAACTACTAGATTAACTAATGCAGAATCAAGACTTAATACTTTAGAGAGTGCTAGCACTTGGCCTACAAATGTTATTACACTTAAAAATGGAAATACTTCTATAGATTATAATCTTCCATCTAACCCTGGAGGACGTGGTTATTCTAAAGGAGCTATAGTTATTGAAACTACTAGTACTATCATACCTAATTTCTATGTAAAAGTAGTTATAGGTACTACAAGTGTTAGTGGAACTACAGCAGAAATTAATGCAACAGTAACAGTATACAATCATTTTGAAGCTTCTTTAGACTTACGAGGAGGAACTGTAGGAGTTGTAACATTGAGTGGAAGCGTAACAATGTCAGATGGAGCAGTATATGAATTATCTGGGACTAAAACTGATTCAACTTAGTTACCTGCAGGTTCTGAAAATACTAGATTGAATTCTCCAAATTCGTTTACTCTTACAGCTACGGTTAATTCTGGAACTTCAATAAATAAAGTTACTCTTGGAAGTACAGTAAGTGGAATTGCAGTAACCAAAAATGCTGAACGTATTGGTGGAACAGCTATTGATGGAGAAGGTTATATAATATTATCTAATGAAAGCTAAATTTAGTATATGTAAAAGTGGAACTTGTGGAATACAAGTTAAAGGCTTAGAGAAGGATTCTGATTAGTACCTAAACTAGCCACAAATAAGTGTGAGGAACTATACATTTGAACAAACTGTCACTTTAAATACAGTAATTGGATTAGATTCTAAAGAGAATGAAACCTTTGAACAAAGTAGTATAGTTCCACATATAGATATAGATATAGATGAAATAACAATGAATACTGATGGTCTCAAGTAGATTGATCATTATATCATTCCAACTTAGGAATGGTTTAATTATGTATTAGAAAGAGATGTAACAGCATTTGATGCTTATTCTATTGTATATTTCTTTGATACAACTGAAGAAAAATTCTATAAATATTTAAATGGAAGTTTAGTGCAAGTAGAACTAAATGAAATCTTAGAAGTAAATTCTACTAGTACAACAATAATTAAAGAGTCCCTTAATACTTTTTAGATGTGTCATTTAGAAGAATGCTTCTACAAACTATGTAAGTATTTACTTGAAAATATGCCTTGTACAGATCCTTGCTTTGATGAAAAGATGAAAGGTTTTGCAGGTGAAATTCTTAATAGGGATATAGTTTGGATGGCTATTAATGCTATTAAATATTGTATAGAACAACAATAGTTCTTCAGAGCTTAGGCAATTATAGAGCAAATGGAGACTTGTTGGGGTATATGTAGAGATCTTGATAATATAAATTCTTCAAATTATAAAGGTTGTGGATGCCATTCTTAATTTAAAGAATAAAGTTATTACAGACTTTGAACATCTGCTAGTAAAACTAAATAAAGGATATACTAATGTTAATTATTGTAACATTCTATAGACTATATCCTTTATTTAGAATGCTAGTAAATTTGATAAGATTAATATGTTGTACGAAAAACTTATAAACCTATGAGAAATAGATATGCTTGTACAGATGATCTTTCAAATTATTTCAAGAAGAAAGATCTACTCGGAGGTTTAACAACATGGGAATAGGCTTAGCTACGTAGTAATATAGGAATTGTTGATTATACAGGAGAAGGAGGACAAGATAGTCCTATAACTTTAACTTATGCTTAGTTCTGGGACAGACTTAGTTCTAATAGCTTAATAACAGGAGCTATTTATCTTATTACAGACTTTTAGAGTATTTACAAATCCAATGTTACTAACAATGCTGGACAGCATATATCTTGGGGACTTGGAATAAATCCATCCCAGGTATATAGGTTATATGTAAGAGCTATTTCTAACAATCAAATAGATAAAAGAATAAATATAGATGGAAAGGATTGGGAAGTGGAATATGATCCAACTCGTTAGATTCTAGAGGATGGTACAGCAACAAGAGGTAAAATAACCTTTTTAGCCGACAATAATGGAAACGTAGCTTTCTATGATTTTAAAAACATAAGATGGTTATGGAAAAAAGAAGATTTATTAAGGGCTGGAATAATAATTAATTAGGATTTAGCTTTATATACTTTTTCTGAAATAGTTAATGGTGAAGTACAAGATTCTTCTGAATTACATAATACTAAACATAATGTACTAGGAGAAGCTTGCTCTAACAACATTTTTATAGGTGATACATATTATAACATTATAGAACCAGAATGCTCTAATAATATATTTGCTAAAGGAGCACATGATTGTTTTATCAAATGGAATACTGTAAATAATAGGTTTAATGAGCCTGTATGTTATTTAACTGGGTCTATTTATTATAAAGAATTTGAAACTGGAAATACTGTTCTTTCTACATCTATAAGTAAAACTGTTCATAAAGTAAATGAAGCTACTATTGTTTCCTTTCTTGATCCAATTACTTATGCTTATTAGGTGGTTATAATATGATGAATTTTATAAACTTATAGGAATAGGAAGAGCCTCAAAATATATCAATTAAAAAGATTGAACTTACACCTTCAGAAGATCCTATATAGGATATAGTATTGTAGCCACTTGAAATTCCTACTGAGTAGAAAGAAGAATCCGAAGGATGTATATAGGAACAATGTAAAATAAATGTAGGTTGTTCAGAAGAATTCTTTGCTATTAAAAATTTATTCTCAGAATTAACTGATGACTATTAGAGATCTATCATAAGATAGAATCTTGGAATAACAGACGAAGCTTCTCTTCTATGGGGAAAAATACAAGGTAATTTGGCTAATCAAGAGGATTTAGTTAAGTTTATACAAGATACAGCTGGAGCTGATGCGGATGAAATAATCACACAACTTAACTTAAAATTAAAGTATTGGACTCAATAGATAGAAAATAAGATAGAATCTTTAGCTAGTAATATTACTTCTATTGAGGTTATACCTTAGTATGCTATTCCAAATTAGTTACCTGTTGATGTTTTGCTTATATGGGAATATGACTAGCCGGTAGAAGCTTAGGCAGTTAATGGTATAGCTTTAAATTCAAATGAAAGAAGTTATATTTTTAAAGATGTAACAAATACTTTACCTATAAGACTTTCTTATTTATATAATAATACTTGGTTATCTAGAAATATTAATTTTGACGTTACTTTTCCAATTTATTATGGAACTTCTGCAAATTATGAAGATAACAATTATACTATAAATAAAAGTTTTAAGGTAAATGCTTAGGAGAATCAATACATATATGTAATGTCTAAAGATATTATAGACTTATCCGTTAATGGTATAGTAGGAGGCTTTGAACAAGTAGGTACTACTAATATAGCTTCAAATAGATATATAATTTATAAGAGTTCGAATCCTAATTTAGGAGAAACAACTATAAGAACACATGATCAAGAATAAACAAGTTAATTTATGGAGAGGTCCAGATCCTCCTCCAACTATTTATCATATCTGGCTAAAGGATGAGTCTTAGCTTCTTAGATATGATGAGGAGGAACAACAATGGTTGGTCTTCCTTGATAGTAAAGGCATATTACAGAAATTAGCTTAGTTCATGGATGTTATAGATGACTTAGCTAATTTTACTATTAATGGTAAGAATATAAAGGATAATCCAGTATTAGATAGTTCTGATATATTAACTGCTTATGATGGTAACTATATAAAAAAGACTGATACGCTACAACAAGCAGTTTCTATTCTTGATAAACTCTTAACAACTAAAGTATATGATGGACAGTAAATTTCTTTATTTTACTAAAAGAACTTACTTTGATAATTTAGTTGACTCATTTCCTGCAAATCTAAGTCCTATATGCTTTATAGAGGATACTAATGAGATTTGGTTTAATAACCATTTCTTTTAGGCAGGGCATGATACTCTTAGAGTTTCCGAAATGGACAATACTGTAACAGTATCTTTATCCGATACAAATTTTAGAATTGTCCCAGGTTCAGCTAGTATAGGAGTTCGTTCAAGTGGTAATGATATTATTATTTCTTGTAATGCCTTAACTAAAATAGATACAGAAGGGCCTCTAGAATGGAAGAATAATAAACTATTTCATAAAGATGCTGGAGTACAAGCAGGTAGTTATGGACAAAAAGCTGCGTAGACAGGAGCTTCTACTGTAACTATTCCAAGGATTACTTTTGATTAGTATGGGCATGCAACTAGTGCAGAAGATAAAGAAGTAAAATTAAGAGACTATGTAGAACAAAGAAAAGCTGATAGTCAAAATTAGGATCGACAAGTTCTTTTATCTGAAAGAGATACAGATGATGATGATACTAACATAACTAGAAAAGCTAAAAATTTTACATATAATAATGCTTCAGGAAAATTAAAAGTAGATAATATAGAAATAGCAGGAACTTAGGAATCTAGCTTAGTAATAAAAAATGGAGATTTAGTAGTTTCTAAAGGTACTATTATAGGTAAATTGCAAGGAGAAGTTACAGGTACAGCTACTCCTAAAATTCACTTATCGGAAAATGCAGATTATGGAGGAGCATCTAAAGAATTATACGGACATGTAAAATTAGTTGATACAATGCCTGAAACACCAGAACCTTCTAGTGATAATACAGATAAGAACAATACTACAGTACCAGGTTTAGCGGCATCTCCTTACTTAGTCTTTAATTATGTAAAGGCTTCTAAAATTAAAGTAAATGCTATAGATGCTTAGAAAAGAACAGTAGACCTAAGTGATAGATTGGATTTTACAGATGATTTCGTAGTGTCACAAAATAAATTATCAATTAGTTGGCTTGAATTATGAGTAAATTAATATATGCCCCAAGCGCTTCACTTATAGAAGGAACATATTCGGGAATAAAAAATGCAGACCAAGCTGTAAATACGGTTTATCATTCTGTGGCTTTTACTGGAGATGGATATATGTACACTCACGGTAAAAAGTTCAGACTATTTTTAGTACAAAATGAAGGTCTTACTGGTATTTCTTTTAATATTACTAATGGTACGGCTTAGTTATTAATAGATGGAGTTGTTGTAGGTTCTGGAACTGCAGTACAATCAGTTACGGGAGACACTATAGTAGCTGCTTCTACTACAAATGGAGCTGTAACTCTTACACATAAAGAGTATCTAAGTCTTAACTCTCCAACTTAGTATGGAAGTAACAATCAAATACCAATAATTACAATAGATAAATATGGACATATAACTGCAGTATCTAATGGTACTACTTTAGATGTCACAAAAGTTGTAGCAAATACAACACAAACTGCTGGAAATTACTATTTAACTGGGGTTACTAATTCTAATGCTCAGAATCCTATATATAGTACTAATGCTTATATAGATTAGAATGGTAATTTATATGCAGCAACAATATATTAGAATGGAAGTTCCATTTCAACTTTATTTGCACCTATGTCTCACACTTCAGTAGAAGGAGATAGTTCTACTTTAGGACATGTATATTTACATGATACTTATGATAATAGTAAGGATGCAGATTCTGCATATGCTGCTACTCCAAAAGCTGTTGCTGGAGCATTATCTGATGCCCAATAGTATACAAGAAATTTAATGGCAGCATAGGATGCTATGGTATTTGCTGGTACAATTACGCATGAAAAAGTTATTGTATCACACAATACTGATTTATTTGAAGCAAGTAATGGAGTTTCCACTCTTGATAATATAGAATATAAAACTGGATATAGTTTTAGATTCACAACTGCAGGTACTTTTGGTACTCAAGAAGTAGAAGTAGGTGATATGATTATAGCTGTTAATGACTATAATAATGAGTTTAGTTATAGTGATTGGACAATTATACAAACTAATATAAGTGGAGCCCTTACAGCTAATTCTGTATTAAATGGAGTATTATATGCTTCTAACTCTAGAACAGTACAAGCTTTAGCACTTAGTAATGGAGTTTTAACATCTAATGGATCAGCCTTATCTTTTGTTAATAAAAATACCTTATGGAGACCTATAAAGGTTAATAATAATTCTATAGGAACTGAAGAACTTAGTCTTAAAACAACTGGACATGTAAGTTATACAGTAAATAATGGAGAGGTTACACTTTCTGTTGATGATGCATCTATTATAGCCACAGCCGCATCTCTTACACTTACATAGGGAAATGAAACATTTACTTATAATCCTTCTACAGCAAGTAACTTATTAATAGGAGCAGGTCTTACTTTAGAGGATACTACTGTTAGTGGAACTACATATAAACAATTAAGACATGCCACTGGCAGTACGATAACCTCAAAACTTGGAAAGATTACAACTGATGCTTATGGACACGTAACATCTGTAGAAGAAGTATCTTCACTTCCAAATGCTTATTCTTTATCTATAAAGAACAATGCAGGAACATCTTTACTTACTTATAAAGGTGATGCTAATAAGGTTCTTAAATTCTTAAATGGAACAGATATAAGCTTATCTTTATCAGAAAATGCAACAACTAAGGAAATAGAAGTAACTCCTTCTATAACACACAAATATCGTCCAGTACAATTCTATGCTACAAGTACTGCAAGTTCTTCAATTTCTTTATTAGCTAATAGTGTTGATACTGCTCTTACTTTAGTAGCAGGAGACAATATTACTCTTACACATTAGGATAGTAATAATACTGATCTTCCTGCGGGAACTTTAGTTATTCATGCTGAAGATACTTGGAGAAATATAGAAGCATACAAGTTTGTAAACAATTCACTAACTAGGAGTTCTATAGGCAACAATAAACTTAAATTTGATGACAGTCTTCTAATAGTAGGAGACGAATTAGGAATTTGTTGGACTGAAATAGACGCAAATGGAACAGTAACCTATGTAAAGTAATATGGGAAAATTAGTATCAATAGAAACATTTGAAAGATTTGAAACTTTATGGAATGCTAATAAAATTGATTAGCGTTCTTTAACTTTCATCTTGGATACCGGACAACTATATACACATGGTATCTTTATAAGTGGTGCGACTTATGGGACAGAGGTTACTAATTAGTCTATAGAACTAACTGTTGCTGGAACTAAAAAAGCTCTGTCCCTAAGTTCTCATACACATAGTAACTATTTAGAAAAAAATAAAAACATAGATATAAGTACATATAAGTTAGTATCTGGAGAAAAGAATTTAATATACTTAAGTGGTGCTAAAGTATATGTAGGAGATACCACTCTTCCTATACAAATACAATCTAATGCAGCTTTAAAATCTTATAGAAATTCAACAGAATATACTATATTAGATACTGGGAATTTTTCAGTAGAAGCAAAAACAACTACAGGAACTGTTTTGAGTAATGTAGCTACAATTAAATATGCTGGAACTAATTTTTAGTTGGACTATGTTAAAAGAATTAATACCTCATCAACATTCGACTCTCTTGCAGCATATACAAATGCAGGAACTACTCTTGTAAATAATAAACAATATGGAATTGCGACTTTTTATACTGATGGTACAGTTTCCTCTAATGCTAGATGGGCGTAGTTACGTATAGATATTGCTGATAAGAAATTAGAAATACGTACAAGTTCTTCTACAAATTGGGTTGAGGTAATACAAGCTATTCCAACTAATAGTGCTACTACTGCAGGTACAGTACCTCAAGGTGTAGCTAATAGTGTTTATATGACTGATAGTGAGGCTAATCCATCTTGGACAAGTATAGCAACTTCAGTTAGTTCTACTTCTACTAATCTAGTTACATCTAAAGCTGTATATGACTATATAAATGGAGATTCTAGTACTTCTACATTATCCTCAGTATCTTTAAGTACAGATTGGTCTAATGTAGATAATTTATCTAATAAACTCTCTAATAAAGATGGCTCTTATCTTATACAAATAACTTATGGAAGTAAAATGTATACTGGTTATTTCTCTTATATATCTACAGGAGTTAATACTGATGATGAAATAATATTACATTGTGCGGGAACCAATGATTCAGTTGGAGGAGTTCAAAGAGGAAGACTTTATGCTAAAATATGTACTGGAAATGAGGATAAGATATATCTAAAATTAGCAGCTACTCAAGCTGAAAGTAATGCAATTATAACAATAAAATATAGAAAATTAATATGAATATAAAAGACATGTACTTACATGGAGGGAATAATATAGTAAAGAATATAACTTTTTCTATACCTTCCAGTGGAACTAATTCAGGAAAATTAGTTGCAACTATTACTTGGGCTAAAGAAGGAGCTGAGACTACTACTACAGCAATTCCTATAAATACTTCTATATTTGGAAGTGTTACTAAGAACACAGTATTAGCAGGTCCAAATGGTTCTAATGGAAACCCTTCTTTTAGAGCTTTAGTTGCTGCAGATATACCAGATTTAGCTGCAAGTAAAATAGCATCTGGAGTATTTGATGCAGCTAGGTTACCTTTAGCTTCTAACAGTGCAAAAGGAGCTATAATTCTTGGAGTAGCATAGACTTCTGATTAGGATAGTGCTATAACAGGAAAGAAATATTGGGTAAAAATGAATGCCAATGGTAAGTTATTTGTAGATATTCCTTGGGCAGACAATACTCATTACACAGCTGTTCCAATTCTTGGAGGTTCTACAGCTACTTCTAATGCAACTTCAGATACAGCAAATGATGCAACATATTTAAATATAATAGAAAATAGTACAAAGTCAGGAGGTATATAGATAACAGGCAGTGGAGCTACTACAGTTAAAGCAAATACAGGTAAACTTACAATTAACTCCACTAATACATGGAAAGCAGCTAATAATAGTCAAGAAGGTTATGTTCCAAAACTAGCAAGTGGAGGTACATCTTTATCTGATAGTACTAATGACTATATATTAGCCTTTACATATGCTGATGGTACACTTACTCCTTCATGGAAGAAATTACCCGCAAATGCATATTTAAATAATACATACACTGTAAATAATGCAACTTATAGTATTAAATCTAAAATCGGGGATACAACTACAACATTAAGTGATTTTACAGCTAACCAAAGCAGTGCTGATGATTTTACTTTAATACAAGGAAGTAACATTACTTTTACTAATAACACAACAAATAGAACTTTAACTATTACAGGAACTCCTAATACTACTTACAAGTTAACTCTTAATGGTACTGTAAAAGGTACTACTGGAGGAACAGATTTAGGTACTTTTTATGCTATAGCAACTTCAGATACATCAACTGCTAACCAAGTATGGATGCGAAACTCTTCAAACGATGGTTATGGTTGGAGAACTTTAGGAAGTAGGGCTTTTGATAGCACATCTTATATACCATTAGCCGGAAGTAGTACAACTTCTCCTATAACTGGTACTTTATATATAAAAGATGCAGATGGTATTTATATAAACAGTAATAATCTAGATAAAAACATTTGGCATATTGTGGGTAATGCAGGTTCTTGGGATAGTTAGTTTGGATTCAATCTACAATATTTAGGAACTGGAAGTGACAATAATAATGATTTAGTATTATGGGCACATGCATAGACAGCTACTCATGTAGAAGTATACAGAGTACACCAAGATGGTTCATTTATATTTAAATCAACTCCAAAGGTAGGTACTACATCAGTTTCATTAGCAGGGCATAAGCATGCATATACAGACTTAACAGGTAGTTCTACGACTGCTAATCAAGCTATAGTATCTAATGGTACAGCAAATGGATGGACTCTTAAGACTCTTGGTAGTAGAGCATTTGATTCTACTGACTATGTAAAATTAGATGCTGGAACAGCTGAACAAACAATTAAAAGTAGTATAGGTTCTCTTGGTATTGGTGTTATACAATTATGGAGAGCTAATTCAGGTTATTCAATGATTGGATTTGCTAATGGAACTCCCAAAACAAATCTTGGTTTTATTGGTTTCTCCGCAGCTAATACCCTTATATTTAGAAATACAAGTAATAATGATTATACTATAGCTCATGCTGGTAATATTACAGACAAGGCAGCTACTATAACATCTTCAAGTACTACTTTAGCTACAATAGCTGGAAAGAATATAACTGCCAAGCTACCAACCAACGCAAAAGATACTGCAGGTATAGTAGCAGGACCAGGAGCAGCAGGTAAGGTTTATATATCTAATTCAAGTGGAGCTCCTACTTGGGATACTTATGATACTACAGTAACTTCAGGCTCTTCTCATTTAGTAACTTCTGGAGCCGTCTATACAGCTATTGCTAATAATGTTGCAAGTGCAGTACAATATCAAGGAACTATTACTTCTGAAGCTGATATGGTTGCTCTTACAGATGCTGGAAAGGGAGACTTTGCTAGAGTAACTACTGAATTTACATTTACAGATGCATCTGGAGCTTCAGTTAAAGCACATGTAGGAGATGTAGTTTATCTAACAAATGATACTCCAGGTACAGCAGCTAATTGGATTGTAGCACATACAGAAATAGACACTAACACTTGGACAGCCGCTTCAACAAGTGCAGCTGGTTATGTTCCTAAGTTAGCTACAGGAGGTGCTAATTTAGCAGCAGCGTCCACTGATTATGTATTAGCATTTACAAATGGAGCAACTAGTCCTTCATGGCTTAAACTTCCAGCTAATGCATACAAAGACACTTGGATAGCTTGGAAAGGGGCTACTTCAAGTGCTGCAGGTACTGCTGGATATATGCCAGGTGCAGCAGTTGCTGATAGAACTAAGTTCTTAAGAGGTGACGGTAGTTGGATTGCACTTTCTTAGACAGATCATACCCACTCTGTCAAAATAAATGGTTCTACTAAAACCATAGCCGCTCCTGGAGGAACTGCTGTTGATTTAGGTAATTATGTACCTTAGACTGGAGCTAATTATAATACTGCTACTGATACTAATCCATTTAGATTTAGCAGATCGGGAGGTACTAGTGAAGCTATGGCCATTATGATTAATGATAGTAGAACATTATTTTAGTATACTAATGATGAATATAATAGTAGTGTAATATTTCAATTAATAAATACTGATACCGAGGGTAGTGATGGTTCTAGAGCATCTGATAGAAATGTAACCATAAGCAGCAGTAATAGTGGTATAGGAATGTATGTTGGAGGTAGTTTAGTAGCACATGCTGGTAATATTTCTAATAAAGCAGCAGTTATAGGCACTACAGCAACTACACTAGCAACAATAGCAGGTGTAAATATTACAGCTTCACTTCCAACAGCAGCAAGAGGAGAATCTGCAGTTACTTCTGGAGTTATAACTCCTACAAGTTCTGGTACAACTAAGTTCTTACGTGAAGATGGTACTTGGCAAACTCCATCATATACTACTAACACTGATAGAACAGGTATAAAACTTGCAACAGTAAGTGGCACCAAAAAAACTGATGGAACAGTAATTATAACAAATTCTTCTACAGGACTTAGTATTGCAGGAGGTACAAATAAATTCTCGATAGGCGACGGAACTAACTACATAGAAGTGGCAGTAACTCCTTCTATAACTAACAATGTTACTGGTTCTGGAACAAGTGGCAAACTTGTTAAATGGAGTGGAACTAATACAATAACTGATGGTCCAACTTTATCTAGTGCTATATCTTCTTAGTCTTAGACAACTAAGTTTTTACGTGAAGATGGAACATGGGCTGCCCCATCTTATACAACTGACACAGTGCGTCCTATATACTCTGGAGGTACTTCTAGATTTACAAGTTCATAGAAAACAGCTATAAACTTTGTAGGTTCAGGAGCAACTTCTGTTTCGTATGAAGCTGCAGGAACAGGAGAAGGACAAAGTGGAAATGCAAGTTATGCTAACATTAAAATAAGTTCTAATAATGATTTAGTAAAGTTTTCAGCTATAACAGCTAGTACAGAATATTATTTACCTGTAAGAGTTAAGAATACTACTGATACTGCTCAATAGTTATATCGAACAAGTATAGTAGTAAAAGATTCTACAATAACTGCTACATTAAGTGGAAATGCTTCTACTGCTTCTAATCTTAGTAAAGGAGATAGTCGTGGTTATATATATCAAAGTGGGGCTACTACTACAACTTGTACAGGAGTAGGTTCAGTAAGTGCTGCATCTGAAATAGGGCTACCATATATCGGATATAGTGATTCTGCAAATACTTATGGAGTTTACAAAGACTTATTCTATCTATCAGGAACTACTAAGTATATAGGAAATAATGTTCATTCTAACAAGTTTGCATGTGTAAAGAGTAAAGATTCAACTACAGATGACTGGAATGGTTCTTCAACTTCAGGCTCATCAGGTAGTGGAAGTACAACATATTCCGCAGGAGATGGTATAAGTATAAGCAATGGAGTAATATCTTCAACTAAAAAAGAATGGTATGGAACTGAAGCTTAGTTCAATTCTCTTGCTTCATTAGATTCTAATACTACTTACTATATAATGAATTGATTATGATAAAAAGAGTTGATAGTGGTGGCCAGGTACATCTGGTCACCAATATTAGAAAGCCACGTAAATGGAGAAGATATGAATATTTGGAAAGTAGTGGAACATAGTGGATTGATACAGGTATAAAATTAAGTCTTACTGATAAGTTTGAATTTGAAACTGATTTTACTTATTCTCCTGCAAATGGTAGAGCTTGTCCATTTTATGGTACAGAAAACTATTAGACAGGATTTATGGCACAATATCATTATACTAATAATAATTTGTATGTAGTTTACATTAAAGGTGCTTAGTTTGGAAATTCTAGTGTTTCTGTAACAGCTTCTTCAAGAATGTATTCTAAAACTGTTATAGATGTTCCAAATAAAACTTGGGCTACTATATACAATACAACTTCTGCTAATGGTACATATTCAAATTAGATAACTGATACTACTTCGACTGTAAAATTCTTTGGTAATGATTAGTATAATAAATATGTAGCTAAATGTTATTATTTTAAAATAAAAATAAATGATGTACTAGTAAGAGACTTCGTTCCAGCACAATACAATGGATAGTATGGCATGTGGGACTTGGTTGAGGATAGATTCTATCCAAATAAAGGCACAGGTACATTCACAGTAGGTCCAGAAATGAAGAATTATGATGAAATTGATGAAGTAAGAAAAACCACTTCACTATTACCTTCAGGAGTTGAATTATATGATTATATTTAGAGTTCTGGAACATAGTGGATTGATACAGGGTATGCTTATACGTCTGAGGTAACAGAAACATATTGTAAATACAATATTGCATCTAATCAAGCAAAAGATCTATTTGGATGTTCTTATAATAATAATAGATGGATTACTTTATACAGTAATATGGCTTACGTAGCAAATGCTAATGCAGTTAATTTAGGACACACACTTAACCAAATTAATGAAGTTACATTTAAAACTGGTGAAAATGGAACTCCTCTGAATATCACATGTAATGGAGTTGTAAAAGATTCCAGAAATAAAACAGCTTCAGTTATTTTTGGAGCAAATATGGCTATATTTACAATGTTGGATGCTGTATAGACAACACTACATCAAAGTAGAATATATTCAGGAAAAATTTATCATTTTTCTATGAAACAAGATGGAACTTTAGTTCGTAATATGCTTCCCTGCACATACTTAGGAGAACCAGGAATGTGGGATACAGTAGAAAATAAGTTCTATAGAAATCAAGGAACTGGATAGTTTACTCTTGGAAATAAAATTACTTTAAAGGAGTATGAGTATTTGCAGACTAATGCTACTAATTAGAGTATTGATACTGGAATTTAGCTTACAGATAATCACTCCATTGCTTATGATATTATATTTAAGTATGAAAATAATGGAGTTAGACGTTTAATGGGTCCATCTGGAGCAGCGGGATCTTATTTTGGAGCTGGTTCTAATGGAAGGTATGATAGATATTCCTCTATATCCATAGGTAATATAGACCACTTATATGAAGAATTTAACTTAATTACTAAAAAATAGGTTGCATATATAAATAATTTTAAATACAGAGAGAACAATATTACTGCTGCTAACTCTATAGGACATTGTTATATATTTAGTTTAAATGGCATAAATAATTATACTGGAGCTGGACAATATTTTTACTCTGGAAAAATGGTATATGATGGGAAGGTAATAAGAGACTTCATCCCAATTTCCTATAATGGAACTCCAGGATTATGGGATAAAGTAGAATGGAAATTTTATGCAAATGCAGGAAGTGGTAGTTTTACTTTAGGGCCTGAAAAGAAGAGTGGTAGTATCTATTTATATGACAACTTAACAAATCTATTTAATGGCTTTATAGGTGGAGGGCAAATGACTTTATCTAATGGAATATTAGTAGGAACTGGAAACAATTCAGATACATATTTCTATACTAAAACAACACAAGCTGTAAATACTACTTCTTATTATTTAGTAGGAGTGTATGTAGAGGGTTACACTTCTGCTACTGCCTGGACTTTTTGTAGTCCTCAGAGTAATAGTAATGCAACATTGAAAATTACAAGAGATGGATGGAATTGGGGTTATGTAAAGTTTGGGAATGCAGATTCTTAGCCTATATGGGATGATGCTAATAGAGCATTTTCAGGACCTGTTCCAAAAATAACCATATCAGACTGTAGAATATATAAAATAACATAATATGGCAGTAAGAAAACAATTACAATGGGACGATACTACAGATATGTGGCCTATTACTGATGCCAGTGCAATACATTACACTTATAATCCAAGTGACTCGTCCAAAATACTTTCCCCTGTACAGGGAACATCTTATGGTTTAGATAATTTCCTTAATGGATTATTAGATAGAGTATTAACAACAGATGATATAATAGCAGCTGCCAACAATATAAATAAAGGTAAAGGTATATTGTATAATAGTGGAGACAGAACTACAGCTGTTGCTTTACCTTCAGCAGGTACAACTAATGCTTTTGTTAAATGTACATATACATCAGCAGGAGCAATAAGTTTAGCATTTGATACTACAACTTATTTACCTACTACTACTAAATATGCAGCATCTAGTAGTGTTGGAGGTTCAGCTACGACTGCTGTAGATTTAGCAGGAGGAGCATTAGGAAATATACTTTACTAGAATGCAGCTAACGATACTGCATTTTTAGCTAATGGTTCTTCTGGACAAGTACTTAAATGTAATGGAAATGCAGCTCCATCTTGGATGACTATTGAAAATTATACTACTTCTACTATAGCCTCAGCTAATTATAGTTTATCTAAAGATTCTTGGACTGCAGTAAGTACTGCTTTACCAACTACATCTGGAACTTATGCACTTTATATAGATGATAGTACTAATGGTTCCTATGCAGGTATATTTGCTATAGAAGGAGGAGCTAAAGAGAAATTAGAAGAAATTCCTTTACATTGGGCTACTGCAGCTACAACTACTGCTGATAGTAAGCGTATTTATGCAGCTATAAAGGAAGGAAAACTTCAGTTAGCTTCTAATGATTCTTCTGCTACTACTTATACATTAACAATTAAATATAAGAGAATAATATGAATACTAGTTTAGGATATTCAAAACGAACTTTGACTGACAGTAATGTGCTACTGTCTGGAGGAGGAGATAAGGCTCTTAGTGAATTTATAGGAAGCCTTAATTGGGATTCTACTAATAGAAAGTTACAATATAAGAGTGCTTCAAGTACTGATTTTACAGATTTAATTACTTTTGGAGAAACAGCTACTAGATGGCCTACCTGGTCAGAAGTTACCGATAAACCTGATACATTTACACCATCAAGTCATGAGCACGACTATATAAAAGCAAAAAGTACTTACTCATTTACTTCTTCTACCTTGCCATAGACATTTGATCTTGGAGTATCAGCAGGCTTTGTACAATCCAATGCAGGCTTTGGTTCTTATGGTTCTGTTTTAACTGTACGCACTTATTCTTCAGGTGGAGGTACCCTACAATTATATACACCTTATAGTAATACATACGGAGGTAATCATTTAAAAGCAAGATTTGGAGATTTCGAAACAAGTAGTGGAAATAGTTGGACTACCTTAAAAACTATAGCATGGTTAGATGATATTCCAACAAAAAGTAGCTGGAATTATGATGATATGTATGTATCATCTCTTACTACTAGTGGTAATTCTTTACGTTGGATTAAGAATGGAAGTAATAATGATATAACAATCCCTTACGCAAGTAAAGCTTCTTTAG
>Ga0256407_10002795_pt1 | contig 32456 bp, 17 predicted proteins | sample RumenRJG_04DNA_FD_193489 | JGI IMG/M metagenome (GOLD analysis project Ga0256407, IMG submission 193489) | Bovine rumen microbial communities from Lethbridge, Alberta, Canada - RJG_04 | ecosystem: Host-associated > Mammals > Digestive system > Stomach > Rumen | place: Canada: Alberta...
ATACTGCCCGTCAAGCTGGGCGCAGGTCTTCTCGTCCTGGACGATATAGAACTGCGAGCCGGAGGATTCCTTCATGGGATTGGCCGCATCACCGCGACGTGCCGCCGCCAGGGCTCCCTTCTTGTGACGGTACTGGGGAAGTATCTCCGCCGGGACAGTGTAGCCGGGGCCGCCGGTGCCGAAACGGTCGGCATTTGCAGGATCCTTGGTGAGAGGGTCGCCTCCCTGGATCATGAAGCCGTTGATGACACGATGGAAGAGCAGTCCGTCGTAGTAGCCCGACAGCGCAAGCTTGGCAAAATTCTCCCTGTGCTTGGGCGTGTCCTTGTAAAGCTTGATCTTGATTGTACCGTAGTTGGTAACGATGTCGAAGACAGGTTCTTCGGCCAGGTCTGAGAGTTTCTTTTCCACTTTGATTGAATCTTGTTTAACTTGTTCTGCGGCAATTGTTTCCTGCTCGGCCTGAGCCTGAGCTTCGGCAGCCGCCTTTTTCTTGTTCCCGCAGGCGGAAGCCAGCAGCGCCAGCACAGCGGCGCAGATGGCGGGGATGAGATACTTTTTCATGATTAATCGATTACCTGTTGTTTGCGGCGCCAGTTAAGTACCGGCAGCATAAACGAAATTATTGCGGCTCCAAGCCAGAACCAACTTACATAAGTAAAGTCGTGGACCATCGCTCCGTTCACACCTTCGACGATATGGTTGTCGAGAAGCAGGCCGGTGACGACATTCTGAAGGCCCGCGGCGGCATAGGAAGCCATTCCGACGATGCCGAGCGCCGCACCCGTGGCCTTGCGGGGCACAAGATCCACGGCCATGAGGCCTCCGACAAAACTGATCAGCACCCCGATTGCAACTCCGAACAGGACCATGGCGAGAATGTTCACCCACTTCGCCGGGCCGCCGAACAGGAAGATTGCAAGGGCTATAGCCTCGAGTATGCCGGCCACGAAAGCGGGATACTTCCTGTCGCCCTTGAAAAGCACATCCGAAAGCCACCCGGAAACCACAGTGCCGATAATACCGAAGATGGGATTGACTCCGATGATGGCGGCAGCGCCGGCAAGGTCGTAGCCCTTGGCCTCCTGAAGGAAGATGGTTCCCCATTCGTTGATGGCGTAGCGGCTCATATACATGAATGCGCTGGCGAGGGCGAGAATCCACACTCCCGGATTCTTGATGACAGCGGCCTGCATCCGTTTGGTTTCCGCACGCTTCTGCTCGGGGCTGAGTTCTTCTACCGATTCAACCTCCCCGGCAAGCACTTCCACGGGAGGAAGGCCCTTGGCCTCGGTGGAATCGTGAAGGAAGAAGATGATTATGAGGATGCCGAGCACGCCGGCGAGGGCGGCACCGAAGAAGCCCCATTTCCACCCGAACGTCGCCACGAGCATGCCGACGAATATGAACGACAGGCCTTCTCCTATATTGTGGGAAGAGCTGAAGAAGCCGTAGTATGTACCCCTGATGCGAAGAGGGAACCAGCGGGACAGTGCAATGATGGCGGGCGGAGCCCCCATGGACTGGGCCCATCCGTTGACCGCCCAGCAGACTGCGAACAGGACGAACAATGCCGAATTGGCGATTCCGCCTTTGAGGGCGGTGACGCCGAGCACGCCCATGGTAAAGTTCATCAGCACGGAGACCACCAGGCCGGCAGCCATGAAACGCTTGATGTTGGAACTGTCGGCAAGGAATCCGTTGACAAGCTTGCCCAGGGCGTACGCCCAGTAAAGGCACGCCCCTATGATACCCAACTGGGTGGCGTTCAGCAGGCCGGCATCTATGAGCGGCTGCTTCATCACCCCCATGGACAGGCGGCACACATAGTAGAGCGCATAGCCGAACGTGCCTGCAAGGAAGGCCTGCAGACGAAGACGCTTGTAAGTCTTGTCAACTTTGTCGGCCGGCACCTTCACCGCTGCCGGAGCACTCGCTTTGAAAAAGTCCAGAAAACCCATGATTATATGTTTTAGGATTAATACGCGTCTATGGCCTTGGCGAAGCGTTCCTCAACATCGGAGAGCAGATACAAGCCGTCCGGATTCGCCTTCAGGCCGCGCAGGCTGATTCTCTGTGAAGCAGGAGGATTGCTGTACGACAATTTCGTTTCGCCGCGCAGCTGGGGCACCGAAGCGTAAACCAACCAGACATCGGCATACTCCACGCCGTCCTTCCCCTTAAACTTCTCGAAAATCACCTTCGCCCCGATAGGTGTGCGCTGTTCGATCGCACCATCCAGTTCGTAAGGCTCGGCCTCGAGGGAGGCAAGCACGCTGCCGATGTTGGAATCATGCCCGCAGAGGAACGAGAAAACACGTTTTTCGTTCTGGATTTCGGACAGAAGGGTGAGAAGCAGAGGGTGGGCTACATTCACTGCCACTGAAGGAGCCGTGAAGAGCACGTCGCCATACCATTCCTTGATGAGGGAGATATTGGTCCAGTCGTCTAAAGTCAGTGTATTTCCGAAGGCTGCCTTCTTCTCGTCCGGCTCTTCGTAATACTGAAGGACCAGGGCATCAGCAAAGGAACAAGCCATCTTGAGGCCGCCGGACATGGAAGGCTCAGTATTCAACTTGAAGGAAACGGATGTCTGGAACTGTGAAAAGCCGGCAGTGTCCGGATAAGCCGGGGAGCCCTTGATATTTATAACCTTTTCGATAAGGGCGAAGCGCTCGGCGAGCTTGATTTCGGGATCGTTCAGTATTGCCTCCACCTCCTTCCGGGCCTGTGCCTCGAATTCAGGAGAAAGTTTGGTAATCTGCGGATTGAAGACAGGGTCCATGGTGTCGAACTGGACGTTCATCTCCACTTTCGCATCCTTGCCGGGAAGCAGGGCGTCGGCGAAAGAGCGGGCCGTGTACTGGCAGCGCTGCTTGGCATTCGCATAAAAACGGAATGCATAAGGGTCCCTGCCGTATTCGTCCAGCATATCCTTCTCTTCGAGCCACTCCTTGAAGAATGCACCCATAAGACTCTCCAACCTTGTGCCTTTGGGAGTAAGAAGGCTCGGGGAGCCCTCCCACTGAAACCACTCATAATCGGAATCCGTCATTCGGGAGAGGATAGAGCCCTTGCCAACCATTGGAGAACGGATGTTGTGGCGGCTGAGCACCACCATCTGTTCCAGAGCATAGTTTTCAGAGAATCCGTCAGGACGCGAAAGCCATTCTTTCTGTTCCTGCGGCACGGGCAATTCAGAACGGTCATCGTGCTGACAGGAAACAAACACGAAAAACAATGCCAGCGCGACGGGAAGGTAAGTACGGAATATTTTCATAACAGAATAGTTGTTTTAAGCCGCAAAGTTAGCAAAAAAACATCACCTGACTATCACTTCACTGACGGTGGCTCTTACTTTCACACTGCCACTGTTGAATTGTAATCGTACATATCGCACATCCCCGGCATCGACAGTACCTCCTACAGAAAGTATCTGGTAATGCCTTCGATCCGGGTGCAGTCTCTGCCCGGGAACAGCAACCGGAGAATAATTCTTTCCGTCGGAAGAAACGCTGAATGACACATCTTCCGGAAGGCGGATGTTGCGCAGATTGTAATCCGCAAATTCGGCGCCCAAATAGGAAATATCCTTCTTTTCTCCCAAATCTATGTCTACAATCGCTTCTTTGCCACGCACCTCGAACCACTGTGTTTTGTCGAAGACATTCCAGCCCCCGAGATGTCCGTCCACAAGAACGGGGACTTCCTGCGGGGCACCGCCTCCGACCCGGGCCGAAGCCTTGGCTTCCCGGGTGATGCGCGTGATTTCGACGAACGCCTCCGGCCGCTCTCCCACTTCGGTCTCAAGATCAAAAACGCCATATCCCCTGACTTTAAGCCACTTGCCCAGGGAAATGGCACGCTCCCGGAACGACATGTAGTCCTTTGACGAAGAAGGGCTCCATCCGGTTTCGGCAACGGCGAAGGATCTGGGATAAAGCATGTACTCAAAGTGCCGGGGCTCAATCACGCACTCTCCCCAAAGATTGGCCTGTACCCCGAGCAGATGCTCCAGGGAATTGATCCCCTCTTCCGGATCGTAATTGTAGACAGATTTTATCGGGAGATAGGGCTTGAATGCCATGGGTTCCTTGTAAGGCGCGTCCTGACCGTAATCAAGATAGTAGTACGTGTTGGGAGTCATGATTACGTCGTGCCCCATGCTGTTTGCCTTGATCCCTCCATTTGTACCGCGCCAACTCATTACGGTCGCATTGTCGGAAAGGCCGCCCTCCAGGATTTCGTCCCAGCCGACGAGGCGCTTTCCATGCGAACTCACGAACTTGTCGATACGTCGGATGATATAGCTTTGCAATTCAAGTTCGTTCTTCAACCCCTCGCGTTCCATTCTGCTCCGGCAGCGGCTGCAAAGTTTCCAATTGGCTTTCGATGCCTCGTCTCCGCCTATGTGTATGTACTTTGACGGGAAAAGTTCCATCACCTCGGCAAGCACGTTCTCAAAAAAGGCATAGGGAGCCTCCAGACCCGCACAGAACACGTTGTTCACTTTATGGTCGCCGTCGCAGAAGAATTCCGGATGAACGTTCAGTAGGGCCTTGTTGTGCCCGGGCAGTTCAATCTCGGGAATAATCTCGATATGGCGTGCAGCGGCATAATCAATGATTTCCCGGATATCCGCCTTGGTAAAAAAGCCTCCGTACACATGCCCGTCGTCATAAACGGTGCCGTGAACGTATCCGGCAGGGGTGTCGATGAATTGCTGGGGCTTGTCCGACTGGAGATTGTGGAAGAACCAATTGTCGCCGAAGGCAGCCTTGCCTGTCATCTCGGGAGCGCAGTCCAGTTCTATCCTCCATGCTTCATTGTCGGTCAGATGCATATGCAAGCGGCTCATCTTCAGCAGAGCCATCACATCCAGTTGCCTGAGAACAAACTCCTTGCTTTGAAAATGGCGCACCAGATCGAACATCAGACCCCGGTAAGCAAAACGGGGCGCGTCGTCTATGCGGCAGAAAGCCACGCGGCCGTCAGGGTCGGCATTCCGCATCTGAATGAGAGACTGAATGGCATAGAAAACTCCTGTTTCGTCTGCAGCAAAGATACTTATTCCCCTCTTGTCAATCGTCAAGGTATAGGCACCTTCCGGCCTGCCCTTCCGCTCCCCCGGCCCGGTCTTGACCTTGATCGCGGCCATATCTTCATCAGACAAGCTGAAATCCTTGCTCTTGTCCAAAGTTATGCTTCCGGCCTTTTTCCCCTCCGACACTGAATACGATGCAACTTTCGGGATAATGCAATCCGGGGTGCTTCCTCCGGAAACCGGAGTGAGCAGGAAAAACAATGATAATAAACAAATCATAATTATAGTTTTAACGAAACGGCAAAACCCCCTGAACGGGCCATCCATACAGACAGCGTATCCGCCGAAGTAAGCCGACGCTTTTCGACAACATACCTCTGGCCGGGATTTGATCCGTCTTCCTGCATCCCGGCAACGCCGTCGGCATCGGGGGCATCCCTGTATATCACCGCCTCATACTCTATTCCTTCTTTCAGGAAGTCCAGGGAAAAACTCAGCTCGCGGGCATTTTCGTCGTTGACGCCTCCCACAAACCACACGTCGTCCGCGCCTCTGCACCAGGCCGATGCACCGACTCCGTCCTTGCGAGCCTGACGGGCTATGACGACATAATCCCCAGGCTCCGCCATCAGATACCTGCTCTGCTCCCAATCGACAGCCACATCCTTGATAAACTGGAAAGCATCCATGTGCTCAGCATAGTGCTCGGGAAGATCCCCTGCCATCTGCAGAGGAGAATACATGGTCACATACAGTGCGAGCTGCTTGCATAGCGTCGTGGGCATGTAATCGTCTTTTGAATCCGGATTCAGGCGAAGGATATTGCTTTCAAAAATGCCGGGAGTATAATCCATCGGGCCTCCCTGAAGCCTCGTAAAGGGCATGACGGTCACTTGATGCGGTTTGATGCGGCTGCGGTATTCGTTGCCCTGGGCTGCCTCGTTGCCAATAAGATTGGGCCACGTGCGGCACAAGCCTGTAGGGCGGACGCTTTCGTGCATGTTAATCATTATCCGATTTTCGGCAGCTTTCCGGAGCACATGGTTGTAATGATCGACCATGGGCTGGCTGTAATGTCCTTCTCCGAAGGGGATGATGGGTCCCACATATCCGTTCTTTACTGCATCGTAGCCATATCGTTTCATGAATGCGAACGCATCGTCGAGCCGACGTTCATAATTGCGCGTGGAAGAAGACGTTTCGTGATGCATTATGAGGCGCAGTCCCTTGGAATGGGCATAATCGTTCAGCGCCGCAACGTCGAAATCGGGATAAGGGGTGACGAAGTCGAATACATCTTCTTTCTGGCCGCTGCGCCAGTCTTCCCAACCTTCGTTCCATCCTTCCACCAGGACGCCGTCAAACCCATTCTCCGCGGCGAAGTCGATATAGCGTCTGACGTTTTCGTTGTTGGCCCCGTGCCTGCCGTTAGGTTTGGACGCCGAATAATCCGTAACGCCGAGTTCAACTGCCGAATAGTCCCAGGTATAGGCCCAGGTACTCTTGCCGGTTATCATCTCCCACCAAACGCCCAAATACTTGACGGGATGAATCCAGGAGACATCTTCCAATGCACAGGGCTCGTTGAGATTCAGGACCAGACGGGAAGCAAGCGTTTTGCAGGCATCGTCGGTCACCTGTACGGTCCGCCAAGGCGTCTTGCAGGGTGCCTGCATGCGTCCCTTCCATCCTTCAGCGTCGGGGCAGAGCCAGCAGCGGAAAGAAAGCTTCCGGGGGTCTGCTTCAAGATGCATTGCAGGATAGTTTTCCAGGGCTGCTTCGTGAATGTTGATATATAGTCCGTCGTCGGAGCGCATCTGTATGGAAGTCTGCACCCCGGCATCGGAGAAATGATGGGGCTCCCTGTAATCGGTAGCCTCCTTCATTTTGGCGCGGATCTCGGAAATACGGCTCTCGAAATAGGTATATTCCTGAGTATCAAGGTCGCCCGGAATCCACCAAGCCGTATGGTCTCCCGCCATCCGGAACTCGGTACACTCTTCCCTGATGGTAAAATACGAAAGATCCTCTTGCTGCGGGAATTCGTATCGGAAACCCAGACCATCGTCGTACAGGCGGAAGCGCACTGTCATCAGCACGTCGAAAAGCCCCTTGTTAGCGAGGGCCCTGGCCCTGTCGACGGCCTTGTGCACGGGATTCATTCCTTTCTTCCTGAGGGTCACCGCCAATTCGTTATAGTGATTTCGAATCAAGCGCTCCTCGCCCCAAACTGTCTCCCAAGTCTCATCAAAGGAGTCGCGGGAGACATCCACGAGTTCAAAACCCTCGAGAAGATCACCGTCGGGACCATAGTCTTTTATGTTCTGTCCGTTTTCGGCATGCGTACCTTTGTATACTCCGCGAAGGACAAATCCAAGTTTCGAGGGAAGAACCACATCGGACTCGCCGTAGCTGAGGGCATAGGTCGGTTCCCCTTTGCCGGAAAGGGAGAAGACGAGCGACAGATGCCCGTCGGGGCTCGAAAGAGTTTCTCCGGCAATGACAGACGATGCAGTATTTCTCCCACAGGCAGACAGGAGCAGCAGCGACAATGCGAGTAAAGCAGTTTTCTTCATTATCTGTTGACGAACAAAGCAGTGCGTGAATTCAAATAATCTTTGACCGAAGGCCATTCATAGTAAGAACCCTGAGCAGGGGCCAGATTCCCCAGACGGGCTTCCTCGCCGTTGAGGAGCAGTTTGACAAGGGTTTCCCCCTTCCTGCCATGCTTCGGACGATAAAACACGAACTGGATATTGGAAGCCTTGGGGCACAGATAATTACGGAAAGAATAGGGCAGATCGTCAGCACTTGCGGGAACGTATCCGGAGCCTTCTATGTCCATTATCATATCAAGGGTCAGAAGCACGTGGTCGTGACCGAAACGGAGGTCCGCCCCACGCTTCCCGCTCTCCAACCTGCCGTCCGCCTTTGCAATCATGTCGTCCACTATCGAAGAGCAGGATGTCTTATTAGGAAGATATCTTCTGAAACTTTCGTAGTTGTCAACTTCCCACATCGTTGCGAACTCTTCGTCTGTCAGCAGCCCTTCCGTCTCTATCCTTTCTTCTTCGGGGATGCTCTGCATGCCTGCAATCAGCATGTAACAATAATGGAAGAATGTATACGGATGGATTCCTTCCATCGCAGAATCCGCATCCTTGAACAAACGCCCCAGGGCGGTCCTGTATCCCGGCATTTTTCTCATGAAGTATTCCTCGGTAGTTTCCGGATATGGGAAGAAGCCCGCAGGTCCGGTGTAGCGGAATGGATTCTCCCCCATGTTGGGGCGTGTCGCCTGAATGTCAAGGATCCCCTGATGCTCGTATACTTCGGATTCCGGGGCCTCGCGGGATATTGTCACGCAACACGAAGACATGCTCATTATCGAGCGCACCGAAGCCGAAGAGCAGGCGTCAACCACACTTCCCTTGCCGAACGCAGTAGAAAAAGAATTAACCATGTTCCGGGCGATCCAGGCTTGTTGTTCCCAGCCCAAAGGCGTAAGCTCTCCAACTTTGTACTGACCGTTCTGCCAGAAGGCATCCAGCTCCGACAAGAGTTTCTGCCCCCGAGTGGTAAGATTTCCCTCTTCCGCCCCCTTCTTGAGCGTACGCAGCGGTATCGAATAAGTGCGCGCCGTATAGGCATAACGGGAGCCATGGCGGCCGTAATGCTCGATGAAAACCGGTTCGTAGCCCTTCGGGGCCCGTGTGGCCTTCCGGGGCGACATGTCGTAGATTCCGTCCGCTCCCGATGCCAGATTCCTGTCGGCAAGCACTTTCGCCCTCACGTCTTCCCGGGCTGCGGACGGCAGCTCTACAAGGCAGAAATGCGAGTAGAGCCTGCGCTCTCCGGCATGATCGTGTTTCCTGTTGCCGGAAGGATAGTTCACCACGTGGGTGACCGGGTCCCCTTCCCCGCGCACGCAGAGGGTGGTGGAGCCACCGCCGTCCATATTGAGCGCATGGTGCGGATGGAAGTGCCTTTCGAGGAAGCGGGTGAGTTCGCGAGCAGACATCCCTTCGCTTATTCCCTTCTTGCGGCCGTCCACGGTCACCATCAGGAAATGGCCGTCCTCAGTCAACGCCACCGCCGTGCGGGGATGCCTGACGCCCTGATGGCGGACGGGATCCTCATAATTGTAAGCCTTGAGTTGTTCCGCCGTCAGGGTACTGTCGACAAAGAAAGCTCCCACGGGCTCGAAGTTGTCGATCAGCATCGGGGCGCTGGTGAATATATTCTCCCATGGAGAAGAAGCATAGAATGCCCTCTGCTCCGCAATGCTCTTGCCCTTGCCGTCAAATGCGATGCTGACGTTGCGGCCGCTGCCGTCAACGTAAACCGCACCCTCGCTTTTCCAGTTTGGCACGGGTGTGGTCATCACTGTATCTTTGGGCATGCAGGAGTAATAGTGGCCGTTTTCTTTTGCAACGATTGACTCCGGTTCGTATGCGGCATTCATCGCAGCAACGGCATTGTACTGACGGAAGACATCCGAGGTGATGCTCTGTTTGTCGCTCCAGGTATAACGGAGTGCATACGACGGATTAGAAGTGTCCCAGTCGATGACAAAGACCTCCTGCGGAGCTCCGGATATGGTGTCAAATCCCGAGAAACTGTGATAGACTATGCCGGGTGCCACCGTTTTCGACTTCCACCCCGGCCCATTCTGGGCGAAAGAGGCGGGGACGGCAAGAAAAGCCGCAAGAAAAAATAAAAACAATCGTCTCATGATATATGCTTTTATTCTCAATTCACAATTTTGTGTTACACAGGTTTGTGATGTATTGCTTGGGCAGCATGCCCGGGATCAGCCGGGCATGCCGAAGAATTATTTCAATTCCGGGAGATCCTTGGAGAAGTCCCAGATATCAGAACTCCATGAGCTACCAATAGCAGCACCCATTTGGACTAATGCAGACAAGTTGGCTGCAGAAGTTTTTCTTCCGTGATGGTAATAGCTATAATCCCAACCATCTATGCGTTTCGTGATTGATCCTGCAGTGGTGATAAAGGAATGGTTTGTGACTTTATTATTGGAATAGTATTTGGCGTATTCGCTGAAAGGCCAGCTATCATCGGCAATATTTTTTCGATAACAATAATTTACGATCAACGATGCAGATGAATAACCAACTACTACTCCGCTAGAATAGTAATCAGCGGATGGCTCTTCAGACGTAGCCCGAATCTCAGAATTATAAGGCATACAGCGTGTAAGACTGAGTCCGGTGGCACGGACCATACCAACAATACCACCTACGCATCTGTCGCTTTTGACGGAACCTGAGACATAGCAGTTCTCAATTGTACAAGTACCGGCAGCGTCGTAATCTCCAAGAATACCTCCAGCCCGCTGCCCAGATCCTAGAACATTCCCGCTTACATAACAGTTGTTAATGGACAAAGCAGTCGCCCCGACTTTTACGCCCACCAAACCCCCAAGGTACCCATCTCCGGACACGGTTCCGCTTTTATAACAGCATTTGGAGATGGTACCTGCGGAGAGATACCCCACAAGTCCGCCCACGTATGTTTTCCCCGTAGCTGTCACATCGCCTGAAAAGGCGCAGTTGGTTAACGTAATAGCATACTCTACACTTCCAATAATACCCCCTGCACAATTATTTGCTCCAGAGGAAACTGTAGTATTAGTAAGATCGCAGTCCGAAATAGTAGCGGCAACATCTCCGCTCCCATTGTTAATTCGACCGATGAGACCACCGGTGTATTGCTCGGCAGTCACGGAAACGTTGTCTACATCAACGTTAGTCACTACTGTTCCGGTTCCCTGAACAAACTGCGCCAGCGTACCACCACGACCAGTAATACTAATGATGGCATCCTTAAAAGTTAGATTCTCTACCTTAGAAGCTTTCAAAACATAGAAAAGAGGATAGTTAAGGTGGCTGATACTCTTATTATTGCCGTTGAAATCCACACAATAATTATAGTCGGGTTTAGTATTATTCCACGGTTTCCAGGTAACTCCAGTCATATCGATATCATCCACCAGTTTATAGTACTGCTTAGTGGTCGACAGGGCTATAGCCTGCATCTGATGCTGATCCCCGATAAGATACGGGTTGCCGGATGTGCCGATGTCCACGTTGCTCTTGTTTGCATAGCTCTCGATGTTCGCGCAGTTGATTCCGATATACTGCGTTCTCCCGGGAATGATAAAGTGCGTGCTGGCAGGGAACTCGCGATAAGCGGTATACTTGTCATACTCATTGTCAGATACTTGGAACTGAATCAGAAAGTCCATCTTGTCATCCAACGTAACGTCCGCTCCGGCAGGAAGGGCCGCATATATATCCAGGGTATTGTCGCTTCCCACAGTGCCGGTATTCTCAAGCTCAACCTTGAGCGTATTGCTTGCACCAAAAAGATCGTCCTTCGATGATTTGAAAATCACCGTTTTAACACTGCTTGCAACAGCTGCAGGCAAAACCGCACGCAACTGTAGCACGGAAGACTGGGTAAACGTTGCGCCAAGAGCCGTGGCACCGGTAGACGAGAACTCGAAGGCCGTATATGAAGATGCTCCGCTGAGTGCAATGCTATATCCCAGATATTCAGGATCCCCGTCGGCCTTCTGAGTCTGATTGTTGATATCCCCTGGAAGGCTGGAATAGGCAATATTGTAAGGGCCTGCCCCGGGATCGGTTCCAGTAAAGTCGGCTGTTTTGCCATCCACGCTTATAGTTCCGGTTTTGACAGTAAATGTTTCACCATTGATTGTGAGTTTGTCGCCTTCTTCCCAGGAAAGCTTGGTCAGTCGCATTTTGCCGCCACCGCTGTCCTCCTCTTCAAAAGCGACCTTTGTGGCAAGCCCTTCCTCTGGAATAGACGCAGTAATGGTTACCAACTCCTTTACCTCCGGCTCTTCGACAGGCGTGACTTCCTCCTGTACACCGGCTTCCTTCTCACATGCTGCAAAAGCAAACAAGGAAGCAACAGCTATGTATATGTATTTCTTCATAATCTTACCTCCTTTTTTTAAACACCTTCATCATCAATCAAATCGTTGGTAATCAAGTTCTGGATACCACCGTTCGGACTGACAACATCCATGCATGGACCGCCCATCAATTCAATGGCATTCGTCTCGGGGGTTATATACGACTTACCCCCCCCCATTTTGAAATCTTTCTTCATAAGCAATCAGTTTTATATTAGATTATCTATTATCGGTTTGATTATCCCTTCCATCACCGTATAGGCAGCAGGCCCCGGATGAAGGTCATCGTAGAGTTTATAGGCGTCTTTCAGGCCATGGCCGACATCCGTGGCGACCGCCGCCTCGGAATTATCGTTGGCCACAAGCGATGTCCAATAGTCACAGTAGGTATAACCGTCCGTCGCATCGCAAAGAGCCTTGTACCGAGCATTCAAAGCCTCTATATGCCCGCCTTTGAAACCAACACCACTGCCATATTCCCGGTTATTGGGCGTAATGGAGCAAATGACCACCTGCATGCCGGCGGCTCTGGCCCCGGAAGCCATGAAAGCGATATTGGCGTAGATGTCATCCTCGGAAACTCCCTGGGCGATATCGTTGGTTCCTCCCATCACGACAAACACCTGTGGATTCAGGGCGATGACATCCTTCTCGAATCGGGCCCGCATCTGGGTCGTATTCTGGCCGCTGATTCCCTTGTCGATATAGCCGTTCCCGGAGAAGAAACCGGGATGGAATTTCGTGGTGATATTGCTGCCGCTCAGAGTCATATAAGATGGAAGAGGATCATTCCCGAGGGCACCGTGGGTGGCTTCGACAATTGTTGCCTTTGCATCGGTGCGGCTCACTCTCGCCCACTGCCAGGTAATGCTGTCGCCGATGAAAACGGCAGGAACGCGCGAACTCCCCGGCTTGAGAACAGGTTGCGCAGCATCCAGATTCCAAATGGCAGGGGTCCAGCCGGACTGGCCGCCTGCCTGGGATGAGATGGTACCCGAAACTCCGGCATAGACGTTTGTAATGGTCGCGCCTACCGCGTTTGAGGCGCAGAAAGGCAGGGATGCGTGCCAGCCGATGCAATTGGATATGCTGCCGGGAGTCCCCTGAAGGGCACAACGCGCTACGAATGCAGCCCTGTCGGAGCCGCTTCCATTCTGCGTTCCCGAACTATAGCAGTTCTGGATATCTGCATAATACAGAAGTCCGGCAAAACCACCGACATCGGCATATGTGCCTCCGTTAACCGTGGCCGTAGTGTAGCAGTGCTGCACACTGCAGCTCTGCACATAAGCGCTGAAACCTCCGACTTGAGAATTATGGGCCGTTACAGATCCGCCTTCCACATAACACCTTGTAGTATTCTCGTACTGCACCCCGACGAATGCACCGGTGTTGATTGCTCCGTCCACACTTGTGCACGCCACGAAACAATGCACGGTGGAAACGTCACTGCCACCACCGTGAGCGCCACCCAACTGGCCAGCGAAACCTCCCGTGCGGCCGGCCGAGGAAGCATCTATAGTGGCAGAAGTGACATCGCAGCCATTGAAACTAGTAGAAGATGCTGCACCGCCGACGAAACCTCCTACTTGTGTATTATTATTACTCCTGGTATTCTTCACGGTTCCGTCGCTATAATGGCAAGCGAGGAATGATGCGCTTTCGGTGTATCCTGCAAAACCTCCGGTGCACGTCACGGAACTGGTGACATCGCCGCTCGCTGAGCAATCGGTATAAGAAGATGAGGCCGACGCACATCCGACGAAACCTCCGGTATACGATCCTGCATTTGTAACGCTTGCGGCGGAAGAACAATTATTATATGCATCAGGCACATATGCCCAACCCACAAAGCCCCCGACGCTGTTGGCTTTTCCCTCCACCGTAGTAGCATCATCCACCGTGCACCCTTGGAAATTGGCGCCTGCGTAAGTGGTGCATCCGATGAATCCTCCTATGTTCTGAACGGCAGCCTTGGTCGCGGTGACCGTAGTTCCCTTAACCGAACAATCGATGAAGGACAGGGCCTGTGCGGTAGTGCCGACGAAACCGCCGGTATGAACAGAACCGCTGGCACTGGCCAGATTTTGCGTAACAGTGACGTCCTGTACCTCACACTTGGTAAAAATGGCAGGAACCTCATAACCGGAAGATACCTGCCCGTACCCGAGAAAGCCACCCAGATAACTGACCCCAGACACGGCCGCATTGATAACCTTGCAGCGTGTATATGATGCAGATTTATCGCTGTTGCCAACAAAGCCTCCTACCTCGGCATTGCCGGAGATATGGACATCGGGGCCCTCCACATAGCAGTCTTCAAAGCTTGGCGCCGCCGAGGGGGTTGCATAGCCGATGAAACCGCCAACGGCGATCTTGGCATCTCCCGAGGGTGTCACACTGGAAGAAAGAGTAACAGGTCCATCTACATGGCAATGGTCAAAGACTGCATTGATTGTGGTGCAGCCGATGAAACCGCCAAGGCCCTGAGTGGCCGACGGAGTAGTGTTGTGAGCCAAGGTAACATTCTTGGTATAGCAATAACTGAAAGTGGCCACCTGGCTACGCACCATACCTGCGAACTCACCGACGTGGGATTTGCAGGTAGCAGTAGTATTCTCCACCGAACAGCGGAGAAGTGTACCGGTAGTATTGATTTCTCCGGCAAAACCGCCAACCCACTGGTTCTGGCCGGTAACCGTTGAATTCTTTACATGTACATCGGTGCAACTACCAACAACACCACTTGTACCTATAAAACCTCCAACCACTCCAATCTTGGAATTATGGTTGATAGTAGCATTGTCAAACGTCACATCATGGATATGACCGTTCAGGACTCCGGAGAAACTGGCATAATTGGTTCCGGTCGAGGTCAAGCCGGAAATGGTATGCCCGTCACCGTCGAAGTCCATGGCTTTGGAAAAGCCGCTAGCCGTATTTAGAGGCGTCCAGTTGCCTATTGACGATGCATTGATGTCCTCCAGAAGACGGAAACAATAAGAGGTATTGTTCACCATCACGGTGTGCATGTTATTCAGCTGTCGGGCGTTGGCAATGAGAAAAGGGTTTGCCGCCGAACCGTCGCCTGCAACAAAATCCTGAAGGCTCAGTGTAATGCCCGTCAGAGAATTCAATCTTCCCTGAAGGATGGTCTTGTCGCCTCCCGTAATCGTGCGGTCCGCCCCATAGGCTTCGTTTTCCGTATCCACAACATAAACAGGAATCCTTGAGCCGTCAGCAAGGGGGATATCTACCCACGGAAGCATCAAATACGCAGTAAGGACCTGCGCCGATTCCGAAACATCCACTCCGGATATGGGGACGGTGTAGTTCTCGCCTCCCAACACAACTCCGGCCTTTTTAACGGTAGTGACACCTTCCGGAAGCGTGACTTGGAGCTTCACCGCAGGGGCCCTTTTGAGGGTGCCGCCATGAGCCGAGGCCCAATCAGATTTAAAGGCGATGTCCGTGTAGTTGTCGACCCCGCCGAGCAAGGCCCTGTAGCCCAAATGGGCCGTGGAGCCGTTGCCTGTCTGCACAGGGCTCGTCCTGTCCGCCTCTGCATCCTCAACACTGGAGTAGGTTCCGGGGAAAAGGATGTCGAAAGACGTGCCGGAAACCGCCGTGCCCGTGAACTCGGCTTCGTGGTCGGAGATAATATTGGAAATAGTAAATACCTGCGACTCTTCTCCGGAAATGACGCGGATGCAGTCCCCCTCCTCCCACGCAATCTTCAATTTGTTGCCGTCTTCGGTAAAACTCACCTTGGAGAAAGGATCTGCCGGCACACTGACGCGGATGGTCACCTGCCCGGGGTCCGCCGGGGAGTCCTGTGGAAATTCTTCCCGAACGCACGAGACGGCTAGGAGCAGCAGAAACGGTATTATCAGTTTTCTTGGCATGAGTCAGAAATTATATTATGACATTCTCGTCGTAGTCTTCCAACTGGGAGGTTTGCAAAAGGGCAGAGCCTGCATGAATCTCCATCACCACTGCTTCAGGGGCGATGTAAGGCCGGCCGAGTATAAAAGAAATGTTGGTTTTCATGATATTGTCTTATTATTACGGTGTTGGCATGGTTCCGAAATTCTCCCTGGGAGCGACAATGATAAAGCAGTTGCGGGGACGTTCGCCGTCATGGTCGTAATTGCCGGTTTTGGTTCCGTTCCCTGACAGATACTTGTTGTTCCTTTTACCAGTATAGTTATCATTCGGATAATTGACTACTTTCTGTGAGCTGGCATCGCTCGCGTCCACGCACATGGTGGAAGAGCCGCCGCCGTCAAGATTCAGAGCCCATTGGGGATTGAAGTAATTGTACAAGAAGTTCTGTACCCAGCCGCAGCTCATGCCGACGCCCCCGACATTGTCGGGATATTTTCCGTCGCAGACGAAAAGAAGCAGGTGATTGTCGCTGTTCAGGGCCACTGCGGTACGTGCATAGAGGGAGCGCTGATGGCGCCATGGATGCTCGGCATCATAGGTACTGTTATACAGGTAGCTTGTGCTGTTGTTAGACGCCGGACGATACCAGGTGTTCTGGAACAGGCCGCCTGTTCTCCAATAGTCGGCGATTAGAACCGGCGAACTGGAGATGAAACCAGCCTTGCTCCCGGTATAGTAATTATAATACAGACGCATATCCTGTGTGGATTTCACGGGAGGATTCTGGCTGCTCCCCTGACCTTTGGCCGGATCCCAGGCGTCAAATGCAATCTCAATCCCACGCTGGCCATCGCAGTAGAAAGTACCTTGGCTCTTCCAGTTGGTAATACCGGACACGATTTCATCGTTTTCCAATGTCGCGGCACGGTATCCGTTGGGATAAAGGTCTTTCTTGTCCGTGTCCGGATAATAATAGGCATTGTCCCTCTCCGCGATGTTTACACGTTCATAGCCAGCGTTGATTGCCGCATAAGCACTATAGGCAGCATACGCTTCGGAAGTACAGAGTTCGTCTTTGGTGCGAACAATCTTTACCTCGTAATCCTTTCTGTTAAGGTCTATATCCAGTACAAACACATTCTGGTGGGTTGCGCCGGCAGTGAAAGTATTGTAGCTGCCGTGGTGATAATAGACCCACTTCGAGGTCTCTTCATTCCAATAAAAGGCTTTCTCCGCATCCGAAGCGAAATCGGTGTCAGCAGTGTTCTCGTAGTGGTAGTACGTGATACCGGGCCTGATCTGTTCGATTTTCCAGTTGGAGGAGCTGATGTTCTTGCCCTTCCAGTTGGTTTCACCGATTACAGGATACTGGGCGCCGGCGTTTCTATCGTCCGATGATGCGTAGGAAGAGAGCATGGACGGGTCACTTGCCTTTGCTGTGACAGTCTCTACCCGGCGCGGCTCCTTGAACTGAGGCGTATCACCGCTGAAATCCCATACTTCATCGCTCCAGCCGATTGATTGAGCCACCGTGGAAAGCCTGCCGGAAGCGGCGGCTTTGCCGTGGTAGGGATAGTAATGAGTTCCCGCCTGGCCAGGGACAAGGGGATTATCGGGGGATGCGTCTTCCTGGTTTGTCAAAGTATAAGAGAGGTAGGTATATACCATGGCAGGATTCCTCCAACAGTTGCTCAAATAATTGAAAGTGGAGGTATAGCCGACGATGGCGCCAGGAGTATAAGCCTCAGAAGATCCGGTATAATTCAGGTTAATAGCGGTCTGCCATGCAAGACAACCCTCGACATGGTTATCCGGCTTTACGGAAGTGGGTATGGAGGCGCCCTGGGCACCTAATGTGGCCTGGCCGACAATTCCACCCACCATACGGGTCCCGCCGGAAGCGACGGCCACGTCACCGTCATAATTGTTATTGTCGACACGGGCAATGGAATAGCAGTTGATAACCTTCGAACCATATGTGGTCTGAGTTGCACTTTGTCCGCCTATGGCGCCAACGATACCGCCGATTTTCCAACTTCCCCTGACAGTTCCGGACGTCCAGCAATTGCGGATGGTTGTAGGGAGGGGATCCACCCGGCTATCACCAGCATTGGTCCCGTTGTCATCACAGCCTAAAATGCCCCCGACGCAATTTTTCCCGTTGCTCCACACATGAACGTCGGCCGAGCAGGATTCGATCAGGGCGCCGTCGGAGATTCCGGCGATGCCACCGGTGAAGTGCCCGGCATTGTTCTTTACCGTCCCCTGGACATCCACGTTGTATACATGGGCGGGCATACCCTTATAACCGCAGAAGGACGCGATGACTGCCGCTTTTCCGGCGGAACTTGACTGCTCTATATATGCATTGGTAAACTTCAGGTCGTGGACCTCTCCATAAAGCACATGGAACATGGCGCAAGCATTGGCATTGGCAACGACCTTGAAATTATTTATGGTGTGTCCAGCACCGTCGAGATCCACAGCATAGTCGTAAGGGCTTGTTCCATTGAGTGGTGTCCAGCTATTGCTGACATTCCACGCCGTCATGTCAATATCCTTTATCAGACGGAAATGGATTTTCTGCATATGCACAAATGCGGAGCGCATATTGTTCAGCTGCACCGGAGTGGCAATCAAATATGGATTGCCCTCGCTGCCATCGCCGCCGGCGAACAGTTCCTCGGTCCAGGACCCGTCCGGGAAATTGAGGATGTTCATCGCACCGGCCTTGAATGTCTTTGCCGTGGCGGAAGTCTGCCGAGTAGTCTTCCAGTTTCGGCCGTCGGCATCCTGGACATAAAGATTCAAATCGGTGTTGGCCGGAATGCTAAGGTCATCCCATCCGTACTGCAGGAAAACTACAAGATTCTTGTCGGTGGAGCTGTCCACTCCCGTGACTTTCACCGACACCTCACGGTATCCTATGCCCGATACGGCCACCCTTCTGGGATCTGTAACATCTTCCGGCAGTGTGGCGACAATCTTGATGACAGCCCCCTTGTTAAGGCTGGTGCCGGGATGTGCATCCACCCAGGCGCTGGAAAATGTAATGTTGCCCAGGTCTTCTTCTGCCACGTTGGACAGCTTGGCAGTAAACACCAGGTGATCGGGGTTGTTGTTGCCGGTCTGGATGAGTTCATAATCACCGGCTTCAGCCTCCAGCGCAGAAGCATATGCTGCGGGAGTTACGATGTCATATTTGGCACCGAAAACACCTGTGGGAATATCTCCCGCAAAACGGGCCCAGTGATCGGTAAAGCCGTCCTGGATGTCGAACCGGGAGTTATTGGCCGGATTGTTGTGGTTGAACACGCGGAGCGCGTCACCGGCTTTCCAGTACACATGTGTGGCCTTATCTCCATTGAATCCGGCTTTCACGGCATCGGAGGGGATGGAGGCTTCGATAATAAGCTGACGGGTGATTTCAGCCTCTTCCTCTATCCTGTCTGTACAACCGATGATGGTCATTGATACCATCAAAGCTGATAACAAATATGGTACTGTTCTTTTCATAGGTGTATTGTTTTATTCACTGAATCAGACTATCTATTATCGGTTTGATTATCCCCTCCATCACCGTATAAGCATCCGGGTTGGGATGCAGGCGGTCATAGAGGCAGTATTCGTCTTTTAGCGCAAGGCCGTCGGCAGCGGCAAGGGCGGGGTGGTAGTCGCAATAAGTAAAGCCCTTGCTGTCGGCATACGCCTTTATCATCTTGTTGAGTTCGATGATGTGCGCACCCTTGGTTTTGGGATTGCTGAGGCGGCTGTACGTCTCGTTGCAAGGTGTCACGGAACAAAGGACAACCTTGATATTTGCGGCGGCAGCCTGCTCGGACATCAAGGAGATGTTCTCCAGTATCTTGTTCTTGGTGACTCCCTGCGCCAGGTCGTTGGTTCCGCCCATGATCACCACAATGCGGGGCCCAAGGTCGAGTACATCCCTTTTATAGCGCGAGAGCATCTGGGTTGTGTTCTCCGCGCTGATACCGTTGTCGATATATTTGTTACTGCTGAAGAATTCGGGATGCCAGCTTACTCTTACGTTGTTTCCCGTGTCTTCGAGCCAGCGAGGGAGGGGGTCCAGCGGAATCACTATCTTGCTTTTTGCTATCTCCCGGGGATTTGTACCCCATTGCCAGGTGATGCTGTCGCCGATGAAAACCGCTACCGGGCCTTTGGGTGTCAGATCCGGAGGTGGCAGTTCTGCAGCACTGTCCTTCTTGCAGGAGAGAAGCACCGCTCCTGCAAGAAGGAATGCCGCAAGGCAAGGTTTTAGTCTGGTCAATATCATTTATTTCAAAACTGGCGTTGAACCGGAGAAGTCCCAAATGGAGCTGTCCCAACCCAAGGTAGTAGATGCAAGCTCGGAAAGGGTCTTTCCAGCCTCGACTTTGCCATGATAAGGGAACTGAGGATATCCGTCCTGGCCGCTTGAAGTACTGGTTGCCGTAGTTTCGGTTCCATCCTGCTTTACAAGGGGATGGCTGGAACTTACATTCGGATGCTGGTAATCCGCAGCCGGGACCCAATAAGCCGTAAGTGCCATTGACGGGTTGCGATATGCATCGGTTATTGTGCAGACCGGATTGGTAACACCGGCAAAAGCTCCGCTGCTCCAGTTGCCAGACCCGATAGAGGATGCCGTAACGGTGTTGTTCCATGCGGCACAATCAAGTATCGTAATAGCGTTTGAACCTATCACTCCAATAAACCCTCCAATGGCAAAGGCGGAACCTGTTACTGTTCCTGCAGCATAGCTATTACTGATAGTGACAGTTCCCTTTTCATGAAGACCAACCAAGCCTCCGCTATATGCATTACCTGCTACATTTCCTGTTGCATAACAGTTACGGATTGTTGCCGAATTTTTGGTAAGAGTGATAAGCCCGACAAGACCGCCCACATTACGTTGAATACCGCTTACATTTCCTGTCGCATAGCTTTTTTCTATGGTTCCCGCAAGCATCTTGCCTACAAGACCGCCGATATCACGGCCATTGGTAGTCTGATCGATGGTAACAGAAGACGAACAGCTGGAGATAGTCGAAGATGCGCCCTCAAAATAGCCGACCAATCCTCCAAGACCTATATCTGCATTGGATGTCGTATTTATGGATGATACTGAGCCGGAAGAGGAGCAGTTGGTAAAATTGCTGTATCCGACACCCACGAGACCGCCGACATTAATCTTGCCGCTTACTGTAACATTTTCTGCCGTACAGTCAGAAATATTGATTTCATTGTCAGTCTGACCGAACATACCGCCGACACGCTCTTGATTCGAGGAGACTGTTGTGTTGATTACGTGACAATCAGAGATAACTCCAGAAACAACATTCACATAGCCGGCTATTCCTCCAAGCCGGTTTTTCGTACCTTCTTTGACAGTAGAATTCTTCACAGTAACTCCGCTGATACTTCCGGTGGCTCCTCCATCTAAAGATCCAATGTATCCAGCAATAACCCCTGTTGAATGATTACCTGCTACAATAACAGCATTGTCTACAGTGAGGTTCTTAACAGTTCCGTGAAGTACTCCGAACAAACTGGGGTAATCACAGCCGGAAGCCGAGAAATTTGAAATTACGTGCCCGGCACCATCGAAGTTGATACCTTTATCGAACTTACTGCTTACAGCAACTGCATTTGCAGGAGCCCAGTCAGTCACTTTGGTCATATCGATATCGTTCATCAACTTGAAGTATTTGGTACTTCCATTAACGAGATCCTGATTCATATGTACCATATGGATAGGTGCGGAAATCAGCCAAGGGTCCCCATCCACTCCGGTGCCGCCGGCGTAGCGTTCCACGGTGTCCCAGGCACTCTTGTCGAGGGTGATGACATTCACCTTGCCGGCCTGCAGGGCAAAATCTTCGGTAAGGGTAATATCTTTCTTCCACTCAAGATCATCGCCGTCGACAATTTTGAGAGTGACGGTTTCACCGGAAGAGACAGGGTCGGAATCAATCTGCGACAGAGCCATATAGGCAGTGAATGCGTTCTTGGAATCCAGTGTGACACCGGTAAGTGCAAGCGCAAGGGCGCCGGCCTGAGTTGAGGAGTTATCGGTATAGAACACATCCGAAGAGGCCTCGATGGAAACGCTCTTCACCGTGCTCACATAATCCGGCATCTGGATGTAGAATTTGAGGATACCGCTCTGGCTGAAGGTGCCGCCTGCAGGAGCCGCGAATTTTATGTCGCTAAAATCCGAAAGACCGGTAATCTTCGCAGTCCAGGCAGTTTTGAGATGAGCAAGATTTGCATCGCCCGTCTGTGTCTGACCGGTGAAGGAATGGTCGTCCATATCGGACACGGAAGTTATGGTTCCGGGATAGAGAACGGTGAATGAGTCTCCCGAGATAGCGGTTCCGGTGAAAGTAGCCTTGGAGCCGGATACACTTGTAAGCGTAAATGTGGAATACTCGTCGGTATCCTCATTGATGATGGTGAGTTTGTCGCTTTCGCTCCAGGCGAGGTCCACCTTGTCGGTTCCCTGGGAGAAATCCACTTTGGAAGCCGGATCAGCAGCCTCAACACTGGGGAGCGTCGCGGTAATGGTAATGGTTTCGCCGGCCTTGTAATCGGGGGCGTTCTTTTCTTTTTCGCATGCGACGACAGCAAAGATCGACGCAAGAATAACGGTTGAAAGCTTGATTGCGTGTTTCATGATGTGTCGTCGGTTTAGAATGTCTGATTGAAATCGGTAAAAGTAATTTCATCGATGCTGCCTATGGCATTGTCGATTGCCAGGGTATCGATTGTACTGGTGAGGACAGGGTTGTTGCCCGTTACCTCGAACGCCTCGGAAACGGGAGCATCATAATGCTGTGCTTTTTTTAGTTTCATATCGATATTATTTTGCCATTATTACAAACTGAGTGTCACGGGCGCGCTCATTGCCCTTTTTGTTGTCGTTTATAGGCACGTCGACCACATGGGTATTGCTGTCACCAAGCCCTTCGACACACATCGCGGTAGAGCCGCCGCCATCCATGTTGAGAGCATATTGGGGATTGAAGTTCTTTACAAGGAACTGGGTGAGTTCCTTTGCGGACATACCCTCTGCGAAATTACTCTGGCGGCCGTCTACGACAATCATGAGGAAATGATTGTTCTCGGTAAGCGCGACCGCAGTGCGCGGGTGTCTGTGCCGCTGGTGATACTGGGGTTCCTCCGTGTTGAACTTGCTCCAGTTGCTGATGGAGTAATCGACAAAGGTCTCCCCTACGGGATTGTAGTCGTTGACCAGCATAGGAGAACTGGAGATGATGTCTTTATCCGTGCAGTTGGAATAGAACCTGCGCTGTTTTCCGATATAGGAGCTCATTTCGGATGCCGGCGGTGTCACATAGGGGCGTATGAGTTCTTCGGCCGCGACTATGTGAATGTTCCGTTCGGTATCGCCGAGAAAAGCCGCCTCGCTCTTCCAGTTGCGCACACCGGTACTCCCGATTTCGGTATTCGGAAGCAAGGACTTCGTGGATCCGTTCGCTTTTATGAAAATGGACCCGGCCTCATAGCCGGCATTGATTGTGGCGATGGCACCATAAGCCTTGTGGGCGGCCGAGGGTGTAAGCGACGGATTGGAATACTTCAACTGTACCGCATACTTCGTGTTCGACAAGTCGAGATCGACCACGCAGACATTTTGCTTCGAACCCGTAACAGGATCTTTTCCGGAAAAAGAGTAATAGATTATTCCTTCGCGAACAGTGGAATTGCTCCACCCTTCACCGGAAGGAGTAACGACCTTTCCGCGGTTCTTTTCCCATTCTCCCTGCGGTGTATTTGATCCGGGATTGTCCGGAGTGTCAGGGTTATCAGGGTTTTCGGGTTCATCGGGTTGTTCCGGATTCTCAATTACAGGAGCCGGAAGTTCAGGAACATCTTCCTTGCCCCCGCACCCGTTGAGGAGCAGGGGAAGGATAGCAAATATCAATAAAACTCTCTTCATTGTCATTTGAGTTTAGGAGCATCTCCGCTGAGGTCCCATATGTCGGTACTCCAGCCGAGAGCCGTCGCCTGAGACGAGATTGAGCCTTCGGTGCCGGCATAGTTGCCGGTGATGGCAGAATCGGACACCCCGCTCTTCAATGCACCGTAGAAATTGAGCGTCCCGTTCCAGGCTATGCATTTGGTTATGGAAATGGGGGCGGCATCCACGATGCCGATGAATGCTCCTGTGCCGGATCCTGTGCCGGTAACGCTTGATGCCTCGTAGCAGCACTCTATCGTGGCGTTACCCTTGCATATTCCGAGGAATCCACCGACATTGTTCTGTGTTCCGCCATTGACGGTTACAGTTGAACTTGCATAGCAGTTCCGGATGGTGGAGCCTTCGGGATATCCCACGAAACCGCCCGCCTGCGCATTGCCCGCAGTCACTGTAGTATTGTCCACATAGCACTTGGATGCATCACCGTAAGTACCTGCGAAACCGCCGGTATTCATACCTCCCGAAATACTGGAGTTCACCACATGGCAGGAAGTAAAACTGTTCTTTGTAGTGGCGTTGTTTCCTGCATCTCCTATAAAGCCTCCCACACGCCCGGACTTAGGAGCATTGATAATCGCTCCGTCGACGTAGCAATTGGTAAAGCTTGCGCCGGCACCGTTGGGAATCCTGCCGATGAAGCCTCCGACAGGGGAGTTGTTGTTGCTGCGGCCGGCAGTGATCGTTCCGCCCAGGAATGCACAGTCGGATACCTGCAAGGCAATCGTAGCCATCTGCCCGATGAATCCTCCGGTATAATAGCTTGCATTATTGGAGACATCCGCCTTCGCGGTGCACCCGGTGATGGTTGCCAAGGCATTCACATTGCCGATAAAACCACCGGCGTTGCTTCCTGTGGCAGTTGCCGTCTGCGAAACGGTAGTGGTACCCGTCACGTGGCAGTTGCTGATGCTGGACCCGGCGGTACCGACTACGCCTGCAAAGCCGCCGACGTTCTTGCCGGTTCCGGTAATGGTGGCGTTGCTGACGGTTACGCCGCTGCAACTGCCGTCATAAGAGCCCGTTCCGATGTAACCCGCAACCACGCCTGTGTTATTGGCGTTGCCGTTGATGTCCGCCGCATCCAGGGTAAGGTTCTTGATGCTGCCATAGAGTACTCCGGCAAAACTCGGATAAGCGACGTCCGAAGTGATGGTGAGGCCCTTGATGGTCTTGCCGTTACCGTCGAAATCTATGCCCTTGCTGTAGGGGCTTGCGTTATTCAGAGGCACCCATTCGGCTTTCCCGGTGAGATCGATGTCTGCGTTCAGTTTATAATAACGGACAACATCTTCCAAAAGGTCGCCCGCAACGTAACGCAGTTGTTCCTCGGTTTCGATGATCCAGGGGGATGTGCTGGTGCCCTTTCCGCCCGCATAATGCAGATTCTGGGTTTCGTCGGCCCAGCCGCCAGAAGGAATCGTGAATGTATTCACAACCCCAGTGCCGATGGCGGAATCTTTGGTGAGCACGATGGTGCGGCTCACAATCTTGCCGTTACCGGTAAGGCCGACATAAAGGTTGGTGCCGTTCGCCAGTGCGACCTCGTTCCAGGAAGTCACCATCCAGGCCGTCAGGATACCGTTGGTGACAGCGCATCCGCTCAGGGTCAGGGAAAGTCTGTCGGTCTTTTCGTCGCCGTTCCCGGAATAGAATATCGGCTCATCGGCGCTCAGGGACAGGGTTTCCGGATCTGTGATTCCGTCAGGGAGAGTGATGCTGAACTTGGCGACACCTATCTGCTTGAGGGTTCCACCGTGTGCAGCAGCCCATTCAGGGCTGAACGAAAACTCGGTATAGTTGTCGACATCGTTCAGCGAAGCCTCATAGCGGAGATGGTCCAGATTGTTGTTGCCTACCTGGGTCTGTGCACTCCAGTCGGTAGTGGAAACGCTCTCTCCGGGATAAAGAATCGTAAACTTGCTTCCCTTGACGGCGACGCCTTCGAATTCGGCGACCTTGGGAGTGAATCCGTCCTTGATGGTGAACACCTCGGTGGTTTCGCCAATCACAGTGATTTTGTCGCCTGCATTCCAGGTCCAGGAAAGCTGCGTTTTGGTGCTTGCGCCCTTGACAGCGGGGTCTGCATCGGGAATGATGGCGCGGATCGTCACCATTTCTCCTTCGGGAGAGAGCAGGGCGGGCTGCTCGGTTCTCTCGCAACATACGAAGAGAACAGAAAGTATCAAAGTTGATAATAATCTTGTTTTCATAACTGTGCCCTCCTATCAATAAACATCACTTTCGTCAAAATCCGGAAGCTGGCCTCCTGCATTCACGTCCTGTTCGTCATCTCCGGGGCCGGAGCCTCCTCCTGCAGCCGCCTTCAGAGTCGGCAGGCTGCCGCTGAAGTCCCATACCGACTCGCTCCAGCCTATCGACTTGGCAAGTGCTGAAAGGGTGATGCCGGCAGCGGCTGCACGTCCATGATACGGGAAGATATACGTTCCCGAGCCATCCGGCTTGGCAAGAGGTGCGGAAGGCGAAGCATTGGGCTGATCGAAAGGAACGAAGGCGCTTGCGCTCGTACATTCCTGGAACTTCAAATCAGCCTTACGATAGCAGTCCGTAAGGAAACTGCCGCACGAAATGTATCCGGCAATCGCTCCTGAGCTGTAATGTTCAGCGTCGTCATCGCCCGTGGCTATGACGCCCTCATTCCATGCAATGCACTTCTCTATGACATATTCCGCCACTGTTGTATTGGGGAGAACACCGGAGCCCTTGTCCAGATTGCAGTGCCCCGCGATTCCGCCGATGCAGAACGGGGATGTCACCATTGCGACAGAATAGCAGTTGATCAGTTGAGTCTTTTCCTTGAGAAGACCTCCGGCTATACCTCCGGCACGCTGGCCGTTGGTGACCTTCCCTGCCGTCCAGCAGTCCTTGACGACAGATGTGGCATTGTCGTATCCGAATAGTCCGCCGCAATAATTGGCGTTGGAAGTAACTTCGGCATCAACCCAGCAACGTTCGATGGTTCCATTTATCCATCCGGCTATTCCACCGGTTCCGGTTGCTCCGCCGGCCTGGGTAACCTTGCCCTTGAACGAACTGTCGGTAATCGTTCCTTCGTTCACACGGCCGAACAGGCCTCCGACTCCACGGACATTGCCATCGCACGTGACTACTCCCTCGACATGCACATTGCGGCATTCTCCCGGCAGCCCGGTAGTTCCGCAATATGCGCCTACTACGCCGCAGCAGGATGTCGAAGAATTGAGGATAGATGCATTCAGGAAAGTGACATCATGGCATTTTCCATAAAGTACGCCGAAGAAGCTGGGATAGTTGGGAGCCTCACAATGGAAGTTGGAAATTGTGTGGCCGTTTCCGTCGAAATCCACCATAAGCTTATACGGGCTGGCAAAGTTCAAGGGGATCCAGGAAACTCCGTCCATGTCGATGTCAGCCTGCATCCTGAAATACACCTTGACACCTTCTTCCAGTTTCTCGCCCATCGACGTCAAGTCTGCGAGAGAGTAGATATTATACGGGTCGTCGGCTGTTCCGGTGCCGGCATTCGGCGCCACATAGCCAAGTTTTACCAGCACATAGGCGACTTTAGGAGATGCCTCCCAATTATCCGTTTCCGCCACTTTGTCGATGACGACAGGCAGCAGGTAGGTAATCCCGTCTTCCAGTCCGAAGGTCGAAAGCTTAAGTTTGGCGGTCGTGGAAGCCGTACCGTAACGGGGCATTGTCACCTCGTTGACAGTGAACTCGTACGCAGAGCCCGGCAGGGCCTGACACTCGGTTCCGTTTGTGCTGTTGTATGCAGCTACGGCATCGGGGTCTCCCTTGAAGGTCATGGTGAGAACTATATCGGAAACTCCTCCGTTCTCCTTGTCGGCATAGGCCCTCAAATCCAGGGTCTTGCTCTTTCCGGGCATGATTTCGATGACATCCGAAGCACCTTCGACGCCTGCATAAAACATTCCCTTCATTTTGGCTACGGAAGCGCTCTCGTCTTCTTTCGGTGTAATGCCGTTACACGACACTGCCAGTGAGGCGAGCAAGAACGTTATAAGGTAAGAAATACTCTTTTTCATAATGAATGCTTTTTAGAAGTTGAGACCGTCATTCCATCCGGGGTTCTGGGCAAGGGCGCCGTTGGTAAGAAGCCTTTCGTCGGAAGGGATGGGATAGAGGTAATCCTTGCCGTCATCCCATTTGCGGGTTTCGTCGGCATGCGGGTTGAAGAATCCGGAAGTACCACTGCTCAGGGTGAGGTCCTTGAGCAGGCAATAACTCATGGTTGCCGATGATTCCGGCTTGGTGTCTCCGGTATAAAGAAGCAGGTCGATGCTGCCGTTGCCGTCGATATCGTATTCTCCGACACCGGGGAAGTACAGTCCATAGAACTGTTTCTCGAAAATCTTGCCCTCCTTCCAACGCATGATGTCATAGTAGCGGAAACCTTCCTGGCACAATTCGATGGTACGCTCGCGGCGGATTTCAAGAATCACACCCTTGTTTGCACCGGTGACATTCTGGTAGCCGCCCCACGATGCATCGGTCAGGAACGGGTCGGGATTGGCATTCGCTGCGGTCAGCTCGAGATGCGGCATGCCTACGCGGTCGCGCAGCCTGTTGATGGAAATATCCAGGTCGTCCTGCGTAAGGGTGCCGGCTTCCGCCTTGGCCTCGGCATAATTCAGCAGAACTTCGGCGTAACGGAAGATGATAAGGTCGATGACAGACTTGTTATATCCGTCGTATTCTGCAGTGGTAACATATTTGATAGGCTGATAGCCTGTCATGGTCGCCGTAAGATCCGGAGCGAGTTCGGTCGCCGGTCCGATGCGGTGATAACCGGGAGTACGTATGCTCTGGGCAAGACGGGGGTCGCGGTCCTTGCATTCGTCGGCGAACTGCATTGTCTGCCACCCTGCCTTGTCGGTAAAGCGGCTGCCGTCCTTGCAGAGATAACTCGCCACGAGTTTCTTGGTCATTCCCATCTGGCCGTTGGAGCCGCTGATCACGACGCAGGCCGCATTGTGTGTCACATTGTAGGTGTCATTGAAGTCCCTCGCAAGGATCACCTCATCCATAAGGTCGGTAGCATTGTCCGTCGTGAAGAGCTCGAGGTAAGATGCATTGGCGCCTCCGGTAGTATGCAAGGAATAACCGCTGGAAGCCATCAATGTGGCGGATGTCTCCGCACAGAGGTCGAGATACCATTTGTAGTCATGGGCATCGGAGCCGTAATCGAACTCCGTATGGTACTTGCGGAACGTTCCTTCGAAAAGCAGGAAACGGGACTTCAGGGCCATTGCCGTCCACTTTGTCAGCTCGTACGCGTTCTTGGTAGAAGGAAGGTTGTCGATTGCGAAGTCGATGTCTTCTATCATCTTGCCGAGGATGAATTCACGGCTGTCGCGGGGACGGTTGAGTTTCTCGGTTTCGGTAGAGCCTACCTGGGAATCCTACCAGGGGACATCTCCGAAGCGCTTCACCTTCTCCGAATAGAAATACGCACGGAAGAAGCGTGCGATTGCTTCGAACTTTATTCTGGTCTGTGCATCCTTGCAATTGGGAAGATAGTCCAGAAGGGTGTTCACATTGCGCAGGGCGCCCCAGCTCCAGCCGCCGCCGGAAGCAGGTACGGGACGTATGCCGCGAAGTTCATCGGTAGTCAGCGTCTGTGTATATGTGTCTGTATTCTCCCTGTAAAGATCGGCATTCGGGAACATGGAATAGAGGTTCATCGCGAAAGCCATCATTTCCGAATCGTTCTTGAAGAAAGTTTCGGGAGTCATCTTGCTCTTCGGAGTAAGGTCGAGCATGTCGTCGCAGGAGACGAAGAGCATGCTGCAGGCAATTGCAATTATGATATATTTAATCTTTTTCATGGCTGCAATCATTAAAGGGTTACATCAATGCCGAACATGAAGGTCTTCTGCCATGGATAGATACGCAGGTTTCCGTTAGTCGCGGCCATTTCAGGATCTATATAGTCGGAATGCAGGCCCGGCGCAAAGTAGAACAGGTTTTCACCCGAGAAGTAAATGCGGAGTTTGCTGATTGCTACCTTACGGAGGAGTTTGTCAGGCAAGGAATACCCGACGGTGAGATTCTTGAGCCTGAGGTAGCCGATGTTCTGCATATAGCGGTCGTTGACTGCTCCAAGCGAACGGTTGGTAGCCATCGCTATATAGCCCCTCGGACGGGGGAAATAAGCATCGGGATTCTCTTCAGTCCAGTACATCGTGTGGAAATTTCTGGGAATGAAGGTCTGGTAAGGGCGCGCGAAGGGGCCCCAGAACGAACGGGCGTCGGCTGCCGGATACCAGTCCATGTGGCCGATTCCCTGAAAGAAAGCCGTCAGGTCGAATCCGTTCCAGGATGCACCGAGGTTGATACCGTAGTTGAAACGGGGCTGGCTGTTGCCGATAACCCTGGTATCCTTGAGGCCATCGCCTTTGGCAGCGGTGGAGGCTTCGATCTTCCCATTGCCGTCAAGGTCGATGTAATGGACATCTCCGGCCTTGTTGCCTCCGGTCTGATACTGGTTCACCGCACTTGCATCGATTGCGGCGTCATAGGCGGCTCCTTCGGCATCGCTGGCGAACAGACCGTCAACATGATATCCCCAAATGTCGCCATATTTCTGGCCTACCCAGTAGGTCTTTGCAAAGAGCTGGTCCGGATTGTCGAATTTGGTAATGTGCGATACATAGTCGCTGAAGAGGAAACTCGCATTGTAATGGAAAGTCTTGCCGGCAAGCTTGAAACTGTCTTTCCAGCTGACGGTAAGCTCATATCCTTTGGTACGCAGGTCGGCGATATTCTCCTGCGGCGCTGTGCTGTAGCCATAAGTGGACGGCAGAGGCATGCCCGCAGTGAGCATGTCTTTGGTGTCACGGATATAACCCTCCGCGGAGAAGTCGAGTTTTCCTTTCAGGAAAGTCATGTCGACACCGATGTTTTTCTGGATTGAACGTTCCCAGGTGAGCCCGGAGGATACCGGGGCCGAAATAGTGGCCACGGAAGGATTCGGCCCGCCCAGCAGGTAACTCGACTTTCCGCTTGTATCGATGGTTCGGATTGCAGGATAGTAGGAACTCATCTGCTGGTTGCCGAGCTGGCCCCAGGAAGCACGTATCTTGAGATTTTCCCACCAGCTCTTGAGCGGCTGGAAGAAGGGTTCTTCACTCACACGCCATCCAAGCGATATGGAAGGAGAAAGCACCCAACGGTGTCCCTTGAGGAAGCGGGAAGATCCGTCGTAACGGAGGTTGCCCTCAAAAAGATACCGGCCTTTATAGTCGTAGTTGACACGGCTGAAGTAAGCCATGGTGACATACTCGTTCTGGCCGCCGGAAACATCCGTACGCTTGTTGCCCTCGGCATCAGGGCCTACGAGGTCCAAGTCGTAGAGAGTATCCGAGAACAGGTTGTATCCGGTTGCTCCGATATCCTTCAGCCATTTGGTCTCATAGTTGTATCCTCCCAGTATCTTGAAGTTATGGGCATCGTTCCAGGTATGCTCATACGTGGCATACACGTTGCCGGCCTTGTAGATATGAGTATTGTTGGTCTCTGTCATTTTGTCTTCGAAGACGCCCGTAGTAAGGGTTTCGATCACGCCGGGCACCTCGGAGAATGTGCCGTTTTTGGAGCGCATTGTATAACGCTTGTAAAGAAGGGAATATGTAAAGTCTCCCTTGATGGTGAAGCCCTTGAAAGGAGTGATGGTCGCGTCGAAGGTATTGCTGAGGTTGTCCAGCACGTCATCGTTCACGAAACCGGCATCAAGGATTACCATGAGTCCGTCCATCAGGGTGTGGGCATATGCGTTGTACAGATTGGACCCGTCAGGATTCTTGGCGGGGAAACTCGCCAGCGCATGTCCGGTACTCTTGCCGAAACTGTTGTTGATGCCGTTCTGGCCGGGATAGCAGTATGAACTGTTGAAGTATGTGAAGTTATTGCCGATACGCAGCCACTTCGTGACATCGGCTCCCATCTTCACGCGCAGGTTATAGCGGTTGTATGTGTCGGGATCCTCCTTGAAAAGGCCCTGCTCGAAATTATATCCGGCAGAAATCAGGTAATTCACATGTTTGGTCGCACCGGAAAGGCTGACGGTATGCGAGGTTATAGGCTTTATGTCGTTATACAAGACGTGCCACCAGTCGGTGTTTGCATAGTAATTATACGTGTCGCGTCCGTTGCGCTGGTCTATCACCACCCAGGGACGTTCAGGATTCTCCGTCTTGTCGTTGCGGCGGTTCCAGAGTTCCACCATATCGGCATCGGTATACTTCGCATATTGGCTTCCGGGAGAATATGCATCCCAAAAATAGTTGTTGAGATATACGGAGTAATAGCCTCGGGTTTCCCAATCCGTGCTGGTTGTAGGAGCTGTAACGCCGAAGCGTCCGCTGTAATGCACGGTTGCCATGCCTTCCTTCTCGCTACTGCCGCTCTTGGTCGTCACCAGAATGACACCGGCTGAAGCCTTAGCTCCGTAAATCGCAGCGGCGGCGGCATCCTTGATTACGGAAATGCTCTCGACATCGGCGGGATTGACATAAAGGAGGTCC
>Ga0256407_10002796_pt1 | contig 32452 bp, 28 predicted proteins | sample RumenRJG_04DNA_FD_193489 | JGI IMG/M metagenome (GOLD analysis project Ga0256407, IMG submission 193489) | Bovine rumen microbial communities from Lethbridge, Alberta, Canada - RJG_04 | ecosystem: Host-associated > Mammals > Digestive system > Stomach > Rumen | place: Canada: Alberta...
TTACCACCGGCGGTCCCGGCAGGGAGGCTATGCTTGAGTTTATCGGTATTAATAAAGAATATTTAAATAAGGGTTGCAAATAATTACGATATAGTATATTATCATTTCTAACAGACGGACATTTGTCCGCGCAGGAAAAACAGAAGGAGTTTTGAAAATGGCAGAAAGATTAAAAGTTGGTGTACTTGGCGGAACGGGAATGGTAGGACAGAGGTTTGTTTCCCTTCTTGATAACCATCCCTGGTTCGAGGTTGTGGCTATTGCCGCAAGTCCGCGAAGCGAAGGTAAGACATATGCAGAGGCTGTGGGAGACCGTTGGAAGATGATGACCCCCATGCCGGACTCTGTTAAGGATAAGATCGTATTAAATGTTAATGAAGTAGAGCAGGTTGCAAAGAAAGTTGACTTTGTATTCAGTGCGGTAGATATGTCCAAGGACGAGATCCGTGCTATTGAAGAAGATTACGCTAAGACCGAGACACCTGTTGTCTCCAATAACAGCGCCCACAGATGGACACCGGATGTTCCCATGGTTATCCCCGAGATTAATCCGGAGCATTTTGAAGTAATAGAATTTCAGAAGAAGAGACTGGGTACTACAAGAGGTTTCATCGCTGTTAAGCCTAATTGTTCCATCCAAAGTTACACACCGGTGCTTGCCGCATTGAAGGAATTCGGTCCCAAGACCGTGGTTGCCACCACATATCAGGCTATATCCGGTGCGGGAAAGACCTTCAAAGAGTGGCCGGAGATGATCGCCAATGTTATTCCTTATATCGCAGGAGAGGAAGAAAAGAGCGAACAGGAGCCTTTGAAGGTATTCGGTCATATTGAAGACGGCGTTATTGTTAAGGCTGACAAGCCCCTTATTACTACTCAGTGTATAAGAGTGCCTGTTCTTGACGGTCATACGGCTGCTGTATTTGTATCATTTGATAAGAAACCCACCAGGGAAGAATTTATAGAGCGAATTACTTCCTTCTCCGGACTTCCCCAGGAACTTGAACTTCCCAGCGCTCCGGCACAGTTTATCCGTTACGTGGAAGAGGATAACAGGCCTCAGGTTAAGATGGATGTTGACTACGAGAGGGGAATGGGTATTACCATAGGACGTTTAAGAGAGGATACCTTATTTGACTACAAATTTGTAGGCTTATCCCATAATACATTAAGAGGAGCTGCCGGCGGTGCGGTGCTTTGTGCAGAGCTTCTGAAAGCCAAGGGCTATATTACCGCAAAATAAGGCTTTTATTAATTCGAATCTTACACTTTAAATCACATTGATTTTTTGTACAAAAAAACCAATGTGATTTTTTATTCTTTTTGTAAATTTTTTTATTAAAAACCGTTTTAATTTTCTTGAAAACAAAAAAAATTGTGCTATAATAATTATTACTCCGGCGATTTTGGAATTGGTCGCACGAGAGCCACGTTATTTTGTTATTTAGGGGAGAATTGCGCATGTTGTCCAGTAGGAAAAGAGAACTTAATGTACTCACTCAGGTATTTAACAAAGAGGAGAACGAAGCCGTTATTCTGTACGGCGCATACGGACTTGGTAAGACCCGTATTGTGAGGGAGTTTTGCAAAGATAAGAGAGCATTTTATTATATGGCAAAGCAGGCTTCCGAACTTCAACAGAAGATATTCTTTGAGGCAGAGGCTAAAAGTCAATTCGATGTTGACATAATTTCAAATGAGTATACCGATGTTATCAATGGTGTAGTTAAGGCTGATCCTCAGAAACTTGTTTTGGTAATCGACGAATTTCAATATATCGCCAAAAAAGACGAATCCTTTATGAAGGCTGTTGTTGATGCATTAAAGTCTTCATCAGATAAAATCATGGTGATTCTTGTCTGCTCCCAGATCGGATGGATCGGCAGCGAGCTTCCCAACATCTTAAAGAATAATTCACAGAATAAGATTTTTCATGCCCACAGAGTTAATGAGATCGGTTTCGTAGATCTGGTTCAGACCTTAGAGAGATACGATACCAGAGAGTGCGTGAAGATATACGGTATCATTGGAGGAATCCCCAAATATTTAGACAGATGGAATAAGAGCAGGACCGTTAAGGATAATGTATGTAAGCTGATTCTTTCTCCTAACGGAACACTGTATAATGAAGTGGATCGGATCATTGGTTCAGAACTTCGTGAGCAGGCTGTTTATTCTACCATTCTCTATGCTCTGGCTACAGGTAAGAATAAGCTTAATGATTTATTTGCTTATACCGGTTTTTCAAGAGCAAAGATAAGCGTATATATCAATAACCTTATTGATCTTGATATAGTGGAGAAGGTGGACTCATACGAGACTGCCGGCCATGTTAACACCAAGAAGGGTGTATACCAGATTAAGAATACACTGGTTAATTTCTATTACAGATTTATATATGCAAATCAGTCGGCTTTAAACCTCTTAAGTGAGACTGATTTCTATGACATGTATGTTGAACCTGAACTTAACGAGTATTTAGACAGATACTTTGTTAAAGTATGTCAGGAGTACCTGCTTCTCTTAAGTAAGATCGGCCGGCTGCCCCTTAAGATCACCAAGATCGGCAGCTGGGTTGGTAAGCAGGGTAATATCGATATTATCGCATCTGATGACAGCGGTAATGCCATCATCGGATTATGCCGTTGGAAAGACCGTACAGTTACATATTCCATGTGCTTAGACCTTTTCGATCTAATGGGACAGGCTAAGATCTCTGCGGATTATTATTACTTATTCTCTTCAAGAGCATTTGATGAGAAGCTTAAAAAAGAAGCTGCCAAAGAGCCCCGTATTATTCTTGTGGATATAAGCAGTTTGTAAGGAAGATTTGTTTTGAAACATTTATATATTTCGGAGAAACCCAGCGTCGCACAGGAATTTGCCAAGGCGCTGAAGGTTGATCTAAAAAAACATGACGGATATCTTGAGGGAGAGGATACCATTATCACCTGGTGTGTGGGTCATCTTATCACCATGAGTTATCCCGATAAATATGACGATTCTTTAAAAAGGTGGAGTATGGATACCCTGCCTTTTTTGCCTGAGCGCTTCAAATACGAAGTCATTCCCTCTGTAAGTAAGCAGTTTAATACGGTTAAGGCCCTTTTAAACCGAGAAGATGTGGATACTATCTATGTCTGCACCGACTCGGGTCGTGAAGGGGAATACATTTACAGGCTTGTGGACCAGGAGGCTTTAGTTTCTCCTGAAAAGAAGCGCTTAAGAGTCTGGATAGATTCCCAGACGGAGGAAGAGATCCTTCGGGGGATCAGGGAAGCCAAGCCTTTAAGCGAATATGACAAGCTGTCGGACTCTGCCTATCTTCGGGCAAAAGAAGACTATCTTATGGGGATTAATTTTTCAAGGATTCTTACCCTGAAGTATTCTTATTCCATATCACCGCTATTTAACAGTAAATATACAGCTATTTCCGTAGGCCGGGTAATGACCTGCGTCCTAGGCATGATCGTCCGACGTGAGCGGGAGATAAGAAGCTTCGTTAAAACTCCTTTTTATAAGATTTCAGGCTCATTTTCAAAGGGTGACGCAGTATTTGGTGCTGAATGGAAAGTAAACCAGGAGTCAAAGTATAATGCCCATCCCGACCTCTATAAGGATGTGGGATTTACAACCAAAGACCGGGCAGGGGAGCTTATAGATTCCTTAGCCCCCTTTAATACAGCTATTGTAGAGTCCATAGAAAAAAAGAAGGAGAAGAAGAATCCTCCTCTTTTATATAACCTGGCAGAACTGCAGAATGAGTGTTCCAGGCTCTTTAAGATAAGTCCCAATGATACTCTGGGTATTATTCAGGATCTCTATGAAAAAAAGCTTTGCACATATCCCAGAACAGATGCCAGAGTCTTATCAACAGCCGTATCAAAAGAGATACAGAAGAATATAAAGGGGCTTGCGGCTATTCCTTCCGTATCAGACTGTGCAAATAAAGTATTAAACGAAGGTTTATATAAAAACCTGGCCAAGACCAGATATGTTAATGATAAGCAGATTACAGACCATTATGCCATAATTCCAACGGGACAGGGCCTTGGTAATCTAAAGAGCCTGTCGCCCCTTCACGGAAAGGTTTATGAAGTTATAGTAAGAAGATTTCTGGCTATCTTCCTGCCTCCCGCAGAGTTTATGAAGAACAACATTTCCGTTAGAGTTGACAGCGAATTGTTTAATGCCGGAGTTAAGACCGTAAAATCAACAGGCTACCTTGACATCATGAAGTATTCCTTTACTGTGGACAAGCCCAAAGATGAGGAAAAGGATGACTCCGACCCGGAAGCAGCAGGAGAACAGGGCTCTCTTTCGGAGATTATAAACAGTCTGAAAAAGGGTGACAGTCTGGATGTTAAAGGTTATGAGATAAAGGAAGGAGAGACTACTCCACCTAAGCGGTATAATTCGGGATCCATGATCCTGGCCATGGAAAATGCAGGACAGCTTATAGAAGACGAAGAACTTCGGTCTCAGATAAAAAGCTGCGGCATAGGAACCTCAGCCACAAGGGCCGAGATACTGAATAAACTGGTGACCAAGGAGTATGTGAAACTGAATAAAAAGACACAGATACTGACCCCTACGCTTATGGGAGAGTTAATATTCGATATAGTTAATTCATCCATAAGGTCCCTGCTTAACCCCGAGCTTACGGCCAGCTGGGAAAAGGGGCTTAATATGGTAGCCCAGGGTGAGATTTCTTCAGATGAATACATGGTTAAGTTGACGGATTTTGTGAAGAAAAAAACCGATATGGTCAAGAATGTTTCTAACCAATACCGGGTGAAAGAGTTGTATAATAATATCAGCGCATTTTATAAATAAGGTTTATGGTGGTGAATTATAATGGATGAACTTATGATAAAGAATCTGTTTTCTTTAAATGAGAGTCTTGCAGGCCCCTTTATGGCGGACTATACCTATCCCTGGGAAGTCCTTCCCCATATAGGTGAGATTATCCGTAAGATGGGAGAGAGCCTTGATAAGAAGCTTTATACAAAACATGACGGAGACGTCTGGATAGCAAATAGTGTTAAATTTTACGGTGGATTTGGAAGTAATGTTATATTAGGGCCCACCATCATCGGGGAGAATACGGAAGTCCGTCCCGGAGCCTTTATAAGAGGTAATGTCCTTGTGGGGAATAACTGCGTAGTGGGCAATTCTACAGAGCTTAAGAATGTTATATTGTTTAATAATGTCCAGGTTCCCCATTATAATTATGTGGGAGATTCCATTTTGGGATACAAAGCCCATATGGGAGCCGGTTCCATTACATCCAATGTCAAAGCAGACAAGACAAATGTCTGTGTTAAGGCAGGAGATGAGTTAGTGGAGACGGGACTTCGCAAATTCGGCGCTATGCTGGGGGATATGGTTGAAGTAGGATGCAACAGTGTTCTTAACCCCGGAAGCATTATCGGCAGGGAGACAAACATTTATCCCCTCTCTATGGTAAGGGGTTTTGTTCCCGAAAAAAGTATATATAAGAAACAAAATGAAATTGTCGGAAAGCATTGATAAATACGATGATGTGTTGTACAATATAAAAAGCATCTTTGCGATATTGGAGAGTAGGGGGCATAGGACATGGCTAAAATACTTATTTGTGATGATTCCATTCTTGCCAGAAGCCAGATGAAGGATTTATTGGGGTCTATCGGAGATTTTGAATACCTTGAGGCTAAGGATGGTGTTGAGGCAGTTGATATTTACAAGAAAGAGAAGCCGGATATGGTATTTCTTGATATTGTCATGCCGACGAAGAACGGTATAGAAGTTGTGACGGAGATATGTGAATTTGATAAGGGTGCGAAGATAGTTATGGCATCGTCCCTTGGTAATAATAAGAATCTTAAGGCTGCTTTGGAGGCAGGCGCTATAGATTTTATCCAGAAGCCTGTTGACGAAACCCGTCTGCAAGAGATACTTGATAAGAATCTTGGTGGGAGGTAACTGATGTTTACACAATTCTTTGGTAATTTTTTGCTTAAAAAAGGAGTAATAGATGCCGAGCAGCTGCTATCTATCCTGCAGAACCAGAATAACGTTAAGATTAAGCTCGGAACCTTAGCTATGTGCGAAGGTTATATGACTGCAAGTGAAGTAGAGAAGATTCATATACTCCAGACTCATGTTGATAAGAAGTTCGGTGAACTTGCCATTGAAGAGGGTTATCTTACTCCCGAACAGGTTGATGAATTATGTACGGCCCAGAGACCTGATTATCTTACCTTTGGTCAGGCCCTGGTAGACGGCGGATATGTTACATCACATCAGCTGGAAGATCTGATGATAGATTACCAGTCAGAGCATGAGATAGAAGAAGACGATCTTAACGATACCCAGAAAGATTCCGTAAGTATTCTGGTAAATGATGTATATACCTTTGATGATTTTGATTCATCATCAGGATGTGTTAAATACATTACCCTTTTATTTAACAACCTTATAAGATTTATCGGTAAGGACTTTACTCCTCTGGATGCCCAGGTTCTGCCTGAGTACGCTACCAAGAATTGCACATATCAGAATATCCAGGGTGACTTAAAGATGTTCTCCGCTATAGATATGGATGTTGCCACATCTATAGAATTCGCATCAAGATACATGGGCAAATCCATGGATGAGTATGATGAATATATAGAAGCATCTGTTGAGGATTTTCTTAATCTTCATAACGGACTCTTCTCGGTTAACATGTCAAATGATGTAGGCATAGAGCTTGACCTTGATCCCCTGGGACATATCGAGGATTCCATTATTTCATTGGATTCTATCGTATTCTACATTCCGGTGATATTCCCCTTCGGAACGGTTAACTTCCTGCTTTCACCTAATGTATTTAAAGAATAAAGATGATTATAATTTAAGGGCGGATTATTCATCCGCCCTTTTTTTTATAATCCGAGGAATCCTTCCACAACTGACTGCATCTCATCGGGATCGCATACGGTTTTATGAACCACAGGTGCATTTCTTATCTCCTCTATGGCACCGGGGATCTTAACCCCTGTGATACGGTTCATTTCATCCACCAGTTCAAAATCTGACAGGGAATCATACTTGGAATCCACAGCCCCCATGACGTTTCTGGTGAACTTGTAGGGAGAAGCGGTAGAAGCAACTACCGTCGGCCTAATATCTTTCGTATCTTTTTTGTATTTCTCGTATACACAGTAAGCAACCGCCGAATGCGGGTCAGATAAGTAATGTTCCTTTTCATAGATGTCATGAATGGTTTCTTTTGTTTCTTTCTCAGATGCATAATTACCGTAAAAGTCCTTTATATTATTCTTCATCTCCGGGGTAATGGTATATTTACCTTCAGAATTCAGTTCCTTCATAAGTTTCATGTTCTTATCGGTGTCGCAGCCGGCTGAGAGGTAAATGAGTCTCTCTAAGTTGCTGGAGATAAGGATGTCCATGGAAGGTGATGAAGTAAGGATAAATTCTCTGTTGCGGTTATACTCCCCTGTGGTAAAGAAGTCGAAGAGTACTTTGTTTTCATTGGAAGCACATATCAGCTTATTTACCGGAAGTCCCATATTTTTAGCAAAGTATGCGGCCAATATATTTCCGAAATTACCTGTGGGAACAACGATGTTAATCTTATCACCGGCCTTAATGGCTCCGTTTTTGATCATTCTGCCGTAAGCATATACATAATATACAACCTGGGGTACCAGTCTTCCTATGTTAATGGAGTTGGCGGAAGAGAACTGGAAGCCCGCCGCAGCCATCCTTTTCTTAAGGTCTTCGTTTCCGAACATCTCCTTAACCCCGGTCTGGGCCTGGTCGAAATTACCGTGAATCCCTACAACAAAGGTGTTGTCCCCCTTCTGGGTAACCATCTGCTTCTCCTGAATGGGACTAACCCCGTCCTTAGGATAAAATACTATGATCTTAGTCCCGGGAACATCAGCAAAACCTGCAAGGGCAGCCTTTCCCGTATCCCCTGAAGTAGCTGTAAGAATAACTATATCATTTTTAATATTATTCTTCTTAGCCGCAGTAGTAAGAAGATAGGGCAATATAGACAGTGCCATATCCTTAAATGCGATGGTCTTACCATGGAAAAGCTCAATTCCGTAAACATCTCCAACCTTAACCAAAGGAGCAATCTCCTCCGTATCAAACTTGGAATCATAAGCATTATCAATACAGTACCTGAGCTCCTCCTCACTATAATCAGTAAGATACTTACTCATAACCGCATAAGCCGTATCCCGATAATTCATCTTCGGAAGCTCTTCCAGCTCCACCCCCAGACTCGGAATACTCTCCGGCAGATACAGCCCGCCATTCTCGGCAAGTCCATTTAAAATAGCCCGGGAAGCACTCACCTTCTCATCCTTACTCCGGGTACTCTTATATAACAAATCCATTATCTTACCTCACTTCTTCGTTAATCTGTAATTGCCATGAATTATAGCACACCTTATTATATCACTCAATATTTTTTCTGTTGGATTTAAATGGATATAAATATATAATTAATACAGTACCAAAGTAGTTACTTTGAATTATTAAGGAGAGAGTACATGGGCCATATAAAAGGGGTATACCCCGCAGTTAAGAAAAACGGAGAAGAATACTACCGGGCTTCTATTACTTATAAGAATAAGCATGTGAGCCTGGGGTCTTTTGATAACGCCATGACCGCCCACATTTGCTATAAGGAGGCGGACCGTCTTCTGCATGACAGTGAAGTTACCATTGATAATTTCCCGGAGCACATCCATGTCCTGAATTATCCCAAGGCGGTCTCCATCCTTAATTTCAGGGATAATGATATGTATTTTAAGACCCCTATTTACCTTAGGACAAAGTATTTCACATATCACGTAACCCCTAACGATATCCTGAAATTCGACATAGACGACCTCTTTTTCTATTCCACCAGGACCATTATGAAAAGGAAGGGCCACCTCTTTGTGGCGGATTACGGCATGCAGGTTAACCTTCCCAGCCGCTACGGCATCAAGAATTACAGCATTTTAGGCAAGGATTATTACTTCAGAAATAAAGACGCATATGATTTTCGATATGAGAATATAGTTATCCTGAATAAGTATAACGGAGTCATTAAGGATATTTATAAGAAAAAGGACTGTTATACCGCCAGACTGCATGTTATCGGAAATGTGGTAATAGGCCATTACAAAGAGGAGATCGATGCCGCCATAGCTTATAACAAGGGAGTGGATATCGCTGCATCCCTGGGGCTGAAGCGTAATTACTCCAAGAATTACATTGATGAACTGACTGAAAAAGAGTATGAGGACAGATACGAGGCCATTAAAGTCGCCGACTCCTTCTATAAATATTTTTCTGAGTAAATGAAGATACATATAAATATGAATGCTTTACAATCGTTGTATTTAGCGATATAATACGAAACGATTGATTTTAAAGAGCGGAGGACATTATGAATAAGATACCGATGAAGACACCTCTTGTAGAGATGGATGGAGATGAGATGACAAGGATCCTCTGGAAGATGATCAAGGATGAGCTCCTTCTTCCCTACATTGACCTTAAGACCGAGTACTATGACCTCGGCTTAAAGCATAGAGACGAGACTAATGATCAGGTTACCATAGATTCGGCTAATGCCACCAAGAAATACGGAGTTGCGGTTAAATGCGCAACCATTACTCCAAATGCCGCAAGAGTTGAGGAGTATAAGCTGAAAGAGATGTGGAAGAGCCCAACGGAACCATCAGAGCCATATTGGATGGTACCGTATTTCGTGCTCCCGTTATCGTTAAAGGCATCGAGCCCAATGTAAAGACCTGGACCAAGCCTATTACCATTGCCCGTCATGCTTACGGGGATGTATATAAGGCATCTGAGATGAAGATTCCCGGACCGGGAAGATGCGAGATCGTTTATACAAATGAAAAGGGAGAAGAGACAAGGGAGCTGGTTCATGAGTTTAAATCAGCCGGAATCGTCCAGGCCCAGCATAACCTCCTTCCCTCTATTGAAAGTTTCGCCAGAAGCTGCTTTAACTATGCCTTAGATACCAAGCAGGACTTATGGTTCTCTTCTAAGGATACCATTTCAAAGAAATATGACCATACATTTAAAGATGTATTCCAGGAGATTTACGATAAAGAGTATGCCCACCTCTTTAAGCAGGCAGGGATCGAATACTTCTACACCCTTATAGATGACGCCGTAGCCCGTGTTATTAAGTCAAAAGGCGGATATATCTGGGCTTGCAAGAATTATGACGGTGATGTTATGAGTGATATGATAGCTACAGCCTTCGGTTCACTGGCTATGATGACATCCGTTCTTGTTTCCCCCGACGGCATCTACGAGTATGAGGCTGCTCACGGAACGGTTCAGAGGCATTATTATAAGCATCTTAAAGGTGAAGAGACCTCTACCAACTCCATCGCCACCATATTTGCCTGGACCGGCGCTTTAAAGAAACGTGGTGAGCTTGATAATATTCCGGAACTGACTGCATTTGCATATAAGCTGGAGAAAGCCTCTATTAAGACCATCGAATCAGGCAGAATGACAAAGGATCTTGCCATGATCACCAATTTAAAAGACGTAGTTGTTCTTAACAGTGAGAACTTTATCAAAGAGATAAGAAAAACACTGGAGTCAATGTATTAGAAATAATGATTTTATCCTGTCAGAACATTTCCAAGGCCTTTGGCACAAATGAGGTGTTAAAGGCCGCATCATTTAATATAGAAGATCGGGAAAAGGTTGCCATTGTGGGCATTAACGGTGCCGGCAAGACAACCCTTCTTAAGATTATAATGAACGAAATCTCTCCGGACTCCGGAGAGGTTGTTATTTCCAAAAACAAAACCATAGGATATTTAAGCCAGCACCAGGTCTTTGATGTCGATAATACTGTTTATAATTCTGTTCTGGAAACGAAAGAAGAGGTTATATCCTTAGAGCGGGAGATTCGCAGCATGGAAAGGCGCATGTCGGAACTTGAAGGAGAGGAACTTGATTTTCTCATGAAGAGTTATACCGACAAGAACCACCTTTTTGAACAGCTGGGGGGATATGCCTACAAAAGCGAAGTAACAGGGGTTATTAAGGGCATGGGCTTTAGCCCTGATGATTTCCATAAGAATATCCGTAAATTATCCGGGGGACAAAAGACCAGAGTTTCCTTATGTCGTCTTCTTGTATCTTCGCCGGATATTATTATCTTAGACGAGCCCACCAACCATCTGGACATGAAATCCGTAGAATGGCTTGAGAATTTCCTGGTTAATTACCGGGGGGCGGTTATTATCGTATCCCATGACAGGTACTTTATTGATAAGATTGCCACTAAGATTATTGATATAGAGCAGGGAAAAGTCAGATGTTTTCAGGGTAACTACAGTGAGTATGCCGTGAAAAAAGAGGCTTTGCGCCAATCAGCCATTAAGCAGTACCTTAACCAGCAGCAGATAATAAAGCATCAGGAAGAGGTTATAACCAAACTCAAATCCTTTAACAGGGAGAAATCAATAAAAAGAGCAGAAAGCCGGGAGAAAGCCCTTGAGAAGATGGAAAGGGTGGAGGAGCCGGTAAATATTAATACGGATATGAGGCTTTCCTTGGAGCCTAATATCGAAAGCGGCAAGGATGTGCTCTCTGTCACCGGCCTTTCCAAAGAATTTAAAGGGATAAGATTATTTTCCGACCTTAATTTTGAGATTAAAAGGGGAGAACGGGTGGCTCTCATCGGAGATAACGGAACGGGAAAGACTACTATTTTAAAGATAATTACCCGTAATATGGACCCCGACACCGGAGAAGTCCGCCTGGGAGCTAAGGTATATCCGGGATATTATGACCAGGAACAGATGAATCTGAACCCTGATAAGACGGTATTTCAGGAGATAGCCGATTCATACCCGGACCTTACGGAGACTAAGGTAAGAAGTACCCTGGCCTTGTTTTTGTTTACCGGGGATGATGTGTTTAAGAAAATATCCGACTTAAGCGGAGGTGAGAAAGGAAGAGTATCTCTTGCCAAGCTTATGCTGTCGGAGAGCAATTTTTTACTCCTGGACGAGCCTACCAACCACCTGGATATTGAATCCAAGGAGATCCTGGAAAATGTACTTAAGTCTTACAAGGGAACCTTACTTTTCGTTTCCCATGACCGTTATTTTATAAATGAAACTGCCACCAGAATTTTGGAATTAACAGGAAAAACTCTGGTGAATTATATCGGGAATTACGACTATTATTTGGAAAAAAGGGATGTTTTACAACCATCCGTTGACGAAATCAATGAACTCGATACCGTTTCCGGCAGATCTTCCGACACAAAAGAAGACTGGCTGAGGCAAAAATCTTTGGATGCGGACAAAAGAAAACATCAAAAAGAAGTGGAAAAAACGGAAAATGAAATAGCCCTTCTGGAAGATAAAAAAAGCAGCCTTATCCGGGAGATGAATAATCCGGACATAGCCAGCAACTCTGCCAAACTTAATGAACTGGCAAAGGAGATAGAAAGTATCGATACCTCCCTGTCCGATTTAATGGAGAAATGGGAATCTCTCCTTGACTGAGCTATAGTTTCTCTTTGACAGAAATTTGACACAGAATTAGTGATTTTATATAATTGATAACAGGGATTTAACTATTAAACGGAGGAACTCTAAGTGGAACAACATGAGATATCTAAAGCCGTAATAAGGCGTCTGCCCAGATACTACAGATACCTTGGAGACTTAATGGATGCAGGAGTTGAGAGAATATCTTCTGCCGAATTAAGCGCCAAGATGAATGTTACGGCGTCTCAGATACGTCAGGATCTTAACAACTTCGGTGGTTTCGGTCAGCAGGGGTACGGTTACAACGTCAAATATCTTTATAACGAGATAGCCAAGATCCTTGGTCTTGATAATGTTCACAATCTTGTTATTATCGGTGCCGGTAAGCTGGGACAGGCCATAGCCAATTACTCTTCATTTGAGAAGAGAGGGTTTATAATTAAGGCCATGTTCGATAATAATAAAGATTACTTCGGCCGTAAGGTGGGGGATATTGAGATTATGAACGTGGATGAGCTTTCTGATTACTTATCCAATAATAATATTGATATCGCAGCCATAACCGTTCCGAAAGAAGCTGTTAATCCCATAGCCGATATACTGGTCAAATGCGGCATTAAAGCTGTATGGAACTTTGCTCCCGTTGACTTGGAACTTCCCAAGGGGATTATCGTGGAGAACGTTCATTTGCTGGACAGCCTTATGCAGCTTTCTTATAATCTGACGGAATATGAGCACACCAGATGAATATAAACATATAAGGGGTTCTTTTCATGGTAATTAACACTAATGTTGACTCTAATAAAACAAGAGAAGACTTCATTAAAGCCGTTAAGGGACAGCGTATTCCGGTGCTTACTCTTGACCAGAAATGGCATGAATTGTTTAAATTTACCCCTAAGACAGCCGATATTAAAGAACTGGAAGATAAGCTTAATGAATACTTGAAGCGTCAGGGCTTTATAAATAATGAGATAAAGGGTCTTAAGAAGGTCAAATCGGACCTTATGAACGATATCGTTTCCAATATGAATGAGGATGGTGCGTCCTCCGCCAAGCAGGAGAAGAATCAGGAACTCATTAAAGAGATTAACGATAAGATTGATGAATATAATGATGAATTGCTGGATATTCCGGCCCTTATCAAAGAGACCAATGATGAACTCATGATAGCCACCATGGATATCTTTTATCATAAGCTTTATGATAACTCCAGAGGTATTATTGAAATAAGCGAATGGATAAGAAAGATCCGTGTTGAGCTTAAGAATAAGATTGTCAGCAGGAAAGCAAAAGAGATGAGAATCAATTGGCATATACCTATATGCACAACATCTTCGGCCACGAAGTGATTGATATCTTTGATTTGAAATACATTGGGGACGACGAGAAGAAAGCCATTAACGACGAGACTCTTCCCCAAGAAGATAAGAGAAAAAAAGAAAAATGAATGAGTATTCCAGATGTGCGGCTTATATTGATATGGCCGCACTAAAACACAATATATCAGAGATTAAGAGAGTTATTAAACCGGGGACCAAAGTACTTGCCGTTATTAAGGCAGATGCTTATGGACACGGAGCCGTTCCCATAGCCCGTGAATTTGAAAAGCTGGATTATATATGGGGATTTGCTGTAGCCGCATATTATGAGGCGGAAGAGCTTAGGAAAGCCGGCATTACAAAACCCATACTTATACTGGGAGTTACATTTGCTTCGGATTACAAGGATATCATCGAAAATGATGTGCGACCCGCCATTTTCTCCTACAAAGAGGCGAAAGATCTCTCAAACATGGCCCTTTCCCTTGGAAAAGAGGCTAAGATCCATATAAAGACAGACACAGGCATGGGAAGGATCGGATATCCCATATGTCCCGAAAGTGCCGATGAGATCCAAAGGATAAGCGACCTGCCGAACCTTACCATAGAGGGGATCTTTACTCATTTCTCAAAGGCGGATGAGAAGGATCTGACTTATGCCGGGGAGCAGTTTAAGAAGTTTAATGAGATAATTCGTTTGTGTAATGATAGGGGCGTAACCTTCCCCATTAAGCATTGTTCCAATTCCGCCGGAATTATGGTTCTTCCCGAGGCTAATATGGACATGGTAAGGGCCGGGATCATCCTTTACGGATTACTTCCTTCGAATGAGATAGACAAGAGTGCCATCGACCTGAAAAGCGTTATGACCCTTAAGTCCAGGATCGTTCATATCAAAACCATGGAAGAAGGGTCCCTTATAAGCTATGGCGGTACATATAAAACAAAACCGGGAGATGTGGTAGCTACAGTAAGCTTCGGTTATGCGGACGGTTATCCCAGAACCCTGTCAGGTAAAGGATACGTCCTGGTAAGGGGCAGAAGGGCTCCTATTATAGGCCGGGTTTGTATGGATCAGTTTATGATAAACGTGAGGGATATTCCGGGGGTTAGTCTCTTTGATCCCGTTACTCTTGTAGGACGTGACGGTGATCAGGTGATTACCATGGAGGAGCTTGGGGACTTGAGCGGCAGATTTAATTATGAATTTGCATGTGACATTAATATGCGGGTTCCCAGGATATATATCTGATTTTTTGTTTGGGAGGACTTTTTAGTTAATTTTTATGGACACGGACAGTTGGGTTTATCTCTTATTTGCAATTGTTGTTATAGCTTTGGGAGCCATATATTTACTCGTTTTTATGGCCAGACGCAGAAGTTTGAACGGCAAAGGATTACACAGAGGTCCCTTTGAGGACGATGAGGATGATGTTACCGAAGATGAGATAATCTCCATGGTAAATGAAAGCCATGAGCAGGGTAACATTCTGGCCAGTGAGGCTGAGATGATCAATAACATTTTTGAGCTGGGAGAGAAGGATGCCAAGGATATTATGAATCACAGAACCAATATCTGTGCCGTAGACGGGGATACCACCCTGGAAGAAGCCTTTGACTTTATGCTGAGCCAGAGCTACTCCAGATTCCCGGTTTACGAAAAGAATATTGATAATATCAAGGGTATTATACATATTAAAGACGCCATGATCTATTATCGAAACGAGGACAACCGACCGGTTCCTGTTAAGGATTTAAAGGGTCTGGTGCGGAATGTGGCCTTTATCCCCGAAACAAGGGACATTAATATGCTCTTTAAGAAGATGCAGTCCACTAAGCAGCATATGGTAATCGTGGTTGATGAATACGGTCAGACCGCCGGAATAGTTGCCATGGAAGATATCCTGGAAGAGATAGTGGGCAACATAGAAGATGAGTACGATAATGAACCGGATCTTATAGTAAAGAAGGCTGACGGCTCCTTTGTAATGAGCGGTATGACTCCCATAGAGGATGTATATGAAGCCCTGGGGCTTGATTTGCCTGAAGATCCTGATTATGATACCTTAAACGGGCTGCTGGTAGCTGCCCTGGATCGTATCCCGGAGAATGACGAGAATCCCGTGATAAAGCTTGAGGGCTATGACTTTAAGGTAAGATCTATAGAAAACAAGATAATAAAAGAAGTGGATATAACCAGATCCGCTCAGACTGAAGAATAAAAGGATAAAGGAAGGAAAGTTAAAGATGTCAGGACATTCAAAATTCGCTAATATTAAGCACAAGAAAGAGAAAAATGATGCAGCCAAGGGTAAGATATTCACTATCATCGGACGTGAAATTGCCGTAGCTGTTAAGGAAGGCGGTCCGGACCCGGACAATAACAGCAAACTTCGTGATGTTATAGCCAAGGCCAAAGCCAATAATATGCCTAATGATACCATTGACCGCGGTATTAAGAAAGCTGCGGGAGATGTTAACTCAGTTAATTATGAGTATGTTTCTTATGAGGGTTACGGCCCCGGAGGAACAGCCATTATAGTTAATGCACTTACAGATAATAAGAACAGGACTGCAGCCAACGTGCGTTCGGCATTTACAAAGGGCAACGGAAGCATAGGTACTCAGGGCTGCGTATCCTTTATGTTTGATGAAAAAGGCCAGATAATTATTGATCGGGAAGAGTGCGACGCGGATCCTGACGAGCTTATGATGACGGCTTTGGATGCAGGTGCGGATGATTTCGTTGAAGAAGATGATTCCTTTGAGATTCTTACCACACCGGAGGCTTTCCCGGATGTAAAGAAGGCTCTGGAGGATAATAACATCCCCATGGTAAGTGCGGAAGTTACGATGATTCCCCAGACATATGTTAAGCTCACTGATGAGCAGGATATTAAGAATATAAACAGGACTTTAGACCTTTTGGATGAAGATGACGACGTTCAGGAGGTATTCCACAATTGGGAGGAGGAACCATAGAATAATGGCAGGAAAGAAGCCGAAGAAAAAAGCATCCTCAGGCTCGAAGCAATTCGAGTCTTCTTTGCGTAAGGACATTCTTATAATTGTCCTTTTTGCGGTATGCTTATTTTTATTCTTATGCTGCTTCGGAATAGGGGGTATTGTGGGAGAATTTATCTCCGGTATACTCTTCGGATTGTTCGGACTGGTATCTTACATCCTTCCCTGGTTTCTTTTTGTGGGGCTCCTTGTGCTCATTTCCAACCAGGCCGATAAGCTTTCCATTATTAAATTCGTTTCGGGTTCATTTTTCACCATATTCCTGTCTGCCTTTGTATGGCTTGTTACTCCCGACTTTGATGACGGTGCCCAGGTGACCGATTATTTCGCCATCTCCAAAGACGCTCGAGGTTTCGGAGGATTCTTCGGAGGCGCCATTGCCAAATTCTTTTCTACCTTTATGGGGAGAATAGGGGCATTTATTATAGTTGTCCTTATTCTTGTGATCACTGCGGTTATTATTATTGAGAATTCATTTTTAAGAAAGAATAAAAAGCCGGGAGAGAGCATTTTTGCGAGCGCAAGAATAGGAGCAGAGCATGCCCGGGAGAAGCACCACATCCATAGGGAAAAGAGAGAGCTCTCCAGGGCTGAACATCGTCTCAGAAAAGAAGAAGAATGGGAGCAGGAGAGGCTTCGTAAGGAGGACGAACTTGCAAGACGCCGTGAAGCCCTGGCTGCTTCAAGAAATAATGTTACTTTTGATACTAAACTGGTACCTCCCGAGGAACTTGCCAGGTCCGCTCCCAAGGCGGCAGAAGAGCCGGCCGAAGAACCTGCTGCCGGTACTGCCAAACGTAAGGAAATACCCAGAGTAATGACCTTGGAAGAATCCATAGCATCACAGAATGTTACGGAGATTATTATTCCCGGTTTGGAAAATATGCCGGAGCCGGTGCTTCCGGAGCCTGAGATTACCGTAGCAGAAGATACCGTTCCTTCTGTTCCGGAAGAGATACTTCCTCCTCCGGAATTCAGGATCATTGAAAAAGAAACGCCCCCGCCGGCACACAATCCCGAAGATGTGGTTCGCCCCGTTTTTGAAGAGCCTCTTGTTATGGAGACATCCATGCAGGAGATCGTATTTAATGAGACAGAAGAACCGGCAGTGGAAGAAGTACATGTTGAAGAGCCTGTAGTGGAAGAAACTGCTGTAGAGGAGCCTGCGGGAGATGAATCTGCAGTAGAAGAACCTGCCAAGGAGAAGCCGAAGACAGCGGAGTATAAATTCCCGCCTACAAGTCTTCTTAAAAAAGGAACTGCAGGAGGGGGAGACTCCAAGTCCCAGCTTGACGAGACTGCAAACCTTCTTGTAAGTACCCTCCAGAGTTTCGGAGTTACGGTTAAACTATTAGACGTCAGCTGCGGTCCTACAGTTACCAGATATGAGCTGGAGCCTGATACGGGAGTAAAAGTAAGCAAGATATTAAGCCTTGCTGATGATATCAAACTGAAACTTGCAGCGCCGGATATTCGTATAGAAGCGCCTATCCCCGGCAAAGCAGCCATTGGAATAGAAGTGCCCAACAAGCATAATGTTTCCGTTATGCTCCGGGATCTGCTGGAATCAAAGGAGTTTACTGAAAGCAGCTCTAAGCTAACCTTTGCAGTTGGTAAGGATATCGGCGGTAATGTAATAGTATCGGATATAGCCAAGATGCCTCACCTGCTTATTGCCGGAGCCACCGGTTCCGGTAAGTCCGTATGCCTCAACACTCTTATTATGAGTATTTTGTATAAGGCAAAACCTGATGAGGTTAAGCTTATTATGATTGATCCCAAGGTGGTGGAATTGTCCATCTACAACGGTATTCCCCACTTAATGATTCCTGTGGTCACAGACCCCAAGAAAGCTTCGGGAGCACTTAACTGGGCTGTAGGAGAGATGACCAACAGGTATAAGTCTTTTGCTGATTTTAATGTGCGTGATATTAAGGGATACAACCAAAAAATGGCTGAGATGAGGAATTCTCCGGAATATGATGCAGTCCTTCATGCCCCATTGCCCCAGATCCTTATAGCCGTTGACGAGCTGGCGGATATGATGATGGTTGCCCCCAGGGAAGTGGAAGACAGTATATGCCGTCTTGCCCAGCTTGCCAGAGCGGCAGGTATCCATCTTATCATAGCCACTCAGAGACCTTCCGTTGACGTTATTACGGGGCTTATTAAGGCTAATATGCCCTCCAGACTGGCTCTGGCAGTATCTTCGGGAGTAGACTCCAGAACCATTATAGATATGAACGGTGCGGAAAAGCTTTTAGGAAACGGAGATATGCTTTTCTATCCCCAGGGATATCAGAAGCCTTTAAGAGTCCAGGGAGCTTATATCTCTGACTCGGAAGTAGGCGCAGTTGCCGATTTTCTTAAGAAACAGGCCAAAGGGGAAGAATACAATAAAGAGATAGAAGAACAGATCTTAAGCTCCGGGGGTATGTCAGGCTCCGGTGGCTCAGACGATAAAGATGAGCTTTTTGTTGAAGCTGCTCAGCTTATTATCGAAAATGACAAGGCATCCATCGGTATGCTGCAACGTAAGCTCCGTATCGGTTTTAACCGGGCTGCAAGGATAATGGATCAATTGTCCGATGCCGGAGTAGTAGGTCCCGAGGAAGGAACCAAACCCAGGACAGTGCTTATGTCCATGGAACAGTTTGAGCAATACATAGAAGAAAGTTTTTAAGTGCAGAGGTTATATTTAATGATATGTGATAAATGCGGTCACGAGCTGCAGGACGGTCAGGTCTATTGCCCCAATTGCGGCGGCGAGATTCAGCTTGTTGCCAATTACAACCCAACTGAAGAAGAGATAATGGGTTTTGATAAGAAACTTGTATCACCGGATATTTCCGCCTTCACCGAAGATGTGGCTGAGAATCCCCATGAAAAGAAGAGCTTCTTTGATGTTATAAAGGACAAGCGGATCCTGGCCGCTATTATTGCAGGAATTATCCTTTTTGTCCTTTTGATCGTATATATTGTTCTGTCCAACAATTACGATTATCAGCTGGATAAGGCAAAAGAAGCCTTAAATAAAGGTGATATGAGAGCAGCTGTCGAGTACGGGAGAAACGCTGTTAATTTAAATGCCAAGGAAGTAGATGCCAAATGGGTGCTCTTTGAAGCTTACGGCAAGCTGTCCCAGTTTGAGAATGCATACGATGTATTAGCTGATATCTTATCTCTTACCTCAAATGATGCCAAAGTATATGACCGGGGCATGGCTCTGTTTATAGACAGACAAGACTATCAAAAAGCTGCGGATCTCTTAGAGACTACATCAGATGTAAATATCAGGGATAAGTATTATATGTATATCGCTTCAGCTCCTGAGGCTGACTTAGGCGGCGGAATGTATAAGTCAGAACCTGAGGTGAAGCTTTCGGCACCGGGTAAGGTAACAATATTCTACAGTATAGATCAGGAGAATCCGGCTTCCGGAGCCACTTACTCCGAAGCCGTTAAGATCCCTGCCGGTAACCATATTCTCAGAGCCATATGCGTTAATCAATTCGGTGTGGAAAGCAAAGAAATAGAGATAGAATATGACGTAACACCGGGGCTGCCTGATATGCCGGAGTTTTTACCTTCGGAGGTAAATGTCGAAGCTGATACCCAGATAACAATAAAAGCCCCTGCCAACTCCAGAATATATTATACCTGGGATGGCAGTGAGCCTACAATAAACAGCACGGAATATACTGAGCCCATTACGGCTCCCGAAGGAAATAACATTCTTTCGGCCATAGCCGTTGATAAATACGGACAGATAAGCAGCATAGCCAAGAAGAATTATATAGTAGCAGAGAGCGAAAAAGACCCTTACAGCTACGAATAATGACTGAATCCTTAATCATCAAGGAATTCGATTACTCCCTTTTCAAGACGCTTGATACGGGCTAAGGAATATACTTCAAAACCCGCATCTTCAAGCTTGGACCTGCCAGGCATGAAGGATTTTTCTATAAGGATACCGATACCGGCTATGGTAGCATGAAGCTGGCGCAGCAGCCTTACGGTACCGGTAGCGGCTTCACCGTTGGCCAGGAAATCATCAACAAAGAGAACATGATCATTTTCATTAACGAACCTGGTGCACAGAGATAATTCATAAGTGTTGCCCTTAGTGAAGGATGTTACCACTGTCTGGATCATATCTTCATTAAGGACCTTTGAGCCCTGTTTCTTTAAGATAACCAGGGGAACGCCAAGGGACATGGCAACCATGGCTGCAGGAGGAATACCTGAACTTTCAATGGTAACCACTTTAGTAACTTTCTTATCTCTGAAATGATCGGCAATATCTTTACCGATAGCATCCATAAGTTCCATGTCTACCTGATGATTAATAAAGCTGTCTACTTTAAGTATATCTTCATTAAGTGCCCTGCCTTCAGAAAGGATTCTGTCCTTTAATAACTTCAATGTATTCACCTCGTTTTAGAATTCTAAAATGTATTATAACATAACCCGGAGATAGAATGGTAAAAATTACAGTTATTTGTGTGGGAAAAATTAAAGAGAAATACTTGAAAGAGGCTATATCCGAGTATTCCAAACGTTTAAGCAAGTTTTGCAGTTTGGAGATCAAAGAGGTTGCAGACGAGAAGACAAGTCAGAATATGTCTCCTGCGGAAGAAGCCCTTGTAAAGGACAAAGAAGGAGAGAGGATAGCTGCTTTAGTAAAGCCCGATGATTATCTGATTACTCTTGAAATTGAGGGAGATATGACTACTTCCAGGGGTCTTTCGGAGAAAATGTCCGGCCTCCTGGTAAAGGGAGTAAGCAGAATAACCTTTGTAATAGGTGGATCCGTGGGATTATCGGATAATATAATACAAAGATCCGATTATCATTTAAGCTTTTCCAAAATGACATTTCCCCACCAGCTTATGAGGGTTATTCTTCTGGAGCAGATATACCGCAGTTTCAAGATTGCAGCCGGAGAACCCTATCATAAATAATATGTGCATTCCACCAATAAACGTGGTAAAATGAAATTTGGTATTAATTTCAACACGGAGACCTTTTATGAATTCAGTTACAGAAAAAAACTTACAATTACCCACGGATCACATGTCCAACATTTTCGGTCAGTTCGATGAAAATATCAAGAAGATTGAAAAGACTCTGGCTGTTACCATAGTCAGCAGGGACGACGCAGTGAAGATCATGGGTAATCCGTCCGACGTTGATGCAGCGGCCCGTGTCATGACCCAGCTGCTGGCCCTGTCTCAAAGAGGGAACAACATTAACGAGCAGTCTGTTAATTACACCCTGTCCCTGGCTATGGAGAATAAAGAGTCAAGGGTAGTGGATATAGATAAAGATGTTATATGCCATACCATTAACGGCAAGCCCATTAAACCCAAGACCATCGGTCAGAAGACTTACGTGGATCGTATCAGAAAAGATATGGTTACTTTCGGCATAGGTCCTGCGGGAACCGGTAAGACTTATCTTGCCATGGCTATGGCCATAACCGCATTTAAGAATAACGAAGTAAAGCGTATCATTATGACCAGACCTGCCATAGAAGCAGGAGAGAAGCTGGGTTTCCTGCCGGGAGATATGCAGAGCAAGGTGGATCCTTACCTTCGTCCTCTGTATGATGCCCTTTATGAGATCATGGGACCTGAAAGTTTTATAAGAAACAGTGAGAAAGGCCTTATAGAGGTGGCTCCTCTGGCTTATATGAGAGGAAGAACTCTGGATAATTCATTTATTATTCTGGATGAAGCCCAGAATACCACCCCGGCTCAGATGAAGATGTTTCTTACCAGAATAGGTTTCGGATCAAAGGTGGTTATTACCGGTGACCTGACCCAGAAGGATTTGTCTGCCGGGGTTAAGTCCGGTTTGGAGATAGCCTCCAAGGTTCTTAAGAAAGTGGAAGGCATCAGCTTTTGTACCTTAACCAGCACGGATGTTGTCCGTCATCCTCTTGTACAAAAGATCGTTAAAGCATACGAATCCTATGAGAAGCGTAGTTTAAGGAAGAATACGGAGAAATAGAATAATATGGAACTGGAGACCAAATTTTCCCCAAAACGTGTGATATACCTGATCTGCATCTTCTTTTCGGCCATTGCCACGGATATTATCCTGATTAATATGACCAGAAAAGAAGTATATGACCTTATAGGTCTTATTGCAGGGTCTGTTATACTTGTTCTTCTGGGATTTGCCTGGATAGAGTATAACAGGATTACTCACAAATATTCCGATGAAAAATACAGTAATTTCAGAAGAATTTTTATTGTTTTTATTTCATCATGTATTATACTTGTTCTTTGTGGAGTTTTAGGACTGAGGATTGTTCCTTTTTCTGTTATTTCCGCCGGCTTTTCCCTTATAACCGAGCCTACTACGGGAGTAATATTCGGAACTTACTTTTCGCTTTTATATAATATGACTTATTCCGGTGACTACAGGTTCTTTATTCTGTATATGATCCTTGTTATAGCCGGAGCAGCTCTGGCCAGATTATTTACAGATAAAGACACTGTGGCGGGAGGAGGACTTATCCTTCTGTGCACATATACATTGGGTGTCAGTGTCACTACCTTTACCGTGGACCAGACCTTAGGAGTTCTGCCGGTGGTTTATTCCATGGCATACGGTATAGTATCCGTTTTTCTTACCCTGCTTATGGGCTGGTTTGTGATTAAAAGGGTTGATAACAGCCAGCAGATTCGGATACTTAAGCTTCTTGAACCCGAGACTAAGATTCATGCTGCCTGGCGTGAGTTTTCTCCCAAGCAGTATAAGTACTGTTACAAGATCTCCGAACTTGCATATGAAGCTGCCGGATATATAGGTGCAGACGCAGCTCTTGCCAAAGCCGGAGGGCTTTTCTGCCGTATCGGACTTATGTCCGGGGAGAACCTGGCTCAGACTAATATTGAAGTAGGGGAGCACTATAATTTCCCCACTAACCTTATTCAGGTCATATATGAGGCCTATGACAGGAAAAATGTGCCCACCATGAAGGAATCCGCCATTGTTATTATGGCAGATAGGTGTATGAGGGCCTTTGTTAAGATGGAGACAGACGATGCCAAGATAGGCTGGAACCGGGAGATCGTCCTGCAGCAGCTCTTTAATAATGCCACAACCGAAGGCCTTTTTGATGAATGCGGTCTTAGCATGAAGGAATACTTAGCGGTTAAGAACAGCTTTTCAAGGAAGCTGGGTGATGTATAATGACGTTTACACTTGAACTTGAAACAGAATTTAAGGTGGATTTCGATGCTCTGGAAGTCGCTAAGTCCGTTGCGGAGTGTGCCCTTGATCTGCTTGACTGCCCATATGAGGCCCAGGTTAATCTCCTGATCACGGACAATGAAGAGATCCGGCGGATTAATAAAGAATATCGTGATATTGACAGGGATACGGACGTGTTATCTTTTCCCATGATAGAGTATTCTGAAGCGGGAGATTTTGACTGCATAGACGAAGATGGGGATTTCTTTGACCCGGATTCGGGAGAGCTTATTCTCGGGGATATTATTATCTGTGCCCGGAAGGTTTTTGAACAGGCAGAAGAATACGGACATTCCGTGAAAAGAGAATTTGCCTTTCTTGTAGCCCACAGCATCCTTCATTTAACGGGTTTTGACCATATGAATGAAGATGATGCGGCTCTTATGGAAGAGAAACAGACCGCTATTTTAGATAAATTAGGTATAAAAAGAGATTAGGATAAAAGGATATCAGGAGGAATTATAATGAAAAAGATTATTGCAGTTATTATGGCCGGCGTCATTGCCGTTTCCATGCTTGGCTGTTCACAGAATAATTCAAAGTCGAATACCGGGTCTAAGAAGGATACCCAGGTTACCCAGAAGTCTTCATCAAAGGCTGCGGTTAGCCGCAACGGAGAAGTGCGAAGCTACCTGACGGGAGAGTGGGTTAAGGAAGAGGTTAACAAGGCAAGACCCCTGGCAGTAATGATGAGTAATCAGCCGGAGGCGCCCTCTCAGAGCGGACTTTCAGATGCCAAGGTTATTTATGAAGCACCGGCAGAAGGCAATTATTCAACCCGTCTTATGGGAATATTCGAAGACTGGGAAAAGGTTAAGAAGATCGGTTCCATAAGAAGCTGCCGTAACTGCTACGTATACTTCATGAAAGAGTTTGATGCCATCTATGTTCACGCAGGTCAGTCCATGCCCGCATTGGAACTGGTTACATCTGATTTTATCGATAATATCTCAACCATGGACAAGGATTTTAACAAGGTGTTCTTTCAGGATATGGAGTTATCCATGCCCCACAATACCTTTACCACAGGAAAGGGTGCCCTGGAAGGGGCCAAGAGCCGGGGCTATCAGCTGACTCATTTACCCGATTATAACGGCAAGTTCCTCTTTAACGAAGATGATAATAAGAAGATAGAGCTTAGTGACGGTAATACGGCTAATTACGTATATGTAGGATATGCCATTAATAAGCCCTGGTTCGAATTTAACAAAAACGACGGCAAATACTACCGTTTCCAGCATAAGAAGGGGGTAGTGGAGAAGCAGTCGGATGCGGAAGACGGCAAACAGGCTGCTGTTGATAACATTATCCTTCAGTACTGTGATTTTGACCATTATTTATGGGAAGATGAGGAGACTCTTTACTGGAATATTACTTTAAACGGCACCGGTAAGGGTAAATACATCACAAACGGTAAGGCAATAGATATTACCTGGAAGAAGAATACCGAATTCGGTATTACCAAGTATTATGATCTTAAAGGCAAAGAGATTACACTTAATCAGGGAAAAACCTGGGTCTGCATTATAAATAATGCCACTACCAAGGATATAGAGATTTCTGCGGTGGAGAATAAAGAAAAACAAACTCCCGTTGCGCCCGTTGTGTATAATACACCGGAGCCTTCATCCGAAGCGGAGACTGAAGAAGAACTATTATCAGACTACTAAGGGGTATCTATGGATAGCGGATCTAAAAAGAGCAGCTTTCTTGTACAAGGTTCCATATTAGCCGTTGCTTCCATCGTAAGCAGGATGATCGGCTTAGTATACAGAGTAGTCGTTACCAATATCCTGGGTGATATAGGTAACGACTACTACTCTTGTGCTTTTTCCGTATATTCCATAATGCTTACAATATCATCTTTCAGCTTACCCCTGGCTGTTTCCAAGTTGATTTCCTCAAGAGTTGCAAAAAAAGAATACAAAAATGTCAGCAAGATATTGCGATGTGCCCTTATCTTCGGCCTGATATCAGGTCTTATAGTAGGAGGCATATGCTTCTTCGGCGCTGATTATATAACTGCGGAGATCATGAATACTCCCATGAGTGCCCTGGCTCTTCGTATTCTGGCGCCTACCCTTGTTATCGTGGCCATTATGGGAGTTCTTCGCGGCTTTTTCCAGGGCCTTGGTACCATGATCCCCACAGCCACATCCCAGATTATAGAACAGATCATAAATGCCGGGGGAAGTATCATTTTTGCCCTGACCTTTTCGGGCTACGGTTTAGAGATCGGCAAGGCATTTAACGATCCCGAGAATTATAAAGCAGCATACGGTGCAGCCGGAAGTACACTGGGAACCAGCATAGGAGCCCTTGCAGGCCTGTTATTCCTGGTTCTTGTTCTGGTTTCATATTTTCCAAGACTTAGAAAAGGCACCATAAGAGACGTTACCAAATACAGGAATACCGAAAAGTATTCTTATATTGTAAAGCTAATGTTTCTGACCATTATACCTGTCTTACTGAGCACAACCGTATATCAGCTAAGTGATTTTTTAGACCAGTCTATATACAAGAAGATTATGGCTCTTCTTAATTACTCGGCTACTGACACCAGTATAAACTGGGGTATATACAGCGGAAGATGTCTTGTGCTTATAAGTATTCCCATAACCATAGCCAATTCCGTTTCAGCCTCCGTTATTCCCAGCTTAACGGCTGCCATTGCGGAAGGTGACCACAGGCTGGTTAGGCACAAGATCAATCTTGCCATAAGATTCGTTATGATCATTGCATTTCCTTGTGCTGTCGGTATGGGGGTTCTTTCATCCCCTATACTTCAGCTTTTATATCACGATTCGAGGGAACTTCCTGCATCACTTATTACCATAGCCTCACTTTCCATAGTATTTTACTCCCTATCCACCCTTACAAACGGTATATTACAGGGTGTTGACAAGCTTATGGCCCCGGTAAGGAATGCCCTTATTTCCCTTGTGTTACATATCATTACCCTTGTGGTATGTATGTTTTTCTTTGACTTAAATATATACGCAGTTGTAGTCTCGAATATAATATTCCCACTGTCTGTAACGGTTTTAAACGGTCTGTCCATCAAGAGCCATCTGTCATACAGGCAGGAGATTTATCGTACATTTATAATTCCGGCCATTTCATCGGCCATTATGGGAGGCATAATCTTTGGTTTATACAGGCTTATCATGCATTTTGCCGCTGCTAATGCCTTAGCAACCATAGTTTCAATTATAGTTGCTATTCCCGTATACTTTATGCTTCTTATAGGACTTCGGGGAATTACGGAAAGAGAGCTTAGAGAACTGCCCAAGGGCCGAAAGCTGCTGCAGATCGCAAAGAAGCTTCATCTTATGTAATTCCTTTTAAGGCGGAGGTGATCTTTATGGAAGGTGCTAAGGTTATAGTAATAGGCGGAGGCCCATCAGGAATGATGGCGGCTATTACTGCGGCCAGAAACGGTGGTAATGTTACTATCTTAGAGAGAAATGACAGGGTGGGAAAGAAGATATTATCCACAGGTAACGGTAAGTGTAATTTTACTAACCGTAATCAGGATATCAGCAATTATCACGGGGATTCCGACTTTATCGTCAAGATTTTAGAGCAGTTCGATCATTTCCAGACTATGCGGTTCTTTGACAGGCTGGGGATTATAGCAAAAGATAAGAATGGTTATATCTATCCCAATTCCAATCAGGCATCCTCGGTACTTGACGTCCTTCGTATGGAGATCTTCGCCTGCAATATTAATGTGGAATGCGGGATTAAGATCACGGGAGTAGAGAAGGTAGGTCATCGCTTTGTGGTTCATACTTTTCTTAAAGACTATGATGCAGACAGTGTGATCATTGCCACCGGGTCAAAAGCGGCGCCTTCCACCGGTTCTGACGGAAGCGGATACGAGTACGTTCTTTCTTTCGGACATACCCTGGTCCCGGTTTTGCCTTCTCTTGTTCAGCTTCGCAGTGATCCCAAGCTTTTTAAAGCAATAGCGGGAGTTCGGACTGACGCTCATTGCATGTTATACGTTGAAAATGATCTTGTGGCGGATGATAAGGGGGAATTACAGATCACGGATTACGGAATATCAGGTATTCCCGTATTTCAGATAAGCCGTTATGCCTCCATAGCCTTAAATGAGAGAAAGAAGGTCAAGGTTCTTATTGATTTCTTCCCGGAGATGGATTATGAGACCTTAACCAAGCTCCTTATTAACCGTTTTAATCTTTATAAAACCAGGTCGGTGGAAGATGCCATGATCGGAATGATCAACAAGAAGCTGGTTACTATGTTTATTAAGGAGTCGGGGTTAAGTCCAACTGCTGCGGCAGGGTCTTTGAATGAGGATCAGATAAAGCGTTTGGCGAAGAATATGAACCGGTTTAAAGTTAATATTACCGGGACTAATTCTTTTGATAATGCCCAGGTATGCTGCGGGGGGATCAGTACAAAAGAGATTAATCCCTATACCATGGAGTCGGAGAAGGCCAGAGGGCTGTTTTTTGCAGGGGAGATCGTGGATGTTGATGGGGCTTGCGGCGGGTATAATCTGCAGTGGGCGTGGAGTTCAGGATTCGTAGCCGGGAAGAATGCGGCGCTTAAAAAGCCGGTTTTCAGCCTTTGAGAGGATATAATTATATGTATCGAATAACTCAGCTAAAACTGGATATCAGGCATAGTCAGGCGGACTTGGTAAAGGCGGCTGCGGATGCTTTGCGGATTAAACCTTCGGATGTTAGGGATCTGAGGGTTTTTAAGCGTTCGGTGGATGCCAGGAAGAAGCCGGATATATTTTATGTGTATACGGTGGATGTGGAAGTAGATAAGGGCGTGAGGCTGTCTAAGAAGGTTTTGGGTAATAAGAATATTTCCAGGACGCCTGAGTTTAAGTATGAGTTTAGGGTGACGGGGGAGGAGAAGTTACGGAATAGGCCTGTTATTATAGGGACTGGGCCGGCGGGGCTCTTTTGCGGACTCTTTTTGGCCAGGGCAGGCTTTAAGCCCATTCTTTTTGAGAGGGGCAAGGAGGCACATAAGCGTAAGCGTGATGTGGAGCGGTTCTGGGAAGAGGGAGTCATTGACCCGCAGTCTAATGTCCAGTTTGGTGAGGGAGGCGCAGGAACCTTTTCCGACGGCAAGCTTAATACCATGGTAAAGGACGAATTCGGCAGGAATCGGGTGGTTCTTGAAGAATTTGTTAATCACGGGGCTTCTGAGGAGATTTTGTATATTAATAAGCCCCATATAGGGACTGACAAGCTTATTAAAATAGTGACTTCCATGAGGGAGGAGATTATTTCTCTGGGCGGAGAGGTCCGGTTTAATTCTACTGTTTATGATTTTGTTATTAATGATTGGAAGATAACGGGAGTAAGAGTGGTTTCTGAAGGAAAGGAGATTCAGGTGGATACAGACCTTGTGGTACTAGCCTGCGGTCATTCTTCCAGAGATACTTTTGCTGTTTTAAATGAGATAAAGGTCCCCATGGAGGCTAAGTCCTTTGCGGTGGGAGTAAGGGTAATACACCCTCAGAGACTTATAAATATGGCTATGTACGGGGTGGAAGAGTCAGATACTCTTCCTGCTGCGGATTATAAGGTTACTTACAAGCTTCCAAACGGAAGAGGGGTTTATTCCTTCTGCATGTGCCCCGGTGGTTATGTAGTTAATGCATCTTCCGATGGGGGAGAACTCTGTGTTAACGGAATGAGCTATTCCGACAGGGGAAGTAAGAGTGCTAACTCTGCCATTATTGTGACTGTAGATAAGAGTGACTTTCCCGGAGATGACTCTCTTTCAGGTGTCAGATTTCAGCAGGACCTAGAGAAGAAGGCTTATGAGCTCTGCAAGGGAAGTATTCCGGTGCAGTTATATGCTGACTTTAAGGATAACAGAGAAACAACCGGCTTTAATGGTTTCGTTCCTGATATTAAGGGTAAGTATGAATTCGGGAATATAAGAGAGATCTTCAGCGATGAAATTAATGAGTCTTTGATTGAAGGAATGGAAGGATTCGGACGGCAAATTCATGGATTTAACGGGGAATCTGCCATATTTGCGGGCTTAGAGTCCAGGACCTCGTCACCTGTTCGGATCCTTAGAGATGAGGCTTTCGAAAGTCTTATAAAAGGTCTATACCCCTGCGGTGAAGGGGCCGGCTATGCCGGGGGCATAACCTCCGCCGCCATGGACGGCATCAAAGTCGCCGAAGCCATCACCTCAAAATATAAATCATATCAGTAACAGTGAACATAATATATATTCAAAAGAACCACCTTGAGTCGCGGTCGGCACTTAGCGAATCGACCAGCAACTACACTTATACCAATTGAAATTCGATGAGCTTAGTGTTCCGCTACGCGAGCACGGAGCGCAAGCGTTGGTTCGTTGAATATATATTATGTGAGCGTCACTCGAATTCCTCTTTGAAAATATCAGATATCAGGGCGAGCTCTTTCTCAGAGCCTGTCACATGAGGTACCATGAAGGAGCCGGCGTCGCTGCCGGAGAGGATGTTTATTCCCATCCTGGCGGCAATATGGATATTCTCTATGTGTTTATTAAGGATTCTTTTTATTACATCTTCGCTGAAGCCGGGCTGGCCGGCAAGGGCGGCAACAGGGATTACGGTGGGAGTCCAGAAGGCCTCTTTTTCTTTAAATAATTCAAGGGTTTCTTTCTCCATGAAATACCCGTGTTCAATGGAATCAGCTCCTGCTTCAAGGGCACTTACAATCCTTTCATTACCGTTGCAGTGAACCATAACTGCAAAACCCGCGTCATGGCTCATTTTTATCATCTCCCGCATCTCCTCAGGAGTAATGGTACAGTCGGAAATACGGCCGTATTCATTAAAATCCATAATACCGGAACCCATAATCTTTACGAAGTCACAGTCATTATCTTTAACTTCCTCAAGTAAGACCTTAAATTCATCCATATCAGTAAAGGACCGGCCGAGAATTGACCCGTAAGACCCCTTCTTATATATAGCAAAGCCGGGAGTGCGGTAGTCTATCCCATATTCCGGGGCCAGGGACTTAGCAAGAAGTGAGCAGCCCCATTTGTCACCTCCGTCCCGAAGGAAGGTAAAGCCTGCGTCACTGTACCCTTTTAAAACCGTCCGAATATGGGCTTCATCCGGTCCGTCTTCATGGAGCCTTTTCATTTCCTTATAATCCGCCCCGTCAAGAGCTATATGTATATGGGCATCATAATTTATCATAATCATTTCCTCATTTCTATCATAGACATCCTAACACAAAGAATAATACTTTTGAACAAGAATATATTCCATAAAACATTTGCCCCCTCCGCCATAATCATTTATAATCTCTATGTATGATTTTGGGATACAGGGAAAGCGAGGGCAAGTCGTGGCGGAAATGACCCCTATGATGCAACAGTATATGAAGACAAAAGAAGAATACAGGGATTGTATTCTCTTTTATCGTCTCGGGGATTTCTACGAAATGTTCTTCAAAGACGCAGAAGTGGCATCAAGGGAACTGGAGCTGGTTCTTACAGGCAAGAACTGCGGCCTGGAAGAGAAAGCCCCCATGTGCGGCATTCCCTATCACGCATCTGAGAATTACATTAACAGGCTGGTAAGCAAGGGCTATAAAGTGGCCATCTGCGAGCAGGTGGAAGACCCCAAACTTGCCAAAGGCATTGTTAAGCGTGAAGTCATAAGAGTTGTCACCCCCGGAACCATTATGAATTCCAGTGCCTTGGACGAGACCCGTAATAATTATATAATGGGCATCTGCGAGATGGAGGATGTATTCGGTATCGCAGTATGTGACGTAACTACAGGAGAATTTCGTCTTACCCAGACCGAGGAGGCCGGAAGGGTAATAGACGAGATTATTAAATTTACCCCGTCGGAGATCGTATGTAATGATGCATTTATGATATCCGGCATTGATATTGAAGATATAAAAAGCCGTTTGGGGATATATATTTCCACCTTAGAACCCGGCTTTTTTGATGAAGACAAGATAAACTCGGCACTTTGCGCCCAGTTTAATTTGCAGCAGATATCGGATCTGGGACTGGAGGATTTCTCCGTGGGAATCCTGGGAGCCGGCGGACTGCTGCTATATCTGTTTGATACCCAGAAGACTTCTCTGGGTCATATTTCTACCCTTATCCCTTATAGAATTGAAAAATACATGGTTCTAGACTCCTATACCAGACGAAACCTGGAATTGGTGGAGACTTTACGTGAGAAGCAAAAAAAGGGGTCTCTTCTTGGGGTTATTGACCGTACCAAAACAGCCATGGGCGCCAGACTCCTTCGAAGCA
>Ga0256407_10002798_pt1 | contig 32431 bp, 26 predicted proteins | sample RumenRJG_04DNA_FD_193489 | JGI IMG/M metagenome (GOLD analysis project Ga0256407, IMG submission 193489) | Bovine rumen microbial communities from Lethbridge, Alberta, Canada - RJG_04 | ecosystem: Host-associated > Mammals > Digestive system > Stomach > Rumen | place: Canada: Alberta...
CAGCATGGAGTCGCTTCGACACCAGGCTCCGGCTCATACCCATCGCACTGGCAAACTCCTCAATACCGAAACCTGCGTCCATGTAGTGCAGCTCCATCACTTTCGTCGCACGCTCCATAAACGATTTTTTGGTACGTAGAACCTCCTGCTTATCCGCTTCCACCGTGCGACGATAGCTTTTCTGGAGGCGTTCATGATTGTCCAGAATGTTTTGAATACGGGATTGCAACTGTTCCGGATTATCAGACTCATCCAGAACACGCCGGATAGGCTTTAACAGTTTCTCGGCTTCCTGTTGGCGCAACTTATCAATTCTCTGACGATAAATCCATATAGCCACTCCAGCCAGCAGCAGCAACAGCAAAAGAACGAACCACCAACTCTTCCAGAAATAAGGAGCCACCACAATTTGCAAACTGATAATGCTTTTTTCGGCGTCAATACCATCTGCATATTCCACCTCAAAGGTATATTTCCCAGGCTTTAGGGTCGTATAGCGTACCGAATTTTCTGTAGGAACCAACACTGTCCACTCGTCGTCAAACCCTTTCAAGCGATAGCTGTAACGTCCTTGCGACTCGCCTCCGTAGGTCAAAGTAGAGAAACTGATAGAGAACGACTTATTCGACTCATGAAGTTTGATGCATGAAGCCTGAGAGATGTCGGCATCCAAGATATCACTATTGGCTGCCGTCACTTCCTGGTTATCCACCAACAGACGGGTAAAGGTCAGATGATTGGGATACCGGATATCGGTATTCTCCCCTTTTATCTCAGTCAGCCCCTCCAAACTACCCAAATAAATCGTACCGTCAGTCCCTTTCACTGCGGAGTTCCAATAAAAGCGCTGACATGGAATTCCATCACGTTGACTGTAATTATTAAAGGTACGTGTACGAGGGTTATACACCGACAGACCATTATCAGTGGTTATCCAGAGCCTTCCTTGCTCGTCTTCCACTATTCCCTTCACAGCGTTATTGACCAAGCCGTCGTCCGTCGTTAATACTTCAAAAGTCCATTTCCCATCGCCAGAAACCACCCTCTTGTACAAGCCATAACCATTAGAGCCTAACCACATGGTTCCATCGTTAGCTTCATAGAAACAGCATATTTTATCAACTACCGGAGAATCGGGATTATTGAGTTTATTACGGAAAAGGCGATGAGAGAGTGTCGGAGTTTTCAAGGTGACCACAAAAGTTCCTAAAAGACAGCCTATCCACAAGTTGCCATCCCGGTCTATATGACTACCGATACAACCACGGATGGTACGATTTCCCTTAAAAGGATCTTTCAGCACGCCTGTCTTCAGGTCATAATAGAACACGCCGTCATTACTTCCTATCCACAATGCATCGTGATACTTGTCGTAGGCCAACGATCCTATATAATTGGTCAGCGGAGTCATGTTTTCCGGCATCGTCACATGATGTACCTGGTCATGGGCCGACAAAGAGATATAGTTAAGGCCTGCACCCCAAGTACCAATCCACAACCTGCCATGAACATCGGGCTCCAACACTGACACAGAATTATGCTTAAGTCCCAAGTCAAACATCGACCAATGTGCAAACTCATCACTTCTATCCTCCTTTCGGTTCAGACCGCCTTCCACGGTGCCTGCCCATAAGGAGCCGTCGGAGGCTGCATACATGGCATTCACTGGTCCACGCGACAGGGATGATTTCTTATCTGACTGATGAACGTAATGTTGCAGCATCAGCGGTTTAGGAGAAAGCTTCACCACACCTGCCGTTTCCGTACCTATCCATATCTGGCCTTCACGAACCATCAGACAATGAACGAAATCACTGGGCATAGGCTCAACGACCGTAGAAGAATTCCAGTGGTCAAAGGCACCACGTTGCTCGTCAAAAACGTCCATACCACGAAGTGTTCCCACCAACAGACGTCCATCGGGAGCAACTGCTAAAGAAGAAGCATGGTCATGCGACAAACTGTATGGATCGCCTGTATGTCGGTAAGCCGTGAGTGTATTCTGTTTCTGATTATAGGCATAAAGTCCCAGATTGGTTGCAATCCAAACTGTCCAATTCCGTTTCAACAGATCCGTTATATAAAGCCCATGCAACTGTTGCATAGCAGAAGCGGTATTCTTCTTTATTAATTTATCACCAGCCTCCACAAGGCGGTAGAGTCCGTCCTCGATATTAATCCATACGGTGCCATTGCTCTCAATATCACAGAGAGTAATGTCGGGAGTATTTCCATGATATCTGCAACGGCTGATATGGACTACATGGCCCTCCTCATCGAAGGTATAACGGAACACACTGTCACGAGTTACTTGCCATAGACTGCCCTTCGAGTCACAATAGACCTTCACAGATTGTTGGCGGAGCCTATCACCAATATGGCTGTCACCATAAGAGGGCGTCAAACGGCTCATGGTACGCATGTCAATGACCACCGTTCCCTCGTCGAAAGCCACCCATAGCCGGCGATGCCCATCCTCTGCAAAACCCTTGCTGGAATTGCTGACCATCAGGCCTTTCGCCTCTAAGCGGTTAAACGAATAGCCGTCATACCTCACGACACCACCGCCATAGGTAGAAATCCATATAAATCCCTGGCTATCTGCAAAAACCTGATTAACGTTATTATGAGGTAGTCCCGTGCTAAGATCCAAACACGTCATATTATACTGGTCGGTCAACACACTCTGTGCTGCCGATGTGCCTACGAAGAGGGAGAACAACCCGTATAATAAAATAGTCTTTAGGTTCATCTTTCAAATTTCGGAACAAAGATAGTGTTTTTTGGTGATAACACCAAATGTTTATGCCTTTTTAGGGAAATTCCCCTCTCTGTTTAGGGAAAATCCTTTGTATGGTCATTATTTTCTTCCTACTTTTGCATCGTGATAAGATATCAAAAGTAGAACAATTAAAATAAAAGTAATATGAAGAAGATGATGATAGCCCTGGTAGCAATGCTGACGATAGCAGCAACGGGCAAGGCAATGAGCTACGAACAGGCACGCAACGAGGCTTTGTTCCTGACAGACAAGATGGCTTACGAGCTGAACTTGACGGACGAGCAATATGAGGCTGCCTATGAAATCAACCTCGACTACCTGATGGGTGTGACGAGTTATGACGATGTTTATGGCAACTACTGGGAGCGTCGTAACTTGGACCTGAGCTATGTTCTGTTGGATTGGCAGTGGCAGGCATTCTGCGCAGCTACCTATTTCTATCGTCCACTCTACTGGCGTGATGGTTTCTGGCACTTCGGCATTTATGCTCGCTATCCACATCGTGACTACTTCTACTTCGGTCGTCCTGTGTTCTACGCCAGCTATCGCGGTGGACATGCTTGGCACGTTGTAGGTGGACGTGGATATTACTATGGTCGCCGCGACCACTTCCGCCCCGTAGCAGGACGTTCACACTTCGGAATGCATGATCGTTGGAATCGTGGCGATTTCCATCGTGACCACGGACGTGTAACCCACCACAGAGATATCAACGGAGGTGTACGTCACAGGGATTTCAACGGAGGTATGCGTAATAGTTCAACCCGTACCACAGTAAACCGTCACGAAAACATGGGACGCATAGGGCACGATGGTTCACACAGCCATCAGAGTGGAACATTCCACAATGGTTCGTCACGTCCAACCAACGGTTCGTTCAACAATGGATCATCACGTTCAAGCAGCAGTTCATTCAACAATGGAAGTACGTCAAGACATCAGGGGTCGTTCGGAAGCAGCCACTCTACACATAGTTCGCACAGCAGCGGTTCATTCAGCGGTGGCACTACCCGTAGTAGCAGCGGGGGTTCCTTTGGCGGAGGCCATAGCGGTGGGCACCACAGCAGTGGAGCTAGCCAAGGCGGAAGTCACGGAAGCCGAGGCGGTGCTTTCAGCAGAGGTCGTTAAGATACGTACTTCAGCGTTCATCATCCGCTGAACTTCTCGCATCGGACATTTTGCATAGACTGCCAAAACTGCTTTATTGAATATTCCATGACCAACGGCCACCACCCTTTTTCCAGGGTAGGTGGCCACTATATATAATAGGAACGCGCGAGCCCTCAGCAATAAAGCTTCCTCGCTCTCAATATCATCAGGCCACACTTCACCTTTCAGGTCTGGAATAAAGCGACCTGTAAACGAGCCCCAGTCGCGTTCTCTCATCAAAGCAGTGGTGGTAACCTCCAAATGATGAGGCTGTGCTATATATTCAGCTGTCTGAACAGCACGATGTAAATCGCTGGCAATCACAGCATCAATCTGTTCGCCCGCCAAGCGTTCTGCGACCTGACAAGCCTGTTCCCTACCCTTCTCATTCAGTTCACCTTGTGTCTGTCCCTGCATGATTTGGCGTGCATTGTCAACGGTCTCACCGTGTCGTACTAAAAAAATTATGGTATCCATGTGCGCAAAATTACAAAATTTTTATAACTTTGCACATTGAAACCAAATAAAAAGTAACAATGAAGATATTTCAGAGTTCTATTTTCCGTGCTGTTTGTGCCATCGTGGTTGGCGCATTGTTGATTAAGTATCCTGACGAAGGTGTGACTTGGCTCACCGTAGCCATTGGTATCTTGTTCCTGTTGTCAGGTATCATAGCGTTAATGGCATACATGAATGCCAAGAAGCACGCCAGTGAATATACGATTACCGACCAGGAAGGGCGAATCATCTCTGGCTCCCAGCCCACCTTCCCTATCGTTGGAGCTGGCAGCATTATCTTGGGTTTGACACTGGCGCTGACCCCAGGTGTTTTCATCCATGGTTTGATGTACATTCTGGGAGCCATCATGATATTAGGAGGATTGAACCAGTTGATGGCATTGATTTCTGCCCGTAGATTGGGCCCCATTTCTTTTTCTTTCTGGATTGCCCCTTCCCTAGTGCTGATTACAGGACTGTTTGTTGTGTTTAGGCCCATGGATTCAGCAGAAATTCCTCTGCTTATCCTTGGTTGGTGCTCACTGCTCTATGGAGTAACTGAAATCATCAACTCACTCAAAATTCACAGCATCCGTAAACTAGCAGACCGCCAGCGTGAAGAGATGGAACGCCAACGGTCTGCAGAAGAGGCTCAAAATGCGGAAGAAATCTCGTCACACGTTGGTGACGATTCCCTCGATAAAGGTTTTGAGGATATGAATTCCGGTTCTGTTCTCGTGCCCCCAAGGGATAATTAAATCCGCAAACTTCTTAGTAGGTTCGATAAATTGCTCATGCATTGGCTTGAGCACTTTCTCGTAACGATCGAGCACCTGCTCAACCGTACGACCACGCTCTACCACATCACGACGGATATTACGAATCAGTCGGACATCATCGTCCGTATCTACGAAGATTTTCAGATCCATCATGTCACGCAGTTTCTTGTAGTGCAGTGTCATGATGCCCTCTAAGATGATGACGGGCTTGGGTTCCACATGAACAGTCTCGGGCAGACGGTTAGAGATGATATATGAATAAGTAGGCTGTTCTATCGCCTGTCCATTCTTTAACATCTTGATTTGCTCCGTCAGCAATTTCCAGTCGAAAGCGTCAGGATGGTCGAAATTGATGGCTCTGCGTTCCTCATCAGTAAGTCCCGTTGTGTCGTTGTAATACGAGTCAAGGGGGATAACTGCTGCACAATGAGGAGGCAGCACATTTGCAATTTTCTTCACGACGGTAGTCTTTCCTGAGCCAGTACCGCCTGCAATTCCTATAATGGTCATATTCTTAATTAATACTTTCTATCATTTCTGTTCCTTCACGACATAAACCAGCGTAGGCAAGTGGTCGCTATAGCCGTCGAGCCATACACCACCGGCATGAGTACGCAGGGTACCACCCTTATACTTACCCTCCTGCTGGAACAGATAATCGCGACGGAAAATCTGTGGCTGCCAGAACTTCAAGGTTGAATAATCTTTCTTTCCTTTCTGGTTCAGCAGTGAGTTAGAAAGGATAATCTGGTCGAACAGGTTCCATGCACCATCATACATCAGCGTTCCTGTTCCACTGGCATGGATGTCCCAGAAAGGATTGTAGAGGTCGTTCAGTTTCTTTGCCTCTTCTATCTTACGCTTTGCTCCCAAAGCAACAGACATAGAAGGATCCTTCGGGTCGTCGTTCATATCACCCATGATGAAGAGCTTCACATTGGGGTCTTCATTAATCAGTGAATCCTTCACCGCACGAATCTGCTCACCACCGAGTTCACGATAGTAAGAAGTGGCACCACGAGAAGGCAGGTGGTTAACAATGATGGTCACATGCTCGTCAGCCAATGTTCCACTGACTACCAAGAAGCCACGGGTAGCCCTATTCTTTTCGATGTCTTCCTTCTTCTTATATATATAAGGTACGAGCTTCACGTTACGAACCGTAAACAATGACGGATTATAAAGCAGACCACAGTCAACACCACGGAAGTCGGGACCCTCAATGTGGCAGAACTGGATGTTGCGGGCCTTCAATGGTTCCTGATTGCAAAGATCGGTCAAACACTTGGCATTTTCAACTTCCGAAACACCGATAGCAGCACAACCAACAAGTGGTAATCTGTCGGTACCCATCTCAGCCAACACGCGAGCCATGTTGCGCAACTTATGGGTATATTTCAGACCTGACCATTTGTTACGTCCGTCGGGCAGATATTCATAGTCATTATGACCTGCGTCATGACACGTATCAAACAGATTCTCAAGGTTATAGAAACCGATGGCATACACTGAGAACTTCTTCTCCTGAGCCTGTGCGTTCATCGTTCCTACCAGGAACATGACAGCGATAAGGGATAACACTTTTTTCATAGTCTTATATATAGTTCTTTAGATTTATGTGGCGAAGATAAGCATTTTTTTCGAAAAAATCTAATTTTACCAAAAAAAAAACGCAAAAAAGTGATTAATTTTACATTTTATTTGTTATCTTTGCAGCAAACATATAAGTATTAACTAACTCTTATACTATGCAAAAGAAACTGAAATTAGCCGTGATCGCACTCTGCTTCGCGCCAATGGCTTTCGCCCAAACTCCTCAGACTCCTGATGTTAATACGGTGGAAAAGGAGGAAGAAAGCGAGGTCGTCAACGAGCAAGCCTTCACTTTCACGGAAGCTCAATTGGGCGAAGATGACGACATGTCACAGAGCGTGTCGATTATCTCATCAGGCCAGAACATCTTTGCCAATTCGGCAGGATTCCAATTCAGTGCCGCCCGCTTCCGCTATCGTGCTTTTAACCAAAAGTACAATGAGATCTACATCAACGGCGCTCCGATGAATGATCTGGAGTCCGGACAGTTCCGTTTCTCGCTGATTGGTGGTTTGAATCGTCAGACCAACAGTGGACGTGAGACGTCGCTGCCCTTTGAGTTCAACAACTTCTCGATGTCAGGCATGGCTGGCTCTAACAACTACGACTTCCGTCCCAGCCACATGGCTACCGGACAATATGCTTCGCTTGCCGGATCCAACCGAAGTTACACACTGCGTGCTATGTACACCTACAACACGGGATTGCGCCCTGACGGATGGGCTTTCTCTGGCGCTCTGACCTATCGATGGGCTGAGCGCGGCTACGCCAAGGGAACATTCTACAACTCGTTGTCTTATTTCCTTGGCGCCGAGAAAAAGTTGGGCGACAATCACTCTCTCGCTTTCGTCACTTGGGGTAACCCCACAGAACGTGCCAATCAGGGTGCCAGTACCGACGAAATGTACTGGCTAGCCAACGACAGGTATTACAATCCTAACTGGGGTTATCAGGATGGAAAGATTCGCAGTTCACGTATTGTCAAGGATTTCTCCCCCACCGTACTTGTCAACTGGGATTGGACGATAAATGAACGCATGAAGTTACAGACCGCCCTTACAGGTCGTTACAGCATGTACAAAGGCACCCGCCTAAATTACAATGGTGGTGAGAACCCCACTCCTGACTATTGGAAACGCATGCCATCCAGTTTCTTTGATGTTTGGTATGCCAATGATCCTAACAACACGGCCCAAGGCTGGGCATCTTGGGATTACTCACGTATCTACCTGATGGACAGTGAGCGCAACCGTCAGATTGACTGGGACGCCTTGTATTATGCCAACCGCGTGGCAAACAAGGATGGTCGCGATGCTGCTTACTATGTTGAAGCAAAGAACATCAACACGTTCAACCTGACTCTGGCATCTACACTGAAAGCAGAGTTGTCAAAGACAACAGCCCTGAACATCGGCTTCAGCCTGGCTACCAATACTGGTATGCATTACAAGACGATGGAAGATATGATGGGCGCTAACACCTTCCACAACATCAACACCTATGCCATGTCGAACTATGCGCCTGGTGATCAACGCTTACTCTACGACATAAATGATGGTGGTCGCGAGGTGAAGGAAGGTGATAGGTTCAATTACGACTACAACCTCATAGTCAGAAAAGCACAAGCTTGGGCAGCTATTAAATATAATAAGGGGTCCCTGCACACCTTCCTAGCCGGACGTGTAGCTGGTACTTCTATGCAGCGCGACGGTAAGATGCTTAATGGTATCTCCGAAAGCATGGGCATCAGTTCTTATGGCAAGAGCGGTACGGCTAAGTTCCTCGACGGTGGTGTCAAGGGTGGACTGACCTACAATTTTGGCGGAGGCCATGTGATTAGTGCCGGTATTGGCTATGAGATGAAGGCTCCACAGGCTCAGTCGGCATTCGTTTCTCCAGAGATGAGCAACGAGTTTGTATCCAACTTGAAGAACGAGAAGATTTTCAGTTCTGAATTATGCTATCAGTACTCTAACTCCTGGATGAAGGCAAATATCAACGGTTACTATAGTGGACTATCGGATGTTACAGAGTGGCAGAACTTCTTTGACGATGCAATTAACTCATTCTCTTATGTATCACTCACAGGTGGCAAAAAGGCCTATTATGGCATTGAATGGGGCATGAAGTTCAAGCTCAATTCTACTTTTAGCCTCAAAGCCATCGGTTGCATCAGCGAAGCTAAGAACACTAACAACGCTACAGCCCGCTACATGAGTTCCACCAAGGGTGAATACTATGAGGAGTTAGTATTAAATAAGAACATGCGAGAGGCAAGCACACCTTTGTCTGTCTATGGATTGGTACTGAGCTATAACGCTAAAGGATGGTTTATCGACCTCAGCGGCAACTACTACGACCGCATCTATCTGAGTTATTCACCCAGTTACCGCTACGAGAGCACACTTCAGTACCGTGATGAAGCAGCACAAGCCCGCGGCATCATGGAAGAGCGCACTTTTGATGACAACGGCAACTTGATTCAGAGTTCTCTCGATCAGGCTAAGGGCAAGGGAGGATTCATGCTCGACTTGAGCATAGGCCGCTCCATTCGCATGAAGAAAGGCATGCTCAGCATCAACCTGCAGTTGAGCAACCTACTGAACAACACCAAGATGGTGACTGGCGGTTACGAACAGGGACGTGCTAGCTACTCTATCAACTCGACAACTGACGAAGTCAGCACCTCACGTCTGTATCGCTTCGATCGCAACCCGAAGAAGTACTATGCTTATGGTATTAACGGAATGCTAAATATTGGCTATCGATTCTAAAACACTGACAACTATGAAGACAAGAAATATTATTATCTTTACACTGGTAGCCATGCTGACATCAGCCTGCCACTCATGGGACGCTCCCAGTGAGGACGCAGGTTTTGATAGCTATGGTAATCCCTCACTGATAGAATCCAACGTCAAGACCATTGCCCAAATAAAGGACATGTTCAAGACGCAAATCAGCAACAGTGATCTCATACTAGTAGATGAGCCCATGCAGATTAAAGCCATTGTTACCGGAAACGACGAAGGTGGCAACGTCTACAAGGCCCTCTATATTCAAGATAACACGGATGCTATCGCATTGAGCATTGACCAAAGTGGAATGTACACTGCTCTCCCAGTAGGACAATGTATCTTAATAGAGCTGAAAGGTCTGTATGTGGGCGGCTATGAAAAGCAGCCACAAATTGGATCCTTATATTTCAACGAGTCCAAGGGCATTGACCAGGTTGGTAGAATGTCACGTTACGAATGGTCACGCCACTATAAACTGTTAAAATCAGCAGAGGGCATTACCATAACTCCAAAGGTCGTTGACAATATTAATGACCTTAAGTTGGAAGAAGACTGCGGAAGATTGGTAACATTGACTAATATATCGATGAAAGATGCCGACGGCTATAAGGTTTTTGCTCCTAGTGATGGTAGCGTAACGTTATATAACGGATGCGCCAACCGTGAGATAAAAGGTATCAGCAAAGATGTAGCTGTCATTCGCACTAGCACCTATGCCAAGTTTGCTAACATGCCAATGCCAACTGGAAAAATCAGCATCACGGGAATTGCCTCTCGATATAGGGACGTATTCCAAATCATGCCACGCAAGCAATCAGACATTAAATCATACATAAATTCGGAAGTGCTTAGCGCGCCCCCTTCTAATTAAGGTTTCATGTTTTGAATCAAAAACTATCATTAAACAAATAATTAAAACAACAACAATATGAAAAAGATATATTATATGATTGCGATGGCCTTTATGGCAATCACATTCACTAGTTGCGAGAATGTTCCCGATCCTTATGGAGCACCTGTCAGTCCGATTATTCCTTATGAGCCTGCTGGTACAGGAGTGGAAACAGACCCATTCAATGTAGCTGGAGCAATTGAAAAGTGTAAGGAAATTGGAGGAAAAGCATCCACAGAGAAATACTATATCAAGGGATATGCTGCAGGAGCTGCTGAGGTTGACGGTGGTAAAATTACATTTACCATGACTGATTCAAAAGAAGGTAAGGGTAAAAAGTTTACTGCCTATAAAGTGGCTGGTTCCGATAACAAGAGCTTACCTAGCGACTTTGCTATCAGCATTGGCGAAGAGATTGTTTTGTACGGTCCCATGTATTACTATAACAGTAAAACTCCTGAAACAGCAAACGGTGCCTACATCGTAACTGTCAATGGGGAGAAAACAGGAGATAGTAGTGGTGACACACCTACAGGAGAGTGGGGTACAAAAGATAATCCTCTAACTGTTGCTAAGGCACTGGAGGTTATCAACGGACTTGCTGACAATGGTACTGTAAGCCCTGCCTACGTTAAAGGTAAAATATCAAAAGTGTCGGGCTATAACGAAACGTACAAGAGTATCACTTACTACATCTCTGATGACGGAACGGACAACAATGCCCTGCAGGTATATAGCGGTAAGGGTATTGATGGAGCAGATTTTGCTGCAAAGACCGATCTTGAAAAAGGTTGGACAGTAATTGTTACTGGTGAATTAAAGAAGTTCGTTAATAAAAATACAGGAGCAGTCACTCTGGAAGTTAATCAGAGTAATCAAATTGTATCTATTGACAAGACTACAGGTGGTGGAGGTGACACGCCTGATCCTGGCGAGGCAAAGGGTAGTGGAACACAAGCCGATCCATACAACGTTGCAGGAATCTTAAAGTTTACAAATGCTTTACCTGCTGACCAAGAGTCATCAGAGGATGTATATTTCAAGGGTAAGATTTCTCAGATCAAAAACCAATATGCAGCCGACGATTATGGTAATGCGACATTCTATATCTCAGAGGACGGAACGCAAAACAACGAATTTTATTGCTTCCGCACTCTCTACTTAGGCAATACTAAATTTGCCGGTGGAACCAAGAATATCAAAGTAGGCGATGAAGTGATCATCTGCGGTAAGGTTGTCAATTACAAGGGCAACACTCCTGAGACTGCATCAAACAAGTCTTATCTCTACTCTTTGAATGGCAAGACTGAAGCTGAGCCCGATGAAGGCGGTAGTGGTGGTAGCGAAGCAGGCAGTGCTGACATCACAGCAGCTTTTGGTGACTTAGATTGCAGTGACATTACATCCATTAAATTAAGCGATGGTACCACTCTTTCACTTGCACAAGAAGATGGCAGCAATGCACCTGTTTATCATGCAAGTACAAAAGCACTCAGAATTTATGCCCGCAATTCTCTGACCATCAATGCTGGCAGTAAGAAGATTAACAAGGTTGAATTAGCTTATGACACCTATAACGGAACAGCTTATAAGGGCAATGATGAGATGTATGGTGAAGCAGGAAGCGACAAGCTCACTCCAACCAAAGATGACAAGAACGTTACTTTCAAGGGTGTTAACAACAGCACACTGAAAGTTGTAAACTGGAGAGAAGCAGGCACTACTGGTGGTACTCAGTTACGTTTAACTGGCATATCGATTACTTACGTGAAATAAGATAATGCTAATATAATTAAAAGGCTGCAAGACTGAAAGGCTTTGCAGCCTTTTTTTGTATAAGTCTACTTGTCAATAAAGAACGGTTATTTTCAATTAAGCGTACCTTATCGGAAAATAAGAACGGAGTATTGAAAAATACTCTCGGAGTAATATTATTTTCTTTCGGAGTATTTGGAGAAAGGAACCATAAAAACAAAAAAGATAGCAAAAGATTTGGATAATCAGAAAAAACTTCGTACCTTTGCACCCTCAAAGTGTGAACTTATATACATAACATTAAATAATTAACAAGTAAAATGAAAAAAGGTATTCATCCAGAAAACTATCGCCCCGTCGTGTTTAAGGACATGTCCAACGGCGATATGTTCCTCTCGCGCTCTACCGCTAAGACAAATGACACCGTAGAGTTCGAAGGCGAAACTTACCCCGTGGTAAAGATTGAAATTTCGAGCACATCTCACCCCTTCTACACTGGTAAGAGCAAGCTCGTCGACACCGCTGGTCGTGTTGATAAGTTCATGAGCCGCTACGGTAAGGCTGCGAAGAAATAAATAATTTCACGCCGGAACAAGATTTAAGGCGCGTCGAAGGTAGTTGCATATGCCTTTGTACGCGCCTTTTTAACTAACAACAAAAACATCAACAGCTATGAAGACAACGAAAGCCACATTACTTTTTTCTGCAGTATTTCTTTTATTTGGCTGCGGAGATGATCACAACGACTACAAGAACCCTAAAACCGAGGGAACTTCCGTAGAAACCGATTCACGTCAAGAGAAAGGTCCTGCAGAGGCCAAATACAATCTTGAATTCCCTGCTCTTTCTTCCAACAGCAATTGCATCGTTCTTGTACACAGAGCTACGCTGAACGACAAAACGAAAGAACAAGGTATCAACTATAGTGTGGAGTGGGACACCAACCAACGTACTCAGCACTGGACCTGCTATAAAGCATATAGCAACATTGTAAGAAGTAGCACTTCCAGCAATAATGTTTCGAGGTATTATAAAAACAATGGTGAGAATTTAACACCAACTTCACAATATCCCAACGACCCGGATCTGCCCAGCCAGTATCAGTTTACTGTAGATCCATATAGAGGTTCAGGTTATGATCATGGTCACATCTGCCCATCAGCAGACCGCTTGCGCTCTACAGATGCCAACTATCAGACCTTCTTCTTGACCAATATGCAGCCTCAAACCAAAGCCTTCAACGGTAGCCACGATGACATTCCGGCAGATTACAGTCCCTGGTATAGAATTGAGGATAGAACTCGAACTTGGGCAGCAAAAGCCGATACGCTCTATGTATGCAAGGGCGGTATCGTTGATTCCAATTCTAAGACAATTGGCAGTGGAAAAAACAAGATTCCAGTTCCCAGCTATTTCTTTGTGGCCCTACTTAGCAAGAAAGGCAGCACCTACAGCGCCATTGGTTTCTACATGAAACACGAAAGCAGTTATTCTAGTCAACAGCCATTGTCAAATTTCGCAATGAATATCAAAGAATTAGAGCAAGTTACCGGCTATGATTTCTTCTGCAACCTACCTGATGATATAGAGCGGGAAGTTGAAAATTTGGAAGAGACCAAAATGCTGGATGACTGGTCTGTTCAATAAAAAAAATTAAAATCTTTGGCTATAAGACGGAAATGTCGTATCTTTGCTGAAAATAGTAAAGATACGACATTTATTAATATAACAACATCACAAAAAAAATGAAGACTGTTTATGATTTCACTGTCAAGGACAGAAAAGGAAAAGATGTATCACTAAAAGAGTATGCCAACGAAGTACTGCTGATTGTCAACACAGCAACTAAATGTGGCTTTACCCCCCAGTATGACGAACTAGAGAAGCTTTACAAGCAGTATCATAGCGAGGGTTTCGAAATTCTCGACTTCCCCTGCAACCAGTTTGGACAGCAGGCTCCTGGAACCGACGAAAGCATCCATGAGTTCTGCAAGCTGAATTTCGGCACCGAATTCCCACGCTTTAAGAAAATAAAGGTAAACGGCGAGGATGCCGAGCCACTATATAAGTTCCTGCAAGAGCAGAAAGGTTTCGCAGGTTGGGATATGAGCCACCCCATCGCTCCAATTTTGGACGACATGCTGGGCAAAGCTGACCCAGACTACAAGCAGAAGCCCGATATCAAATGGAACTTCACCAAATTCCTGATTAACAAGAAAGGACAGGTTGTTGCCCGTTTCGAGCCCACAGAGAGCATTGACAATATTGCTAAACAAATAGAAGAACTCCTGAAATAAGCATGGAACACGTAAAATGCTTAATCATAGGTAGCGGACCTGCAGGTTATACCGCAGCCATCTATGCCAGTCGTGCCAATCTCAACCCCGTTGAGTATTGCGGAATGCAGCCTGGTGGACAGCTTACGCAAACCACCGAGGTAGAAAACTTCCCTGGTTATCCACAGGGAGTTGACGGCAACCAGATGATGATGGACCTCAGAGAGCAGGCCGAGCGCTTCGGAACCGATATCCGCGATGGCTCAATAGTACGGGTCGATTTTTCGAATCGTCCATACAAAGCATGGGACGAGGACAACAACGAGATAGAAGCCGACACCGTCATCATTGCTACAGGAGCCTCAGCAAAGTATTTGGGACTGGACGATGAACGCAAATACAACGGACAAGGTGTCAGTGCCTGTGCTACTTGCGATGGATTTTTCTATCGTAAGAAGACTGTGGCTGTAGTGGGTGGTGGCGATACTGCCTGCGAAGACGCCCTCTACCTTAGCGGACTTGCCAAGAAGGTTTATCTTATCGTTCGCAAGCCTTTCCTTCGTGCCTCAAAGGTAATGCAGGACCGTGTAATGAACACTGAGAACATTGAGATTCTATTTGAGCACAACACCCTGGGACTGTTTGGCGAAAATGGTGTAGAAGGTGCCCATCTGGTAAAGCGTAAGGGTGAACCTGACGAAGAGAAGGTAGACATCGCCATCGACGGTTTCTTCCTGGCTATTGGTCACAAGCCTAACACAGACATCTTTAAAGAATGGCTGGATACGGATGAGGTGGGTTACCTGAAGAAGATTGACGGAACACCACGCACCAAGTTAGCCGGTGTCTTTGTTGCAGGCGACTGCGCGGATCCAGTGTACCGTCAGGCTATCAGTGCAGCCGGCACTGGATGTCAGGCAGCCATTGAAGCAGAACGATTCCTTCTGGAGAACTAAAAATATTGGATTGTCTAGAATATCTAGAACTAGAACATAAGAAAAAGCCTCGCTTCACAGCGGGGCTTTTTCAATAAAAACTAAATTAATCAACCATAAACCTTAACCATTAAAAATATTTCTTTTCTAAGATAGGAGAATTACCTATCATGAGCTAAATTGCAATTGAGAATTCGCTAACTCTCTTTTTCTGTTGCAAATATACAACATATTTTTCTTCTATAAGTTCATTTAACGTTATATATGGTTTAAAAATCATTATTTTCGCTAAAATTATACCCAAAATAACGTTTTTCAAACAAAAATCGCCCTTTTTCGAAGATTTTTAGTAGGAATATATCTATTTTTAGAAGATAATTTGTATCTTCGCAGCCAGAAAAACTATAAATATGAACATCACAAATATCTATATTGGCATTGCTATAGCCCTTTTATTAGCCATTATCATCTTTCTGAGGTGGCTTATCTTCCGCACCATGCGCATTCGAGAGCAGATTCAAATGAGTTATATCTTCACCAATATCACCCACGAGTTGATAACTCCATTAACTATTCTCAGTGCTTCCATAGAGAATCTGCGTGCCAACAATCCCTCAACCCAGCATGAGTTCGACTTAATGGACTTGAACATCCAACGCAGTGTACGTCTGCTTCAGCAGATTCTAGAAACAAGCAAATCGCAAGCTGGAGAACTTAAGCTAAGGGTTAGCAATGGCGATGTGATGCAATATATCAAGGAAACAGCCCATTGCATAGAACCTCTTATGGAAAAGCGTCAGGTAGATTTCTTGGTTCGCTGTAAGCCTGAGAGTATGATGGGATGGATAGATACCGATAAGTTGGACAAGATTATTTTCAATCTGTTGTCAAACGCTGCTAAATATGCTGGCGACAAAGCCAAGGTGATTCTCGACGTAACCACCAATAGACGATATGACCACATTATTATTCGCGTAAGCGATAATGGTCCTGGTATTCCTAAAGAACAACTCAAACATATTTTCACACGCTTCCATGATGGTGATTATCGACATAATCGCACACTAGGAAACGGACTTGGTCTGGCACTTACCTACGATTTGGTACGCCTGCACAGAGGAACTATCCAATGCAAGAGTATTGACGGACAGGGCACCACATTCTTGCTGGAACTACCCATCAAAAAAGAAGCATTCTCTGCAGCCCAGATTGACGAGCAACACCAGATCAACATTCCACAACAGTTGATTCTCGACCTCCCCGCACCAAAATCTACCCTACCCCAAGTTATCCAATCGGAACCTGCGGACAAGAATGCCTCACGCATCTTGATAGTAGAAGACAACCAAGAACTGCTGATGCTGATGAAACAGTTGTTGCAAAGCAAATACAATGTGCTGACGGCTTCCAACGGTGGAGAAGCCCTGCAAATAGTACACGAAAAGCCTGTAGATCTGATTGTTTCTGATGTCATGATGCCCGGTATTAACGGCTATGAACTGACAAGTGCCTTGAAGCAGGACGAAAAGTTCGACCATCTGCCCATCATCCTGCTGACAGTCAAAGTACAGGAAGAAGACCGTATGGACGCTCTTACGGCAGGTGCCGACGATATAATAGCCAAACCCTTCAAAATGCGTGAACTTCAATTGCGTATTGACAACATTATAGCTAATCGTCAGCGTGTGCTGAGTGATAGTGCGTCAAACGAATCGGACATAACTGACATGGCTGAACAGAAACCACTTACTGGCGATCAGGAGTACCTACAACGTGCCATCAGATGTATCAACGAGAACATCAGCGATGCAGACTACGACCGTAATGCCTTTGCTGCAGATATGAGTAGCAGTGTAAGCACCTTATATAATAAGATAAGAGCATTAACTGGAAAGAATGTGACCACTTTTGTTCGCGACATCCGTATCAAGACAGCCTGTCGACTGGCAAAAGAAGACCCCGACCTGCGTGTGAGCGACATTGCTTACCGTGTAGGGTTCAGGGACCCCAAATACTTTGCCACTTCCTTTAAACGCGTCATGGGAACACAGCCTAAAGAATATTTCGACCACCTCAGAGGGGTACGCGACGAGATATCCAAAGTCCCACAAACGTAATCAACGCATTGAGCATTAGCAATTCGTAGCCAAAGTGATAGCCGGTCATCTGACCTGTTCCCCAATCTATTGCATAACACAACAACGGAGAAGCTATAGCAATATAGGGAACCCATCGGTCATTAACCTCTTTATGGGTTAGCAGTCCATAGGCAAACAAACCAAGCAGCGGTCCGTAAGTGTAGGATGCAATGATATAAACAGCATCTATCAGACTGGTAGAATTTACTGTTTTGAATAGCAGTATAAACAGCACAAAGAGCCCACACATGGCTAAATGAACTCGTTTCCGTAAAGCTTCATCAGCAGCCCGCTCTTTAATATCTACGCAATAAATGGTAGTCAGCGAAGTCAGCGCAGAGTCTGCACTGGAGAAAGAAGCCGCCACGATGCCCAATGTGAACAAAACCATCACCAACATTCCTGCCTGTGAAACATACGTAGGTAATAAATCGTCGCCATTTGCAGGCAAAGACAAACCACTTTGTTGAGCCCACATTGCCAACAAAACACCTAAGGAGAGGAAAAGCAGGTTTGCTGGCAGAAAAGCCACTCCATAAGTACACATGTCTTTCTGAGCTCCACGCAAGGTCTTACACGTCAGGTTCTTCTGCATCATATCCTGGTCGACACCCGTCATTACCAAGACTATAAACACGCCACTGGCAAACTGTTTCCAGAAATACTGCTTCGAAACCCAATCATCAAAGACAAACACGCGGGAAAGCGCATTTTTATCTATCATGGTAACAGCCTCGCCCATCGTCAATCCCAAATCTTTCGTCACCTTATATATAATAAGGAGAAGAGCCACGAACAAACAAAGTGTTTGAAACGAATCCGTCCAAACCAGAGTCTTAATGCCCCCATGACGAGTATAAAGCCAGATAAGCAAGACCATCCCCACTACCGTAAGAACAAAAGGGACGCCCATGGGGTCAAACACAAAACGTTGCAAAATGATACAAACCACATAGAAACGCACAGCAGTGCCCATCATCTTCGATAAAAGGAAAAACGAGGCACCTGTTTTATACGACCGACGTCCCAATCGTTGTCCTAAATAGCCATAAATAGATGTCAAATTCAACCGATAATAAAGTGGAAGCAATCCAAAGGCCACCACTACATAGCCTAAAATGAAGCCCAAACACATCTGCAGATAAGTCATTTGTGTATGAAGCACCATTCCTGGTACTGACACGAATGTCACTCCGGATATAGAGGCGCCTATCATGCCAAAGGCTACCATATACCACGGCGAACGGCAATCAGCCCTATAAAACGTAGTATTAGTAGCCTGTCTGCTTGTCCATCTGCTGATGGTAAACAACAGGGCAAAATAGAATAAAACAGCTACTATTATGACCATAATGGCTGCAAAATTACAAAAAATAACGCAATTGAACAATAAATTGTAAACGGTAAATGGTCAAATAGTAAATTTATTCGTATCTTTGCAAGCGGTAATTATTCACCAACAACAAAAAACAATGGCAAAACAGAAAAAATTCATCCTTCAGGAGAGTGAGATTCCTACACAGTGGTATAACATTCAGGCAGACATGCCCAACAAGCCCATGCCTCCTATCCATCCAGCTACCAAGCAACCACTTGGCGTTGATGACTTGGCACACATTTTCCCCCGTGAATGTTGTGTGCAGGAATTAGATACCGAACATGCATGGATTGATATTCCTGAAGAAGTTCTTGACAAGTATAAGTATTATCGTTCTACACCTTTGGTTCGTGCCTATGCTCTCGAGGAGGCACTAGGTACACCCGCTCATATCTATTTCAAGAACGAGAGCACCAACCCATTGGGTTCACATAAGATTAACTCTGCTATTCCCCAGTGCTACTATGCCAAGCAGGAAGGTACCACCAACGTCACCACGGAGACAGGTGCAGGTCAGTGGGGTATGGCACTGAGCTATGCCGCTAAGCTCTATGGACTAGAATGTGCTGTCTATCAGGTAAAGATTACCATGCAGCAGAAGCCCTATCGTTCCAGCGTAATGCGTACTTTCGGTGCTGCCGTTACTGGTTCTCCTTCGATGTCAACCCGTGCAGGTAAGGACATTATCACCAAAGATCCTACACATCCAGGTTCACTGGGAACAGCTATCTCGGAGGCTGTCGAGCTAGCAACCACTACTCCTAATTGTAAATACACGTTAGGCTCAGTGCTTAACCACGTAGGTCTGCATCAGACTATCATTGGTTTGGAAGCCGAGAAGCAAATGCAGATGGCAGGCGAGTATCCCGATATCGTGATTGGCTGCTTTGGCGGTGGTTCTAACTTTGGTGGAATATCCTTCCCCTTCATGCGCCACAACCTGAGTGGGGAGCGCCATACAGAGTTTATTGCAGCCGAACCAGACAGTTGTCCTAAATTGACTCGCGGTCAGTTCCGCTATGACTTTGGCGATGAAGCTGGTTACACCCCATTGCTGCCTATGTTCACACTGGGTCACAACTTCAAGCCAAGCAACATTCACGCTGGTGGTCTGCGCTATCATGGTGCCGGCATGATTATCTCACAATTAATCAAGGACGGACTGATGCATGGTGTTGATATTCCACAATTGGAAACCTTCGAGGCAGGTATGCTCTTTGCCCGTACAGAGGGTATCATCCCCGCTCCTGAGAGCACCCACGCTATTGCCGCAACTATCCGTGAGGCTAAGAAATGCATTGAAACTGGTGAAGAGAAGGTGATCCTCTTCAACCTCTCTGGTCATGGACTCATTGACATGCCAAGCTATGAAGCCTATATCAATGGTGATTTACAGAATTACACTGTAACCGATGAAATGATTGCAGCAAATCTTGCCGAACTCGACAAATAAACAAAAAAGCCCGCTCAATTAAGAGCGGGCATTTTTTTATTATGCAATGTCTATCTGTCGAGACACCTTTACTTTCTCTTCTACCACTTTCGGCAGGTCTACAGTCAGCACACCGTTTTCAACCTTTGCAGAAATCTGCTCCTTGTTCACATCGTCAGGCAGAATCAGGGTCTGCTCGAACTTTGAGTAACTGAATTCGCGACGCAGGTAGCGGGTATTCTTGTCTTCCTCCTTCTTTTCCTGCTTACTCTCCATCTTGATAATCAGGTTACCCTCATCATTGATGTGTACGTTGAAGTCTTCCTTCTTCATGCCTGGAGCTGCGAGCTCTACGGTATAAGCTTTATCTGATTCCTTCACATTGATAGCAGGAGCCGTGGCATTGGCCTTTGGCATATAGTCTGCATCAAACAGATCGTTAAACACTGTAGGAATCCAACTATTTGTTCTCATCATTGGCATCATAATCATTACCTCCTAATTATTTTTTTAAGTTGTACATTGTTTTATTGTTCTGTGAGTACCTTGTGGTGCTCGCTAAACAATATGCAACTTAAATGCCAACAAGATTTTTATGTCAATTTGTCGCAGCGGGCTGCCATATTGACGTTAGCAGCTTTACGGCCTCTTCTACAGTAGGGATATCGGCAATCGTCATAGAACGCTTGCCATTGACCTCGCGGAAATTGCAGCGACGAGGATTGTGAGCAACAAAACTCAGAATACGGTCAAAAGCATCGCTCTGATAGAAAGGACTTTCAGGATTAGATACGAAGAACAGCGACATACGCCCTTGTTTCAGCACTACCTTTTCACAACCAAGATTCTTGCCACAACGACGAAGAGGGACTACGCGCATTAACTCCTCGCCAACACGAGGCACCGGACCAAAACGGTCAATCAGACGGGTACGATAAGCAGCCAATTGCTCGTCTGTATGAAGACCGTCCAATTCACGATAAAGCAGCATACGTTCTGAATCGCTAGGCACATATTGGTCGGGGAAGTACATCTCAAGGTCGCTTTCGAGAGAGCAATCGGAGACGAAAGACTCTCCTGATTCCTCCCAAGGAGAGGCTGTTTGTTTTCCAGAAGTAATAGACTTACGATTCTTGACATTTCCACCTTGTGAGGAGCTTGGTGAGGCTTTTTCATTCCTCAGTTCCACTACAGCCTGCTGCAATATCTTCACATAAGTTTCATAACCAAGATCTGCTATGAATCCGCTTTGTTCAGCGCCCAACAAGTTGCCTGCGCCACGAATGTCAAGGTCTTGCATAGCGATATGAATACCGCTGCCTAGGTCGCTGAAGTTCTCCAGTGCCTCCAATCGGCGACGACTCTCCTGAGGAAGGTCGGCCAAGGGTGGTGCTAACAGATAACAAAATGCCTTGCGGTTGCCTCGTCCCACACGACCACGCATCTGATGAAGGTCAGAAAGTCCGAAACGATGCGCTCCATTAATTATTATAGTATTGGCATTCGGAATGTCTATTCCATTTTCTACAATGGTAGTAGAAAGCAATACGTCATAGTCGTAATTGGCAAAATCAAAGATGACCTGCTCCAGTTCCTCTGGTTTCATCTGTCCATGACCAACAGCCACACGAGCATCTGGCACATATTTCAATATCATTTCCTTCAAGCGCGTCAAATCATTGATGCGCGGATTGACGAAATAAACCTGACCATTGCGCGACATTTCAAAGTTGATGGCATCTGCTATGATTTCTGCGCCAAAAGTATGAATCTCCGTCTGGATAGGATAACGGTTGGGAGGTGGTGTCTGAATGATACTCAGATCGCGAGCGCCAACCAATGAGAACTGCAACGTACGTGGAATAGGCGTTGCCGTCATGGTCAACGTATCAACATTGGTCTTCATCTGGCGCAGTTTCTCTTTCGTAGAAACGCCAAACTTCTGTTCCTCATCGATAATGAGCAATCCCAAGTCGTGAAACTTCACCGACTTACCAATCAACTTATGCGTACCTATTAATATATCTATCTTTCCTTCCTCCAGGTCTTTCAGCAATTCTTTAGTCTGCTTAGTAGAACGGGCTCTTGACAGATAGTCTACCCTGACAGGGAAATCCTTCAGTCGCGACTTAAAGGTCTGATAGTGCTGATAAGCTAAAACGGTAGTAGGCACCAGCACAGCCACCTGTTTGGAATCACTGGCAGCCTTGAAAGCAGCACGTACGGCAACTTCCGTCTTACCAAAACCAACATCGCCACACACTAGGCGATCCATCGGACGGGCCATCTCCATATCAGCCTTTACATCCTGTGTTGCTTTCAACTGATCCGGGGTATCTTCATAAAGGAAACTGGCCTCCAACTCTTGTTGCATAAACGAATCAGCAGAGAAAGCAAAACCGATTTCACGACGACGGGCAGCATAGAGTTTGATTAAATCACGGGCAATATCCTTCAGTTTGGCCTTGGTACGCTCCTTCATGCGTTCCCACTGGCCTGTTCCCAGATGAGAAAGACGCGGAGCCTCGCCATTGTCCTGTGCTTTATATTTTGATACCTTATATAATGAATGAATAGAGACATAAATGGAGCCCCCACCCTCATACATTATCTTGATCATCTCCTGATAGGAGTTTCCTTGAGGCATTCGAACCAATCCGCCAAACTTTCCGATTCCATGATCCACATGAACCACATAGTCGCCCACCTCAAACTGTTGAATCTCCTTCAGCGTCAAGGCTACCTTTCCTGAACGGGCCTTATCTGAGCGAAGATTATATTTATGGAAACGGTCAAAAATCTGATGGTCTGTAAATACGCAGAGTTTCAAATCGTTATCGGCAAAACCTTCATGGAGAGTCTTTTCGACAGGATCAAAAAGAACGGTTCCTTTTTCAGCAAAGATATCTTGCAAACGGTCTAACTGCTTACGACTATCTGCCAATATACAGAGTCGATAGCCATCAGTCAGATAACGCTCCAGCGATTCTTGCAACAGGTCGAAATTCTTATGGAATTGTGGCTGAGGAGAGACATGAAAAGCAATAGTTGCATCAGGCAGGCCAGAAGGGCGGTGTCCCATTTCCACCCTACGGAAAGCAACAGCCTCCCTACCGAACTGCGGTCCACTAATCAGTTGCAGCTCTTTACGCATTTCCTTCATGATATCTTGCTGTTCCTGTTCTGTAGCCCCTTCCATGCGTTCTGTTAACGCTTGCTGCGAAAAGCCATCTTGATAGATGCGGTCTATCGCATCACGAACATATAGGAAATCTTTCACTACCATCAATGTATTCTCTGGAAGGAAAGACAGAAACGATACTTTATTCTCCTCCACGACTCCCAGTTCAGGCACGATTTCTATCTGTTCGCACTTATCTTTCGACAATTGCGTGTCTACCTCAAAAGTGCGAATGGAGTCAATATCATCGCCAAAAAGGTCAATACGATAAGGAAACTCACTGCTATAGGAATAAACATCAAGAATACTGCCACGCAAAGCAAACTGTCCTGGCTCATAAACATAATCAACCTCATCAAATCCCAATTCTCTTAATGTCTTGACAGTAGCATCCACATCCATCATATCACCCTGATGAAGCGTTAGCGTTCTGTCATCAAGAACTTTCTTGGAAATAACAAGTTCTGCAATTGCCTCTGGATAGGAGACAATAAAGACAGAGGACTGATTTGATATCTTTGCCAATACTTCCGTGCGCAGAATCTCGTTAGCAGCATCACGCTGGGCATATTTCACTGCCCGACGATAACTGGAAGGAAAGAAAAGCACCTTTTTATCGTCCAACAGTTGCACCAGGTCGTGATAGAAATAACCAGCCTCATCAGCATCCTGCAGGATAAACAACGTTGTCGAAAGTTTGGCTTTTGACATGATTGAAGCAAACAGCATGGGCGCAGAAGAGCACATAAGTCCCTCGAGGAAAACCGTCTTCACAGACTTTTTCCCCAGCATATCAGCCAATGCCCCAACCTGTGGCAGCATAGCGTATTGCTTCAACAAATCACTTGCCTTCATAACGAATCGTCGGCAAAAGTACTAAAAAACGAAGGAAAAGCCAAATTAATTTCAGCTTTTCTGCCAATCGGGACTTTGTGACTCTTAAGTACCTTCTTTGTAGTCCGTCCTTACGGACTGCCAGTCCGAACGGGACGGACTGCGAGTCCGAAGCCTACGGACTACAAATTTGTATTAGTCGGAAAAGAAATTGTCTGTAATAGAATAAGGTACCCTTATTGGGCAATAACCAACCAGTATCGCCAAATAACCCTCACATTTTGACGTTCGCTGTAAAAACAGGAAATATTACTCCAAGAGTAACAAAAATTACTTTCGGACTATTCAAATTTCTATTCGGAGTAATTAAAATTACTTCCGGAGAATTTAGACATATCGGAGTCATCACATCATTTGCTCTTTTTATCTTGTTTTTATTTGCTATTTCAATTATTATTCGTACTTTTGCACCAAGATTTTTAAAATAATAGCATTATGCACGCAAGCGACAGCATTGTCATTATTCCGACTTACAATGAGAAGGAGAACATTGAGAAAATTATCCGAGCCGTGTTCGGACTGGAGAAATGTTTCCACATCTTAGTAATTGATGATGGGTCTCCTGACGGAACAGCCAGCATTGTGAAGGGCATGATGGCTAAGGAGGAATTTGCCGACCGACTCTTCATTCTTGAGCGTAGCGGTAAGTTAGGCCTTGGCACAGCTTATATCACTGGATTTAAGTGGGCATTGGAACGTGACTATGGCTACATCTTCGAGATGGATGCCGACTTCAGTCACGACCCAAACGATCTGCCTCGCCTATATAGTGCTTGTGCTGACGAAGGTTACGACGTAGCCATTGGTTCGCGTTATGTCAGTGGTGTTAACGTTGTGAACTGGCCCATTGGTCGTGTGCTGATGTCATATTTCGCCTCGAAATATGTGCGCATCGTCACTGGTTTCCAGGTGCACGATACGACTGCGGGATTCAAATGCTATAAGCGTCGTGTCTTGAAGACCATTGAGCTGGACAAGATCCGATTCAAGGGCTATGGTTTCCAGATTGAGATGAAATTCACCGCTTATAAGATTGGCTTCAAGATAAAAGAAGTTCCCGTTATCTTCGTGAATCGTCGTGAGGGCGTCAGCAAGATGTCTGGTGGTATTTTTGGCGAAGCCTTCTTTGGTGTGATGCGTCTGCGCTGGGACGGATGGACCCGCAAATATCCAAAGATAGTTGACTGATAACAGCCAACTATCTACGTTATTTCTTCTGGTCAGGATTTTCTACATATCCTTGGTATTCTGGTACTAAGGCCGACATTACGCTGTCATACGATTGGCGCATGGTAGCCTGAACATTCTGAAGACCTTGTCCGATAGGATAAATCGGTTGGTGAATGGTGAGCGAAAGTGGATGCCAATGGGCAAAATGCCAGTCGCGCATTCTTGGCATGACGTTGAACGAACCGTTAATGGTCAATGGAACAACGGGTAGTTGCAATTCATCAGCTAAAGCAAAAGCGCCCTTTTTAAAATCACCCATATGACCTGTAAACGAGCGAGCTCCTTCTGGAAATACAACCACACTCCAGTTTCCTGTCTCCAGAATCTTACGAGCTGCCTCGTAAGTATGGCGCACCTTTCCAACACCACGTCTGTCTACCATAATCTGATGCGACTTCCTGCAAGCATAGCCCACAAAGGGAATCTTGTTTATCTGGTACTTCATCATCCATTTGAATTTACGTCCTAAGAAACCATAAATCAAAAAGATATCAAAAGCGCCCTGATGGTTCGCCACGAAGACATACGACTGGTTTGGCTCCAGATGTTCACGACCTTCAACCTTTACAGGCAAGAGGAAAACATGCGTAATGACACGAGCCCACCAGCGTCCAGGGTAATATCCCCAATAGTGACCATCGCCGAATGTACATCCTAAGCCCACCGTAAGTGCGGTCCAAATGGTCATCAGAATGGTAACGGGTAACGCAACGACTAATTGATAGAGATAATACAGGTATTTCATTTCTTTCTTAACGTAATCACAACAATTTCGCCAGGCTGTCCGAGACGGAACGGAATGATTCCGCCCAAGCCCGAAGAGACATAAATGGCACGATCGCCCTCATAGTACATGCCAAAACACTCGCTATACGTAAAGTTCGCAGGGTTCCAGCCAAACAGGGAGAACTGTCCTCCGTGGGTGTGTCCACTCAACGTCAACTGGGCATTACATTCAGGCAATATCTTAGCACGCCAAGCATTGGGGTCATGCTGTAACATTACCGTAAACGATTTGGGTGATATTCCCTTCATCGTCTTGCCAACATCGCCATTTCTGGGCATACGCTTCTGGACGCCCCAGTTCTCCATGCCTGCAATGACAATACTGTCGTTGCCTCGACGGATAATGCGGTTTTCGTTCATCAGGAGTGTCCACATCTTGCGCTCCAGCTGTTGCGTCTTCAGGTCGTTCTTCTTTTTGGTAGCCTCATCGCAATCAAGATACGTAGCATAGTCGTGGTTTCCCAAAATGCTATACACTCCGTCAGGAGCATGCAACTGTTGAAACAGGGACACTTTCGACTCCAATTCGTCAGGACGGAGGTTCTGCAAATCGCCAGTAAAGACAATCATGTCAGCCTTCTGGTCATTGATGGTATTAACAATTTGCTGCCCCATATCCTCTTTGATATTATCGTAAGTGGCAATATGCGCATCAGAGAATTGCACAATGCGATAACCGTCGAAAGCCTTGGGAAGGTCCTTGCTGGCAAATTCTATCTGCTTCACATGCATATCCGTGAAACCAATCGTCATGCCATAGACTGCCAAACAGATAATGGCACAGGCCAATGCTATGCCAACTCGACGACCATAACGACGGTTCATCAACTTGCTACACAAAAAATAGGCAAGGAAGGGTACAACGATGAAACCCATCACTACGAAAAACACTACAGCGTATCTTGCAACCATATTTCTATAAATTAGTACTTAAAAATTTGCGCATTACTTCTACTGGCAGACCTCGACGGTGAGCATAGTCCTCCAACTGGTCGTTGCCTATCTTTCCTATAGCGAAATAGCGAGCCTTCGGATGGGCCATCATCAGACCAGAAACACTGGCATGAGGTTTCATGGCTCCACTCTCCGTCAATCGGATTCCAATCTGTCGCATTCCAATCAGTTCATCGATAACGAAGTTCAGACTGGTGTCTGGCAATGAGGGATAGCCTACAGCTGGACGAATGCCCTGAAACTTCTCTATATGCAACTCCTGCATGGTCAGTTGTTCATCAGGGGCATAACCCCAGTAGTTCTTCCTCACCTCTTCGTGCATCCGCTCAGCAGTTGCCTCAGCCAGTCGGTCTGCCAACAGCTGCACCATCATCTTTTGGTAAGTATCATGGTCAAAGTCTGTTTCCAGACCCATATCCACCGAAGTGGCAAATACCCCAATCTTATCTTTCTTTCCTGACGACAGCGGACGGATAAAGTCTGCCAAGCAGAGCGACTCTGCATCCGATTGTTGCTGGCGGAGCAAAGGTATCCGGCGCTCACCAATCACAATATCATCACCTTCGCTGTTCGCTTCAAAGAGCTGAAACACAGCATGCGTTCTGTATCGACTCTGCAGCGTTGCTAATGTTTCTTCTGCTTCACCACGCAATTTTCCCTTCTCTGCTTCGGGCTTGTTATGCATGCCCCATGCATAAAAGAAGTAGTCCCAGTTGATATAGGGCGCAACGTCATTGATTTGATAATCAAGAAGCATGGTCGAAACTTATTTCCTCGCCCAAAACCTCGCTGTTCACTTGTCCGTCAGCATAAACGGTTTTTCCGTTACACAGCGTACGTTCCACACGCCATTGGTATTCGTGACCTTCCACAGGGCTCCATCCGCACTTACTCTGGATAACGTCCGTTGTCACTTTCCAGGGAGTCTTTGGACGAACGATGGCAATATCTGCCCGATAACCTTTTCGCAGGAAGCCACGTCGCTCCACGCCAAACAGGCGGGCTGGGTTGTGACACATCAGTTCGACCATTCGTTCTATAGTCAGCACCTTTTCGTCTACCAATTCGAGCATGGTAACCAAAGAGAACTGAATCATAGGCATTCCACTGGCTGCACGACAGCATCCTCCTTGTTTCTGTTCCAACAGATGAGGAGCATGGTCTGTACCAATCACTGCAATTCGTCCATCTGTCAATGCCTGACGCAACAAGAACTGATCGACAGGAGTCTTGATGGATGGATTTACCTTGATGCGTGCACCTAAGCGTTGATAGTCTAATTCCGTAAAATAGAGATGGCCTACACAGGCTTCAGCAGTGATATTTGTCGCGATAGAATCGCTACACACTGGAATGAGTTCCAGTTCTTCTGCCGTAGAGAGGTGGGCTATATGCAGACGTGTACCATATTTCTTGGCTAATTCCACAGCCTTTCGCGAAGATGCCAGGCAAGCCTCCTCACTACGAATCAAGGAATGCAGGTTCACCTGCGGGTCATCGCCCCAGGCTTTCTGAGCCTCTTCCATGTTATGATTAATGATATCCGTATCCTCACAATGTACCATCAAGGGCAACTTAACAGAAGAGAAGATACGTTCCAACGCCTCTTTCCCATCAACCAGCATATTTCCCGTTGACGACCCCATAAAGAGCTTGATACCAGGAATACGATGTTCGTCCAGTTGGGCAAACGTCTGGATATTGTCGTTAGTGGCACCATAGAAAAAGGAATAGTTCACATGACTGCTCCGTTTGGCACGCTCAAACTTTTCGTTTAAGGCTTCCAGTGTGGTGGTTTGCGGTTTGCAATTCGGCATATCGAAATAGCTGGTCACGCCACCTGCCGCTGCAGCTCTGCTCTCACTTTCTATATCCGCCTTTTCTGTAAGTCCTGGCTCACGGAAGTGCACATGGTCGTCAATGACTCCTGGCAATACATAACAACCCGAGGCATCGATGATTTCATCAAACGATGTCTCGGGCTGCTGTTTGGTAATATCTATAATGTTGCCGTCTTCGATAACAACGCTGCCATCGAAAATCCGACCTTCATTGACGATGCGTCCTCCCTTAACGAGTGTTCTCATTTCTGTTCAGGAACATTAGTCAACGGAGTTGTAGGTTGCGACGGCATGGAGTCGGGCTGAGGCTTTGGCTGTGCAGCCTCGTCCATACCATTCATGCGGGCCTCATTCTCCTGTGCTGTCTTATAATAGTCCTTCACATAAGGATCGTTCTTGAATTTCTCAGTTGCCTTAGACATGATGTCCTCAATCTGTGGGGTCAGCACTGGGAATCGATACTGGCTTGTAATCATCATGAAGACACCAGGACCCAGCACATTGTCGAAGTTGTTAACAACAAACTTAGTCACCAACTCATCTTCCTCTGCTGCTATGGCATTTGCCTCTGCCGAGAGTTTCTGATCTATCTCCTGTTCGTCAATACCGTCCAACAACATCTGGCTCTGTCTGTGCGACAACTCATTCATGCGGTTGGACAACTGGTTATGCTTGTCTATGAACTTATAAAGACTATCGTTCAGCGGTGTTCCACCAACGCTCTGCGAGGCATTGTCAATCTTGATGGTAATCTCACCCTCTTCCAGCACAACGGGCATGATGCTCTCGTCGCCCATAAAAAGGTTGGCCATACGCACTGTATCAAGCAGTCCGGCAAAGTGGAATTCTCCATGTACCACGTCACAAGAGTCGATATTCTTCACCTCGTTGTTCTTGAGCGCTTTCAGATAGAGCTTGCTTCCGTCCAGTGCAGAAATCGACGAAGAGCCCTGCACATTATAGGAACTTGCACACGATGAAACCGCTGCAACGAGGACAAACATATAGAGTATTTTGTTCATAGACAAATCATAGTTACTTAAATCAGTGGCAAATGTACTACCTTATATTGAAATACGAAAAAATATTTGCGCATTTTAAAACATTTGCGCAATAATTAGCGTTTTTTTGCCTCTTTTTCCAATTCATTTGCAATTCTATGGCTGGCATACAGTTGTAAGATGGCTGCCACAAGCAACACAATTATCCAGTTGTTGTGTACATATTTAATATATAGCAGCAGGTTGATGCTAAAGAAGTTCGACTGGTTGGCCAGCATCAGCAGTCCAGCCAACAGGAAAAGCACATCGCTCGTCAATTGGATGCGGCGAAGACGACGTATGGTAAAGTTATTGCCATCATACGACTGGCGCATTTGCATAGCAGCAAACAACAAGGCACCAGGGGCAAAGATATAGGCAGCCCACGACTGCAGGAACATGCTTCCGCCTGCACCTACCACCATCAGCAATCCGCCAATAAGCAGAATGGCTGTTTCGATATTACTCAGTTGTTTCATTAGACAGGATACTTGATGGAAGGCGTTCGTCATCGCTCAGCACAAAGATATCCTCATCGTCGGCTTTCATAAAATAGCGTTCACGAGCTATTTTCTCAATCGACTTCGGATCGCTGTCCAACTCCCTAATCTGGGCCTTGTCGTGCTTGTAGCGCTCTTCGTATTCTTTAATCTCATCTTTCAACTCTCCGATGTATTGCTGGTTGCGAAGATGCTTCCACACACTATTCTCATCCAGAAAGCCGATAAAGAGGACTGCGAGAAAGACCACAACGATATATTTCAGGCCTTTCACGTGGTAAATACGGAGCATAAAATTCCTCACCTTCTTCATCTTATTTTTCTTATTCGGGCACAAAGATACAAATTATTTCTCATTTCTTATTTCTCATTTCTCTTTTTTTTCATACCTTTGTAGGCAAATTTGTTTTTCATATGGAAGAATACATCGTTTCAGCGCGAAAATACAGGCCCATCTCCTTTGATACTGTGGTGGGACAGCAGGCGTTGACAACTACACTGAAGAACGCCGTGAAGAGCGGAAAGCTGGCTCACGCCTACCTCTTCTGCGGACCTCGAGGTGTGGGAAAAACCACCTGCGCTCGTATCTTCGCCAAAGCCATCAATTGTCTCACACCTACTGCCGAGGGTGAGGCCTGTGGACAATGTGAGAGCTGTCAGGCTTTCAACGAGCAGCGTTCGTACAACATCTTTGAGTTGGATGCTGCCTCCAACAATTCCGTGGAGCACATCAAGTCGCTCATGGAACAGACGCGCATCCCACCACAGGTTGGAAAATACAAGGTGTTCATCATCGACGAGGTTCACATGTTGTCTACTGCAGCCTTCAATGCTTTCCTTAAGACTTTGGAGGAACCACCCGCACATGTCATCTTCATTCTGGCTACTACGGAGAAACATAAGATTCTGCCTACCATTCTCAGTCGCTGTCAGATATACGACTTTGAGCGTATGACGGTACGCAACACCATCGACCACTTGAAGAGTGTGGCAGACAAGGAAGGCATCACTTACGAGGAAGAGGCTTTGGCTGTGATTGCTGAAAAAGCGGATGGTGGAATGCGCGATGCCTTGAGTATCTTCGACCAGGCTACGTCTTTCTGTCAGGGCAACATTACCTATCAGAAGGTCATCGAAGACCTGAACGTGCTCGATTCCGAGAATTACTTCCAGATTGTTGACTTGAGCATTGACAACAAGGTGGCTGACATCATGGTTCTGCTGAACAACATTATCGGCAAGGGCTTCGACGGAGGACTGCTCATCAGCGGTCTGGCTAAGCATGTTCGCAATGTGCTGATGGCTCGCGACCAGCAGACTCTTCCTTTGCTCGAAGTGAGCGACCAACAGCGTGAGCGCTATCAGCAGCAAGCAAAGAAGTGCCCTATACCTTTCTTATATAAGGCTCTGCAACTGATGAACCAGTGCGACATCAATTATCGTCAGTCCAGCAACAAGCGTCTGCTCGTTGAGCTGACATTGATAGAAATCGCTCAGATTACACAGCCCGACGAGGGGGCTGGCAGTGGGCGTAAGCCCAGAAGACTGAAATCCCTGTTTAAGCAATTGATACAGCAGGCTCAGCCCAAGCAAGCAGCTC
>Ga0256407_10002802_pt1 | contig 32413 bp, 18 predicted proteins | sample RumenRJG_04DNA_FD_193489 | JGI IMG/M metagenome (GOLD analysis project Ga0256407, IMG submission 193489) | Bovine rumen microbial communities from Lethbridge, Alberta, Canada - RJG_04 | ecosystem: Host-associated > Mammals > Digestive system > Stomach > Rumen | place: Canada: Alberta...
AACTTATGCGCAAGGCGGCGACGCTTCGAAACAAGAAGATCGAAATGATCGGTCCTGACGTTCTTATAAGCGGGCGTGTCAATTATTGACGAATCCAAAAACGTCTGAACAGAGTCGAATAGCGAAAGGAGGGCGTCCCCTAGGGACGCCCTCCTTGTTCATAGACAGGCGTTTTTTGATCCGATTATCGCTTTTCCGTCGGAGAGTCGGCGATTTCGCGCTTGATTGATTCGATGAGAACGGGAACTAGAATGATTTCAGCTTCACGCGTTAAGTGAAGTCTGTCTTTTGCATAAAGATTTTCCTGAACTTTACCGTCCTTATCGCGAATGGAATTTTCAAAATCAACGTAGTAGAGGTTCGGATCCTCCTGCGCGAGTTTTTTAACCTCGTCGTTATAGAAACGGAATTTATCCCAATTCTTTTCACAGACAGGCGCGAAATGGAGCGCGCAAAAATGAACCTTCACGTCCGGATTTGATTGACGTAGATCGGCAAGGAACTTTTTGAAACGCTCCATAACCTCCTCGCCGGTGGCGCCGCCTGTTATATCGTTGCCCCCGCAGTAAAGAACGACGCGATTCGGCCTAAACGGCGCGAGAAGTTTTGCCGTCGCAACGTTGTTCCAGTCTGTAAGACGCGAACCGCCAAAGGCTCGGTTAATGGCGTGAAATTCAGCGAAATCATTTGGGATTTCCTTCCAGCGCGTGAAGGTGGAACTCCCTACGAAGAAAGTCGTTTCTGCCGTAGGCGGATTTTCCTCGTTTTGAGATTCGTATTTTTTGACGTCTTTTTCGAATCGAAATTCTTGTGCGAAAAGGTGTTCCGCCAACGTCAAGACAAGTACAAAAGCGACAAGAGACGAGAAGATTCTTGTGATTGCAGGGAGTCTCGACATGGAAAATTCCTCAGATTTGTGAAATATCTAAATTGATCGACGCGGGGCGGATTAAATTCTTGGAACGCTGATGGAACGGACAAGCGAAGATAGAATTTCGTCGACGCTTCTACCCTCGATTTCCGCTTCTGGCGACATGGCGACGCGGTGTCGGAGCGTTGGAAGCGCGAGTCGCGTGACGTCGTCTGGAGTGGCAAAGGCGCGTCCTTGGAAGACGGCGAGGGCGCGAGCGCCTTGGGTTAGCGCGATTCCTGCTCGTGGCGAAGCTCCGAAGGTTAAACGGGGAAACTGTCGCGTTGCACGTACAATTTTATTGATGTAATCAAGGAGCTGAGGCGCGACGTAAACGTCGTTGACCTTCTTACGTAACTCTAAAATTTCTTGCGCGTTAAGAACCGGTTGTACAACGTCGAGCTTTTCTTTGACCCCGATGTTTTTACCATGCTCGGCAAGAATCTTCAGCTCTTCGTTTTCTGACGGATAATCCGCGATGATTTTGAACATGAAACGGTCGATTTGCGCTTCTGGCAAACGATACGTTCCTTCCGATTCGATTGGGTTTTGCGTCGCGATCACGAAGAAAGGAGAGGGGAGAGGGTGCGTTACGCCGTCTACGGTCGCGGCGCCTTCTTGCATCGCCTCAAGAAGCGCGGCGTGTGTTTTTGCCGGAGCGCGGTTGATTTCGTCGGCGAGTAGAATTTGGGCGAAAACTGGTCCGGCTCGGAATTGGAATTCTTGCGTTTTAACATTGAAGACGGGCGCGCCAACCACGTCGGACGGCATGAGATCGGGCGTAAATTGAATGCGTCCAAAATCGCACCCAAGCGCGCGTCCCAAGGTGGAGGCAAAAAGCGTTTTTCCAAGTCCCGGAGCGCTTTCGACAAGAACATGCCCCCCTGAAAAGAGCGCGACGATCGAACCCAAAATAAGTTCAGGCTGACCAACGAAAACTTTATCTAGTTCTCGGTTTAACGAGGTATAAACGTCGGCAAATCGACGCAGGACGTCGTCTGGAAGAGCCGCTTTTGCGATTTCCCGTTCCGCTTGTTCCTCGCTCGACAAATCAACGACTGAATCGGCTACGACGGGGGTTGCGTTCGACGAAGATTCTAGCGTCGTCGGCGTATCGAACATGTTTTCTTGTTCGTTCATGGACTTACCTGAGTATTATGTCGTCTGAAAATCACAAACCATGGGGGCACGATGACGGCAAACTGCGCCCGCCGCCTCTAAGTATATCAATAAATATTCCCGAGAGACGCCCGTAGCTGAAAATTATTTGGAATTATTATCCGGTTTCTTGACGCGGACGTTTACGCAACCTATATTGAAAGCGATAGGGCGGACGTCCGTTTCGTTTAATTCCCCAGAGGCTTTGAACGTGTAATGACGACAACGACATGCGTAGCGAGAGAACGCGCTGGATATTTCTGTATTTGCGTAGTTCTCTTATTTTTAGCGTTTTTGCGTTCGCTTGACGCTGCCGAGCCGATCGCGTTGAACCCCAATGAGGATTGGCTTGTTCTGCCGGGTTCAGACGGCGCCGCTTCAGTTTTCGACGCGACGTCTTCCGTCGGACGGATAACGCGGATTGACGCGACGAATATCGAGACAGAAGATCGGCTCAAGCGTGCTCAGACGCGCTTTGAACGTCCATGTGGAGGGGGCGTCCTGTTAAAACCACAAGCTGAATCGGAAGACGTCGAGAAGCGAGTTCATGCAATTCTCGAGGAACGCCGTCGTCTCGATTATATATGGCTTCGCAACGGCGACGAGTTTTTTTGCGATTTTCTCGCTTTGGACAAACGTTTTGCGTACATACGCGCGTTCGACGTCGACGTTAGGATTCCCCGTGGACGCGTCGCCGCAATTCGTTTTCACGACGTTTGGAACGATCAAACGAACGCCGGAACCTTTGAATAGTCGGACATTTATGCGATCCTTTTTTTGAGACGACGCGAATGCGTCTGGAGAACGCCCGATGGTCAGCCTCTTACATGATCCGGCGCTCATGCTTTTGACGAGTCTTATCGTCGTAGTGGGAGCGATTGTTTGGCTTCGCGTTGGAGCTTTTTTCGCGTTGATTATGGGCGCGTTGACTGTTAGTTTCTGGAGCGCTCTTGCCACCGGTGGAACTCTCGATCCGGGAAATACGGTGACGACGGTTTGTCAGGCGCTGGGAACGACGGCGGGTAATATTGGCTTGTTAATCGTTTTCGGCACGACAATCGGCAAATGTATGGCGGACAATGGTTCCGCCGACCGCGTTGTTCTTGCTTGTCGTCGTTTCTTCGGCGAAAAGCGGGTACCCGCTGCGCTTGCGGGCGGCGCGTTCATCTTGTCGATCCCCGTTTTTTACGACGCGACGTTCTATCTTCTCTTACCCCTTGCCAAGTCGGTATACCGTTCTGTTCGTAAGAATTATATTCTTTACTTGCTTTCTGTTGGACTTGCCGCGACGATTTCACATACGGCGATTCCCCCTACACCGGGACCTATTGCCGTTGCTGAAACGTTAGGAGTTCCTCTTTCGACGGCTCTGGGGATAGGGTTAGCCGTCGGCGTTTGTCTTTTTCCTTTCGCGTTATTTTTAGCATGGCTCCTGAATAAGCGCCTTCCAAATCCAAAGATAGATCAGTCTGTTCTTTCGGATATGGGAATGTCAGAACAAAGCGAAGTCGCTATTAAAAACGACGCTTCTTCTCTTTCCTTGCCTCCTCTCTGGCTCGCTCTGGCTCCGATTGTTTTACCTGTAATCTTCATTGCTTCCGCGTCTATTGTTAAGACTTTTGATCAACAGGCTGAAGGCGTTACAACTGTCATTTCTGGATGGAGACAGGTTCTTTATTTTGTAGGAGACGCGAATGTCGCGTTAGGAATAGCCGCAATCCTCGCCTGTTTAACGACGCTTTTTTCTCGAGCGCGTCCCGCAACGCGTTCTGTACTGGAACAGAAGTTAAACGCGGCGATTTCTAGCGCTGGAACAATTATTTTGATAACGGCTGCCGGCGGCGCGTATGGCGCGACGCTTCGCGCGTCGGGCATTGGCGAGCGTATCCAGGAGCTTTTTGCCTCGACGGGCGGACTTTCCGGCGCGACGGCGCTGACGCTGGCGTTTGTTTCAACCGCGCTTCTTAAATCGGCGCAAGGGTCGAGTACGACGGCGATGATAACGTCGGCGTCGATTTTAGCCGCGACAAATCTCACAGGCGAGACGCTCGGTTTTAATCTTGGCTACCTTGGCGCGGCGATTGGAGTCGGTTCGTCAGTTGCGAGTTGGATGAACGACAGCGGCTTTTGTGTTTTTTCAAAGTCGTCTGGAGTTGCCGAGATCGATTGTCTAAAGGTCTGGACTGTTGGGACAGGGGCTCTTGGATGTTGCGGCTTCTTGGTCGTACTGATCTTGAGTCGCCTCTTTCCCCTTGTTTAACGCCGATTCCGACCGCATATAGAGAAACGGGCGAGTCTCTCATACGAGAAACTCGCCCGTCTTAATTGTCAACAGAGACCGTTTATCTTGAACCGCTGAGGTTGAAAGTGAAAACTTCTGTGACGTCGTTCGGGTCTTTGCAGACGGGGAACGCGAAATCGAGCGCGAGCGGCGCGGGACCTAGCATCGGAATCTGGAAACGTAGACCAAAGCCTGGCGCGACTCGATATCGTCCCCATTTCTTCATACTTTCAGCGACCGTTCCTGTATCGACGAAGAAAGCAAGTTGGAATTCGTCGCCGCCTGAAACGGGAACAAAGAATTCAACGGTGTTATAGAATTCAAATTTTCCGCCGACTCCAAATCCTGTTTGGAGGTATCGAGGCGTGACTTCACGATATTCGAATCCACGCAGATTTTGAGAGCCTCCGCCGTAATAACGTTCATAGATTGGGGTATTGTCGCCAGTCCATCCAAGATGACTCGAAAGTCCGAGCACCCACCGACCTGTCCCGTCGACTCGTTTGTGCAACGTCTTGTAATAGCGTCCGTCGAGCGTAACGCGCGGGAAGTTATAGTCGCCAAGTCCGACTTCGCCAGTTCCCTTAAGGAGGAACCCTGCTGAAGGCGAATAGGGGTGGTTTCGTGTGTCGTATGCGGCGGTAAGACCAACGTTGTACATCCTATTGGTTCCGACGACCTTGTTGAGGTCGGGAACGAACGGAACCGCTGGATCCTTAATTTTGACGTTATAGATTCCGCCGTTAAGCGTCGTGCTAAAACGCGGCGTCCACTGACGTCCTAGACGGACCTCGCCGCCGTAGCGCGCTTCAAACCATTCGTCGAACGAATGTTCGCCATACAGTCCGGTAACGCCGAAGAGGAACTTCGAGTTGAAAACGTTAGGAACGTCCCACGAGGCGCGATAACTCTGAACGCTCGTTCCAGGACTTGCTTGGATGCTGAATATTTGTCCGCCGCCCCTGAACGCGTTGTTCCAGCCGTCGGCGCGAAAAAGATCGGTCGGCGGGCGGAAGAGGTTAAAGTTTCGTTCTGTGAAACTCACGTTTCCAACCAAGCCGTAGTCCGAATTGACGCCGATTGACGCTTGGAACATGCCCGTACGGCCCTCTTGAACTTTTACAAGAACCGTTCCGTCGTATATTTCGTCTTCATCAGGCGTGATGGGTTCGAGGATTTCCTTTCCGATCGAGCCATAAACTCCGTCAGAGAAACCCGGCGTCGAAGATTCGTCTGTACTGAGAACGGGTCTCGGCGAGGGCGATTGATTATAATCAATGGAGGCGTTGGAATTGAGAAGGTTGGCAGATTCGCCGTTGGCATAATCAAGTCCGTCGGTGAACTGAGAACCGAGATTCGTAGAGTCATACGGTCGGTAACTGCCGGACGACGCCTGAGTTTCCCGCGTCGTCGTGGGGGAGAAACCGCTTGGTACTTGTCGAGTCTGACCTCGAACAAGCGAGCCTTGCGTGGCGACGCCGCGTCGAGGCGTTACGACCGTGTTCGGCTGCAACGTCGTAACGTCGTCAAGATTTGGAGCGACAGAACGATACTCAGGCGCGACCTTTAAAGAATTCGTCGAGACAACGTTCGATAAATTCTTCTGACGTTTTGTCTCTTCGTAGGGGACGTAAGCGCCAGCCCGTTTTGTCTCTGTCACGGGACTTTGTCCTCGAGCGACGGTTTCCTGCGCGCCGACAGCTTGTGTCTTTGGGCTTTGTCCACGCGTCGTCTCTTCGACGTGACGTGCGTTTTTCTCGGTTGTGTTCTTGTCTTTAGCGGAATCGTGGACAACCTCCGCCTTTCCTTCTTTGTTGAGGCGGTAAATCTTGGTTTCGTCGGGAACAACGGCAATTTCTGGGAGTTGACCGTCAGTCGGTTTGTCGTTGAAGTAACCTGATTGACGCAACGTATTTTCACTCATCCGGATCTTCTTACCGTTGAGGAGTTCTCCCGGCTTGACGTCGAGCATATTGAGAACGACGGGCGTCATAGTTCGGGATTCCGAACCGACGTAATCAACAACAACGTCGCTAACTCTGTAACGATGATCTTCATTAATGTCGTAGCGAATGTCGACGACGCCAACCTCGTCAGTAAATATTTGGTTTGGCGTGACGTCTGCGCGCACATATCCGAGGTCTTGGTATTTATAACGTAGCGCGATACGATCCGCTTCTACTTCGTCGAACCGGTAGTATGAACCCTTCTTAACCTTGAGTTCTTTCTCAAGTTCAGCGTCGGAGACGACGCGGTTTCCGTTAAAGGTGAAGTTTCTAATCTTGTAGCGGGGACCTTCGTCGATAATGTAACGCACAGAAACCCAAGCGTTGTCTTTTCCAAGGCCGCCAAACCACTTGCTTTCTTCGTATTCGCGATCAATTCTCGCGTCAAAATAACCGAGATTACGATAGTATTCGAGGAGCTTTTCGACGTCGGCGTCAAGTCTTTCTCGCGTGAAAGCGCCGCCGAGGATATAAAAAACTCCCGGCTTGGTGGAAACAAGGCTGTGAAGACGCGCGCTACTAACGACGGAGTTTCCGACAAATTTCGTACTGAGAACGCGTTGTTTAAGGCCTTCGTCGATGAGATAAACGACTCCGACGTCTTCGGGATGGTCGCCTCTAAGGATTTCGACGTGCGGTTCGCCGTAATCTTTGCTCTTGTAAAATTCGATAATTCTGAGTCGTCCGTTTTCGACTTCATAAGGATCCATACGGGATTCGCCGGGACGTAACGCAAGTTCTTCTAAGATATCGTGTTTTGAAATTTTCCTGTTCCCGACGACCTTGACGTAACGCATCATTCTTCGTGGGGTTAAGTCGAAGTTGACCACAACCTGATCAGGAGCGTCAGGGGACCACGAAGTTGAGACGGCGACGTCGATGAACTGTTTGGTTTGTAAGAGCGCGCGTTTATCTTCCTCAAGACGCTGCTGATTGAACTTGGCTCCGATACGGGTCTTGACTATTTTATTGAATTGCTGCGCGGTCATTTCGAGACCGGAGATCCGCACGTCGGCGATGGTAAGATTCTTGAGGTCAGCCTCGGAAAGAGACGCCGACTCAAGAGATTGTTCTTGGGGACGATTCTTTTCGACCCGTTCTTCGTCAGTTGGTTTTGTGTTATGTCCTTGGGGAGTCACTCGATACGATTCACGGAACGGTTCGTCAATTCCGTTGACGACGGTGTGATCGATTTCGGGTTCTGCGAGGAGATCAATAGGTTTATAATCGCTGTCTGCGCCGATTACGACTTCTTCGGTTGGACGAGAAGCGAGTAAAGGAACCTCGACGTTGTTTGGCGTCGCGTTGCTCTCTTGTTCAGGAAGAGGAGAGTTGAGAATCGGAAAATTCGTTTCGGGGAAGGACGCGTCGTCGGTTGTTGTGAGGGGAGCGTCGGCGCTGTTAGCGTTAGAATCGATATTTGCCGCCGTGGACGACGTTTCCGTGTTTGATAAGAGCGCGTCGAGTCCAGAGTTAATATTTGGCGTTTGCGCATACGGCAAGGTTGCTTCGGAGGTCGTCCTTGGCTGAATAGATTCGACGGACGAGTCTGAAGGAGAAACGTCGACGTTGGCGGGGACGTCTCCAAGAAAGGGCGTCGCGGTGGGAAACTCGTCGTGTGCGATTGGCGCGGCGGCGCTCACGATGTTTGTCGGAGTCGTTGATTCTTGCTGAGGAATCATATTCTCGACAAGGTCCGCCTCGTCTATTGGGTATTCCGCCAAACCCTGATAGGGGGCGAGATAACCTTCGTTAGTGCGATATTCGGCAGCGCCGCTTGTTTGCTTGATTCCGTTCGGCGCGTTAGGCGCAGCGTTATACTGTGCAGTCGCTACGACGTTTGGCGTAGCTTGAGGAATCGCGTTTCGGGTTCCAGATTGCCGAGACGAGGATTTCGACTGTGTTCGCTTATCGTTATTTTGCGGGGAACTGACGGCGTTTGTCTGTGTTTTTGTCTTTCCCCCCTCGTAGGTAATCATACGAACGCTCGACGAGTTAGCGGTCTCAGGCTTTTTCGCGAGCGCCATTTCGGGAAACCAGAGGTCGTCTTCGTCGATAGGCGTTTCGCCGTTGTCAGGATTGTTTAGATAATTGCGATCAAGGGCGCGTAACGCGTCAAAATCGCGAACGGTCGTTCCTGTCGCTTCCTCAGGAGTTGCGACGTTCTGCGTCCTTATCGCATGAGCAGAGGTTTGCGCAAAGGCGATTCCAACGTCGACGCGAACGACGTTCAAAAGGAACGCTACGACGGAGGCGATCAAGAAGAATTTCTTCCGATTTTCGTTGAAAAGGCAAGGACAAACCGTCCTGCGAGCCGAGGGGCGAACATCCTGAGCGACGCCGCAGGGCCTGATGTCGGATGAAAAAATCATTGTCTTGTCGAACCTTTGCAGAGGCGCGCAGCGCGCCTGAGAACACGGATTTTACGTGTTTCTTACGACTTCGTATCAACACGCGCAACCGTCGTGGGGCTTTCCGGCGGCGTCCGTGTCGCCGGCGAAGCTTAACCCGATACGTTTAGGCTCGCCAAGACTACCGAATAAAGATTGACGAGACAACCCGAATTTGAAAATTTCCCAACGTTACTCTGTATTCTTTTCAGAGGTGCGGTCTGATTGACTTTCGTTTTTTGACCGCGACGTTTAAAGAAAAAGCCGTCGTCCGAGAGGAAATCGAACGGCGGCCTTTGGACAAGTAACGAACGTTAATCAAGCTTGTTTTTGTCGGTCGGCTTGGGGAACGTATTCTGGCAAAACTTTGGAGGCGAAAATCGGTTCAAAGCGCGTCATGCGCTGACGACCGTCGATCATTGGCAAGGAGAGCATGTCTTCGCCGACAAGCGGTTTGAGATAACGTAGGAATTCGTCGGAGACGTCGTTGCCACTCGGTAAAATCCACTCCTTGGGGAAGGTCCTTTCGCTATTGGCGACGTCTGCCAGAGGAGCTTTGTCGTAACGGACGTTATAGATAATCCCCGGTTCACGGAGAATCGTGGACATATAGCCGCCTTGGTCTGTCGCGGCGAGTTCAGCCGCTTTTTGACCCAGACGGTACGCTTCGTCGAGGTCGACAGTGGACGCGTATCCCATAGAATGCCGTTGATCGGTGCCTGGCACGTTGCAACGCGCCGCGCCACGTGTTGCAAGACCGACAGAGTTGAGATAATTGACGACCGTTTGCGCGACAGTGATTTTACTGGCGCCGAAGTTTGCATGTCCAAACGAATCCTTGACAAAGCCGAGGTCGCCGACGTTGAACCCCTCGCTGACGACAACGACGCAACGCCCCGCCTGTTTCAACGTGGCGTTAACCTGTTCGGCAAGTTGTTCAAGGGAACATGGGGATTCCGCAAGATAAATGAGAATAGGATTCTCGCGTTTGGGATCGGCCATTCGAGCCGCGGCAGGGATGAAACCAATTTTGCGCCCCATCGCCTGAAGAACAAGAACCGGGTCGGCGGGGCATGAACCTTTATTTTCTTCATTCGCATATTGAACCATATGCGTCCAGTATTTAGCGGTCGAAGCGTAGCCCGGCGTATGGTCGATGAGTTTGAATTCAGCGTCGCCAATATCGTTGTCAATTGTTTTAGGCGCGCCGACCGCTTGGAGTTCGAGCCCGCGTTCAGCCGCAAGCCTCGCGATTTTATTCGCGGTGTCCATCGAATCATTGCCGCCGTTATAAATGAAATAACCGACGTTGTGCGCTTTAAAAACTTCTACTACACGTTCAAAATCCTCGTTTTGCCATGACTTGAGCTTGTAGCGACACGTTCCGATCGACCCCGCGACGGGCGTGTATCGCAGTAGCGAGATTTCTTCCTCCGGTTGCGAGGATAGATCGAGAAGTTCTTCCTTCAACACGCCTTCAATTCCGTGACAGGCGCCATAGACGGTTCCAATAGCGTCAAACTCACGCGCCGCCTCTACGACGCCACGAAGGGTACTGTTAATCACGCACGTTGGTCCGCCGCTTTGAGCGACGACAAGGTTTTTACGAAGCGTCATCTTTAATTACGATTCCCTAGTCATTGTTACGAAACTTATTTGAACAGGACGAACGAAAGGACGTTTTAACGCGCCTAACACGTCCTATGATAGCTTATTTCCCAGAAAAGACAATCTGTTTTAGGGAGCGACTTCGATTATGGCGCGCTTTCTTTATGGAGATACTTTTAGCGGATTATATTTCCCTTTTTTTCAAAAGCGCCAGAAATAAAATATGAAGGACTGGCAAGAATAAGACGATTTTATAGAATACGTTGTATCGGCGTTTAAGGAAGATAGTTTTGTCTGCGTTGAATCGCGATATTTTACGAATGACGTAAAATATCCAAAGAACGTTTGCGTATTTTAACTGAAGAGTCGAAGACTTCTTGACTACTTCCTTTCCCAGGTCAAACTATTTTCACATTTTTTTTGAATGAAATCGCTCTGTAAATGACAAACCTTTGTATCTACAGAGGTTAAGAAATTGAAAATGATATTGACGGCCTTGTTAAAATCGTTATAATTGGCCTAATCAGAAAAACAGGCAAAACAGGAAAAGTTTAACGTTCATGATTTTTGGCGTTGCTTTGGCGCGTTTTGTCCAACGTCTAGCTTGACGTTATTGCATTGCGTAACGTTTCATGATTGCTTGAGTTCTGTCAGTCGTAGCGCCTCGCGCCGCGGCGAGTTGCGACGAATCGAGTTTGCGAATATCCAGCCTGTCGACGACGACAGGTCGTTTTTTCCAGAGCGTAATGGAGTATATAAATGGCTTTTAAAACAGTGTTTACAACGGGTGAAGCTGCGAGAATATGCAAGGTCAGCCAGCAAACGATTATTCGCTGTTTCGACTCGGGGGCCCTTAAGGGATTTCACGTGCCTGGAAGCCGTTTCCGACGTATTCCTCGCGAGTGCCTTCTCGCGTTTATGAAAGAAAATAATATTCCGACCGACGCGCTCGAAAGCGGCAAACGTAAGATTCTGATTGTCGACGACAATCCTGATCTTGTCGAACTTCTCGTCAAGGTCTTTGAGGCGGACGGTCGATTTGAGACGCGAACTGCTAACAATGGTTTTCTCGCCGGAATGTTGGTGCGCGAGTATCGCCCTGACCTGATTATTCTCGACGTTATGCTTCCCGACATCAATGGACGCGACGTCTGTATTTTTGTACGCAATGATAAATCTCTCGAAGCCGTGAAGATCATCTGCGTGTCTGGCGAGGTAGAAGAAGATAAGATCGACGAATTGATCAAAGCTGGAGCCAATGAGTTCCTTCCCAAGCCGTTTGATACGGATAAGCTCATCGAGCACGTTTGTCGACTCCTTGAGGTCGAAACCAACTACGGCGGCGCGAGATATTGACGTGGCGCGCTTGACGTTTGTGTACAGACGCGCGGTTCGTGCGAACCGCGCTTTTTTGTTTTATGTGTTCTAGCTTTGTCCCACTGTCCATTAGTCGAGCGTTTATCCTTAACGTCTAACTGCGGAAAGAAATGAAAATAGTGGAATGGAAGAACTAACCTCGGGAGAGAAAACGCCTTGGGGCGCCGACGTTGATCTCGAAAAGCGTTTCCTTGACGCGATGGCTGAATTTGCCGCAGGCGTCGGGCACGAGTTGAATAATCCTTTGGCGGTTATCAGCGGACTTGCGCAGACGTTGCTCCATGACGAAACGGACGTCGATAAGCGTCGACGCCTTTCTGCGATCATCGAGCAGACCGGACGAGCGTATGAAATGATAACGTCGATTAGAGCGTTCGCCCGTCCGCCTAGGCCTGAGTTTCGTTTGATTCATGCCGGCGCGTTTTTTTCGTCTTGGACGACGCGCGAGAGGGCGCGTTTCGAAGGAACAAACGTCGAATTTCGAGTTGACAGCGCGACTTCTTTGGACGACGTCGAATTTGAAAGCGACGAGGTCATGCTTTCGTCAATACTCGACGCATTCGGACGTAACGCCGCAGACGCAATGCGTTTTAAGAAGTTGCAATCTTTTCCGCATAACGCCGCCGATACGTTTTTTACCGGTCGAATTCTTTGTTTTGCACAGTTATGCGAAGACGAAGGCGCCGAGCGACGACTTGTCTTTGGCGTCGAAGACAACGGCGAGGGATTGACGTCAGAGGCGCGTGAACTTGCATTTTCCCCCTTTTTTTCCGGACGTCAGGCAGGTAGAGGCTTAGGCGTTGGTCTTTCCCGCGCTTGGCGTTTCGCCGAAGCGCTCGGAGGGCGCGTTTTTTGCGAAGACCCTGTCGTCTTCCCGTCCGGATGCCGTCAGCGCGTCGAACTGCCGCTCTATCGTCGGTAGATATTTTCGAACGATATTCTAACTTTATTTACCGTAATAGGTTGAGAAACTAACGACCTTGCGCCTTTAACGACGGTCTTCATGGTCGTTCGCCGTGACTTCCTGTTTCAAAATTTTCGTCAGCGCACAATAGAACGAATAAGTCTAAATAGATTTGAAACTAACGTCGTCGTTAAACGTTTGGCGCGATTCTCTTGTTTTTTGACGGTTTGAATTCTGACGTCTTGTAGTTATCTTCGTAAAAACAGGAACGACGCTTGAGCGTTCGTCCCTGTCTTTATCTTCATGAAAGAAACTGTTACCGCGCGACGGTTTTCGTGACGTCGCATTTTAAATTCGTCTTACTTCAGCAGAAAGAGAGAACTGACGACGATATGTTTTCGTGAATTATTGTTAATTGTCACCGTTCCAGAGGCTCCCTTGACGACGACTTTCTGCCCTACGAAACGATCCAACGAGACGTTTTTATCAGGATCGAGGTAAGCGACGACGTCGAAGGAGTCGCCAGAACTGTCGAGCAACGCATATCGAGGAGCTCCGTCTGCGACGCCCGATAATTCGACAAGAACGCCTGACGCGTCAAAATTGTCGAAGGATTTTGAAGTCGCCGGGGTAAACGCGCTCGTCTGACGAACGCCAGCGTTTGTGCCTTTTGATTCCTCGAACGACGCAGGAAGCGTTGTCGACGGTCGACGAGCATCCAAGTCGCTAGCGACAGAACTCCAGTTGGAAGCAGCGTCTTGCATGGCGACGAGTTCGCTGGAATTTGTGTTAACGGGACTTCGACTGGCGTCGAACTGCGGCGATTGAAAGACGAGAGCGCCTTGCCGTGTTTGAGTCGGCTGAGCGGCGACGGACTGCGAAGAAGTCGAGATTGGCGTATTATGCCGCGCAAGTTCGCTCCGCAACGGTCCTGGCGCAAGTTTGGCAGAGGCAATTGATTTTGAGGGAGCTACGCGTTTGGCGAAATTGTAATTTTGAGGCGGGACTATTGTCGTCGTCTGGTCAGGTTGCAAACCGGGAAGATGCGCGAGGCTAGATTCCATGCGCGAAACGGTTGATTTGGGTTTCGGCGCGTCTGAATCGCGAGAAGATTTTTGGAAGGGATTATTCGAACGAGAGAAGGCAAAACCAAGTCGTGATTTAGGTTTTGACTCTTTTTCATCCTTAGGGGCGCCGACTCCGTCGTCGACGATCGTCGCGCCGAGAACATATGCGCCGTCAATCATCGTCGGCGTTCCGACGATTTGACCGTCGACAATTTGGAGTCCGTCAAGATTTTGACCATCCAGGAAGGACGCGTCTACAACCTGTCCGTTTTGATCAACGTAAGAACTGGAATCAAAGGGCGTTCCACTGATGAACGGCATGGAGTTAGGCGTAGCTCCGACAATCTGGTTGGCGACAGACGGAATCTGGACCTTATCGAGCGTGTTGACGCTCGCGTGCTGCATGGCGATTTGAGCCTTCGTGATCGCGTCGAAGGTCGTTTGGACGAGACCGCGCTTTTCATCGTCGGGAGCGGCGTCGAAGAGCGCTTCCGCACGAGCCTGTAGCCGACTGAGTTCAGCGTCAGTAGGTTTTTCCTTCTGAAGAATTTGGAAGACGTCGGCGTTGAGCCGTGTGATTTCCTGATCGAAGGCTTCGCCGCCATAGGCGGGAGGAATAGGTCGAGGCGTTTGACGCGCGGCGCTCTGAGGCAATACGTCAGGCCTTATGTCTCCTGAAGAAAAGGGCGCGGAATCTGCGGCGGCAACGGAACGTTCTTGTTCGCCGTCTTTATTTCTTGGCCTCGGAGTCGCGTTTAACCCTTGGAGATATTCCGAACGCGTCGTTAGTTTTGACGGCAATTGAGTAAGCGCCGACGTTCGAACTAAGCTCGATTCGTGAATCCAACGAAATTCGCCAGGAGGAGGCGCGATTTTATACCAAACAACGCCGTCTTGACGCTGCGTTTTTTCGAGAATTTTGACGCGCTGATCAGGTTTGAGCCCGATTTGTGCGACAGAACTCGTTTCGGGAACTTCGGCGCCGACTCGCGAAGGGATTGACTTCGACGAGGGCGAAACGACACGCCCATAGGAATCCGGTTCGACCTGGATGAATTTGCCGTTTACCCACGAAAAGCTGCCTTGCGGCGGTCGAATCGCGCAAAAACCGTCGTCGTTTCTGAAGTAAATTTCAACTTCTTCACCGCGTGCGACGACCCCTGTCTGATAGGTTTCCTTTGAAGGGCTTGCAAAGATTGGCGCAGTTTCAACGCCGACAGGAAGGGAAAAGAATACGATCTGATCTTGCGGGACGCTCTGATTGGTTTGCTGCTGACCAAAGAGACGTGTCGCGATATAGGAACCGCTTTCGACGCTTCCTATTCCTAACAGAGAGCAGACAAGAGTCGCAACCGCGCCGCAGCTCGCAACGGTCGATCGATAAGATCTGCACTTGGTTTTTTCTCGGGACATAATTCTTTAGCGTCGGACGACGGCGTTCGGTTTTTAAGTTAACGTCGACTTGAGGCGTCTCTGCACACGGGTCAGAGAAACGTTTTCGGCGGAGTATAGCGACGTCGGTAAAAAGACGCAATATCATTTTTTAACGCCGATTCCTACATGTTCCCTGAAAACGCCCCCCTGTCTAACGCCACCCTAGCGAGTATACTTTATTTGTCGTGTTTTCAGACGGCGCGTCGAGGCGTTAGTTATTAAGAGACGGCGAAATTCGAGAAAACGGGCAGGTTATGGAAACGGTATCAAAATTGTTGGCGCTTGAGACGACCGACGTTTCAGGGAGCGTCGCGTTGTGTGAATGCGGGCAGATTGTCGAACGACGTTTTCTCGACGCTCGCCAGCGCAGCGCGCAGTCGCTCGCGCCGACAATTCGAGCGCTTCTTGACGATCATAGGTGGCAAGCGTCTGAAGTCGACGTTGTTGGCGTGACGGTTGGTCCCGGTTCTTTTACCGGGCTACGTGTTGGGGTTGCCACGGCTAAAATGTTCGCTTGGGCGACGAATGCGCGAATTGTCGGGGTCGATTCGTTTGACGCCGTCGTCGAATCTCTTTTGCGTTCAGACTTTCTTGATTTGACGGAGCCTGCCGTTCTCTCCATTGGAATAGACGCTCAGCGCGGAGACGCTGCTGTTCGCGATTATCTTGTCGTAAATGGCATGTCGACGCCTCTCGACAGACGGTTTCGCGTTGTTTCGATACAAAAGCAGCTTGGCGGCGACGAATCCGCCCTCTTTGAAGAAACCCTTGACGGTCGTGCGCGCGAAACATGGGAAAAAGCGTTGGCAACGGCGTCGTTGGAAACAAAGTCTGTGTTACGGCAGACGACGACGCGCGACGTAATCTACGCCGGACCTGCGCTCAATCGCGTTAAGAACCTTACGAGGACGTATCCTTTTCTTAGACTCGCGCCCAAGGAGTTATGGAACCCCGATGCGTCGGGCGTCGCGTTCGTCGCTTGGGATCGGGCGCTTGAGGACGCCTTCGACGACGTATGGGGAATTTTACCGATCTATTCTCGTCGAGCTGCAGCTGAGGAGAAAGCGTTGGCAAAGGCTGGATCGTCGCCGCAATAATAGATCGCGTTTGTCGATATTATTCTGTTCTTCCGCGTGAATGAACGTTTAACAGTAGCAATGTAAGTGTGAGGAATCGCCATGGCAGAAGTCGAAGTTTACTGGCACGAACACGCCGTATCCCGTGAAGAAAAGGAGAAACTCAACGGCAATAAGGGTTGCGTTCTCTGGTTTACAGGTCTGAGCGGCAGCGGTAAGAGTACGGTCGCGAATATCGTCGATCACAAATTGCACGAGCTCGGTAAACGTAGCTTTGTTCTCGACGGCGACAACGTCCGTCATAATCTCAACGCGTCGCCCAAGATTCTTTCGGAAAAGCACTCTGAGGAATTTTCAAAACGTTTTGGTCTTGGTTTCTCCGCACAGGATCGTGAAGAGAATATTCGTCGTATCGGCGCGGTTGCAAAGCTTTTCGCGGAATCTGGAACGATTGCGATTACCGCCTTTATTAGTCCCTATCGCGCGGATCGTGACAACGTTCGCGCTATGAATCAGGGCGATTTCTTTGAGGTTTATGTCGCGACTCCTCTCGAAGTATGCGAACAGCGCGATCCTAAGGGACTCTACAAAAAAGCGCGCGCTGGCGAACTCAAAGGTTTTACCGGAATTGACGATCCCTATGAAGCCCCGCTGACGCCGGAACTCACAATCGACGGATCCAAGGCGACTCCAGACGAACTTGGCGATCAAGTCGTCGCATTCTTGAAGGAAAAAGGCGTCATCTGAAAGACGACGGTTTTTTTCGAATCTGTCTCTGGAAGGTTCTTTCAAATTGGCGCGTCTGCTCGTTCCGAATTATCGGACTAGCAGACGCGTCTTCTTTTAGCTGTAAAATCGTCGCGCGTTTTTTTCTTTTTTGTGATTTTAACGTCCGGATTCTTTTATTCCACGAGGGAATCTGCTATACTGACGGCTAGTACTCAGGCGCGAAGGATAGATTGATTTCCTGCTATGCGAAAGAGCGCGCGTTTCCAACGACGTTCGCAGTGGGAATGATTGACGCGATCCTGTTCGCGGAAAATCGCGCCTATTTATTTCGTATGTCGGCGATTCGGAGCCGTTTTAGGAGAAAACAAGATGGCTGCTTTTTCGGAAGTTTCCAAGATTCAGTACGAGGGTTCAGAGTCGAAAAACCCCCTCGCGTTTCGTTTTTATAATCCCGACGAAGTCATCGAGGGGAAGAAGATGAAGGATCATTTGCGCTTTTGTTGCGCCTTCTGGCACACGATGCGCATGAACGGCGCCGATCCCTTTGGCGTCGGCACGATGCTTCGTCCTTGGGACGACGGTTCTGATTCAATCGAGAACGCTCAAAAACGCGTTCGAGTTTTTTTCGAGTTCCTCGAGAAGTGTGGAATGCAGTATTATGCCTTCCACGATCGTGACGTCGCCCCTGAAGGCGCTAACTTCGCCGAAACGTGCAAGAACCTCGACGCAGTCGTTAAGGTTTTCAAGGAAGAATCCGAACGTACTGGTATTAAGATGCTTTGGGGCACCGCAAACCTCTTCGGCAACCCCCGTTACATGCATGGCGCCGCGACGAGTTGCAACGCGACCGCGTTTGCGTACGCCGCCGCGCAGGTCAAGAAAGCTCTCGAAGTTTCTCTCGAACTCGGCGCGCAGGGCTATACGTTCTGGGGCGGTCGTGAAGGTTATCAGTGCATATGGAATACGGATATGAAACGCGAAGTTGATCATCTTGCGCGTTTTATGCATATGGCGGTTGATTACGCGCGTGAAATTGGCTTCAAAGGACAATTCTACTTCGAACCCAAACCGAAGGAACCGACGAAGCATCAATATGACTTTGACGTCGCGACGTGCATTAACTTCCTGCGCGCCTACGGACTCGATAAAGACGTCAAGATGAACATCGAGACGAATCACGCGACTCTCGCCGGTCACAGCGTCGAACACGAAATGGAGGTTGCCGGCAGTCAAGGGTTCCTCGGGTCTGTCGACGCCAACTCGGGCGATATGCTTCTTGGTTGGGATACCGACCAGTTCCCGACCGACGTCTATATGACGACGAAGATGATGCTTGTCCTTATGAAGTATGGCGGCTTTACGACCGGCGGATTCAATTTTGACGCGAAGGTTCGTCGTGAGAGCTTCGAACCAATCGATTTGTTCTACGCGCATATCGGCGGAATGGACGCCTTTGCGAAGGGACTTCGTGTCGCCGCCGCTATTCGTGCAGACGGCGTTTTCGATCGAATGCTCAAAGAACGCTATGCGTCTTGGGATTCCGGAATTGGCGCTGAAATTGAAGCTGGAAAGCATGATTTCAAATCCCTTTACAATTACATGATTGAAAAGGGCGACGCCGATCCGAACAAGAGCGGTCGTCAGGAACTTATCGAGAACATCATCAACTCCTTCTTGTTCTGACGTCGCGTCTTAACGTAGACGACGAACGTTTCTTTTGTCGCCTATATTTAATTCTCTTCCGTCGTTCGTACGAGCGACGGAAGGGGTTGTTCTTTAGAACGTTACGTGATCGACTTTGGATTGCGGAGGTGTGATTTATGTCGTCAGAGTCGTCGTTTTCCCCTTCAAACGAGGGCGCCGGAGACGTTTCTTCTCAGGGGCGTGACGACAAGCGACAGGTCTTAGTTTCTGACCAAGACGGTCTTGGTCAATCGCCCGCGTCTACCGCTCCTGTCCCAGTCGACAAGGACGTTCGTGAGAAAACTTCGGAACTTTCTGAGTCGTCGCCCGAAGTTAAAGCAGAATCCGTCGCTTCTGACGAAGACGCTCCTGACAGTCTTCTGACAACGCTTTCTATTGACGCGCCGAAACTATTGAACGGCGCCTCTTCGCAGGAGAACGTGTCGACTGAAGGCGCTACGGTGGTCGCGCCAAGTCCGAGAGCAGAATCCACCGATTTTTCCGATCTCCAGCTTATTGGCTCGACGCCGGACGACGGACTCCAGATCGGCGAGATGTTTGGACAGTTCAAAATTGTCCGTTACGTCGGCGGCGGGGGCATGGGGCACGTCTATGAGGCTTTTGACTGCGATCTTGAGCGGAAAGTCGCAATTAAGGTCTTACCGAAGAAAAAAGCTGAGGACGCCGCGGTTGTCGCTCGTTTTCTTAACGAAGCGAAATCTTCTGCACGACTGAACCATGAAAATATCGCGCAGGTCTATCTTTTCGGAAATGTTTCCGGGATTCCCTATATTGCGCTAGAGTATGTCGAGGGCGTAAATCTTCGCGACTGGGTTCGAAACAACGGCGCGTTGGATTTGAGCGACGCCATTAATTACGTTCTACAAACGGCGTCGGCTCTTTCTCATGCCGCGTCTCATGGAGTAACGCATCGCGACGTTAAGCCGTCTAACATCATTGTGACGCCGCAGAAACGCGTAAAACTCATCGACATGGGATTGGCGCGTATTCTTAGAACGTCTGCCGACGACGACCTAACCGAGAGCGGCGTGACGCTTGGCACGTTCGACTACATCTCGCCCGAACAAGCAAAAGACCCGCGCCTCGCCGACGTTCGAAGCGACGTTTATTCGCTTGGCTGCTCTTTTTATTTCTTCTTGACCGCGTCGCCTCCTTTTCCCGACGGCACGGCGTTGCAGAAACTTTTGATGCATCAAGGCGACGAAGCGCCGGACGTCCGTGTTCGAAATCCTGCGATTCCCGTTGAGATCGCCGCCGTCATTCGAAAGATGATGATGAAGAATCCGAAGGATCGTTATCAGACTCCGGATCTTCTCATTCAGGATCTTTTGCAGATCGTCGAGATGTTGCACCTAAACGTCGCGCAACGCGACTACATTGACGCGACAAATCAGAAAAAAAGGACGACGATCCCGCCGACGGCGATTCCTGCTATTGTCGCCGTATTATGTCTTACGTTCTTCGTTGCGTTCATGTATTTTTATGACGCTGGCGACGATTTGACGTTGCCGACAGTCGAGGCCCCTCCTGTGGCCACGACAATCGTCGAGGAAAATAATCCTATCGTGTCTGAGGGAACGGAGAATGGAACGTCGGAATCTGACGTTGAAATAGCGACGAATTTGAAAAAGAATTCAGATGAGAACTCCACCGACGTCACGTCTGTTACGAACGTGGGGTTTGAATACGAATCCAGCGGCGCCGACGCGCTTTATGCCGTAGCGTATACGCCGACGCTGGAGGAAGTTCCCTCTCTTTTTGTCGATGAAACACGAGAGGAACTGCGGGTGTTCCTAGGCGGTTCAGTTTCTGTCGCCGACAACTTTCGGACTGCGTATGGTTGGAGCGCGTCGCCAATCCGCGGAGGAGAAGGCCCAGACGTCTCAGAGGGAGGAGTTCCTGACTGGAGGTCGACGTTTTTTGCCAATATCGCAGAAACTTCCGACGACGGTTTGACGCCGTCGTCAAAATCATTTACCGCGTACTCTTTCCTTGACGCGACTGCCGGTTCGGAATCTGGCGGGGTCGCTGATTCTACCGACGCGATTCGGATCGTCGACGGACGTGGCGAAGACGCTAATACGTTTGCGACGTTGCAATCTGCGCTGTCGGTTCCTTCTCGCGATCCCTCTGAAACAGTTCGTATTGAAATTCGAGTTGACGATCAGATTGAAACAGCTCCTATTTCGCTTTTTGATAGGAACGTTGAGATCAGCGCCGCCGAAGGGAATCGTCCTACCCTTGTTTTTAAGCCTTCTGAAACGTCCGACGGAGGTTGGGGACGGCGAATGTTCCTACTTGATTCCTCAAAACTTGTGATTCGCGGCATAGATATTGAGTTTACCGTTCCTTCTCAGGAAGTTGTCGCTTCGGAATGGTCTGTTTTCGAGGCGTTAGGAGCTTCTGAACTGACCGTTGAAGAATCGACGGTCGCCGTATGTAACATGACGGGCGATTCCTTTACGTCTCCGTTGCACTCAAACGTTGCGTTTTTCCGCGCTTCCGACGACTCGTTGCTAGACTCCGCGTTTGAATCGACTTCATCTAGCTACGAACACAGTCCAGACTCCGTTACTTTTAACATAAGACTTGACAACGTGTTAGCTCGCGGCGAAGCGACGCTGTTTTATGTCGAAAGAGCGGGCGGTCGCTATGAGGTCCGAAATAGCGGGTTTAACGTTTCGGGTCCCGTTTTGCATTATGTCGATAACGGCGGCGCAGAATCTGACGCGGCTCTTCGCTTTACCCTCGACTTGGACCATGTTATAGCGCTTGGACGTTCGTGCCTAGTACGATTAGATTCAGAACTTAAATCGGAGGTTTCGCTTGGCGTTGAAGGCGTCGCTGATGAAAACAACGCCGTTTCCTATACGGAATATGGCGCGGTTTCACAGTACGTCGCGACGAGAAGACTTCCGCGTTTTGAGGTTAAGAGCGTCAATTCTATTTTCCGATTTGAGAATCAGTCTCTGGCGTTTGTCACTTCGCCTGCGCTTGTCGACCTTGAGTCTTTTGAAAACGAATGGACTCTTGACCGTTTGATAACCCTTGACGTCGCCTCTTTTTGGCGCCGACGCTCGAGTCGAACGAGTTCGTGGCAGGATTATGCCTTTGATCCAGGGAGATATCGTTCAGAGAGCGCGTCTCTTAAGGATCTTAATGGCGACGCGCACGAGCGGTTAGAAAATATTCCGCCGCATCTATTCTCGCCTTATGATTTTTCGAACTGGATTCTGAACCCGATTCACACTGCTTCGAATCTTTCAGAGGAATCACGAGAAGTTGGCGACGAGATAAAAAGAGATTTTATCGATAAGTTTTTCGATTAACCTGCGGGAGAATTTCTCCCCCATCCTGAATTTGAAGATCAATGGCTCCCAATCTTGAACTGGTCTGTTTTCGCAACGGAGCGCCGACAGTCGCGTTTTTCCTCCGCGCTGATCGTCCCACGACGATCGGCCGCGCAATAGAGAACGTCGTCGTACTGAACGACGAACGATGCAGCCGTTTTCATGCGTCGATTGAGTTTAGAGACGGGAAGTGGAGATTAATTGACCTCAATAGTCGTAACGGCACGACGGTCGACTCTGTTCCTGTGAAAGGAAACGTGGAGATTTTTGTCGGATCTAAGATTCAGATTGGACGAGAAACGTTACTTGTGGAAGCGCAACGCGAATTTGGCGACGTTATCCAAGATCGTGAAACGACTTCTTCGCGTAGTTCCGTCGAATCTTTTAATCGCCAAGACGAACTGACCGCTTACCTTGATAGCGAACGAACGGAAAATCGTCGACTCCGCGGGCTTTTAGGGCAGAGTACTGAAATGATCGGCGCGTCTCCCGCAATGCTTGAGGTTGAGAAGTGCGTCGAACGCGCGGCGAAGACGAAGTCGACTGTTCTCATTCGCGGCGAGAGCGGCGTCGGAAAAGAACTTGTCGCACGGGCGACTCACGAGAGAAGTTCCAGACGCCTTGGTCCTATGGTGTGTCTCAATTGCGCCGCGTTTTCTGAGAGTCTTCTGACGAGCGAACTCTTCGGTCATGAGAAGGGGGCGTTTACCGGCGCGACAGAAACAAAGATCGGGAAATTTGAGGCTGCCGACGGCGGCACGATTTTCCTCGACGAAATTGCGGAAATGAATCCCGGTCTTCAGGCGACCTTCCTTCGCGTCCTTGAGGGCGCGACGTTTGAACGAGTCGGAGGCAATAAGCCCATATCGGTCGACGTTCGCGTCGTCGCTGCGACAAACCGCAATTTAGAGGAAGAAGTCGCCGCGGGACGATTTCGGAGAGATTTATATTTCAGACTGCGAGTTTTAGAGATTACTGTTCCTCCGTTGCGTGAACGTCGCGGAGATATCGATATTCTTGCCGAACATTTTTTAGAACGCTTTTCACAAGAGACAGGAAGACGTTATCAAGGATTTTCAGCAGAAGCAAAGGCGACTCTAAACGCGTATCGATGGCCTGGTAATGTTCGCGAACTGAAGAATATTGTCGAGCGCGCCGTGCTGATGGGCAATCCTCCCACTATCCAAAAGGCAGATCTTCTGACGTCGGCTCTTGGCGACCCGGTCCCGGCGTCGGTCGTCGTTCCTGCCGAGTCAGAGCCTACGACAACGCGGGGCTCTATGCCGACTTCCGATCGTTTTGAGCCCATATCTCTCAAAGAAATGGAGAATCAATTAATACTTAAGACGCTTAAGTATTATTCGTGGAACAAGAGTAAGACGGCAAAAGCGCTTGGAATCGAACGTACGACGCTCGATCGCAAGATTGCGCTTTACAATTTAGCGAGAGATTGAGGACGTCGTGGTTTACATTGTCGTAGACGACGTTTGTCGATTGCCGGCGCCCTGAAACGGCGTTCGACGCAGTTGGTTATGTCGAGATAAGAATATGCCGCGTTTTGAAAATATTTTTCGAGTTTGTGCTTGTTCGGCAAATTCATTGCTCGACAAAAGGGCGTGGCGACTCGCCGTAGCGTCGACGCTTCTTGCGGCGGCGCTTCTTTCAACGCTGGTCGGTTGCACAAGGCGTGTGGGCGCGCCTCCGAAAGACTCCCAATTATTGGACGTCACGCCGAAGTTATACCCTGACTACGTCGACGTTACGATTCCCGTTAATATCGCGCCGCTTAATTTTGACGTCTGCGAAGAAGGCGAAGAAATTGCGACGTACATATGGCGGTCAGACGCCAGCGAAGTCGCTGACAAACCTCTTTTTTCGTTTTCCGGTTCCGAAGTTCGTTTTCCTATTTCACGATGGAAGAACGTCTTGCGTGAAAACGTCGGAAGAACTCTCCGTGTTTCTGTTTATGTGACGCGTGAAGGAAAACGTTTACGCTTTAAAGACACGACGATTTTTGTTTCGCCAGACAAAATCGACCCATACGTCTCTTATCGTCTTGTTGGACCTGGCTATGAAAGGTTTTCTGATCTCTCGTTATGGACGCGGAATATCGAAAACTTTAAAGAACAGGCGATTTTCCACGCTAGACTTGTCAACGAACGAACTTGTGTGAATTGTCATACTTTTCAAGATCGCCGAACAGAGAATTTTTTCTTTTATACGCGTCTTGTCCAAGGTGGTACGATATTTGTCGAGGACGGCTCGTCGGTTACAAAACGTGATTTGACGGCGGAAGGACTTAACGGCGGTTGTAGTTACGCGGCATGGCGTCCAAACTCAAAACACGTTGCGTTTACTGTGAACCAGACGCGTCAACTCTTTCACTTGAAGTCTTTAGATCGAATCGACGTTTTAGACACGTTTTCCGATTTGTATTTGTATGACGTTACTAGAAATACCCTTACGCCGATTACGCCTCCGGGAGACGATCAGTTGGAGATATTCCCCAACTGGTCTCAAGACGGCGAATATCTTTACTATTCGTCTGCGAAGAACCCAGGTTTTACGACGACGCGAAACGACGTTGAAGAACGTAGAATGGAGACGAGCGAATTACGTACAAAGTTTAAGTATGACATAATGCGCGTCTCTTTTGATGAAAAAACAGGAAGGTTCGGAACGCCGGAACTTGTATTCGACGCTTCTGGACAAGATAAGAGCGCTCTTTTTCCGCGTTTGTCGCCTGACGGTAAAACGCTCCTTTTTACTTTAACTGATTACGGTTGCTTTCCAATATGGTATCGAGATTCTAATATCTGGTCGCTGAATCTTGAAACTGGCGAGGCCCGAGCTGTTGACGAGATTAATTCGCCTGAAGAACCGGATAGTTATCATTCTTGGGATTCTTCAGGACGTTGGATTGTCTTCAGTTCTCGACGCGACGACGGATCGTATACGCGACTCTATTTCTCCCACTTTAACGACGATCAAACTTTTTCACGTCCTGTCATGTTGCCACAAAAAGCTCCAGTCAAGACGCTTGAAACCCTCAGATCCTATAATATTCCAGAATTTACGATCGAACCTGTCCGCGTTTCTGGACGTCGTTTGCTGAAGGAGGCGCAGTCTGACTCTAGCGTCAGGGCGCGTCTTGCTCGGTAACGCTCTTTGACTATGACTTTTCTTGGGGGATCTAAATATCTTGCGTTGACAACGACTTTATCTTGAAGCGTTCGCTCGAACCGTCTAGTCGTCTTTGGCGAATGTTAGAATAATCGTTATTTTCATTAAAAGACTAATTATTGACCGTCTGTTTTGCCGATTGTAGGGATAGTATGAATAGTCGCAATTGCATGAAACGTATGCAAAGAATTAATTGTGACGATTAGTTTGTTAGACTAAAGATTTAGTCGGACTTGCGTATGTACTGAACAGTAGGCGCGAAAAGGAGCCTGCTTTCACAGTCGGAGAAACTGAAATGCAGCGAATGATTCGCCCGAAAAACGAACAGAATCAGGCGTGGTTCTCAGTGAAGATAAACGTTGATTCCGCGTTAAGTCGAATGAAGGTCGCCCTTTGCTTCGGCGTCTTGTGTGCGGCTTCATTGAATTCGAACGTTACGTTTGCTAAATCCCCGAACTACGTTCGACTTTCCGCATATTCTTCAGCTGTTGAACGCGAATCTGACGACGCGCCGTCGCCTGCCAATGTTGCTGACGACGCGCCGAGTCAGTCCCTGTTCCAAATTTTGCCCGACTATCCGGAATCGCAAGTTCGAAACTTTGCGGCTCCGCCGAAAGAATCAAACCGTAAAAGTTCGAGGGGGTCGGAGATATTTTCGAAAGAATCCGTCGTGCCAAACCTTCCTAAGGGCGAGACGTTGACGCAGGCGATTCAAATCGCCGTCGAGCAGAGTCGTACTCAACGGGCGCTCGCGCTCAGACGCGGCGCGTCGCAGTCCACAGCAGACGCGGCGCGGTCATTAAAGAACCCTAAAATTAACACTACGACGACATATGTCGGAATGTTGAATCAGCCTAAGGCTAAGACTGAAATCGATCTTGCAGGCGCTGTTTCGTCGATTTCAGATTCCCTCATTCCTGGCAGTAGCGAGGCGTTGGCTCCGATTCTGGATCAATTACCCCATGACTATCAGATCGCAACTCCCGTTCTCGATCGTAATTTTGTGGCGACGGCGACTTCTGTTACGGTTCCCATCTACCTCGGCGGCCGCGTCGAGGCTTTGACTCAAGAAGCCGAGGCGTTGGCTCAAGCGGTCGAAGCTGGCGAAGAGGTTGATTTGCAAAAGGTTAAGCTCGAAACGATAGAAGCGTTTTACCTTGTGCTACGAATGCAGAGTCTGCGCCAGGTTGCGGTCGAAGCGATTGGAGCAGCTCAGAGTCATCTTGCCGACTCTGAAAGAATGGAAAACGTCGGACTTCTGACAAGAAACGTCGTTCTTGCCGCGCGTGTCGCCTATTCTGAGGCGAAACAGGCAGAACTGCGAATCGCGACGGCTCAGTCGATGGCGGAAACCGCGTACAACCGCATTCTCTGGCGCCCACTTGACGCGCCTGTCGTCCTGCTAGACGATCATTCGAACGATCCCCTTGAGGACGTCGACGCTTTGATGAATGCAGCCGTCTCCAATCGAGGCGAGATCAAAATTCTTAGCGCGGAAGGGCGAGTGTTTCAAGCGCAGGCCAAACTTGCTCGAGCCGACGTTAAGCCGCAAGTCGCCGCGGTCGGAGCCTACTCCTACATCGAAAACAGTCATATGACCGGCAATAGTAACGCAACGGCGGCTGTCGGCGTGACATGGACTCCGTTCGACGGGGGAACAAGTCGTGCACGTCAGCAAGCGGCGCGTCAGAACGCGATGGCTGCGGCACGAATGCGCGAGGAGGCGGAATCGAACGTCCGAATGCAAGTTCGTCAAGCTTGGCTCTTGCAGAAGGAGGCGCACGAGCGCGTAGAGATCGCACAAATTGCCGTCGAACAGGCGGAAGAAAACTTTCGCGTGGCGACGCGTGGCTTCCAGGAGGGAACTCTTAATCACACGGAAGCGCTCGACGCCGCGACAATGTTAACCGCCGCAAAGAGTTCCTACACGAACGCGCAATACGACGCAATTCTCGCGACTGAACGTCTTAAGAGCGCGGTTGGAACCCTTTGAACAATTGCGATTTCGTCTAGAAATAAAGTTCAAGAACTCGTAATTGACGTGGTTTAAAACTGAGCGGAATCGACGTTCCGTTTTTCACAGAAAGCGCTTCATGCGTCTGTCTACCGATCAGATCGATTGCTTCGACTCGCTTGATCGGCAATGAGGAACGAAGAGTTGTTTCCGTCACGACGCTGTTTGTTTCTAGGAGTGTGACTCGCGCGCCGATAAAGTCGGCGTTGATCCGCTTGCCTTGGGAGGTTGCTTTTTCTTCAACGTCGTCCGCAAGAATGGGCGCTTCTTCAAGAATTTTAACATTCTGATCTGTCGTGCAGAAGATTTGCGAGATCATTCTTCGCGGACAAGGCGCGTCTTCTAGTATGAACGGCGGAACGTCCGCATAGGCGAGGGCGACGCCGTGCGGGTCTTCAAGATCTATTCCTATGCCGAATCTGAAGTTTTTGCATGTTTCGCCTTTGGGAATGAGAATCGCGTCCATCCGGGAATCGCCGACCTTCTTAAAATAAGGCGTTCCTGCGGATAAGATCGTTATGCCGACATTCTCTTCACTGCGAATATCAACGCATTCCGGCGCCTGAAGGTAGGCGCGCGCCGTGCCGATTAGAGACGCGGAGACTCCTCCGCGGATATCGGCGAGAGCGTCTTTCCATGCAAAACGACATGCGTAGTAGGAATCCCAAGGCGACGGGTCAGGTTCAAGAGCGGGCGTAATCTCTAAATCGACGTCAACGACACGACTTCTCAAACGGATCGTGATTGTCTCTTTGAAGGTTCCCGCCGCTTCTCCGGAAGGCGCGGTCATACGTCCCTCAATCTGTAGACGCCCGACTCCGGGACCGGAATCGACGACTGAAATGGCGTCTGCGGCTGGAATGGCGTAGCCGTAGAATGGGTCGTTTTCAGGTCTGACGTCTTGATTCCTCAGGTTTTGAGGAAGTTTTAACGCTACGTCCCAAGCAAAACGATTTCCAAGCGTCGGCTGACGCAGAACGCCGTTTGAGAAAGTCGCGTTTGCGTTGAGAGTTGTGAGGCGACGAACCGCTCCTGTCGCCGGATCGACGCGTATTTCTAAGTAATCGTTTCGCAAAGCGTAAAAACGTTCAATTTCCGTGGACGAGTATCGATGTTCGACGTATTCGGCGAGCGGTCGCTTTCCGTCGTTTGATTCGCCAGTCATAGTCGAGGCTGAATTAACGACGTCGCCTCGCAACTTAGATGCAAACTTTTGGAAAAACGATCGACCGGTAGAATCGTTTTTTTTCTGTTCTCGTGTCGCGTTGTTATCGACTTTTGACGGTTCAGGCGCCATGAGCGGCGCGGCTCCTTCGTCTGTTTCGAAGAGCGGGCGCGTGACGAAATGATTGTCGATTCTTTCGAAACGCGGTATCCATAAGGTTGAGTTTGCAGGAATTGTCGCGCAGTACCGCCATCTTGAAGAAGATTCGTCAGTAAAAGCACGAAGGGAGCCGTCCTGTCGATCTGTTAGTTTTTCGCGGAGCGTTTTTATAAGAAACCGTTCTTTCTTTCCTGCGTCTGAGAGCGTTGAATCGTCGACGAGGTCCTGGGTTTCCCAAACGAAATCTTGAGGCGTAGGTGACGTGTTGACGACAAGATAACCGCGTTTGTCTTCGAGCTCGGCAGGGAAGTCGTCGGCACGTTTTTGATCGGAGACGTCGAACGCTAGGGCGAGAAAATCGCCAGCTTCTTTAATAAGCCTATTCTTTGAAGTTTCCAGCTCCTTAAAGCGTTTGTCGAAATCGACCTCGTCTTGAATTTCCGTTTCGGCAGGTAGAAGACGCTCGTCCAAAAGTCTGAGCGTTTCCTCAATTTTGTCTCGAAGGATTGCGGCGTCGCTTAAATATTGGCGGAAGAGAGGCTCAAGTTGTTCGTCGGCGTCTCTACGAACTTTAAATGTTAAAGCGCGGAGCGTCGTTTCCAGTTGAGAAAGGGACGCTTTGGCAAGTCCGAGACGACGCCGTTTAGGCCAGAGCGACACGATATCTTTGCGTGAACGTTTTGCTGAACGAGTGAGAAAGTTCGTTTTAAAACGATCCTTGACAAACTTTTCTTTGTCTCCTGAGCCTTCCGTAACGCGCAAGTAGTCGTTGATGTTGTAAAATTTACCCAAGACGGGAGAATAGCGATCCATCCGCATTAAATCACGCAGCCATCGCGATTCCTTGTTAGGACGATGTTCAAATATAACGGCAGAGGCGTCGTCAGAATAATATGAGTTGCCGATTTTATCTGGGAGTTGGAGAATATCGTCTGCCGCTTGAGCGTCGACGGGGCGCTTGCAAATAGCGGCGATTGCCGAACCGTCGCGTCCTTGCCACCGAATCTGCGAACGATCGGTCTTTTTTTCTAAGAGCGTCCACCCGTCGCCTGTTCGTGCCAGAGCGCCTCGATAGCCTGTCATTTTCAGAATCTGCGGCATGATTTGCGCGTATCCTGCTTCTTCCCGTCCGAAAACGACGGGAGCTTCGCCAAGAACACGAAGATACTCGTCGCGACCTTGCTTGATTTCACGAGCAATTTCTAGGGGCGACATGAGATAGAGGGGGGCTTCCCATTTGTCTCCGCCGACGAGTTTAACGCGTTCTGCCTTTATCTCCTCGCGTAGGATTTGTAGCGTCTCGGGGTATTGTTTTTCACACGTTTTAAGAACCGGAACAGGCAGAACAAGGTTAGTTTGCTCCTTACGCATGCGGCGCTCGGCAAGCATCGCGGGCAGGTCCTTTTCAAGGTCTTCGGAACGGGCCCAAGTTAAGTCAAAAAATTTTGTCGCGGTTGGGAAAAAATATTCTTTTGCTTGAGCGAGTAGATCGAAAGCCTTTTGTAGATTTTTTTCGCGATCTTCGACGTCGCCCCTCATATGCGACTTAGCCGCGTCCAGAATCCGCGTATTGAAGCTAATCTGGTCGAGGTTACTCATATAACGCAATTTACGCGTCAGAAGTTCTTCGAGCAAGCAACAAAGTCCAACTGCGAGAAACGTTTCGGCGTCGTCGTCATAACAATACGGCGGGATTTGCGCGACGACCGACGTATCGGCAGGCGTCGCGCAAAACTTGCTGGATTCGACCGTTTTTTCGCTGGATGGAGAAACTGAAGAATTGGGACGTGGATCGATTCCCAGCTTATAGAACGCTTCGGCAAGGATGGAGTCGCGGTCCGCGACGTGACGGATAACGACGGCTCCTTCCTCTTCTGCCGATTTGATCCAGCTCCTTGAGACAAGATACTCGGCGCAGGGGGGGACAACAACAAGCCTTCTAGTCTTGCCCGTAGAAGGGCTTCCAGCCGCCTCCCAGCGCGGCGCCTCGCCAAAGTGCGCGACGAGCGCCGGGTGGTATAGCGCAGACCATGCTGAGAAAATTTCGTCGACCTCAGACGCCTTGCGATAAATGGAAAAATCTTCGAGGCTATAGCAGGGAATCAGAGAGATCATGGCAACTTTCAGCTCCGCCGATTAGGCGCTTTCCTGAATGGGGACGGCGCGAAGCGGCTGTCTTAATGCTAACGTTCCCGGCGTACCGTTTCGAACGTCGGGGAACGTGAATGGAGAACGAACGTCTTGTCTAGCGAGTTTCAGTCGTTGAGCAGATCGGCGATATAGAAACTGCCATAGGTATGAACGCGACAACGCTTATGGAGTTCTTCCGCCTGTTCCTTATGATAACTGAGTATTTCGCCGAGGGTCTTCTGCTGACCGTTGACGGTTACCGGAACCTTGTGGAGATAGTTAGACGTGTCAAGACCGCCGCTACGCCACAAAACACGCGCGTGAGGCGTCGCCGCTTTCAGAATTGCGTCCCATTCGCTTACCAACGCGTCATAGAACTTGTCAGAGAGCCAGTCCATATGGTCGAGGAGAATAAAACGACTAATTTTTAGGTCAGGATTCTTTCGGAGAAATCCTTCAACAGTGTCCGTGTAGCTAGAAACACGGTCGACTACCCCCGCCTTAAGCGTCTCAAAGCCTTCTTTCGTAAGATATTCCGGACAACAGTCCTTCGTGTAACGGCCTGTCGTATAGACGCGCCAAAAGTAATTGTCCTGTATCGGGAGAACACCGAAAATCGTATCGAGACATTCCTGAACAAAGGGAACAAGATTACCGTAGGTCTTTTCGATCTGACGACGTTGATCCTTAGGAACTCCTACCATCGACATGGTCGAGTCGCGATTGACGACGAATTTCATGAGGGGCGACCAAAATTTATCGCGTAATTTCGACCATATTTCTTTCTGTTCGTCAATATTTTTTGCGTTCAGAAGAGCGTTGATTTGAGGACGCAGTCCCCGGATGTTCATATACCGATTTATCTGTAAAGCAAGATATCCGGACGTTCCGCAGAAATAGTACGTCTTAGAGGGATTGTCAAAGAACTTCTTGATGTAACGATCCCAGTATTTTTGAGATAGCTCAGGGAGGCTACGACGTAATTTTTCCTGGTAGATCTGCTGAACGCCAGGGAGCCGCCCTTCGCCGAAAAGCTGAAAGAACGTTTCGTAATCAAGTTCTTTGATCCCGGCAATTTTAAGATCGAGCGCGGCGTTCTGACGATAATTCATATCAACCGCATAAACGTGGTTTGCTCCGCCGATCGCGTAGGACAACGCGTTGCAACCAGCCGAGGTTATGACTAAAACGTCGTCGTCAGACGTCAAATCGAGCGCTTGTTTGTCAAGACGCGGGTCTTCCCAGCAAGTGTTGTAGACCAAATTATTGCCATGCACTTTGTTAAAGACCTTCATGCTGATCTTTTCAGCTAGCGAACTCATTGACGGAAAATCCTCAGTTAGCTGGTTTATGTTGTCACAAATAGCCCGGAGACGTGGAAACTTGCGCCTCTTTCGTTATTGACTTAATGGAAAATTCTTAGCTCCATGAACGGCGTCCACGCGACGTCACAGAACGCCGACTTGCAAACAAAGACGGCGAACGATTCCCACAGGATTATACTCTGAAAAACGCCAGAGAAAAAGTATTGTCGCCGAATTTTTAGAACAGAATTGCAGACGTTTCTGATTCGCTCCGTCAACGTTCTTCCGACCCGGATGAAACGCCTCGAGTGAACGCTCTTACCCTCTCTGAAAGCCTTTCAGGCGTTTTGAGTCGCGAAAACTCTCGCGAGCCTGCTCGCGGTCGTGAGTCGTGAGAGTCGCGAGTCACCGTTGAATCGACTGAATCCGAATCGTCTAGCGAAGCGTAGTCGTCTAGTTCGACA
>Ga0256407_10002803_pt1 | contig 32369 bp, 28 predicted proteins | sample RumenRJG_04DNA_FD_193489 | JGI IMG/M metagenome (GOLD analysis project Ga0256407, IMG submission 193489) | Bovine rumen microbial communities from Lethbridge, Alberta, Canada - RJG_04 | ecosystem: Host-associated > Mammals > Digestive system > Stomach > Rumen | place: Canada: Alberta...
GCAGGCAGAACATCAGAACCTGCGCACGCTGACCATCAATGGTGAGGTGATCTTCCCAGGCACCTATGAATATGCTGACAATATGACCATTGAGGATCTGATCCTTCAGGCAGGCGGCTTGACGGATAACGCCTCTACGGTGAAAGTCGATGTGTCGCGTCGGATCATCGATCCGGAGGCTACCACTGCTACGATGGAGATTGCTCAGACCTTCACGTTCTCTATTAGACCCAACTTCGAGATTGAAGGCAGCAAGAGTTTCACACTCCAGCCTTACGATGTGGTGTCAGTGCGCCGCAGCCCTGTCTCAGCTGTACCTTTTACAGCCCAAGTGGAAGGTGAGATTGCCTTTGCCGGCAGTTATACGTTGGAGCAGAAGAACCAGCGCCTCTCTGATCTGGTGAAGGCGGCAGGTGGTACCATCCCTGGTGCTTATGTACGCGGTGCCCGCCTGATCCGAACGATGACGGCTGATGAGCAAGCCCGTATGCAGGAGGTCATTGAGATGGCACGACAGAGTGCGGCCATCAATGGCAAAGACTCATTAGCTCTGGATCAGCTGGCGCTCTCCACCACCTATTCCGTGGGTATCCACCTCGACGATGCCTTGGCAAATCCCGGCAGTGATGAGGATATTGAGTTGCAGGATGGCGACCGCCTGGTCATTCCCCGTTTCAATCACACGGTGAAGATCTCTGGTGATGTCTTGAAACCCAACACGGTGGCGATAAAGGAACACAAGAACTACAAGTATTACATTGAGCAGGCTGGTGGTTATGGCAAGCGTGCGCGCAAGGGCCACACCTATATTGTATATCAGAATGGCTCGATCGCCAAGGCCTCCAAGGGTGAGATCGAACCGGGTTGCGAGATTGTCGTCCCGACCAAAGGACCGCGTGATCCGAATGCTCTCCAGCAGTGGCTTGGCGTTGGCACAAGTCTGGCTTCTCTCGCCACCATGTTCGTTTCTATTGCTAACATGATTAAAAAGTAATGTCCCATGAGTGAAGAAAGACAATACATAGAAGAAGAGGAGGAGACTTCTATCGACTTCGCCAAGATCTTTAAGGATCTGCTCAAGCATAAGACGCTTTACTATAAGGTGCTGCCTGTAGCCTTCTTGTTAGCGGCGATCTATGCGATCTCGCTGCCCAACTACTACAACTGCACGGTGAAACTCTCCCCAGAGCTCTCTGGTAACAAATCTACCAGTGGTTTGGCAAACCTGGCCAGCAGCTTCGGCATCAACCTCGGAACAAGTGGTGTAGGCACAGAAGCCTTGTTTCCGACGCTCTATCCCGACCTGATGAGCTCCGTCGATTTCAAGGCCAGCCTCTTCGATGTGCCAGTCACGCGTGAGGAAGACAACCAGACCTTCACTTATTATGATTATCTCATGAATGAGCAGAAGGCCCCTTGGTGGAGCGCTGGCATGAAGGCTTTCTTCAGCCTTTTCAGTTCCAAGGAAAATGAGCAGAATACCAAGGTCAATCCCTTCCGCCTGACAAAGGAACAGACGGATATCGTCAAGGCCATCGACAAGAATGTGGTCTGCGACGTGGATAAGAAGACCATGGTGATCACCATCGATGTAACGGACCAGGATCCCCTGATCTGTGCCACGATGGCCGATTCAGTGAAGACGCGCCTGCAGAAGTTCATCACCGACTATCGTACTTCTAAGGCCCGTGTGGATTTGGAATACAATAAGAAGATGCTGGTGGAAGCCCAGGCGAAGTACGATCAGGCACGTGATCGTTATGCCGCCTTTGCCGATTCTCACCGCGCAGTGACCTCAAAGTCTGCCCAGACGAAGGTGACTGACCTTCAGACCGAGATGCAGATGCGCTCGCAGATTCTCCAGCAGGTGATCGCACAGATGCAGGAGGCGGAGATGAAGGTGCAGGAAAATACCCCAGCCTTCACCACTCTCCAGAGCGCCACCGTCCCCGTGAAAAAGACAGGCCCCAAGCGCGCCCAGATGTGTCTCATCTTCACCTTCTTAGCCTTCCTCTGCACCTCTGTCTATATATTATATAAGGAGGATGATCTGAAGCAGTTTATGGGTTAATAGCAGTGCTTATGAATAAAATAGAAGCTTTTATCAAAAGATCGCTCAGGTGGTATTTCACGAAAAATGCGCTGCCCTATTGGTGCATGCTGTTGATGGATAGCGCCATCATCGTGGGGGCAGGCTTAGGCACGTATTGGATCCTGAACCGCACGCAGAGCATCTTTGACAACAGGATCGAGGTGCTTTACGATCTGGAGGGTACCAAGCCCACCTTCCATGAGATGATCCGTGTGGCGGAAGTCCGAGCAGCTGACTTCAAAAAGGTAAGCAAAGAAATTAACAAGCTGGTAGAGATCTCCAAACAGTATGACAATATGGCTACCGTGAAGAAGATGAAGGAGATCGTGCCGGAGTACAAGAGTGAAAACTCCGTTTACGAGGTGCTGGATAAGAAGTAAAGAATGTAAATCATTTGGCCTTTTTAGGATTTTGGTTTAATTTTGCAGCGTCCCTACTATTAAAAGACCAAGAAAAAAAAGGATAATATGGTAATAAGACAGAAATATTATCAAATGTTTGTACGGCAGATGGCGGTACTGCAATTGGTGGATGAATATAAGGAACAAGGATATGAAGTGAAGGAACAGTATCCTATTGGCAGAAATTTGAGGGCTGATTTATACGCATCAAAGGATGGTGAACGAGTAATCATTGAGTTAACAGATAAAAATACTCGATTAGAGCAAGTAAATTTGATTAGTCAAATAGCACAGCTTGAAGGTGCTCAATTTCGTATCATAAACTTGTCGGACACTAAGATAGAGGAGGAAGAAAAATGATACAGTTACGTCGAATAAACATAAAGAACTTCAAGTGTTTCTCTGAACAGCAGGAAATTGAATTAGGTCGCCTGACTTTTCTGACAGGAGCAAACAGTACGGGAAAGAGTTCTTTGATCTATAGTGTTTTGGGCGCTCTCCAGTCGCCCCGCTTTCCTTTCTCTTACTCTGCCAATGGCCGTTTTGTGAATATGGGCAATTTCTCAGAGATGGTTTTCAATCATGATAAAGACAGAGAGATTGAGATAGGCTTTACCCTTTCTGAGAATGGTAATGACATCATCATAAATACTATATGGGAAAATGATAATGTAAATGACCAGCCAGCTCTGTGCAAATATGAAGCTCATGGTTCGTTCTTCGATTTGACAATAGTGCCAGGAAAGGAAGGAGACGAATCTGCTTATAGATTGTCGTTGGATCATCGCCCCCTGCGTAAGATAAATCTTCCTGAGCGAAGTAGGGAATTGTTGATGGCCAATCTTTATAGGATAGCAGAGGAGTATAAGTCTTACCATCAAGGTGAGGATGTTTCTGACAAGTTGCGAGCAGGTCTGGAAGAACATACTGTCGTCAATGATGCCCCATTGGATGTAACGGACAAGGCTATAACTTGTCATGACGATATTCAGGTTCTGGTAGCGTATAGTCAGGTAAGTGGATTTATTCGTGAGCGTATCAAGAAGTATAAGAAGCAGATGAACTTCATCAGTTCTTATCGTTTAGCAGGCCAGCGTATCTATCTTGAGGAAGACCTCGAAGATGGAAAAATACAGGCATCTGGTAAGGGATTCGTTAATCAGCTCCTTCATTGGCGAGAAAGTAATCGCGAGAATTATGAAACGCTCATATCTGCTATGCGCCAGATGGGCTTACTCTATGATATTGAACCTGAGAGGATTGGCGGGGGACAGTTTCGTCTGGGAGTCTCTATTCATAAGGAGAGTCCTATGGCATCCTTAAGTGATGTGGGTTTTGGGATTTCCCAACTTTTGCCTGTTGTCGTTGGTGACATAGAATTGGGGGATGGCTCCACGCTATTTGCAGCCCAGCCAGAAATACATCTTCATCCTGATGCCCAGGCTAATTATGCAGACTACATGATTAGTCAGATGGCACATGATAAGAGTTATGTCATTGAGACCCATAGTGAATGCCTATTAAATCGCATTCGCTTGGCGATAGTTAAAGGTACCCTCAAAGAAGAGGATATTCGTGTATATTATCTGTCTCAGGAAAAGGATACTACAAAGGTTTATACCGTTCTGTTTACCAAGAGCGGTCAGATAGTAGGAGCACCCAAGGAATTCTTCGATACTTACATGATAGATGTCATGAACATAGCTATGGAGGCGGTAGGAAATGAAGCGTGATATATTTATAGACAACAATATTGCGAGTAAGTTTGCTAATCCTGCCGACCCTGAGTATAAGGAGTTAATCAAGTGGCTGATAGACAATCATGACATTGCTGAAGGTGCTGATGATGATCGGGCATACCTTGTGGTATCCAATAAGCTCTTGAAAGAGTATTTGAGTTCGAGTCGCGAAGCATTTGGTGCCACCGCCATACCGATGATTATTAACAAGTTGACACAAGAGAATAGACTCGTTAAAATATCTAATCAGCAGATTAAGGATTTTAAGAGTCAATATTTTACGAAAAAAGTGGAAAAAAAGTTGCAGTCAAATAGTGAGGATAGGGATCATATCCCTGCAGTACTGTTGTCTGAGAGAAGGTATGCACTTACTTATGATGATAATCTGACTTATGACTTAAAGAACTTCCCTGGTTTTACGGTTATAGTGAGTAAGCGCCCAGAAGACATACCTTATAAATAATAAGATAACTATGAGAATTAGGATAGAAAACATAGGCCCGGTAAACAAAATTGATTTGGATTTATCTAAACCTTTCTTGATTTTTACGGGATTAAATGGTACAGGTAAAACATATGTGTCATATATTGTTTATAGTTTAAGTGCTTTCTTCTTGATCAAGGAAGATGTACTTGGGTGGAATGACGTACTAAAAACTCCATCTCAAAAGAAAACAAACGAAATCAATTATAAAAAATTATTTGATATTCTGAAGAAACATATAGATACTATTAATTTTTATCTTCCATATATATTTAATGTTGATGAAAAAGATGAATTAGTTAAAAATGCTCGAATTACTTTATTGACAGATATTGATGAATTTAAAAATTCTATCTATATATCACATTATAAATTTGAGGCAATAGGCACATTCGAGTTTGAGAAAAAAGGAAAATCTAATAAATTTACAATAAAATGTAATGGAGGTAATACTGAAGAAGCTGAGTTTGTTAATCAGTTGATTATTAAGAGTTTATTTTTTGGCTCTATCATTGAGGATATTGAAACCTCCGATCGTAGTGGGTTGTTTACCTTTAATAAAGAACTTGGTCGAAAAGCAAAAGACATAGAAAAAAACTTGTCATCTGGAAATAGTAAGATAAATTATCCTTTGCCGATTGCAAATCTACTAAAGAATATTGGTAACTTAAGGGAGAGATTCTTTCATGATTCAAAATATGGCTTTCTTGCCGATAAAATTGAGAATGTCATTTTAAAAGGTCATTTAATATTGAAAGATGAAGATGAAGTTTGGTATTCAAATAAGAGAATGAAAGAAGAAATCCCCTTGTCATTAACCTCCTCTGGTGTTAAGACGATATGTTCAATTGTATTGTTTCTTCGCCATACAGCAATGGATTGTAATTTGATGATCATTGATGAACCCGAGATTAATCTTCATCCTAAGAATCAGATCCTTCTAGCACGAGTTTTTTCTATGATTGTTAATTCTGGTATTAAATTGATTATTAATACTCATAGTGACTATATCATCCGTGAGATTAACAACATGATAATGTTATCTTCAATAAAGGATGAAAAGAAGATAAAAGAATTAGGTTATAGTAAGGATGAGATATTAGAAAGTGATATAGTTAGCCCTTATTATTTTGAAATCCAGAAAAACGGAGCTGGTGTAATAGGAAAAGAGATAGAAGTCACGAAGACAGGGTTCAGCATTGATCTGATAGACCAAGTTATCAATGATCAAATTGAGATAAGTCAAAAGATATACGAAGCAATCGAAGGACTTTAATATGGCTAAGGATTTCCTATTTTATATTGATCAGGCTCTTTCTGAAGAATTTAAAGTAAATACTCGGAAAGTACTGAAGGAAGACAAAATATTGGGCCGCCAAGAAATAAAGTATAAAAGTCAAGGTAAACATTTAGTTTATTCTTTCGATGTAAACACTAAGGGGATGAAATCTCCGTTTCCTTTTTTCAAAGATGTGAAAGGCCTCAAATCTATATCTGACTACATTATGTTTACTACAAGAGTTGTTGATTCTAAACCTTTCATTTTGATTTTTGAATTAAAGAAAAATAAGTTACCCAAAAGACAATTACTGGCAACTGAGTATTTATGTAACTATTTGATTTGCAAAATCAGAACAACATTTGGAATAGATCTCAAACCAGAAATACGTATGATAGGTTTGGTGGAAAATGTCAAATATGGTACGCAAATAGATAAGTTGGAGTATAAAGATAGAATATTATATACTCCGTTGAGAGTGTTGGATATCGCAAAACTATTAAAATAATAAGTTAGATAGTTAATATTTTGCAGATGACGCAGTATTGAATGAAGTTTATAACTTAAATGGTACCTGACCTATGCAACATACAATAACGATACAAGTGAGGCACGGAAACGTGGCACAGGGGATGACGTCTGATAGTATCTATCATGTCAATCCTGAGAAGCGGGACCATATAGAATTTCGAAGTTCACTCATTCGCATTACCTGTGAGAGAAGCAGAGCTTTTGATGCCGATGCTATTCTGACCAATAATAGCAACACCATTTTCAGACAAATCATGAAGTTGATGCTCTTTTATGGTGCACTCAATCGTCAAAATGGTAGAATAAACAAACTGCTTATAACCAGGGGAGTAAAGAATAAAATACAACTTGCGGAAGTCGAATATACTGTTAAGAACCAGCCGGTAGCCTGGCAGAATATTGCGTTTGTTCGACCATTTAGCAATGCAGATTTAGCAGATAATCTATTCGCAGGTAACTATGGAGATAAGTTGTCAACAATACTTTCTCATTGGCTTGTAGGCGTGTCATCCAAAGATAGATATAAGAAATTCGAGAGTTTATGGCGAGCCTTCGAGCAGTTATGCGACCATCATAATCGAGCAACGGTAAATCGTAAGGAGTTTGATAACCTTCGTGAGATGCGCACGCTAATGGAAGAACATCATGAATATTTCCCAGAAACGGACGCATTTATGGGATTAAAAGACTATGCTTGGCTGCGTGCATTTCAGTGGAAACAACTTATCTACAATAATTATCCTCTAACTGCGTCTAAAATGGGGGTATGGGAGGGCTACCGTGATAATTTTGTTCTCCGCAACACAGACTCTCGTATTATTCAGTTGTTAAGAGATACTCTAGTCTATCGAGCAGATAAGCTTCATAGTGTCGGTGTAAAACCGGCTATAGATGCTCATATTGCACAATATACAGCACATCCCGTTACTGATAATGTTCAGTTAGCAGCATTCCTTTGCTGTAAGTTGGCTTATTTCATACGTAATAAGATGTTCCATGGTGAGGTGTATGAGCGTAATTTCCGCTTCTATAATACGCTCAGTGACGACCTTCAACTAGATGAAATCAATTCTGTGTTAGAAGTGGTGACGTATGAATTGATTGATAATTTTAGGGTATTGTAATTTAGAGAAACACTAAATCTACTTGTAAACCTTTTTTTAGTAAAGTGGTCGCATTATTTAGAATGAGTAAGACAGAATCTTTAAAACTGCCTACAGGATTGTCTGTATTATTGAGGCTGAATGAGGATTTAGAAAAATATAAGGGAAAACTGTTGGATTTGTTCTTCAAGATAGAGTCATTGTCATACCTAACAAGACATAGATTAATAGTAGTGAATTCGGTTAATCCGCCCCGGATTAACCGATACAAGAAAGTAAATGAAGCTAAGTATAATCATCCCATACTATAATGGTGAACGGTGGATAGCCACTTGTTTGGATTCACTCTTGAGGCAAGACATGTCTCCAGAAGACTATGAGATTATTGTCGTAGATGACGGTTCAACGCATAGCATAGAGATATTGATGGCTTATGTGGAAGCTCATCCCAATATACACTACCTCCATCAAGAGAACCAGAAACATGCCGCAGCTCGCAATTATGGACTGACCATCGCAAAGGGAGATTACATCTTCTTCTGTGATTGTGATGACTATGTGGCAGATAATGTTCTTGGCCGTCTGTGTGACATCGCATTGGAAAACGAAGCAGATGTACTGCTATTCAACGTTTTGCGCGTAAAGGAAAATGAGAAGATAGCACCTACTAAGCGCAACTTTGAAGAACAGACATTCTTTGAGAGTGGTTTAGCTTATATGTCTCATCCACCTTATCATTTCAGAGGTGGGGTGTGGCAATTCTTGATCCGCAGGTCATTTGTGGAAGAGTATCATCTGCTGTTTGCACCGGAAATGATCAATTGTGAAGAACATTTGTTTTTCCTGCAGATGATGCTTGTATCAGGGAAAGTTGTAAAAGCGGATGTGGATTTATATTATTACGTGCAACATCCTGCAAGTTGGGCTCATTCAGCAGGAATAGCTTCTAATAGATATGATTTCATCAATTGCATGCTTACTTTTCTGAAGTATCTACATAAAACCCGTTTGGAATTGGCAGCCACAGGAAAAGTATCCGAAGGCTGTTTGAATGCTATGATGAAAGGTGAAACTAATGAGACTATTTGCATCCTGCATAATATTTTCCGATTTACCTCTATAACTCATAATAAGAAATCCATCAAAGACTTAAGGCAGATGGGATTTTATCCCATACAAGGTAAAACTGCTAATTACGATTGGCTCAGACGTATGATGAACTGTTATCCGTTATGGATGATGTTGTGTTATTGTTTTTATATTTTACCGCCTTTTGCTAGAAAAGACTTAATAATGTTGATTAAATTAATTAAGAAATAGCAGAACCATTACCCCAGGTTAACCGAAATTAAATAATTTCCAGTATACCCCCAACATACTCTAGTAAACTTCAGTAGTAAAAGTCCTGAAGAACTCCAAAACATTACAATTTATCTATCACAAGTAAAATTTTTGCATTTTGTGCAGTTTTATACGATTACTCAAATCAAAAATAAAAGGAAGTGACAGAGCCGTTGAAGGAGGATACCTTTTATGGAACTCAACAGAGTCGTTTATTTCGCAGGCCTCAAGAATGTTGATTTGATAAATTAACTGAGGATATGGTTGTAGTTCTTCGTCCGCGTTAAAAGTCATAAAGAAACAAAGGAAGATATAGAACCATTCATTATTTGGGGATTGTACCATCATTGCAACTTTATTGGCTCCTAGATATATTTGTGATAAAGATTCCATAGAATTTATGTGTAGATAGATTTTAAAAAGCACTACAAAAGATAGCTAACAATAATATCTCGAATCTTTAAAGATTGAGACTAAAGATAAAGAGTACGAGTAAAAGATATTTAAAGATAGATGAAAAAAGTTATAACATACGGGACTTATGACCTGCTCCATCAGGGACATATCAATCTTCTTCGCCGGGCGAAAGAACTTGGTGACTACTTGATTGTAGGTGTCACGAATGATAGTTTTGATCGCGAAAGAGGTAAACTGAATGTGCGTAACAATGTACTTGAGCGAGTTGAGGCAGTAAGAGCGACTGGTTTTGCTGATCAGATTATTTTAGAAGATTATGTTGGTCAGAAGATTGATGATATTCAAAAATACAATGTAGATATCTTTGCAATAGGATCCGATTGGAAAGGTAAGTTTGACTATCTCAATGAGTTCTGTAAAGTGATTTATCTTCCCCGTACGGAGGGTATTAGTTCTACAATGCTTCGTGATAAGACTACGAATGACATTCGAATAGGAATTATAGGTTGTGGTCGTGTTGCAAGACGATTCCCATTTGAGACAGAAGTAGTAAGTGGCGTTAAGGTTGTTGCTGCATACGACATAAAGGAAGATGCATCGAAAGCATTAGAAAAACAGTTTACCGATATTATCGCTTATAGTAACTTGAAGGATTTCTATGATGCAGTAGATGCAATTTATATAGCCACCCCCCATTTAACTCATTACAATTATATCAAACAGGGCATTTCTGAAGGTAAACATGTTCTTTGTGAAACCCCATTAGTACTTAGAGGGGATAGTGCAAAAGAGGTATACGCATTAGCAGAAAAAAAAGGAGTATTTCTAATGGAAGCTAACAAAACGGCACATTGTCCAGCCTTCAACCATTTAATGGTTATGATAAAATCTGGCGTGATAGGGGAAGTGGTTGATGTTGAGGCTTCATTGTCAAAATTATGGGATGATGATATGACTTTAAGAGAGTTTGATCCTACTCAGGCAGGTGGTTCCATGTATGAACTCGGCAGTTATCCTTTATTACCTATTCTAAAAATCTGTGGCACCAATTATGAGAATTTGAATCTATATTCACGTATGAAAGATGGGGTAGATATGTATACCAAGGGTGTATTCAGATTTTCCAACGCAGTTTGTTCTTTCAAAGTAGGCCTAGGTGTTAAAACCGAGGGGAATCTTATTGTATCTGGAACAAAAGGCTATGCCTATGTTCCTTCCCCGTGGTGGCTGACCGACTATTATGAGTTTCGATATGAAGATCAGAACCAGAATAAGAAGTTCTTCTATAAGTGGGATGGCGCAGGTCTTCGATATGAAATACAGGAATTCATCTCCTGTATATTTAATCATCGTTTCAGTTCTATACGTCTGAGAAGGCGTGAAAGTATAGCTATGGCTGATATTATGCAGCAGTTTGGGGAACGTATTAATTTTATAGAAATATGAAAAAAGTATTGGTTGTGGGGGGAGCTAATGGAATAGGTTTGTCTATAGCCAAACAGTTCACTGCTGATGAAGAGATAGAAAAAGTCTATATTGTAGATAAAGTTCCCTTAGCGGAAGCATATCAAGAACCGAAGATAGAAAGTTTTCAATTTGATTTGACCTGTACCGACTATTCGATCTTTGACCAATTTCCGGACATTGACGGTCTGATGATTACTGCTGGTTTTGGACGCCTGCAATTGTTTGCCGACATTCCTGAAGAGATGATAACCACCTATTTCGGTGTAAACGCCATTGCGGTCATACGTGTTATCAAACACTTCTATGAAAGGCTACTTTCAAAGAATGCTTTTTATTGTGGTGTTATGGTTAGCATCGCAGGCTTTATGTCTTCTCCTTTCTTCTCACTTTATGGCGCGACCAAGGCAGCACTAAAGATTTTTATCGAGAGTGTAAATGTTGAGCTTGAGAAGTCTGGAACGACTAACAAGATATTGAATGTGTCACCAGGTTCTATCAAAGGCACGAGTTTCAATCAAGGCAAAACCGAATTGACGGCTTTAGCTCCGTTAGCAAAAGAGATCATCTCAAATTTACAGCAGAAAAAAGACCTTTTCATCCCAGATTACGAAAGTGTGTATCGTCATGTTCTGAAACGCTATCAGGATGATTTTCGCACAGAAGGTCTGCATAGTTATGACTATAAGGTCGCATGTGGAAGGGTTGAAATGCCCTCTACCGCTAAATAATTTATTCGTAATAGAGATTTAATTATGAGAATCTTTTATAAAATAATATCATCATTATTTAGTTTAATACCCACAAGAAGGATAATTGTTTTTTGTAGTAACCCAGATTTCTCTGACAATTCTTATGCCGTCTGCAAATATCTAGCATCAAAAGGGTACGATAGCAACTATTATTTTTATTGGCTGATTGACGACACGGAAAGAAAAACTTCTATTGAAGAGGCTTTATGTAAGGGAAATATAAAATCCAGGGTCGCCCATCGCAAATCATTGTATGGGTTCTGGCTTTTTTTACGAAGCCGCTATATTTTTTCAACTCATGGTATATTTGATAAGATAACTCTTTGTCAACAATCAGATAAACACATTTGTTTATGGCATGGAATGCCTTTAAAAAAAATAGGAGCTATGATAGATGGTCAGACACCGTGCGCTCCGAATTGTAATATTACCATCGCTACAAGTCATTATTTTCAAAAAAAGATGGAAAAGGCTTTTAATCTACCTAAAGATAAAGTCGTTGTAACTGGACAGCCTCGATGTGACTTGTTATATGAAGCAACAGATTGGTTTGAAAAAGAAGGAATAAATAGAAGCAAATATCATAAAATCGGTATATGGATGCCAACTTTTCGTAAATCTATAAAAGGTTCTATAAGAGTTGACGGGATTTATAAAGAAAATGCTATAAGTTTTTTAAATAAGAATCAGTTAAGTGATCTCAATTCATTTTTAAAGGACAACTCTACTCTTCTACTAATAAAGATACATCCGATGGATGCTTTGCAAAATGAAATATTTCCTAAATTTGATAACATTATAATTATTTATCCTCAAGACTTTACATCGCAACTCTATCCTCTACTTGGCAATTGTGATTTCTTACTCACTGATTATTCCTCGGTATTTGTTGATTATGAATTACTAAACAAGCCTATAGGATTCGTAATGAATGATATTGAGGCTTATAATCAAAGCCGCGGACTTGATTTGGATAATATGGAAGAAGCGTTGCCGGGTCCAATCTTAAAAGATTTTGAATCCCTTTGCGAATTCATTAAAGCACCCACTATTGTTAAAAGGAAAATGAATTATAATGAATACTACGACAATGCCTCTTGCGAGAGATTAATAGCTTTCTTATTTAAATTAAATCACAAAGATAAACTACGAGATATAAAAGTAAGTACAAAAATGTAATGTAACATATAATCTAAAGATGACTATTTTAGTGTCAGATGATTATAGAGGGTGATTTTATAAGCATATGTATTTCATAATGGGTGTCTTTATACGTCATGGATTGTACTCGACAAGTTAAGTGGCGATGATTTGGGAATATATCATGTCGTAGATTGAATTATTGGTTTGTTGTCTTACCTTAATGGAACATTTATCAATGCAACTTCTCGTTTTTTTAACTTATGAATTTGCGAGGTGCCACCTTCATGTCGGTATAACACCTGATTCCAAAGTCCTCAGCAGGTAGAGGAAGCTCTTCGTTTTACCTGTCATAACAATATGACTTTGAATTTGATCCATTGACGTAAAGGTGAAACTTGTTAGACAAGTGAACGGATATAGTTTATTTTTGGTAATAACATTGCAGTTGAACCAAAGATAAGGTGAGTACTAACTACACGGCTTCGACCATTGGCTGCGGTAGACTTTAGTGGGCTGCTTAAAAAAAGTATCCATACCAAACCATAGGATGCTCACTATTGGAGGGAGGACGGAGGAACAAGTCAAGTAACTTTTATCAATGGGTCAACTTGTATATTGTTGCCTTATTTTTTATCGATTATTGCACAATTTAATGGATATACTCCGTTATATCTTTACATTTGACGTATACATATATTCGAAAAACAAACCACCATATTGAGAATAAGATGATGACTAAGGACAAATGACTCTCATTTGCCATATGAAGTAAATTGCTCAGAATGAGATTTTATCTAAGCTCTTTTAATTGTAAACAACCCTATAAAAAATATATTACGAATGGATTATAGAGGAAAAAAGAGAATCGCGAAGAATACGATATATCTATATATAAGGGCTTTAATTTCTTTGTTTATTACACTATACACTTCACGCATAGTTTTAAAAGAACTAGGAGTTGAAGATTATGGTATCTTCATAGTTGTAACAGCCATTTCTTCTTTCATGACTATCGTTAGTGGTACCTTGTCACATGCGATGTGTCGTTTTATGTCACATGAATATGACAAATCCATTGAAAGAAGAATTCATGTATTCTGTTCCTGCTTTAATTTGACATTATTATCCTTAGTCTTGTGTTTCTTAGTATTTGAAACAATTGGCATATGGTTTCTTAACAATATATTAAACATACCTCAGCAACGTATATTTGCTGCAAATATATCATTTCAATGTGGGGTAATCGTCTTTTTACTTGGACTTATAAATATTCCCTATAATTCAGCAATAATTACTAATGAGGACATGGGAATATTTGCCTACGTCACTCTTGTTGATGTCTTCCTAAAACTATTGGTTGCTTTTTTCCTATCTATTACAGAAAATGACAAACTAATAATTTATTCGGTATTACTTATAATACAGGCTATTATAGTAAGACTTATTTATGTTGTTATATCTCATAAAAAATATCCAGAATGTAAAATCCGGTTTGTGTGGGATCCTGATTTAATCAAATCAATGGCAGTCTTTATCGGATGGACTTTTATTGGATCTATAACTTTTGTATTAAGGGAAAGTGGCGTTAATTTTCTCCTTAATATTTTTTGTGGTCCAACAGTTAATGCAGCCAGAGGGGTGACTAGCCAAGTGACGAACAACATCTCACTTTTTGGCGACAATTTTTTACAAGCAACAGTTCCTCAAACGATTAAACTCTATGCGGCAAACGACATGCCATCAATGCATGAACTAATATGCAATTCCTGCAGATATTGTTTCGTTTTGTTATTTTTGCTTTCTCTCCCCGTACTTTGTTATACGGATTTTATTCTAAACTTGTGGCTCGTAGAGGTCCCTGATTTGACGACATCGTTTATAAAGATACTATTATTGTATTGTATTGTTAGTATAGTTTCAAAACCAATGGAAACGGCGATACGAGCAACAGGGAGTATTAAAAAATATGTTATTACATATTCTTCAATAGAGTTCCTTAACATACCAATATCCTGGTTTCTTTTAACATTGGGTTATACGCCAATCTCTACTGCTCTTATAATATTGGCTTTAGGTATATGTGGCGTTATTTGTAGGGTCTATTTTTGTATTATACATACCCAAATATCACTTAAATATATATTAAATGAAATTGGAATAAGGTTCTTCCTAATGTTCTTATTCGGTGTTATGACTTACTATATTTTTACAGAACTATTAGTTGTAAATGATAGTCCGATAAGATTTGTATTAAATATTTCACTCTTAACTGTGACAAATCTTATCTATATTGGTATTGTTTGCATTAAAAAAAATGAGAGGCTTCTTGTTTTAAAGAAATTCCGTTCTATTATTTATTCATGAGAGCACAAAACAGACACAATTATTTGTACGTTTCATATTTACTAACATTTTTATGTTTGGTGAATGGGAATCTATTTACATGGTTATTTGACGGGACACCGTTAAAAATGTGGAGACAATATCTTTTATTGATTTATATTTTTATCACCTTTTTCACATCATCTTTTCATAATAACAAGACATTAGTTTTATATAAAAGAAAAATGACCATGTCTTTTGTATGGGTATTGTTCCTTTCCATTTTAACTGTAATATCGCAATCTTATAATCCTGTTCGTATTTTCTATGCAATTTATATTCTGTATTTCGGTACTGCTTTTCTTGGTTTTGGTTTTTCGCTTAAAGAATCATCCTTCTCACTTGATAGCTTTGCAAAATTTCTAACCATATTGGGTGTTTTTTTCTCTTTTGGACTTGCTGTTGATGCAGCCACAGGTGGATTAATTACCCTTTTCTTTAGGTTTTATGGTGAAGGTGATGATGATTACATCTCTAGCCGTCATCAATTCTTGGCAGAAGCACCTCAGGTATTTGGCGTTGCATACTCTTTATGTTTATGGGGGGTGTTCTTTCTTTTGTACCGAACAAAAAAAATATTGAGCCAACTCTTATTGTATATATGTATTATTATATTCTTTTTTGGCGCGTCATTTACTGGAACTAGGCAAATATTGTTAGTACTATTTATATTCAGTTTTATAAATTTAATAACGTATATTAAGAAAAAGGGACTTACTAAAATTTTGCTTCCTTCTTTTTTAGTCGCCCTAGTGGGATTGAGCTTTGCTTACCAATTTAAGAATATTGATGCGTCAGGTAATTTGCAAGAACGGTATTTTGGTTCTGGTGCAGATAAAGCAGATAATGAACGTATAGACTATATCAATGAAGGACTTGAAGAATTTGTTTATTCTGGAGATATACTTAAAGTTATTTTGGGGAATGGACTTGGCTATGTTTCTTCGAAGGCCACGGATAACGAAATAAACGGTTCAAATTATGAAAACACGTTTTTTGCAGGAATCTCTAATTATGGGATTATATGTTTTTTCTTCCTGTTATATCCCATAATTTATGTATGTAAAAAAAGTTTACATGATAAAGGTAATAGAATGAACGTTATGTCTGTTTCATTATTATTATGTCATCTTATGATCTGTTTGCTCTCCCCTAATGGGTTTTATCCAACGTCTATGATGAGCATATACATCATTATGAGCATATATATGGCAGGTATATATAGAGATTATCGTATTTAAATATGGATTAGTAAAAATGAAAAGAATTTTTATAATTGAGATTGTTCCTAATGAATTTGTTGCAATAACCAAAGGTGCTCAAGCTGCAAATAATTTTTGTACTCATTTGATAGATAGCGATGTGTTTGACCATGCATATTCAATAGTTCCTTCTAAACTTTATGTTAATGGCATACAATCGACAGACAAAATTACATATTATCACGGGAATCCCAATCATTCGCATTTCTTTAAACATCTTAAGATGGTTTGGTGTAATATCAAGTGTTCAATAGATTGTAGAAAAGCTCAAAACATATGGATGTATAATATCTGTCATGCCAACATTCTTTGTTTTCTTATTCTTAAATATATATTCAGAAAGAATATTTATGCTATATTATTAGATTATACCCCTGATGATAATAGATTTCATTTACAGCATTATTACCCCTTGTTTCTAAAATCTACAAAAGGCCTCATTTCATTGTCCCAACGTATTAATTTCAGACATAAAAACATCATATACAAAGCAGGAGTTATGTCTTTAGATAAAATTCGCAGATTTTATCCAACAAAATTCAATGAAAAATTGGTATTCTTGTTTTGTGGTAATATGGGTAATCATACGGGGTTTCCACTTGTAATAGATGTTTTCTCTGAAATGGCTAATTGCGAGTTATATATTTCAGGGAAAAATCCATCTATAGATGTTGATTTCTCTAAATATCCTAATATTCATTATCTAGGTTATATGGAGTATGACGATTTTATTAAGTTATATGAAAAAGTGGATGTTTGTTTAAGTTTTAGAAATCCTTCATATCCTGAAAATTATTATAACTTCCCCTCAAAAATAATAGAATTCTTTAGCCAAAACAAAATAGTTTTATCAACATTAGATTATCCGGAACTTCAAGGATTCAAATACATATGTTGTAAATATGATAGGGATAGTGTAATTGACTGCATCAATCATCTTTTATCTATGCCTGATGAACAATTAAATAAATACCGTAATAATAGTGAAATGCTTATAAATAACTATTCTGTAGAAAGTTGGAAAGAAGCAATGGTAAAATTAGAAGAAAATACATAAATGTACAATGAGAATAGTTTTATGGCAGGTTAATTTGGGACCTCACCAAATACCATACATACAACACTTAATAGATGATTCCCGTGTAGAAGAAGTAGTTCTTGCTGCTCCCATTAAATTTGCAGAGTATCGTTATGGATTAGGATGGGGAAATAATAGGTATCCTTTATTGTCACAAACAAAGGTTCTACTTAATCCTTCTGATATGGAGATAGTAGAAATCCTAAATAAAGATGTCGAGAGCTCTATTCATCTTTTTTCAGGAATTAGTAGTTCTCCTTTTGTACTTAAAGTTATCAAAATGTCTTCTTCATATAATATAAAACGCGGTATAATAACCGAAGGGCCTTTTACTTACAGATGGGGTATACCTGACGCTGTCCCCTTATGGGCGCACCATATAAAATTCTGGCTGAAGGATGCAAAATATCTTAATATGTTTGATTATGTTTTTGCAATGGGCAATGATGCCGTTAAGTATTACAAAAGATTATCTAAACATTGGAAAGTTTTTAATTTTTGCTATTGCACACAAGAACAACCAACAAAATTCATTGAAACAAAAGGTGATGTAAAGTATATCTTTATTGGGAATCTTTGTAAGCGAAAAGGGGTTGATCTTTTAATAAAGTCTTTTTGCAATTTGTACAATAAGGGGATAAGCAATTGGACATTATCAATTGTTGGCTCTGGAGAGCAACAATTATGGTTGGAAAAGTATGTGGCTGATCATGGCCTTCAAAATAAGATTATTTTTTTAGGTGCTATTAAAAACTCAGAAGTCCCCGTCCTCTTATCTGAATATGATGTCCATATTTTACCAAGCAGGCATGATGGATGGGGTGCTGTTGTTAATGAAGCATTACAAAAAGGATTATTTGTTATATGTAGTGACCATTGTGGTTCAAAAGATTTATTGTTATCTGACACATCAAGGGGAATTGTTTTTTCGATTCACAAAACTGGTGACTTGCTATCCGCAATCAGGAATAGTATTAATGATATTGAGACAATACGTAGCAAGCGGCAAGAAAGATTCGACTGGGCTAGGCATAACATAAGTGGGCCAATTGTTTCTAAATATATGATAGACTGCTTAAATGGTCTTAAACCTTCTACCCCTTGGTTATTATAGCTATTATACATGAAGAAAAGAATAGAATGGATTGATATCGCTAAAGGTATTGGCATATTTTTAATGGTGTGTGGACACACATCTATTCCTGAATTTCTTTCTAACTTCATATGGATGTTTCACATGCCGTTGTTTTTTATAATTTCAGGTATTTTATATGTTTATCCAAAGAATGGAATCATAGGAGGGGTAAAGAAGAGATTTCGTAGTCTAGTAATTCCTTACTTTTTTTTTCTTTTTATATCACTCTTATATAGATTTTTAGCTCATGAAGAAATACCTATGTCAATTTTTACATGGGGAGATAAAGTTTATGCTTTGTGGTTTCTACAGGTAATGTTTTTTGCTCAAATTTTTTATATTATTATTAATAAGTATATTAAAAGGAATACTATAAAAGTTTGTCTAGTTACTTCGATTTCATTATTTGGTTATGCATTTTATCAAAAGTCTATACATTTCCCATATAGACTTGAAGTGACTTGTCTTGCACTTTTTTTTTATGGATTTGGGGATATTTTGAAAGAACAACTAATCAGGTTAAAAATTGATAATCTGCGAGTCCTCTTTCTTCTCCTAACAACATTTGTCTACTCTTTCTTTGTTCCGCGATTAGACATGGCAGACAATAATTATGGTTCGTATATTCCTAATCTTGTAGGAGCCTGTCTTGGAAGTGTGGCAGTTATATCCTTATCTAAAAGTAATATATTCGGGTATATTTACTGTCTTTATATTAAACAATTTCTTTTATGGGCAGGTAAAAATAGTCTTGTTATTTTAGGCCTATCTCCTATATTAAACATGTCAATCAAGTTTATATTATTGAACTTTCATTTGCCTTTCCATATTAGATTTTTGGCACAGCACACTATTCTTTGGATTATGCTATACGGTCTATCCTATATATTAACCAAATATACTCCTTTCTTTGTAGGGAAGAAAATAAACGACTCTTGGTAAGTTCCCAATTTTGACGTATTATATATGATTGGGGAAATGATACCTTTGGACTCGCTTTAAGAACGAGAGCGATGCTATAAAGTGAAAGATTTTGAGGACCTTTGATTCTTTTATTTGCTACGCTTTGCAGAAGCGGCAAAGCATTGGTTGAATCATTATGTCTCCTTTCTTATGGGAGTAAAGATAAAATAAATAAAGGAGAAATGACAATTTGTTTAATTGCAACGATATGCAAGGAAGGTGGTGCTTTATCAATTTATAATCAGATGATGGGGCATCTTCTATGTGAGAGAAAATCTGGCAATGAATATATTGCTTTCATAGATCCAGCTATGCCCACTCCTATTATTGAAGGGGTTCGATATATCAAGTATTCTACAGCAGGTGCTAGAAGACTATTATTCGACTATTTTGACTTTAAGAGGATATGTAAAGAACGAAAGATTGCGCCCGATGTTATATTCTCTCTCAATAATACAGGCGAGAGGTGTGGTCGTGTTCGGCAAATTGTTTATTATCATCAGTCCCTTCCATTGTATAAGTACACTTTTTCCGTCTTTAATTCAAATGATAGGGGAATTGTCGCATTTAAATTGTACTTCCCCTTCTTTGTTAAACAATCGCTAAAATGGACTGATACTTTGGTAGTTCAAACAGATATAATAAAAGAACTTTTCTCCGTGCGTTTTAATTACCCTCTCTTAAGAATAAAAACTGCTTTTCCCGACATTGAAAATGTGGACACAGTATCGGTTTGCCCATATGTGTTCGAAGAAGACTACTATAATTTTCTATATCCTGCTATTGTTGTTGGTTATAAAGAACATACGACGATAGCGTTGGCGTTAGACTCAATCAAAAACTTTAGTATACTCAACAAGTTAAAAATACATCTTACAATAAAGGAAGGTGAACACCTAAAGCTCCAGAAAATCATAAAGTCGGCAGGATTAGAAAAAAATTTTGTGTTTCATGGCCCGATACCCCATGAACAATTACTTTCTATGTACAAAGCCGCAGATGGATTGTTGTTCCCAAGTACCATTGAGACGATAGGATTACCGCTGTTGGAGGCTGCAGCTTTTGGCCTTCCTGTTTTAGCAAATGATTTGGATTACGTGAAAGATGTACTCAAAGGATACAACGGGTTGACAACAGTTCCTTTACGCGACTATAAAGCATGGGGTGAAGAAATTGTGAGATTTTGTATAGACAAGACTCGCTACAACAGTTATCAGCGTGCTGGCGGAAGTGACTGGCCTAAAATATTCAAATTGATTCATGGAGAATGAACTATACGGATTAATATTGAAATAACAATATTGCAAATGGACATTTACAAAATAAAATTATGATTAATGTTATTGGTTTAGGCTACATTGGCCTTCCGACAGCCCTTATGATGGCGTCGCATGGTGTTGAGGTGATTGGCACCGATTATAACAAAGAGTTGGTGGCAACACTGAACGCAGGTAAAACTACCTTTAAAGAGGATGGTCTCGATGAACTTTTTCTGTCCGCTGTTAAAGCTGGCATTAAGTTTACTACGGAGTACCAAAAGACAGATATGTATATTGTGTCTGTACCTACTCCATACGATAAGTTCTCCAAGAAGGTGGACGCCTGTTATGTGGTAGCTGCCGTCAAGGAAGTGATGAAGGTTTGCCCTAAGGGCGCGACCGTTGTTATTGAATCTACTGTTTCCCCAGGTACTATTGACAAATATGTACGCCCTGTGATTGAAGAGAATGGTTTCAAGATAGGTGAGGATATCAACCTTGTCCACGCTCCTGAGCGCATTATCCCTGGAAATATGGTGTACGAACTCCTGCATAATAACCGCACTATTGGTGCAGATAGTAAGGAGATTGGTGAGAAAGTGAAACAGTACTATGCATCTTTCTGTCAGGGTGAGATTGTCGTAACGGACATTCGTACCGCAGAAATGACCAAGGTGGTAGAGAATACCTATCGTGCAGTGAACATTGCTTTCGCCAACGAGTTGAGCCGCATCTGCCGCCACGACAATATGGATGTGTATGAGATCATCAAAATTTGCAATATGCATCCCCGTGTGAATATCCTTCAACCAGGACCTGGTGTAGGTGGTCATTGTATTTCTGTTGACCCATGGTTCCTCGTTGGGGATTATCCTCAGTTGGCCAAGGTGATTGACGAAAGTATGAAGACTAACGATTATCAGCCTGTATTCGTTCTAGAGCGCATTCATGAGATTATGGAAGAGAATGGTATCACAGATAATCGTAAGGTCGGCTTGTATGGTATTACCTATAAAGAGAATGTTGACGATGTACGTGAGAGCCCAACCTTGCAGATGCTCGACATTCAGAAACGTCACCTTGCAAGGCCCTTGAAGAGCTTTGATCCTTTCTTCACACAGAAAGAGATTGTTAAAAATCAGATTTTAGATTTTGACCAGTTCCTCAATGAGGTAGATATGGTTGTTATTATGGTTAAACATGATCATATCAAGCAAAATTGGGACAAGCTCAAAGGCAAGGTCATCCTCGATTGCCACAATATTTGCCCATTGAAAGGAGTTTATCACATTTAATATATTCTTTTCATCTTTATCGTATGTGATATGATAAAGGATAATAATTAGTCATATGAGCGTATCTAAAACAATTCGTTTTGAAACCATAGTAATATGGGATTTGGTGGTATTGGGGTTATTTTATATGGTTCCTATATTATCACATTTGACTAGTGTGCCTTTTTATCGGTTTGAACCTATGCGGTTTGTCTTGTTGCTTAATCTGCTATTGACGGGCAACAAGAAAAACGTATATTTTATGGCAGTTACTCTTCCTTTGTTCTCCTTCTTCGTGGGAGGACATCCAGTTTTCGCCAAGGCACTTTTGATGGTGGCAGAATTGTCTGCAAATGTTTTTCTTTTTGATGTTTTATCCAAAAAGATAAAGAATGCTGCCATTGCCATGTTTTTATCGATTGTAGCAAGTAAAGTATTCTATTACATCATCAAATTTGGGATTATCTCAGTAGGACTTCTTGACGGACCTATGATCGCGACAGGATTGCTGACTCAATTAATTGTTGCTGTTGTCTTGTCGGTCGCTTTCTGGAAGTTTAGTGAAAAAGAAGTTTGTTAATTATATTATTATAGTAGACAATGGATGTAGCAATAAATATTAATAATATAACATATCCTCAGAATTGCCCATTCAATCCGGATAGTGCTTTTCCAGAATTGGCGAGGTTATATGACTATTCGTTTGATCCTGAGAATAAAGTATATGCAGCTATACGGGATTTGTTAATATCATTAAAGCTGGACGAAGAGAATATTAATAAAGAAAATTGGAATCCATTCTCTGCTTTCATCAAACATGGGGATAGGGTTGTCATTAAACCAAACCTTGTGCTTCATCACAATGGAAGCAAGAAAGATATTTCTGCAGTTGTGACCCATGCATCGTTAATTAGACCACTCATTGATTATACCCTATTGGCTCTGCAAGGGACTGGGGAGATAATTGTTGGTGATGCCCCTCATGGCGATGCAAATTTTGACACCATTACCAAAACAAATGGTTTATTTGAACTTATAGAGTGGTACAAGTCAAAAGGTTTCTGCATAGAACTTCGCGATTTTAGAAAGTTTGTATACCCCAAGGGATTCAGAAACTCTATTATTGTTGAACGCGAAGGGGATCCTGATGGATATGTGGCAGTTGATTTAGGTGAACATAGTCATTTAAATGAGTTAAACCATCTCGAGAGATTGTATGGATCTGATTTCAATCGGTCTTTCATAGTCAAACAGCATCAGGGAGGTCATCATAATTATCTTGTTTCTGGAACAATTATGAAAGCGGATGTTGTAATATCGGCACCTAAGCTAAAAACTCATAGAAAAGCGGGGGTTACCATCAATATGAAAAACCTGGTAGGAATTAACGGGGATAAGAATTATCTGGCACATTATCGCATTGGATCCCCATCTCAGGGAGGGGATGAGTTCCCAAACACAAAGAATCCTTTATTGTTGTTTTATCGTTGGTATAATAGGTTTAGTGCTGACCATTTTATGGCTAAGAATACTATGTCATTTCGCTATCTGAATAAGATTTGTCGTATACCGAGTATATGTGGTATGGCATTGTATTGTCTGTTTAAAGGTAAAGAAAATGTTGCGACTAACGGAGCGTGGTATGGAAATGACACATGTTGGAGAATGTGTCTTGATTTGAATTATATTTTGAGGTTCGCAAACAAGGAGGGTAAGGTGTGCGATGAGCCACAAAGAAGGTATTTCGCCTTAGTAGATGGCATCATTGCCGGAGAAGGAGATGGCCCTATGAAACCAGACCCTAAACCAATAGGAACCCTACTGGCTGGTTTAAGCCCATATAAAGTGGATTATATCGCCTCTTACATTATGGGGTTTGACCCTCAAAAACTGTCACAGATAAGGACTGCTGCAGAAGAAAACGGCTTCAAAGGAGAAGACTTGGAGGTAGTATGTAAACAATATGGAAAAGATGTATCCTATAAGGATATAAACTTTGAATTCAAGGAGCCTCCGACCTGGAAAGGGACAATGAAACGCAATTAAGGATAATTATATGGGCGTGCTGACAAAACTATACGATTTAAGTCCTGTCTTTGTGCAGAACATGATGTGTTCAGTCAAGGGCTGGACAATCAAAAGGCGCAGATATAATACTGGCTTCTACAAAGAGTTAGAACAGTATGAGATGCCTAACTATAATAGTCGTAAGAAATTGTGCGATTTCCTTAAAATGGCAAGCACACTCCCATTCTATCAATCATATATCGCAGTTCCTTTTAGGGAAAACTTGGATGAAGATAACGTAGTCGAAGGATTAAAGAGCCTTCCAATCATCAATAAACAGGTAGTCAAGGAGAACATGGCTTCGATTGATAATACTGCCAATTGTGGCCCGTATATTACAATGCATACAAGTGGTACGACTGGCAGCGGTTTGGTATTTCCATATTCTGTAGAATTTGAAAATAAACAATGGGCTATTTGGTGGAGATACCGTCGTGCACTAGGTATCCAGCTTGACACATGGTGTGGCTGGTTTGGTGGAAGATCTATTATTTCCATTGAGAACAAGAAACCACCATTCTGGAGAGTGAATAGACCAGGAAAGCAGGTGATGTATAGTACATATCATCTTAATAGGGGAACTGTTAGTCTCTATTATTCTGACCTATGCAAAAGAAAGTTAGAGTGGTTAACAGGTTATCCATCTACCATTTCATTGTTTGCATCATTGATTAACGAAAGTGGGCTTAAACCCATAGAGAGTGTGAAATGGGTTACAACTGGTGCTGAAAATTTATTGGAGCATCAAATTCAAATCATTAAACTGGCATTTCCAAATGCAATGGTAAGAACCCATTATGGTTTGACGGAAGGTGTGGCCAATTTTAGTCAGGACAAAGAAGGCAAGTGGCATATCGATGATGAGTTTGCGTACGCAGAGTTCATACCCGTTGATGATGCGGATCCCTCAGTGTACAAAATTATTGGAACGGGGTTCTCTAATATGGCATTCCCCCTTATCCGTTATGATACTGGTGATTTGGCTAAAATAAAATGGACTGATGGCAAACCAGAGATTATTGAGATTTACGGACGACAGGAAGATTATATTGAACTGCCTAATGGCGTTAAGTTAGGAAGGCTCGACCATATTTTCAAGGACTGCATAAATATCCGTGAGGCTCAGATTCATCAGATTAGGAAAGACTTGATTGAGCTTCGAGTTGTCAAGGATGTAAGCTATACGGATAAAGACGAACAACAGCTTATTAAAGAAGCATCATCACGATTTGGCAAAGATGTAGAATTGAAGATATCCTATTGTGATGTTATTGAGAGAACCAAGGCAGGTAAAGTGAGATTTGTTGTATCAGATTTAAATAAGAAATAAAACTCGGTTATTATAATGAAACAAATTATACAAGACTTAAAGTCTGGCGCAACCATTTTAGAGGAAGTGCCGGCTCCTATGGTGAAAAGCGGATGCGTGTTAATTAAAACAACCCGTACACTGGTATCTCTTGGTACTGAGCGTATGCTGGTTGAGTTTGGTAAGGCAAATCTGATTGACAAAGCACGTCAGCAGCCAGATAAGGTAAAGCAGGTTTTAGATAAAATAAAGACCGATGGCCTGGAGCCGACAGTGAAGGCTGTATTCAATAAATTGGGACAACCGATGCCTCTAGGATATTGTAACGTGGGTAAAGTGGTTGCAGTTGGACATGGTGTTACAGAGTTCCAAATTGGCGATCGCGTGGCATCAAACGGACCACATGCAGAATATGTGTGTGTACCTCAAAACCTTGTGGCTAAGGTACCCGATAATGTGAGTGATGAAGAAGCCGCATTCACTGTAATTGGTTCGATTGGTCTGCAAGGAATTCGAAATTTGAATCCTCAGTTGGGAGAGACCATTGTGGTGACAGGTCTTGGATTAGTTGGTTTGGTGACAGCCCAACTCCTGAAGGCTAATGGATGTAATGTTATTGGCATTGATTTCGACCAGCAGAAAGTAGACATTGCAAAAGAAAAAGGTATTATTGCCATTAATCCTGCAACAGGAGTTGATCCTGTTAGTTTCGTCGAGGAGAATACTGATAATGTGGGAGCAGATGGCGTCATTATCACAGCCTCAGCAAAAGGCGACGAAATTATTCACCAAGCATGTCAGATGTCACGCAAGCGTGGTAGAATTGTCTTGGTAGGCGTTATTGGGATGAACATGCGAAGAGACGATTTCTATAAGAAAGAACTTTCTTTCCAAGTGTCTTGTAGTTATGGAGCAGGACGTTACGACGAGGAATATGAGCAGAAAGGCCATGATTATCCCTTGCCCTATGTAAGATGGACAGAGAAGCGTAACTTTCAGGCCATCCTTAATGCTATCTCAAATGGAGGGCTGGATGTAAAATCACTGATTACCGAAGTGGTTGAATTAGAGAACTATGAAGAGATATATGGTGACATGCGTAAGCGTGGTAGCATAGCCTCTATTTTAAAATATCCGGAAAGAACAAATGATACCTCAGTAGTAGCCATTGAAGGTAGGAGCATGATTCCGTCGAAGGGTAAGATTGGTATAATAGGTGCTGGAAATTATACTTCTAGCACCGTTGTCCCTTGTTTAACAAAAGCTGGAGCAAAAATAAAGTATATCGCTAGTGCTGGTGGTTTGAATGCCAAGGTACTTGCCAAGAAAGCAGGTGCAGAGATGGCGACATCTGATTATCAAGAGATCTTGAAAGACCAAGAAGTGGATATGGTGATAGTGACAACCCGTCATAATTTGCATGCAAAGATGGTTCTTGAATCACTGCAGGCCGGAAAGAGCGTATTTGTTGAGAAACCACTTTGTTTGAATCTTGACGAATTAAAGCAGATCGAGAATGCATATCAGCTTGCTGGTAAGAATGTAACTCTGACAGTTGGTTTCAATCGTCGGTTTTCTCCTTTTGCTCTAAAGCTGAAGAAAATGGTGGGCGACGGTCCCAAGAACATCGTTGCTACGATGAATGCCGGCTTTATCCCGCCAGAGATGTGGGTACATGATTTGGAGATAGGAGGTGGCCGTATCATTGGAGAGGCTTGTCACTTTATCGATTTATGCTCTTACCTAGCAGGCAGTAAAGTTAAGTCAGTTTGCATGAACGCCATGGGTGAGAACCCACAAGAAAATACTGATAATGCTACGATAATGCTGAAATATGAAAATGGAACGAATGCAGTCATTAACTATTTCGCAAATGGATCGAAAGCATATCAGAAGGAACGTATTGAGGTGTTCTCGCAGGAGCGAGTATTCATCCTAGATAACTGGCGCAAATTGGAGGGCTTTGGCGCCAAGGGATTCTCGAAAATGAAAGGCACAATGGATAAGGGACAGATTAATGAATTTTCAATGCTGAACGACCGGTTGGTGAATGGAGGCGATGCTCTGATTCCTTTTGAGAGCATAATGAACACTACAAAAACAAGTTTTGCAGCTATACAGTCACTGAAAGAGAATCGTTGGATTGAAATTGATTGATAAGTTATATGCAGCTTAGGCTGGTTCTAAATACGGTAATGCACTTGAAACCACAGCAGATTTATCATCAAGTTGTGGCTAGGGTACATCAGCCTCAATTTCAATTTCTGGAAGCACCTGATATAAAAACGCCACCTGTTTTAATTGCCCCTATTCCAAAACCCATCTGTTATAATGGTTATGATGAATTCAACTTTATCAATATTATAGGGCCATTTAAGGGATGGGGCAATAAAGATCATGGTAACTTATGGGCGTTTAATCAGAACTATATGGACTGGTTGAATCAAGGGGGGGTGACTGATGAGGATGCTGAGAAATGGGTTGATAAGTATATCACCGACATGCCAGACAATGTAATAGGGAATGATCCCTATGTGACTGCGTTAAGGTGCATGAACTGGTTCTGGCTATTCGCCACTAGACCACAACTAAGGAATAAGCGACGAGAAGATGCCCTTTATTCCCAATGCAAACTGCTTGAAAAAAAACTGGAGTATAAGCTTTTGGCAAATCACTTGTTAGAAGAGTTGTTTGCATTATTTATTGCTTCGATATATTTTAGAGACCAACATTGGTATGAGTTGTCAAACAAGGGTTTGAGAAAGGAGTTGGATGAGCAAATTCTGAAAGATGGAGCACACTATGAGTTGTCTCCAATGTATCAGACAATATTACTTGACAGGTTGTTGGATTGTTATAATTTCTGTTCGAATAACCCTTTATTTAGCGGACAAAAAGAGTTTGCTGATTTCATGGCCTCAAAGGCTATGCTCATGTTGGGGCATCTCATGACGATTACGTATAAGGATGATAGTATTCCATTACTAAATGATGCTGCGAGAGGAATTGGTCCGGCATGTACAGACCTCTTTGATTATGCGAAACGTTTATCCTTGAAATGGGATGTAATCCCTTTAACCCGTTGTGGATATAGGAAGTTGAATAATAAGAGAATAGAAGCGGTAGTTGATATTTCACAGATAAGAGCCACCTATCAACCTGGCCATACACATGCAGATTTCTTTACCTATGAATTGAGAATAGATGGAGAACCATTTATTGTCGATACAGGCACGTCAACCTATGACAAGGGGAGGAGGCGAGACTATGAACGCAGCACTAAAGCTCATAATACTGTAACGGTAGAAGGAAAAGACTCCTGCGAGGTATGGAGTGGATTTAGAGTAGGTAAACGCCCTAGAATTCATATTGTGACTGACTTTAAAGATGAAGTGATGGCATGGCATCAGGGATTCGGAAAAGGTCTGAAACATACACGTCATTTTGTGATAAATCCATCTTATTTTGGTGTAAGCGATGAAGTGAGCAAAAGCCGAGAGAGTATTAGCTATATTCACTTTGCAGAGGGGGTGGAACCACATGTGAGTGATGATTTAAGTGCAATACTTACAACGAAGGCTACTATTTCTATTAATGGCGCTCAAAAGATTGACATATTGGAGAATACATATTCAGAAGAATATAACATCACAAAAAATTGCAAAGTTGCAGCAATCCACTTTGACAAGAAAATGGAATATAAAGTACAATTGATATGAAAATTTTATTCTTGACAGATAATTTCCCTCCTGAGGTGAATGCACCAGCTTCTCGTACGTACGAACATTGTAGAGAGTGGATAAAAAGTGGAGCTGAGGTTACTGTTATTACTTGTGTGCCTAATTTTCCCAAAGGAAAAGTATATGATGGTTACAAGAATAAGCTTTACCAAACAGAGGTGATGGATGGGATTAAGGTCGTGAGAGTTTGGACATATATGGTTCCAAACAAGGGATTCTTTAAACGTACATTGGATTATATCAGTTTTTCTGTTAGTTCTTTTATTGCAGGACTTTTTCAGAAAGCTGATGTGATTATTGCCACATCGCCACATTTCTTCACAGCACTTTCTGGAAGGACCTTGAAATTTTGGAAGCGTACTCCTTGGATTATGGAAGTGCGAGATCTCTGGCCGGAAGAGATTAAGACGGCTGGTGTAATGAAAGATAATTTTATCATCAAGTATTTTGAGTGGGAGGAATATCACTGCTATAAATCAGCGGAAAAGATTGTAGTGGTGACAGATGCTTATAAGAAGTATATCTCTGAAAGAGGTATTGCTCCAGAGAAAATACATGTGGTAAAGAATGGTGTGAACAGAGACCTGTTCTCGCCGATGGATAAAGATCAGGCGCTTCTTAATGAATTAGGTTTAAATGGAAAGAAAGTTATCGGATATATAGGAACCATCGGCTTGAACCAACAATTGGATTTTATTCTGAAATGTGCAAAATCCCATCTGGGCAAGAATAACTACCACTTCCTGTTTATCGGAGAGGGGGCTGAAAAAGAAAAATTGAAGGGATTACAGAAAGAATGGGGGCTGACCAATGTGTCATTCCTAGATGCTGTGCCAAAGAATATCGTGAAGCATTATATCAGTATTCTTGATGTATGTCTTATCAACCTGAAAAATAATCCTGCAAACTATAAGGTTATTCCTTCTAAAATTTTTGAGAATGCAGGTATGGGAATACCTATCTTAATGGGTGTACTTGGTGAAGCTCAGCAAATCGTTGAATCTCACCATGCAGGATTATGCTTCGAACCTGATAATGAGGAAGATTTCAACAATAAGTTAAATCAGTTGATGGGTCCTGAGTATTATGCAACGTGTAAGGAGGGTTGTATGAAACTGGCAGCAGACTTTGATCGGAAGGTTCTTGCTGCACGAATGCTGGAGATTATAAAGAGCGTCGTGAAATGATTGCAATGATAACAAAAATATGATGAAAAAAGTAATGCTTGTCTTTGGAACTCGTCCAGAGGCAATTAAAATGGCTCCACTGGTAAAAGAGTTCCAAAAGAATTCTAAGGATTTTCAGACTATAGTTTGCGTGACAGGCCAGCATCGTGAGATGTTGGATCAAGTATTGAGCATTTTTGAGATTGTGCCTGATTATGACTTAAACATCATGAAACAGGGACAGGACCTTTATGATGTAACAGCTCGTGTACTGACAGGTATGCGTGATGTATTTAAGGAGTGTAAGCCTGATGTGGTATTGGTACATGGTGATACTACAACCTCAACAGCTGCGGCGTTGGCTGCGTTTTATCAGCAGATACCCGTTGGACATGTAGAAGCAGGACTACGCACACACAATATCTATAGTCCCTGGCCTGAGGAAATGAATAGGCAGATTACAGGACGCATTGCATCTTATAATTTCTCACCGACCCCACTATCAGAAAAGAACTTGAAGGAAGAAAAGGCTCATGGAAAGATATTTGTGACGGGTAATACTGTTATTGATGCACTGCACATGGTCGTGGAGAAACTGAAAAGCGACAAGAATTTGGCTGATGAACAGGTTAAAGTTCTTGGCAGGGCAGGTTATGATGTAAATCGCCTTGTTGATGGCAAGAAACTGGTATTGATTACTGGCCATCGCCGCGAGAACTTTGGTGAGGGCTTTATCTCGATGGTTACTGCCATGAAGGATTTAAGCGAGAAATATCCTGATGTGGACTTTGTGTATCCGATGCATTTGAATCCAAACGTGCGTAAGCCTATTCATGAAGTGTTTGGTGAGAATTTGTCTGTATATCGAAATTTCTTCTTCATCGAGCCTCTGCAGTATCTGGAGTTTGTTTATCTGATGGAGAAATCTACCATTGTCTTAACTGATAGTGGTGGTATTCAAGAGGAGGCTCCTGGTCTTGGCAAACCTGTATTGGTGATGCGTGACACTACAGAAAGACCAGAGGCCCTTGAAAGTGGTACTGTTCACTTGGTAGGCACCAATCATGACCTGATTGTGTCAGAAGTGAGTACACTGCTTGAGAACCAAGTTGCTTATGATAAGATGTCGAAAGCTGTGAATCCGTATGGCGACGGCAAGGCCTGTGGCAGGATTGTTGACGTATTACGTTAATTAAGTAAGGCTTGAGGCTTTATAAATAGTTGATGACCATTAGGTGGGATGCCTGATGGTCATTTTTTTGTAGATATGTCACATGGAGCCTTATTTTGATTAGAAATACTGATTTTTGAAATTATCTTACACTAAAAATTCGGGCAGGAAACGGGCGTTTTTCTCTTAGGCCTAGGAAATAATTTTTCTTAGTTATGAAAATAGTTTTTCTACATGTACTAGCATAAATTGCCTCATTGGGAGTTGTAAAAAAAGAAGACAAGTGGATTTGCCAAACACGCGACAGGAGATTTGTGCAATAAGTAATGAATCGCCTTTCGATTGGTTACTTTTCGATGGGTAAGAAGTAATGAATTGTTGTTTGATTTGTAATGAATTGGATGTATTTTCTTAAACTTACTGACATCAGACATAAAACTGCATCTATTATGTTAAAATACAAACGATTAGCATAAAGTAATACTGACATAAAACTGGTATTTAACTGGCATATAACCGACATAAAACTGACAGATGGTGGGTATTAATGGCTGGTACTAAGGGTAGTAGATGCTCATATTAAGGCAAACAATGTTTGATTAACTGGATAGTCGAGAAATTCTCTAGCCTAAATTATTCATAGTGCACAAAAAAAAGGAACGTATTTCTTGCACACCTGCAAGATTTTTGTTACCTTTGAAGTTGTTGATAATCAAAGCAATATATACGTTCCAATGTGCAAAGGTAACACAATTTTTTCAAATACACAAGCCCAAATAGATTTTTTGGACCTGTTTGAGGTGGAAAAGAAGGTCGA